>Ga0123353_10000679_pt1 | contig 41608 bp, 37 predicted proteins | sample TergutLab28metaG_3_FD_92763 | JGI IMG/M metagenome (GOLD analysis project Ga0123353, IMG submission 92763) | Labiotermes labralis P3 segment gut microbial communities from Petit-Saut dam, French Guiana - Lab288 P3 | ecosystem: Host-associated > Arthropoda: Insects > Digestive system > Gut ... | reverse complement strand
TTTACCAAAAATTCCACTTCGATAATCAATGATTATAAATTGTATCAACTTCAAGTTTTAGAATTGACACACCAATAGCCACTAGCCACTAAAAAAACCATACGCTCAGCAACGTATGATCAAGGCCCTTGCTGATTTCCTTGTGACCGATGTAGCCCAGACAAAAAGTCGCGCAAACAAAGACTGAGCACAAAGGAAACAGTAGCGATGGCGCCATGCAACAGCACGGTTCGGCAGACTTTTTCTCTCAAGAAAACGAAAAAGGGTGCCGAATCGCTGTTGAGTAAGAACAACCCCCGCCAAGGGGCCAGAACAACCAACATTGGAACGGACACCCCGTACAGGAGCGCCTCCAATGCTGCAAGTTCTATTTGATTTGGCGGTATTTGTTCTTACTGCAGCCGGAACGCATGAAAGCGTTTATAAGTCAAATTGTGTTTTCATTATCGGCATTTCCCAAGCGTTTGTCAAGTAAAAATAGTAACGAAGAGAATCGTCATGCAGAATTTGTTGTATTGTACCGTCATAAGCGAATCGAACGAAGTGAGTATGAGCAATTGCGATGCAACGGCACGTTGCCCGGAGGCATTCTTTTAAAGTCTTTTGCTTTGCGCGTTCACGGTTGGTTGATTTGGAAAGTTGTGAAACATTGCACCATAGGACGTTCAAAATGCCTCCGGCGGCCAGCGTAGGACGCTGGACCCCGGTAGCTCATGCTCACTGCGTTCGATTCGCCTAACTCCACTCCCAACTCCCAACCCCCATCACGATCATGACAAAAAAACCTGCCAAGAAAGCCCGCTTGGCTCCTAAACCGGCAAAAACCGCGGCAAAAACGCGCGCCGGGACAGACCGCACGTGCGCCGGGGAATCACGTACCGGCGCGGAAAAAGCAGTTTCGGACGACAAAAAACAATTCCCCATTCCCCATTCCGAATTCCCCATTTACGACGAGCCGGTCATGTGCTGCAAAGGTGTTTATTTTATCACCGGGATCGACACGGGGATTGGGAAATCGGTGGCCACGGGGCTTGTCGCGCGACATCTCATGCGGCAGGGTGTCAAGGTCGTGACACAGAAAATGGTGCAAACCGGAGTGTCGGGAACCATTTCCGAAGACATTTTGCTCCACCGGCAATTGATGGGAATCGAACCGTTTGCCCAGGACCTCGACGGCACGACATGTCCGTTCGTTTTCCGGTTGCCCGCGTCACCGCATCTGGCGGCCCGACAGGAAAACCGTGTCATTGATCCTTCGCAGATTACGTCGGCCACAAAGCGGCTGCTGGAAACGTTCGACGTTGTTCTGCTCGAAGGGGCCGGAGGATTGCACGTGCCGCTGACGCGGGACGACCTGATCGCCGACACTCTTGAAACGCGAAACGACCCGCTCATTGTCGTGACGTCCGGGAGATTGGGGAGCATCAACCACACGCTGCTCACCCTTGAAGCGGCGGCCCATCGCCGAATCCCGCTTGCCGGACTCATCTTCAACCATCATCTTCCGACAAACAAATCGACAGATAATCCAACCGACGAACTGATCCGGTTGGATTCGCTTGATTTTTTTCGACGGCGCCTCAAACATTACGGTCGCGACGGTTCGTTGGTCGAAATGCCGACTGTTGATGATTTCCAAAATCCCCCGGACATTGATTTTTCACCGTTGTTCGAAGGATTGTGATGGATGAGTCCGTCGACCGTCCGAAGGACCGGGAGACAACCGCGATCCAACGGTACGTTGGCGGGATGCAACGCCCGTGCGTTGCCCGCCGGAGGCATTTCTTTACTGACCTGTGCCTTATGTGCTGCCGGGTTGGTTGATTTGATAATCGTGAACGCTCATAGCTTATGACTTTAAAGTGTCTCCGACGGGCAACTTGCAGTTGCATCGCTCAGCGTGCCGCTGGACCGCAATATTTTTTATTTTCCCATCAACAAAACCTCCAACCCTCATCACCATCATGATAAAAAACCTAACAAAACAGACCGTTCCGACACCAAGAAAGCCGATTTCGGCTACGCGACCGCGATAAGGTTTATGTTGTCCGTTTCAACGATTTCGCAACGGACCGTCTCGCCGGGAACAATTTTTCGGCTCGTGTTCACGAAAACAACCGGGTCGATGGTCGGGGCATCGGCATAAGACCTGCCGTAATGGATTTTGGGACCGGAATGATTCTTTTTGCCCGGAACCGACTGATCAATGAGGACGTCAAGCTGCTTTCCGACCTGTTTTTTTGCCCACGACGAACTGGTCCGGTCGGCCAACTCATAAAGCTGTTGTTGTCGCTTTCGTTTGACGGCGTCGTCGATCTGGTCGGGAAGATTTGCGGCGACGGTTCCGTCTTCCTGGGAATAGGCAAAAACACCGGTTCGCTCGAATTGCCATTTTTCGACAAAATCCAGGAGTTCCCCGAACATTTCCTCCGTTTCTCCGGGAAAACCGACAATCAGCGACGTCCGGAGGACCAGATTTTCGATCCGTTCCCGAAGCATCGCGAGAATTTCTTCGGTTTTCGCTCTGTTTGTCCGGCGGTTCATCGTTGCGAGGATCGAATCGCTTGCGTGCTGAAGCGGCAGGTCAATATACGGGAGAAGTTTGTTTCCTGCGGCAAACAGACTCACCAGCGGCTCGGTAAAGTGCATCGGGTAGGTATACATCAGTCGGATCCAAGCGACGCCTGCCGTCTCCTCAAGTTCGGCGAGCAGTTCCGCGAGCATCGGTTTGCCGTAAAGATCGGTTCCCCAAAAATTCGTCTCTTGGGCAATCACAATCAGTTCACGGACACCAACATCCGCCAGTCGCCGGGCTTCCTCGAGAATCAGCGACTTCGGTCGCGACGTGAACGGCCCGCGAATTTGGGGAATCGCGCAGTACGCACAATGTCGGGAACAACCGTCGGCAATTTTCAGGTACGCGACATGGGGAAATGTCAGAAGATGACGCCTGGAATCATCGAAAACCGCCTTGGGAATACCATTGATGTAAAAATGCTTCCCGGACACCGTTGTTGCCGATCCTGTTGTTGCCGGACTTGCGAGGAATTGCCGGGCGACCTCGGCGACTTTTTTTTCATCGAACACGCCGAACCAGGCGTCGACATCGGAATAATCCCTTGCGAGATTCTCCTTTTCCCATTGGACGGCGCAACCGGTGACAAAAATTCGCTTCAGTCGTCCGCGTTTTTTTCGATCCACGAGTTCTTCCAGAATCTCACGTGCCTCGTTTCGTGCTGCCTTGAGAAAACCGCAAGTGTTCAGCAACACAAAGCTCGCCTTCCGGACATCCTCGTGGAACCGAAATCCCGCGTCGGTGAGTTGCCGGACCATGAGTTCGCTGTCCGTCAGGTTTTTCGGACAACCCAGGGAAATGACGGAAAAAGCAGGGGTATTTTTCATTGCACTGTAAATTGCATCATAAATTACATCGTAAATTATACTGCCAAACACCAACAGATTGACATTTTCCTTGTCCGCCGACAGGCAGGCCTTTGTGTCCTTTGTGAAATCTTTGTGAACTTTGTGGTTAAAATATTTTACCACAAGGAGCACAAAGGAAGCACAAAGTTCACTATAGAAACCGTATTTTTATGGCATTGTGTAGTATATCGTAAAAGGGTGGTTACATTGCAAGATAACGGTACAGGGCGACAAGCGTTTTGGCGTCTCGGATTTCGCCGTTTTTGAGCATTTGTCGGACTTGATCCCCGGTGACGAGGAGCAATTCGATGTCTTCACCGTCTTCGAGCGCCGTGGAACCGGCCTTGAGGTCGGTTGCAAGAAACAGGTGCAGTTTCTCATGGAGGATGCCCGGCGATGAAAAAATCGTCGTCATCGGCTCAATTTTGCCGGCGACATAACCGGTCTCTTCGGTCAGTTCACGCTCTGCCGTTTTGATCGGCTCTTCGCCCGGTTCAAGGGTTCCGGCGGGAATTTCAATGAGATACGAATCCGCGGCAACACGGTACTGTTTGATCAATACGATCCGTGAATCGGCAAGAACCGGGAGAATTCCGACCGCACCGGGATGCACGATCACGTGCCGTTCCAACGGTTTTCCGCTCCGACCGGTTTGAAACCGTTTTTCGACATAAAAAAGTTTGCTCTGAAAAAGAATTTCACCCGACACGATCACCCCTCTTTGATTTTTCAGCCTATTCTGCTTGATTTTTCAGTCAATCCTGCTTATTCCTCGAATTTTCGGAGTAAAAATTATACGCCGATTCCGACGGAATACAAGTCGGAAGCCGGACCAGGGATTATGGGCACCGATTCCGGTATAAAACTCGCGAGGAATAATGCGGTCCAGCGGCACGCTGGGCGATGCAACTGCAAGTTGCCCGTCGGAGACATTTTTAACGTCATATTGTGCAATGTTTCACAACTTTCCAAATCGACCAACTATGAACGCACATAACAAAGGACGTTTAGATGCCTCCCGGCGGGCAAACGCACGGGCGTTTGATCCCATAACGCAAGCGGTTGGAATGTCTGTTGGCCAAATAACCGCCCCTACCGGTTCCGGTAGAGTTGCCGGGGGGCTTGTCGAATTGTTGAGATTCCTTAGAATTTGAGCACATTTGATGTTCTTCTCCGCGCCCTTAGTGTAGCGGTAACACGGCAGCTTCCCAAGCTGCAATTGAGGGTTCGACTCCCTTAGGGCGCTTTGCTATTATATTTTCTCTGATGCCGTACTTTTTTCTGAAAGGTGAAACTCATGGCTAAAATGACGATTCAGGATGTCGATGTTGCTGATAAAACCGTGTTGATGCGGGTCGATTTTAATGTTCCGTTGGATGATCAGGGGAACATCACCGATGACCGCCGTATTGAAATGGCCCTTCCTTCGATCAAGTCGGTGCTTGATCGCGGCGGAAAGCTGATTCTCATGAGCCACTTGGGACGTCCGAAAGATGCTCCGGACCCCAAATACAGCATGAAACCAACCGCTGTTCGTCTGGGCGAGCTTCTCAAACTTCCGGTGGAATTCGCGACTGATACCGTGGGGGACGACGCCAAAGCGAAACTCCAAGCCCTGAAAAAAGGGGGCGTTCTCGTGCTTGAAAACCTCCGTTTTCAGCCCGGCGAGAAAAAAGGGGACGCCGCGTTTGCCGCCGAACTTGCCGCGATGGCCGATATTTACTGTAACGATGCTTTCGGGACCTGTCACCGGACAGACGCCTCAATGGTCGCCGTTCCGAAAGCGATGGGGAGCAAGCCGAAGGTCGTCGGTTTTCTCGTCGCCAAAGAAATTCAATACCTGACCGACGCAATTGCCGATCCGAAGCGTCCGTTTGTTGCGATTCTCGGCGGGGCAAAGGTTTCCGACAAAATCATGGTGATCCAGAATCTTCTGGGAATTTGCGACAAGGTCCTCATCGGCGGGGCAATGGCCTACACGTTTTCGCTGGCCCAGGGCGGAAAAGTCGGCAAATCGCTGGTCGAGGCGGATAAAGTCGACCTTGCCAAGGAGCTGCTCGCATCCGGAGGAGACAAACTGGTGCTTCCGGTCGATAATCACTGTGGTGACGCTTTCAAGGCCGATTGCAACAAAAAATATTGCGAGTCCGGCGAAATTGAAGACGGCTGGGAAGGACTTGATATTGGTCCGAAAACCGCAAAAATGTATGCCGAAATCGTCAAAGCGGCCAAAACCGTGGTCTGGAACGGACCGATGGGGGTTTGTGAGATGCCGCCGTTTGATGAAGGAACGAAAATCGTTGCCCAAGCGATTGCCGAAAGCGATTCCATCAGCATTATTGGCGGCGGTGACAGTGCCGCGGCGATCCAGCAGCTTGGATTTGCTGACAAGGTTTCCCATGTCAGTACAGGCGGCGGTGCCAGTCTTTCGATGCTCGAAGGCCAGAAATTCGAGGCGGTGGAGATTCTCGACGAAAAGAAATCAGGCGACAGCTGCAGTTGCAAGTGTGGATGCAGTTAATCAGGCTGCTGATAAGCAGTTAAGTTAGATCGCTAATAATTCAGACCGCGAACAAGATCGAAAATCGCACTTTTGTCAAAACCGGAGTGACACCCCCTTGTCAAGGGATGCGGTTTTCGTATACTTTTGCTTTCTCGAAAAAATTGCACCGAAAATAATAGTGATATACAGTGATCTATTGAGGGAGTCGAATTCATGACAGTCGATAAGAGTCTCAGGACCCGAAAAGGGATCGTTCGAGCCAGAAATGTTTTGACACGTGCCGAGCAGATTGAAAAACTCAAGGACCAGGACCGTTGGACCGAGGAAATCAGTCCGTTTGGTTTGCCGAAAGTCCGTGTTTATAAAGTGGTTGTGAGGAAAAAGAAGAAAAAGAAGGGTGAGGAGGAAGGCGCTGCTGCGGAAACGCCCGCCAAAGGTGCAAAAGCGGCGAAAAAATAACCGGAATCTGCGGAAATCTGGTCCTGGAGACGTTTTTTCTTGGAATCACCGGATGCGACGCTTGTTGCATTCGGTTTTTTTATTCATTATACTAAAAATACTAAACAATACTACAGTCTACAGTCTGATAGGAGAGTTGTTTCATGAAGTTTTCCATGTGCAACGAGATGTACGAACATTGGCCGTTCGAAAAAATTTGTGACTTCATTGCGGAAGCCGGTTTTGACGGCATTGAAATTGCCCCTTTCACGTTGGCCTCCGACGCCGGCAAGGTGGGGCCTGAACAGAGACGTCAGATCGTTCAGGCGGCAAAAAATGCAGGACTTGAAATCACCGGACTCCACTGGCTTTTGGCCAAAACGGAAGGTTACCACCTGACAACTCCGGATGATGCCGTTCGTGAACGGACATTTGCCTATTTTCAGGAATTGATCCGACTTTGTGCCGATGTCGGCGGAAAAGTCATGGTTCTCGGCTCCCCTTTGCAGCGGAATCTCGCGCCGGATGTCTCTCTGGACGCGGTTTTGAAAAATGTCGTTGATTTTTTCCAACGACTTGTTCCGGACTTGGAACGGGCTGGCGTCGTTCTTGCCCTGGAACCGCTTGCTCCGTCGGAAACAAATTTTCTCACAAAAGCCGATGAAGCGGTTGATCTGGCCAAACGAATCGGTGCTCCGGAACAGGTTGCGATCATCCTCGACTGCAAAGCGATGTGCGGCGGGGAAACGCTCACGATTCCGGAAGTGATCCGAAAACACCGGGGTGAGTTCGTGCATTTTCACGCCAATGACCCCAACCTTCAGGGACCGGGTTTCGGCGATCTCGACTTCGTGCCGATTTTTCAGGCATTGGAAGACGTCAACTACACCGGTTGGGTTTCGGTGGAAACGTTCGACTATTCTCCCGGCGTCGAACACTTGACGCTGGAAAGCATCCAATACATGAAAAAAGCGTATATGGAGAGCAAAAAGTAAGAAACACCTATATTATATAAAAAACAACTAAGAAACACCTGAAATCCGATCCTGACCAATGATTTTTCAGATCGTGTTTCCCTTTGATTCATTTTTTTCGTCAATTTGCATTAGGAAATCAACGTATATAAGGAAATCAACATGTTTCAATGGCTCAATGATCGTACCGGAGCCGTGACCGCTTGGAAGGCGTTCTGGTACTGGACCGTTCCCGCGACAAAGTGCATTTTCCGACAATTGCCGATCATGATTATCTTCGGTTTTTTACTGCAAGGAATCACCGGCATTGTGATGTGGGCACATTACAGTCCGAGCTCTCAAACCGCCTGGGAAAGCGTCTTTTTCTTCCAGTACAAAATTCCAATGGGATGGCTGATTCGTGGAATTCACCATTATTCCGCCCAACTTTTGGTCGGGATTCTGATGTTTTATGTTATTTTGGCGATTTTTCGCCGGTCTTACCGAAAACCTCGGGAATTCGTCTTTTGGGGATCGTTGGTTTTGCTGTTGATCGCGCTTTGTTCCTGTCTGACAGGGGATTTGATGTCGTGGTCGCTTTCCGGTTACTCCGCGACACTTGTCCGGGTCCGATTCCTCCAGATGATTCCCGTGATTGGTGACAGTTTGTTCAAACTGGTGCTCGGCGGTCCCGGGCCGGGTTTCGGAACCTACACGCTCACCCGGTTTACTGTCCTGCACATCATGCTTTTTGGCGGCGGATTTTTCCTGTTCCTGATCCTTTGGCGGTTTTTTGATTTCCGGGCAAGAAAAATGGAAGTCGCCTTGAACGCCGCACAAGCCGCTTACGACGCCGAAATGGGACGTCAACCCGAAGCCAAAACCTGTTGCTGCAGTTCCACAAAACTGACCTATTTCTGGTCGTGCCAACTCCTTTGGTCGATGTTTGCCTGTCTCGTTTTTCTGGCGGCAACGCTGGCTCTGGTGTTCCAGCATGATTTGACCAACACGGTCAACCGCGATTTGCCGATTGAGGCTTCTCGTGGGGCGTCGTTGATGTCACCCGCCGACCCGGCAAGTTCTTTTGACGCCGCAAGACCGGAATGGTCGTTTCGTGCCCTCTACCATTTTTCAAACATGTTTCCGGCAAATCAGAAATTCACAGCTATTTTCATCATCCCGCCGATCATCGCGTTGTTCTTTTTCGCGATTCCCATCATCGGTAAAATCGGCCTTGGGCATTGGCTCAACATGGCCGTGACGTTTGTGCTGCTGGTCGCATTTTTGGTGATGACCTATCTGTCGTATCAGCATGACTTTAAGGACCCGGACTTTGTTGCGGCGGTTCAAGACGCCAGGAATTTGTCCCACCGTGCCGTTGAACTGGCGCTGGCACCGACAGGAATCCCGCCAACCGGGGCCTTGACATTGATGCAAAACGACCCGAATGTTCAGGGACCGATTCTTTTTGCCCGACATTGTGCAACGTGTCACTCGTTCGAGCCGATCACCGAGGAAGACAAAATCGCTGATTTCCGGCCATACAAACATGCCGCCGAACAAGACCCGAATAATGCCTGGCGACCGACGGCCCCGAATCTCTACAACCCGATTCGGGCGAAATGGATTTCCGGGTTTTTGAACAAGGAAACGTTGATGTCCGATCATTATTTTGGCAATACGGCGTTCAAAAACGAACAAATGTCAAAATATCTGGCCGAAACCTATCCGGAATTTGTCGCAACCATGAAAGACGAGGCGATGCAAGAACTTTTCAAGGAAGAGTTTGAACTCGACTCTCCCGAACAGGGGATGGACCTCATTGTTCAGATGCTCCTTGATGAGGCCAAACGTGAAAGTCCCTGCGGCATGAAAGGAAATCTGCCGGAAGGTGTCGATGAAAAACAGTACAAAATCTTGACCGAGGCCGGATACGGCTGCTTCGGGACAGGTTGTCACGCATTTTACAAGGCCGGAAAAATCGGTTCGGCACCTGATCTGACCGGTTACATGTCGCGCGAATGGCTCTTCGGCGCGATCGCCAATATCGCCGACACGAAATATTACGGTAACAAAAATGACAAGATGCCCGTTTACTATGTCGAAGGAAGCGACGACTCAATTCTCACGAAACATGAGGTCGATCTCCTCACCGACTGGCTTCGCGGCACCTGGTACCGTCCGGCTCCACCGATCATTGTTGAGGAAACTGTGGAAAATGCTGAAACCGTTGTTGAGAAAGCTGCGGAAACGGCAAATTAGGCGATTCGCCTCAATATATTAGGTTGAATACATAAAGTACAAAAGAAAACGAGTCTGTTTTTACTCCAAAAGACAGGCTCAATTTTTATTGTGTCAAAATCCGACATACCCGACATAAACGACAAACTCCCATGTTTACTGTCGTTTCACTAAATTTCCGTCGTTTCATTAAATTTCAAGAAAATCAGGCAAAAAACTCGTCATCAATATGGCCATTGACCTTCAATTGAAAGAAACTCTTCCGACAATCACCTCGCGAATCGTTCAAACCTATTCTGAATTGAACGGAATTCAACATCTTGACTTGTGCCCGCTGCCAAGTTCCGATATCGTGATCGAAATCATCGAGGATTTGAAAGAGATTCTTTTCCCGGGGTTTCGGCATCGGACACGGTTGAATCTGACGAACGTTGTGTACCACGTCGGGGAAATTATTGACAAACTCCATGATCGTCTTTCGACGCAAATTGAGCGGGCGCTCTGTCACGGTGCCGAAAATTCCAGGATTTGCACGCCGGAAAAAAAGTTTGAGTACGAACTTCGCGGCCAGCAAAAAGCGTTTCAATTTCTCGAACAGATTCCGGACCTCAGAAAAATGCTTGCCCTTGATGTCGAAGCGGCGTTTGCCGGCGACCCGGCAAGCAAAAGTTTCGACGAAATCGTCTTTTGTTACCCGGGTTTTGAAGCCGTCACGGTTTATCGCTTGGCCAATGCCCTGCACAGACTCGGGGTCCCCTTTATTCCGCGCATCATGACCGAACGCGCCCACGCCCACACGGGAATCGACATCCATCCCGGTGCAACGATCGGCCAATACTTTTTCATCGACCACGGCACCGGAGTCGTGATTGGTGAAACATGCGAGATCGGCAATTGGGTCAAACTCTATCAGGGCGTGACACTTGGGGCGCTCAGTTTCGCCAAGGATGAGGACGGAAATCTTGTCCGGGGGACAAAACGGCACCCGACAATCGAAGACAACGTTGTCATTTACGCCAATGCGACTGTCCTCGGAGGCAACACCGTTGTCGGACACGACTCCGTGATCGGTTCCAGTGTTTGGCTCACGAACAGCGTCGCGCCGGGAACAACCGTGACGATGGAAAAACCGAGTCTCCGTATCCGCGGCAAAAACGACACCCATTGACACCCATTGATGTCCAATTATGCCCGTTGAGTTTTTTTCTTCTCAAAAAAGCTCTTGACACGGAAGGGAGATTTTGTGAAACTTCCCGTCTTGACTCACAAAAACTCAAAACGCATGATAAACATGAAGAGAGGAAAACAATGCAAAAGATTGTGCCAGGGATGGTGATTGTGGCGGTCCTGATTTTTTTGGGAGCCGGCTGTAACAAATCGACCGACGAAAAAACGGCTCCTCCGACAGGTTCGGGAAACAGTCAGCCGAACTCCCAAAGTTCGGGTCAGACTCCGGAAGCCGAAAAGAGTGCCGCGGCGGTGCGGAGTTTCATTTCCGCCATGCTCAAGGGGAAAGACGAACAGGCATTCGGGCTTCTTTCTCAAAAAGCCCAAGAGGAATACAAAAAATATAATCGCGGATTTGCGTTTCCGGCCAATGACGAGACCGATTTTGTCATCAACACGGTCATGGCTATCGAAGGAAGCGACAACACGGCGTTTGGTGTCGCGGTCACCATGACGGAAAAATATCCGGAAGGGAATAAAGTCACGGAGTCAAGTTGGGGAGTCCGGAATGAAAACGGAAAATATTGCATCGTCGGTGTCATCCTGAACGATGAAGGGCTGATGATGGAACTGAACTTCGAGGACCTTGCCGGTTCGGAAGCCAAAATGAAGCAACAAATGGAACAAATCCAGCAGGAACAGGCAAAGATCGCGACCGCCCCTCAGGAAATGACGTTGCCGGTTCAACAGCAGCAAATTCCGCAGCAACAATTAGGAAACGGAAACCAAAATCTCCAGATTTCGCCCGATCTCCAGCTTCCGTCACACAATGAACGACGTTAATTTCATGAAAAAAATAACGTTAATACGTTAATTCGTGAAGAGTTCGTCGTCGGAAATGATCATGACATTGCTCGCGGCGAGGGCTTTCAACGCTTCATCGGGATCATTGAACCGAAGAACCATGACCGCTTTTCCGGCGATTCGTGACGCGAAGCCATACATGTATTCGATGTTCAGTTCTGCGTGATCAATGGCTTCAAGCAGGTCGGCCAGTCCGCCGGGACGGTCATCCACCAGAACGGCGACAAGTTCGGTTTCACGGACGACGAGTCCCTGGGTTTCGAGGATGGTTTTCGCCTTTTGCCAGTCCTTGATAATAAACCGAAGGATGCCGAACTGTTCTGTATCAGCCAGGGCCATGGTTTCAATGTCGATCCCGGCATCGGCCAACAGGCGGCACGCGTTCCTGAGGTGTCCCGGCTTGTTTTCGATAAAAATGGAAAGTTGGCGAATCTTCATCGGAAAATCCTTTATAGATGCGAGACTAAAATTTGAGCGGACCCATAAAAACAAAGAAGAAATCGTGAGTGATACAACGGTATCATATCGTTTTTTCTTCCGTTACGCAAGTTTTTGCGGCCCTCTTCCTCAAAAAATGAAAAAAATCCTGGCTGAATTTCGATCAAAAACATGATCCGTCGTTACATGTTTGACTTGACTTGCATTTCCCAACGGGTGACGACCGATGGTTAATGACGGACATATTTTTTCGTCGGAATGACAGACAGGATTTTGTACGGTATTATTTGTGTCTTAAATTTATTCGTGTTTTAATGGGAAAGTGTGTTCAGGAGCTTCCGAAAACTTGGAATCCGTTGTTCGACGTAGTTGATCCACTTCGTCGGATGCCAGATTTCAAGACAAACAGCCGCCCCAACAATCATGACTTCTTTTCCCGGCTCGACCCCGAGAAATTCGCGGAACCCCTCCGGCAGAAGGAGCCGCCCCTTGCCCGCCAACTGGACCGGACGATGACGTGTTGACAAAAGTCTCCCAAAAATCTGGAGTTGCGGCATTTTCTGTTCCAAATCACCAAGTTTGATGCGTTGCCGAATCAATTCCACGCGATCGTTGAGTTTGCTTTGCCAACTCGTTTTTTCCCAAAGGCTGAGACAACCCGGCCGTTCTTTGGCCAAAATGCAGTCTCCTTCAGGGGGCCGGAACAACTCAAGGAACTCTCCTGGCAGCGACAGACGATAACGTTCGTCAATGCGCCGGCTGAATTCCCCCAAAATGAGTTGTTGGACGTTGTTCATCATTCTGATCTAAAAGTTACGACAAGTTTTTTCAACGGATTCGTAACTCATTATATCAGAATTGGGCAGTTTTCCCACAAATTTTTCAAAAAAATTAAAGTTTTGGGCACGTTTCCCCAAAACTTCAGACAGTCTAACAGACGAAAGGAGAAAAGACAAGTACCGGAATGATGTTTTTTAAGAATTGTTAGGAAAAAACAAGATGGGACCAGAATAGGCCTCAGAGAAGGAGGGTAATTAGGGGGGAGAACGGTAATTAAAGTGAGACGTTTTATACCGGAGCCGATAAGGGAGTCATTTGGCCAACAGACGTTCCAACCGCTTGCGTTACCGGGATCAAACGCCCGTGCGTTTGCCCGCCGGGAGGCATCTTTTTAAAGTCCTTTGCTCTGTGCGTTCCGGGTTGGCCGATTTGGAGAATTATGAAACCTTGCACCATAGGACGTTGAAAGTGTCTCCGACGGGCAACGTGCCGTTGCATCGCCCAGCGTGCCGCTGGACCACAATATTCCTCACGAGCTTTATACTGGAGTCGGTATGGGCCTGGCCTTAGAATTCAGGTTCGTGAATCTGTTTCAGGGTCGCTTGATGGAGCATCTCATTGGAAGAGGCAAGCGTCCTAGGCGAATTTAGGGAAAACGGCGTTCCATTGGGGGCGGTGACGACACCGCCAGCTTCGCGAACCATCAGGATACCTGCGGCGACATCCCAAGCGTGGGCACCGTAACAGATCATGGAGTCGAACCGTCCCGCGGCGACGTAGGCCAGGTTGATGGCCGTGGAACCGGTCCGGCGAATCGCCTGGGTGATGGGAATAATCCGCAAAAAAGCAAGCAAATCCGGCGAATTCTCCGTCGTCGTGGTTGGAAAACTGATCGATACCAGGGCTTCTCCGAGAGTTGTGATTTTGCTCGTTCGGATGGATTCGCCATTGAGAAATGCCCCTTTTCCGGCCTCTGCGGTGAAGCATTCCTCAAACATCGGGTTGTAGATCACGCCGCAAAGGATTTCCTCTCCCCGGGCAAGGGCAATCGAAGGCCCAAACATGGGAAAACCGTGCGCAAAATTGGTCGTCCCATCAAGCGGATCGACGATCCAGCAGAATTCATTGTTTTTTGCAACATATTCTTCACCGGTTTCCTCGCCGACAAAACGGTGCGTCGGAAATGCGTCGAGAAGGATCGTTTTGATCGTTTCCTGGGCAAGGAGGTCGGCCTCGGTGAGGAGATCGGCCCGTTTTTTTTCCCGGACCCACGCCTTACCCAGTTTCTCACGCAACACCGCTCCGGCGGCCCTTGCCGCTTTTTCGCCGATTTCAAGATAGGACATCAATGACATGCTTCCCAAAAGTCAAGAAATACAGGATAATAAACACAGAATTAACGAGTTTTTCACAATTTTGGAATTATACCTGATCCACGCCAAACGACTACCCGATGTCCGAACCCAATCACGATTTTCGCAGTCCCCGGTTTTCGCCCGCTGCATTTTTGGTGCTCGCCGCCATCCAAATGGAGGGGGGACTCGCCCTGCTGGCGCTTTTGATTGCGTGGTGGTTCAATTTTTCCCTCACCGACCAAATCCGTTGGTGCCAGACAGATTTCCTGCTCGGAACCGTTGCGACGTTGCCGCCGCTTTTCCTCTGTTGGGGAATCTACCGCCTTCGCTGGAAAAACGTGGAATTCATCCGCCGTTTTCTCAGCACGTTTCACCGCGATTTCATCCGGCACTGTTCGTTGCTCCAGCTTTTTCTGATTTCCCTGCTCGCGGGCATCGGTGAAGAGCTTTTTTTCCGCGGTCTCGTTCAGTCCGGAATGACCGTTTGGCTCACCGGCTTGGGCATGTCCGGATGGCAGGCCGTTGTCTGGGGAATTTTCGTGTCGTCCCTTTTGTTCGGACTGGTTCACCCGATCTCCCGTCTTTACGTGATGATCTGTTTTTTGATCGGCATTTATTGCGGTCTTTTGTTGTTCTGGACAGGAAACCTTCTCGTCCCAATGACGATGCACGCGATTTATGATTTTCTTGTTCTGGTCTTTTGGCGGCGCATCGCGGGACAACCGCCGGACCCTTGATTCCTGTTGTTTTCAAAACTTTTTTCGTTCCTTGGGAGTTACAGCCATGAAAAAAATCGTGATTCCGGTCCTTTTGCTGATTATCGGCATGGGCGGTTACTTCATTTGGCGACACATCGAAGCCGTGAAGTATCAGGAAGAACGCGGTTTCCTGACATTGTATGGCAACGTCGAAATTCGGCGTGTCAATCTCGGATTCCGTGTTTCCGGACGGATCACCGAAATTCTCTTCAAAGAGGGGGACAAAATTTCCCAAGGAGAAGTCATCGCGCGGCTCGACAGGGAACCGTTCGAGGACAGTCTCGCTGTGGCCGAAGCCCAGGTTCAGACGGCGGAAGCAAATTATGAAAAACTGACCACCGGCAATCGACCCCAGGAGATTGAGCAGGCCAAGGCGACCGTCAACGCCCGCGAGGCAGCTTTGAAGGCGCTCGAAGCGGAATTTGCAAGGGCGGAGAAACTCATCACCAACAAAACGATTTCACAACAGGAATTCGACACGACTCTTGCCAGTCGTGATGAAGCGATTGCCCAAAAACGTCTTGCTGAAGAAACATTGAAACTCATGCGCGAAGGATTCCGCCAGGAAGACATTGCCGCCGGCAAGTCACAACTTGCGGAAGCACGGGCAAATCTCAAGCGTTTGCAAACTTCTTTGGCTGACACGGAATTGTTGTGCCCGAACGACGGAATCCTTTTGACCCGTGTCGAGGAACCCGGCGCGGTGGTCAATCCGGGGCAAACCGTTGTGACCCTTTCGCTCCAGGACGAGGTTTGGATTTATGTTTACATCCCCGAAAAAATGTATGGCGTTGTCGTCACCGGTATGAAAGCTGAAATTTTCACCGATTCCAACCCCGGTCATCCTTATCTAGGTCAGGTCGGCTACATCTCACCGGAAGCGGAATTCACGCCGAAAACCGTGCAGACGACGGAACTTCGTACCGACCTTGTTTACCGTGTCCGAATCATCGCCGACACCCCCGACAACAAACTTTGCCAGGGAATGCCGGTGACCGTGAAGTTAAGGCTTCAATAGAGGTTAGGTGGCTAGTGACTAGCCACTACTCCCCATATTACCCATGATTTCCCTCGAAAACCTCAGCAAGACCTTTTCAGGCAGCGCAAAACCGGCGGTGGATGCGTTGACGGCGGAGATTTTGCCCGGTCGCGTCACGGGGCTTGTCGGTCCGGACGGTGCCGGGAAAACAACGCTTGTTCGACTCATCGCCGGACTGCTCAAGCCGACGGTGGGGAAAATCGAATCGTTCGGTCTTGATTCCGTCAAAGATTCGGCGCAAATCCGCGAGATTCTCGGGTACATGCCGCAACGGTTCGGACTGTACGAAGATTTGTCGGTGCTGGAAAACCTGAATCTTTATGCGGAAATGCGGGGAGTCGATAAACACGAACGAAAAAAGAGGTTCGCGGAACTGCTGCGTTTTACAGGGCTTGAACCATTCACAAAACGACTGGCACGGCGACTTTCCGGCGGGATGAAACAGAAACTCGGACTGGCCTGTTCACTCATCAAGATGCCGAAACTGCTGTTGCTTGATGAACCGAGTGTCGGGGTCGATCCGATCAGCCGTCGCGAACTTTGGCGGATGGTGCGCGAACTGGTTTCGGATGACGTGGTGGTTGTCTGGAACACGTCCTACCTTGATGAGGCGGAAGCGTGTGACGACGTGCTTCTCATGAACGAAGGAAAACTGATGTTTTGCGGCAGGCCGAACAAGTTGACGGAGAGGATGCAAGGTCGTGTTGTTCAGATTCGTGGTCTTTCCATCGAAAAACGGCGGAGTGAACTGTCCCGTTGGTTGCAGCATCCAAGCGTTGTGGACGGCGTGATTCAGGGGAGCGCCCTTCGGTTGGTTTTCAAGCCGGAAACATCGTTGCATGAATTTTCAACAACGGCGGAACAATTTGTGTCCGTGACGCCTCGATTTGAGGACAGTTTCATCGACATGTTGGGAGGCGTTCCGAAAGAAGAGTCGGTCCTTGCCAAGCGGGAGATGAAAAGAGTTGTCGACGACGAGCCGGTGGTTGTCGCCCGGGGACTCACGAAACGATTCGGCTCGTTTACAGCAGTGCATAACAACAATTTTTCGATCCAGCGCGGTGAAATTTACGGACTGCTCGGCCCCAACGGTGCCGGGAAAAGCACAACGTTCAAAATGCTTTGCGGCTTGCTCAAACCCACCGAAGGGGAAGGTTTCATCGCGGGACACAACCTGCTGAAATCGGCGTCGAAAGCGCGGTCGCGGCTCGGCTACATGGCACAAAAATTTTCGCTGTACGGCGACTTGACGGTCCGGCAAAACCTGATGTTTTTTGCGGGTGTTTACGGCCTTTGGGGATTCGCAAAACGCCGCGTCGTGAACGAGATGCTCGAAATGTTTGAGCTTGCCCCTTATGTTTCCACGAGTGCCGGACTGTTGCCGCTTGGATTCAAACAGCGACTTTCGCTTGCCGCCACGTTAATGCACGAGCCGGACGTGTTGTTTCTCGACGAACCGACCTCCGGTGTCGATCCGCTGACCCGCCGTGAGTTCTGGTCGCATATCAACACGCTGGTCGAGAAAGGGGTCACGATCCTCGTCACGACCCACTTCATGGACGAGGCGGAATATTGCGACCGGATCAGCCTGATTTTTCGCGGTGAAACCATCGCCGAAGGAACGCCTGATGATTTGAAACTTTCCGTCACATCCGAATCGCTTCCCGACCCGACACTTGATGACGCATTTGTCGCGTTGATTGAAAAGAGTCTGTAACCATGTTTCGATTACGTCGTCTTCTCGCCCTGATGAAAAAAGAAATACTGCAAGTGCAGCGTGATCCGAGTTGCATCATGATCGCGTTTGTGCTGCCGGTGATTCTGTTGTTCATTTTCGGATACGGCTTGTCGCTCGACGCCAAACATGTCAAGATTGCCGTCGTGCTGGAAGACAATTCCCCGACGGCCATGTCGCTTTGGAATTCCTTCGATAAGACGAAATATATCGACCCGATCCTGTTCGATCGCCGGAAAGACGCCGATGACGCCATTGTCAACGCCCGTGTTCGTGGTCTTGTCGTCATTCAGGACGATTTTTCGCGGCAATTGTATTCGGGCAACCCGACGTCCATTCAACTGATCACCGACGGCGTCGAAACGAACACGGCAACGATTTTAGAAAACTATGTCATCGGTATCATCGGCATTTGGGCGAATCAACAGGCCCGAGACCGGGGAATCGACAGCATGGCACCGGTGAGCATCGAAAGCCGCGTGTATTTCAACCCGGAACTTGAAAGCCGCAACGCGTTGATTCCCGGTTCCATTGTGTTGATCATGGCACTCATCGGAACGTTGCTCACGTCACTTGTCGTCGCCCGGGAATGGGAACGCGGCACCATGGAAGCGATGCTCGCCACGCCGATCGGTCCATTCGACATGCTGCTCGGCAAGTTGGTGCCGTATTATACCCTGGGCATGGCGTCGAACGCGGTTTGCGTGTTGATCGGCATTTACCTGTTCCACGTTCCTTTTCGCGGTTCGGTGTTCGCGCTGATTGTGACGTCGTCCTCATTTTTGCTCGTGTCGCTTGGAATGGGATTTTGGGTTTCGACGCTTTGTAAGAATCAGTTTCTCGCCTCGCAAATGGCGTTGCTTCTTGCGTTTTTGCCGAATTTCATTCTTTCCGGCGCACTGTTTGAGATCAGTTCAATGCCGCTGCTGATCCGAATGGTCAGTTATGTTTTTCCCGGAAGGTATTACGTGACATGCCTGCAAACGATTTTCATGACCGGCGACATCTGGACGCTGTTCATCCCGAACATGCTGTTCATGCTCACCGTTGCCGCAATTTTCTTCACCATGACATTTTATATCACGCCGGAGAGATTGGAATAGGCCGCCCATGTTCATTCGACTGTTTAACCTCATCGTCAAGGAATTTTTCACGTCGCTTCGTGACCCGAAAGCAAGGGTGATGTTGATCGGTACGCCGATTCTGCAAATCTTCATTTTTTCTTATGCGATCACACAGGAAATCAAAAACGTGATACTTGCCGTGTACAATCAGGATGTCGGCCTGGAAGGGGACGTGCTTGTGCAACGGTTTCAACAGTCGCCGACGTTTACCAAAATCGTGAAACTCTCGCGTCACGGGGAAATCAACCCGGTCATCGACAATCAGACCGCAATGGCCGTTCTTGTCATTCCCCAGGATTTTTCACGGGAACTCCATGCCGGACGCAAAGCAAAAATTCAGATTCTGCTCGACGGTCGCAAATCGAACGCGGCATCCATTGTCGGTGGTTATGCCGGAAAAATCATCAACCGTTTCGTTCAGGAGCACCTCCCGCCGGGAACATCCGTAGGAATTAATCTCGAAACACGCAATTGGTTCAATGTGAATCTTGACCCGCGAAAAACGACGATTCCGTGTTTGGTTTGCATCCTGGCAACGGAGCTTGGGATGGTCATTACCGGACTTTCCATCGCACGGGAACGGGAAATGGGCACGTTTGAACAGATTTTGGTCTCACCGTTGACACCGACCGAAATTTTGCTCGGAAAAGCAATCCCGGCGCTGATTCTGGCAACCTGTTCGGCGTCCATGATGATCGGCATCACGATTTTCATCATGGGAATTCCGCTGCAAGGCTCGTTTTTTCTGTTATTGGCCTCGATGGACCTGTTTTTATTGTCGGTCATCGGCGTCGGACTGTTCATCAGTTCGCTTGCACTCACGCAACAGCAGGCGATTCTCGGCGTGGTCCTCGTCATGCCGCCGTTCATCATGCTTTCCGGATTCGCAACGCCGGTTGAAAATATGCCGGCATGGCTGCAATGGCTGACCGTGATCAATCCGGTCCGTTGGTTCCTGGTGATCGTCAAAGGCGTTTTCATGAAAGGAATGGGCGCCAGTGAGGTTTTTTTGAACTGCATTCCACTGGCGCTGATCTCCGTGGTCACCTTGAGCATCGCCGGCTTCATGTTCCGAAAACGGATGGAGTAGATGTAATGGGGAATTGGGAAAGGGGAATTGTTTTTAATTCCGCGTCTTCAATTCCCAATTTCACCAACCTGTGGTCACGGAACTTTCGGCATCTGGAACGCCAGGAACAAACGCACAACTTCGAAAATGATGATGATAACGAACAAAATGGTGCTACCGTACAACGCTTCGGAATGTAACTTGGGAGGAATCGTTTGGTTGGCTCGGAAAATCTCCCATTGAGTATACAACATCCAAAGCATCGTCACGACGCCGATCCTTTCAATGGACAAGGAAAGGATTCGCATTGTTTTCGGACGATTTTCCTCGTTCAACCAATAGTCACGGTTAGGCATGTTGAAACAATACGACGGAAGGTTCAATTGGAACAAGAAGGATATACCGAGAAGGACAAACGCTATGAAACCGACGATGGTGCTCATCAAAATGGCGTCGGCAATGGGCGGCATAAAACCGTTCGGCGTTCCGTCGGCCGCGAAATGGTTCGCCACCGGATTCGGCATCCACGGCAGCGAGCCGAACGCAAAGGCGATGTTCGCCAGACAGGTGATGATAAACAGGATTCGCATGGTTATGCTTATTGACAGGTAATATTGTGATGGCGAGAAAAAATGAACCTCACGTTTCCGGTCGTTCCGTTTGCCGGGGCTGCGGCGGCCAAAAATGGTTTTGCAATGCCCAGCAGATTCTTGAAATTTTGCGAGTCATTCGTGAACAAACGCGATACGGAAACGAAATGACATGTCGCAATGTCGCAGGATGAAACGTCGGAAAGCGAGGGTCTCTCCCGATCGTCGATTTTTTGCATGTTTGTTCATCCAACAGGATTGGGGAAGGTTGTACCGTGACTTCCCGGATTCCGACCGGCCAATCATAAAATAACGCGACATCATGCGGAAATTTAACCGGCAACAGTTTTTTGATGATCGTTTCCGCGGCATGGCGATTGACAATTTTTGCCCCGTTGCCGGAAGCGGTTTTCAAGTCGCAACATAACTGGTAGCCGTGAGAGAGCTTCACAAAATTGATTCCACGGGTTGGTTTGATACCGTTCAGACGCAACAGGTCCCAATGGTCGGAATACCGCATGGCTTCCTCAATCACTTCGTCAAGCTCCGGTTGAGGGTAAACATCATCCTCGCAAATCACGGCATGTTGGGCATCGGTCTCAAGAAAAGCTTGAAGGGCCTTGATATGGCTGAGGCAACACGCGATGATATTGGGGGTTGCGATCCTGCCGTAATAGAAAAAGTACCGCCACGGCGCATAATCGGGATAGGGTTGGCTCAATTCTTCCCCGTCGACCGCCGGGACACGAATCACATTCATTCCGGTGCATGAAAATTTGTCCGAAATTTTATCCCAACGATCTTTGGCGCGATCCAAATTGATGATATAACAATCAAGCATAACACACTCATTGACTTTTTCTATAATTCTATATTTATACAATAACTAAAACGACATTTCAAGAAGTTTTTTTGGTAAACCAATGGAATTCCCGGAGTTTTCTTGCAGGCCAAAGGATATGGTTTTCACAAAAACTCCAGAAATCTGCAAAGGCGAGCCAGCCGAGATTGTGCAGTGAAAATGAACCGCTTTTCAATTCCAGGTAAAACTTCCGATGCCTTTTGCTCATGGTGGGATCATTCATGATATGATTCCATTCGCTGTCCGTGAGGGACTCAAGTATCCGTTGTCGCATTTCCTGCCGGAACCGGGGGCCGATCTCCCGGTAATGGCTGCGAAAAGCGGCCAGTTTGTCATTAAGAAACAATTGACGACAATCTTCATAACAACCTGATTTTTCCAGGTTTTGTTTGATGATGTCGTAAACGGTAATGCCGTCGAATCGATTTTTGCTTCGTGACGCCACCGTGGAGCCTGCTCTTTGTCGATAATAATAAAGCTCGTCCTTGATGTAGAGGATTCGCTTTGCCTCGCAGATGACGTTCCAATGAAACGGCACGTCTTCGAAGACAAGCCCTTCAGGAAAAGTAAATTCGTGTTGCCGCAAAAAGTCCGTTCGAGTCAGTTTGCACCAAGGGGAAATATCGCGACAAAATAATTGTTTTTTACATTTTTCATCGGCCGTCAAGTCGGATAAGAAGCGGATGTCTTCATGCAAGTTTTGACCATGTTTCGTTTTTCCGACCTTTTTGCCCGGACGAACAGAACGAAAAATGCAGAGATCGGCGTCATGCTTTTCCGCCAGTTGAAACGTCCGTTGGCATGTTTCCTCGTGAATCCAATCGTCTGAATCGACGAAAAGCAGATATTTCCCCCGGATATGGGGAAGCGCGGCATTGCGGGCGGCTGCCTGACCACCGTTTTTTTGGGTCACGATCCGGACCCGTACATCGGTACTCGCGTACTCGCGAAGGATGTCGGGCGATGAGTCGGTCGAACCGTCGTCGACACAGATGATTTGGACTTCGTGCATCGTTTGCGCGAGACAGGAATCAAGGCATTGCCGTAAATACCGCTTCACGTTGTAAACAGGAATGATGATGGAAACGTGACAGTTCATGGTTCACAAAATGATGATGTTACGTTTAAGTTTTACTAAAGATCACGGAATAAAAACTGTTTGTACCAATGAGTCGTTCAAGGTGATAAAGCAGTTTCCATGTCCATTGGATCGCTTTCCAACGGGCGGTTTTTCGGTTAAGGAAATATATGATTCCGGCAAAGAATGAGCAACACTGAAAAACGGTTTTGATGAAGGAATTGGAAATTTTGCTCTTCGATTCCGACAAATACCCTTCGATCATGACTTTCCAAACATACCTGTCAAAAATTTTTGCCAGGGTGCCTCGACGGACAATCCTTTCCACCTTAAAACCATAAGATTCAACAAGGGGGATAAGCGTTTTTTCCGGAATCAAAGTGTAATTCCCGGCATCAGGAAAAAACGAGAGGTCGCGGCTGATTCCGTAAGCACATCCTTCAGGGTCGACAAGTGTCAAAATGAAAATGCCGCCACGGTTGAGTTTTGCGGTACAACTTGCAAGGAAATCGTGAATATCCGTGAGTTGCTCGATAATGTTATGCCCCCAAATCATATCCACGGGAATATCCCATGTGGGAACATCCGGGGTTCCCTGGACAGTGTGGAATGTTATATCACGGGTTTCCGGCATGGGCGCATCCGTTAAAAAAAGTTGATTTCGACCGATTTGAAGGAGATGCGTTTTGGATTTGAGCCAAGGCCGGATGAGTTCCAGTTGTCCTTTGACAAAAGTTTTGTTGCATTGCGGAAAAAAAACATCCCGGTTTTCGACAGCGTGGCGTGAATTGTCGCTTGATTTACGGTCGAAAGCTATTGTCCCACATGCACTGCACCAGGAATGGGAAAATGAAGTATCGTCATTGTTTTCATGATCGTGGTTTCCCTGGCATGATTGTTTTGTGTAACCGACATGTTCACAAAAAGGACAAGGCATCTTGTCCATGTTTTCCGAGAGTGCCAAACGATCGGACAAACCGACCTGAGAGATGCTTTTTTCTCTCCATGTTTGTCTTGATGCGGTCGCTTTCTGCCTTGTTGACATTTTCGCGTATTTTTTTGTGATGTGGTCTCCTATGACAAGGTTTTCCTGGTTTGAAGAAAAGAAACAATGGGAATGACACCACTCATTGATTGGGTAACACCGGCCATCCGCTCCGACAACCAGTAATTCATACCCATGGAGTAATGTCTGCATGGAAAGTCCGTAAATTCCGGCCTCAAAAAGATGTTCGTCATTTTTTGAACGGATCGAACCTGCTTTTGGCCAATACGCAATGGATTCCAGGAAGCGTGGCGGAATCATGAAACCGGTTGTGCGCAAATTGGGATTGGGATAGGGATGGAACCCGTCATAAAAGGCTTCCGGTATGGACGACAGACCGATCGTGAGATTGGACAACAAGCGTTTGCGTGACCTGCGCGAACTTCGGAACAGTTTTGTCAACGTAAATTCCGGAAAATCATTCCAACTAAAATAATTGCCACATGCCCCCAACAACCTTTTTGGGGCGGCATGTCGCATATAGAAATCAAGCCAGTGATCGACGAGGATTTCAGAGGTTGCATTAAGAACCAGGATATACCTGTCGGGAAATTCCTCCATCAAATTGCGCACATAACCGAAAACGTAGTTTTTGTCGGGATATTCACGAAGTTCAAAAGGGATTCCGGAAATTTGAGCCGTCCATTGCTTCCAATCATTTTCATGATCCCGGAACCCTTTTTTAATGATGATCAGATCATGTTCATGTCCGGCGGGGTGTTGCTTGTAGGAATCAAAAAAACGCGTAAATTTTCCGGCGGAATCCTTATCCTGCCGGCGGCAGACATAAACGACGATCGGTTTGGCATGACTGTCCATTTTACATCAACTTTCCGATTTGTTGTCTTCTTTCTGCATTAAGACAATTTTTTATCGCGTATGATGGAAACTCTGGGTATTGTTTTCATGGTTTCCTTTGCTGTTTTTTCATGCGGTTTTTAGGAGTTTTTTCAGCGGTTTGATGATCCATCTCACAATTGAACTCATTTGACGGTTACAGTGATAATTCATCGTTTCCATGAATCCGCCGTCAACCATCTTGCAGAACAACCTCACTTTTTTCGACATGGGAGCAGTGCGGTAAAATTCGCGATCGTCCTCGGTCAGAGAATCCCGGACCAACGCCGCAAATTTTGGTTTCAAGGATGCCGGCAGAAACTCATAACGATAATGCCAGCTACTCAGTTTTTGTGCAATGAATGCGTCTCGATAAACTTCATATAATCCGGTCTCCTGGAGCATGTATCCAATGTCATTGAACGTTTCAATGATGACAAAATGCTTTTCATTGATCGTTTGCTGATATGAACCCGGTCGTATCCGACGATAATGATAAAGCGGACGGTCAAGAATGGCGATACGATCAGCCAGAACGGTTCCTTTCCAGAACTGTAACACGTCATTTGCCGGACGTTTTCCCTCGGAAAACCGGATATTGTTGGCTAATAACAGGTCAGATCGCCAAAATCTTCGCCATGGTGCGGCGAATTGAAGTATTTCATGTTTTTCTTCAGGAGATTGTCGAATCTCCGGCAACGTGGGATCGAAAGGACGGGAACACTTGGGATCGGGGTTGTATTCGATATGTCGCAAAGCAACACAATCCGCCCCGGTTGCATCCGCTTTTTCCACGCATTGCCTGCAAAGGTCAAGGTCAATCCAGTCGTCGGGATCAACAAAATAGGTGTATTTTCCACGAATGTAAGGATAAGCGGCATTGCGTGCCGAACCGCCGCCTTGGTTTTCCTGGTCAATGATCTCAATGCGAGAATCCTGATCGGCATATTCTTGCAGAATCACCCGGGAACCATCGGTCGAACCGTCATTGACGCAGATGATCTGAATCTCCCGCATCGTTTGGTTCACGACGGAATCCAAACACTGCCGCAAATACAGTTCGACGTTGTAAACGGGAAGGATGATGGTAACTTGTGGTACTGTTGTCATAGTTCTTTGTTACGCAGCTTTACGTTGTCGGTGTTGTCGAACAACTTGTCCAATTAATTGTTCCCACTGGTTCCAAATTGTTTCAGGAGCGTATCGCTTCATCATTTCGTGTCCCGATCCCCCCAGTTTGACACGACAGTTTCGATCGTCCATCAGAGCTTTGAGTTTTGCGGCAAAATCTTCCGGTGTGTTGTCCGCCAAAAAACCATTAACACCATCGACTATCAATTCGTTGACGGATGGCGTTGTTTTCAATCCAACACATGGGAGTCCAACGGCCATCGCTTCCGTTAAGGCGAGTGGAAATCCTTCGGAAAGGCTGGGAAACGCAAAGACATCGACCTTGCGAAGAACCTCCAAAGGATGATCTGTCGCTCCCATAAGTTTTACCCGCCCTGTGAGACCAAGAGAGACGAGCATACTTTCCAGTTGCCGAGAATACTGATGGACCGACTGTCCATAAATTTCCACATTCCACTCGGAATAGTCCTTTGCCAATCGTTCAAAGGCTTGCAAGAGCAGATGCTGCTGTTTCCCCGGATCTATACGTGAAATCATTGCAATCGTTTTTTGCGGTTTCTCTACAGTCAAGTCTGCTAACTCCTTTTCCGTAATCTGAGGAACCTCGTTTGGAATCACATGGATTGAACCGTGATAAATCTTTTGAATTTCCGGTATGAAGCTGCGTTGTAAAACCTGAAGATGAGGACATGTATTGATTTTTGCCGTTTTTTCTTTGGTATTAACAAAATTAAGGAATTCAGCGGCATTCATGTGATGCATAAGGATAACAGGCACATTCAGCATCGGCTGCCGCAGCATCGAAAAATAATCGTTGACGAAATAGGGAATCACAATGTCCGGCTGGATTTCCCTGATGAGTTTTATGAGCGGCTCTCCTTTCCTTTTGAAAATCCGGTTTTCTTCGTGTTGTTTTATCATTTCGTTCCAGGTCGAAGGAAAAAAAGGGCGGATTCCTTTGACCCAGGTTGTTAGTTTGATGATACGCTTACGACACCCTAAACCATTACTGATAAAATGAATCCGATCATCAAGTGGAACGAACGGATAACCCGAACGAGCTGTATGACAAACAGCATAAACTTCATGCCCTCGTGCGGCCAGAGCATTTGCCATGCTGCAAAAAACTCGTTTTGCACCTCCTGCCCCATCAAGGAGGTCAATTGCACCTATATATTGAAGGATTTTCATGGTATTCTCCTGGATTGACATGTACGTAACAGTGGCAGCTCATGCTTTACGGTGCTTTTGAGCTTCTTCTTTAACAATCGTACGCATCGTGTCTTGAAAACACTTGATAGAGTGGATTTCTTTGATATAGGCGATCGCTCGGCGAGCCGTTTCTTTACGCTGTTCCTCGTTGGAAATAATCTTGCGAATACCATCGACGAATAGACCGACTTTATCGAATCCATCCCCAAGCACTTGACCGACGTAAACGCCGAATTTTGAAGTAAGCCCTTCGGGATCACGGCAACTGACTAATAAAGTTCCATAGGAGAGAGACTCCAGAAAGCTAACCGGTAATGCTTCATGGATTGACGTATTGACGAGTATTTTAGAATCTTTTAACAACCGATTTTTTTCTTCTCCTTCCAGATGTCCGGTAAAATGAAGATTGGATAAACTCTGATAAGGTACCAGAATTGCCTTCATTTTTTCTTTTCCTTGAAGCGTTTGACCGATGACATAAAACTCATATTCCGGCATTCGTTTTGCGATTTCGCAAAACAACCAGCCGCGTTTGACGGACTCGATTCGTCCCAGAAAAATAATTTGATTTTTTTTGGGATGGTTTTCAATGTCGAAGCAATCGTCGATTTCAACAGGATTGGGGACATACTGAATCTCCGTATCAAAATTGAGTCGATAAAGCTCTTTGGCGCAATCATTCAAAAAATATCCTTGAGAAATGAACCGTATTTTTTGATTTTGGAAAAAACGATTGACCAAGTCATATAAGCGGGAATTCCAATAGCATGGCTCGCGAAATAATGAAACAGTATTGATTTCTTGCCATTCCCGCCAAGGACGTGGGTCTTGTATCCAATGAATCAAACGTCGTTTGCGCCACGGTTTTTCGTATTTAATTATATCATTCGATATTTCTATACCGCAATATACGTCATAATTTTGATGGTCCAGCCATTGGCGGCACCAAAAAGCGGATGGAGGTTGATAGACAGGGATCCCATCGACGAGATGCTTCTTTGCAAAAGGATGGCGGAATTTTCCCTCTTGCCGACATAGAAGAACTTCTACTTCGATTTCATCATTGGGAATATACTTGGCAACATAATGTCGCGCAAGCATTCCGTAACCGCCGTAACCCGTTCCGATGGCTCCAAAATACTCAGCCATAATGAGCCCGACTCGAATTTTTCGTGATTTTGTCATGATGAAAAGCAGGATTGAGTTTTATGTATATCTGAACACCAAAAGCATTGATTCGCAAAGCCGTATCATTGGTTTTCATGGTGAAAATAAAATTGTGGGTAGCATAATATCACCGAGCCTTAATATAATAAATGACGGTATAATCGCCCCAGTCTTCTTATATCGGCCCAGAACGCGTGAGGTTCGTAGGTCGTGTAGGGGTAGTATCCCAGGTTGAGTTCGATTGTTTTACCCGATTGTTTCACGAAATCTTCCACCAGGCGGCGGATGGAAATCGGTCTGCCGCCGCCGTTGTTGATGATTCCCCGGACTTCATTTTGCAGCGAGATTTGCACGATGTTGTCGGCAACCGTTTCGACCGGCAAATAATCCCGCAGTTGTTCGCCGCCGCTCATGTTGAACACTTTGTCGCCGCGTTCAAGGGCGGATTTGAGCAGTTCAAGGATGGAATTTTTGCTTTGTCCTTCGCCGTACAAATAAAAAAGCCGGATCCACTTCAGGTCAAATTCGTGTTGTTTTCCCAGTTCCTCCAAAAACAGCCGCAACGTGTTTTTCGCGACGCCATACGTCGTATTGGGCTTTGGAGGCAAGTCCTCCGACAAACACCCTTCCTGTAAGCCATACTCGAAACACGTTCCGATGACGTTAATGTTTTTCACGCCGGATTCGACCAGATTTTTCAGGAAATGGTAACTTGCCGGCAAGTTGTGCTCGATGTGAAACAGTTCGTTGTAATTCGGCAACCCTTCCCAGGCGAGGTGAATGACCGCATCGGGACGTTCAAATCGCTCAAACCACGAAACACCGGGTTTATTTACATCGGCATTCAAATTGGCCGGAATGTATCGACAGGCAAAGGACGCAACCTCTTCGAGCGATGTTGCAACCACATCATGCGTGCCTGTCAGGAGTCGCTCAACAACATGGCGACCGATAAAACCCGTTGCTCCGGTTACCAAAATTTTCATGGGAGTGTCACTCCTTGAAATTCATGATTCAACAAGGGGTGTGCCTTGTCCCTTGCGGAAACTTCCGTCACGTCCATCGGCCATCTGATATTCGGCGTTGGGTCGTCAAAACGCAGTCCCGCTTCGTTGTCCGGTGCGTAAAAATTGCTCACGAAATAAACGATTTCCACATCATCGGTCAGCGACTGAAAACCATGCGCGAACCCTTCGGGGACGTAGATCATCCGGTGGTTGTTTTCCGTCAATTCAACCCCGGTCCACTGCAAAAAGGTCGGCGAGTCCTTGCGAATGTCAACGATGCAGTCCCAAATCGCGCCACGCACACATTTCACGATTTTGACTTCGCAATCCGGCGGATTTTGAAAGTGCATCCCACGGATCGTCCCCGCTTTTTGCGTGTACGAGTGGTTGACGTTGACAATCGGCTTGACGTGTCCGATTTCCGCCAGTTCCTTCGCGCAAAACAACCGTGTGAACCTCCCGCGTTCGTCGCCGCGTGGTTCCAGCTCAATTTGGTATGTTCCAGGAAGCGGAAGCGATAGAAATTTCATGGATGTCAACCAAAATTAATGCGACAATTCCTTCGTCCAAATGGTCTGACGGTTTTTGGCATCCGCAACAAATTGCGACAGTTGATCCGATGTCACGATTTTCTTGTTCTCGTAATATTCACGATACCAGTCGATTGTATGCTGCACCGTTTCCTCAAGCGACCAGACCGGCGACCAGCCAAGCCGGCGTTTGGCTTTCGAGCAATCCAGTGCCAGGTAGGACGTTTCGTGCGGCCCTTGCGTTTCCGGAGCGGTCACGTCGATTTTCAAGGCGTTCCAATGCGATTGGGCATGTTCCGCCAATTCGCCGACCGTGACGATCCCCTTTGCATCGGGACCGAAGTTCCACGCCTGAGCAAACTCCACTTTCCTTTCAAGCAATCGCTGTCCGACCAACAGGTAACCGGCTAATGGTTCCAAAACATGTTCCCACGGTCTGACCGCGTGCGGCATACGAATGCCCATTGTTTTGCCACTCGCGGCGGCGCAAACCATGTCGGGCACAATCCGGTTCGCGGCCCAGTCACCGCCGCCGATGACATTACCGGCACGACATGTCGCCAACAGGATGTTTTTATCTTCAAAAAATGATTTCCGGAAACAGTCCGAAACAAATTCCGAGCAGACTTTTGACGCAGCGTAAGGATCGTGACCGCCAAGCGGGTCTATTTCGCGATACCCCCAGTCCCATTCACGATTGTGATAAACCTTGTCCGTGGTCACAACGACGACCGTGCGAATCGAATCACAATACCGGCACGCCTGGAGCAGGTTGGCCGTTCCGAGTACGTTGGTCGAAAAGGTTGCAAGCGGGTCGCGGTACGACCAATGTACCAGGGGTTGCGCGGCCAGATGAAACACGATTTCCGGTGCAAATTGTTGAATCGCATCTTGCAGCGATTCATGATCACGAATGTCACCGCGCACATCCTTGATGCCCGTTGACAACAACGAAAAATGATCGGGCTCGCTCACCGGTTCCTTGAGTGAAAAGCCGCACACATCGGCTCCGAGCCTGTCAAGCCACAAGGTCAGCCAGCTTCCCTTGAAACCGGTGTGCCCGGTCAAAAAAACTTTTTTGCCCTCATAAACGTCGTTGAATTGTCGCATAGGATATTTTTTTGCAAAACCACTCAGGCCGCTCTTATAATCTTCAGTGGCGCAGGATCGCTCCAGATTTTCCACGGAGCCTCGCCCGATTTCCACAACGATTCCAGGTAACATTTGTCACGCAAAGTATCCATGCACTGCCAGAATCCGCCATGTCGAAACGCCATCAGCTCGCCGTCGGCAGCGATGCGTTCGAGTCCTTCCCGCTCCAGGATGTCTTCATCTTGGGAAAGGTAATCAAAGACTTCTGAGTTGAAGACCAAAAAGCCGCCGTTGATCCAGCCTTCGCCGGTTTGCGGCTTTTCACTGAAAGACTCGACGCGATCTCCGTCAAAGTTGATCGCCCCATAGCGTGCCGGAGGACGAACCGCGGTCACGGTCGCAATTTTGCCGTGACATTGATGAAACGCAAGAAGCGCGTGCAAATCAACATCGGCCAATCCGTCGCCGTACGTGACAATAAACGGTTCATTGCCGTCCAGGTTGTCCTGCATGCGTTTGATGCGACCGCCGGTTTGCGTTTTCAATCCCGTGCTGATCATGTGAACCCGCCAACTTTCAGGCGGTCGGGAATAGTTGACCGTTTTTCCCGTCGCAAGATCAACCATCATGCTGCCGCAGGTCGCATGGTAATTACAGAAGTAATTCTTGATGATTTCTTCTTTGTATCCTGTTGCAACGTAGAAATCATTGAAATTGAAACAGGAAAAATACTTCATAATGTGCCAGAGAATGGGGTATTCCCCGATTTGTACCATCGGCTTCGGTCTTGACTCCGTTTCTTCCGACAGTCGGGTTCCCAAGCCCCCGGCAAGCAGTGCCACTTTGACCACATGAAATCCTTTCCATTGCATTACACCGGAGCCGATAGAGGGGGGCGCGCAAACACCTAATTCCCAAACGGCTTTAAAACGTATTCAGAATGAGTTTGGAGACACTATGCCAACCAAGTAGCGACCAACGGGAGCGGAAAGGCTCCAAACCAATTCCCAAACGGCTTTAAAGATTTCTAACCGGCTTGAGTATAAATATTATTACAGGCAAAAATCAATGGGATCATATTAACAGATACCCCAATATTCAGCAACCTCAATTTTCCTGATCGTTCGGCCAAAAATTGAAGGATGACCTCAATAAAAACAACCATGAAATAATGCGCAATTTACACAAGTAGTCAAAAATACGCAAAACGGGAGATCGCAAGGCCGAAGGTTATCGCCCCTGCCAGTTTCCGGTATAAAACTCGTGGGGAAATATTGCCGTCCAGCGGCACGCTGGGCGATGCAACGGCACGTTGCCCGTCGGAGACATTTTTCAATCGTCCTGGGGTGCAATGTTTCACAACTTTCCAAATCGACCAACCATGAACGCACATAACAAAGGACGTTGAAAAAATGCCTTCGGCGACCAGCGGATGGCCGCTGGACCCCACTTGTCTTTGAGAATGCAAACTCATGAGGCTCAAATGACCACCCCTACCGGCTCGGTATCAATCAATGAGCGAGGTCTTCATCGACCTTCCAGAGAGGAGACGCCCAGGTTTTCATGGTTCCCTGCGACATTCGCGTGATGATCGCCGCGCTGCCGGGGTACTTTTCGAGAAGCAAAAGCCCTTCTTCCGAGGAAAGCACCGAAAGTGCCGACGCCAGGGCATCGGCGGTGATGGCGTCTGGCGCGGTCACCGTGACGGCTCCATGGTCGGTCAGCGCCGTGCCGGTTCGCGGATCAATAATGTGGGAATATTGCACCCCGTCAATCACCAGATGTTGTTCCAAATCGCCGGAAGATGCGACAGCCAAATCGGTTGCGAAAATTCTTGCCGCCGTTTGGCCGTGTTTGGTGATGTCGATGATCCAGGCTTGAACCGGTTCCCCTTTGGAATTCCATTTCGGTTCCGAAGGTGTTCCATAAACACGTAAATCCCCCCCGGCATCCACGAGACCGGCTCTGATGCCGTGTTCCTTCAGGATTTCGATGGCCTGATCAATGGCGTCTCCTTTGGCAATGCCGCCGAGGTCCATCCGGACTCCGTCTTTCAAAATCCGGACCGACTGCGTTTCGGCGTCCAGTTCCCAATAATGATCACCGACGAGTGATTGCGCTTCTTCGAGAAGTTCCGTTTCCGGGAGACGCTGAAGTCTGCGGGCACGACGCCAGAGCTTGACCACAGGGGAAACGGTGATGTCGAACGCGCCGTTCGAGACGCCACTGATTTCCTTGGCTTTCACGAGCACCCGCCAAAGGTCGTCGCTCACACGGACAGGCTGTCCCGTTGCGCCGGCTTCACGACACATCCGCATCAACTCGCTTTCCGGGTCATAATCACTCATGATTTGGTCGAGCTGTTGAAACCGCGAATAGGCGGCTTGCGCCGCTTCGTCGGCCTGCTTCTGATTTTCGGCGTCAACGATGATCCGTACCGGAACCGCCATCCGGTATTCCTGATACTCAAACCGCTGCTGGGCCGACAAATCACGACAGGTCAGACAGCAGGCCAACAAGAAAAAAGCAAGGAAAACTGAAAAACGCTTCATATTGGTTGTCGCATAAGGGTATGGGTGGTCATTTGGCCAACAAACGTTCCAACCGCTTGCGTTACTGGGATCAAACGCCCGTGCGTTTGCCCGCCGGGAGGCATTTTTTAAACGTCCTATGGTGATATGTCTCACAACTTTCCAAATTCACTAACCCGACAGCGCACATGTCAAAGGACGTTAAAAATGTCTCCGACGGGCAACGTGCCGTTGCATCACCCAGCGTGCGGCTGGAACGCAATATTCCTCACGAGTCTTGTACCGGAGCCGGTCTCACAGAAACTTTTATGACACAGGCAATAATACTAAGGAGAATCAGATCACGGACTTCAATTTCAGGTAATCGATGACCTCGTCGGCGAGCTGTTCGGCGGTTTTCGTCCCGGCGTCAAGGACAAGTTCCGGTTGCAGCGGCGCCTCATAAGGGTCGTCGATCCCGGTGAAACCTTTCAGTTCTCCGGCGCGGGCTTTTTTGTAAAGTCCTTTGGGGTCACGCTGTTCACAAATTTCGATCGGGGCGTCCACGAAAATTTCGATGAAATCCCCGTCCTTGAGACTCTTGCGGACACGGTCGCGGTCCACCCGATAGGGGCTGATGAATGCCGTCAGAGCAATGATTCCCGTATCGCAAAACAGTTTGGCAACCGCTCCGATCCGGCGAATGTTTTCTTCACGGTCTTGGGCAGAAAAACCAAGTCCGAATCGTTTGGCAAACTCTTCCCCATGAATGTCTTTGAGCATTCCCGGCCCGGCATTGAGACCATGACGGACATTGTCGCCGTCGAGAACGAAACTCCGTTTTTTCATCGCGTGGAGCTTGTGGTCGATCAGATTGGCAATCGTGCTTTTGCCGCAGGCACTCAAACCGGTAAGCCAAACGACACACCCACGATGGCCGTTAAGCATTTCACGTTCTTCACGTGCCACGGAATGATCGTGCCAATGGACTTCCACTTTTGATTGTTCAGACATTATTTTTCCTTAATTTTTCCATATTTTCTTGTTGAAATGAACGGTCCACAAACTTCAACAATAGTATCGCTCTTTCGGAAGCAATGTAAACAGGGGCTTGGGAAAACGCAAAGTTTTTCAATAGTTATCTTTGCGCTTTTCATTTTGCGCTCTGCGCTTTTTTAAGCGTCCCGGCGTTTTTTCTCGTTTTGCGCGGCGACAAAAAGCATCCGAAGCTCGTGAAGGACATTTTCCAGTGTTTCGGCCTCCTCCGGCGTTTGATTTCCTTTTGTTTTTTCAAAAAGCATGGCCACGGTATCAATCAGATGTTTCGACTGATTGAGCATCATGAGAGTTTTTCCCGTCATGGGGTTGGGAATCGCTCCCATCGACACCATCGCCTGAGCCGCAACCCCGGAAACCAGTGAAATCAATGTCGGCTCCGGAAGCGGGGTGTCATGTTTCAAGAGTTCTTCCTCGCTAAACTTCCCGGAATCCCCATTTTCTTCGGAATTCTCATTTTCCTTGGCTTTTGCCTTCCACTGTTCATTCAGCCATTGTTCCTCGACATTTTGATTCGGATCACTCATGAAAACCTCGTCCTATTGAATGTTTGTTGAATACGGACACTATGACAGCATGGTTAAGGATGATTACGTTGAATGTCAATACGATAGAGACAACCATAACGCGTTGCAAACAGAGTGGCTTGATTACCATCCTGACTCCCATCAGCAAATGAATTGCCATTACCTTTGGGAATTAAAAACCATTGCGACTGTTTATCATCAATGGCAATTTTAAACTCCTGTCTTTCGAATAATTTGTTCCATATACTTTTTTTATACACAAAAATAGGACAATCCACATCAATCCTATTATTTGCCGTAATCTTTTCTTGAGGGACATATTGAGAAAAATTATCATTTGATGCATGATGCGAAGTCTCTTTTTTCAAAACTTCACATAAATAGAAACCATGTTCTTGCCTCCGAGTTTTGTAGTCACTAGAAGGAGGTAAGTAACGTTGTCTTGGACCCTCCTTAAAACAATATATTTGTGTGTTATTTTCACCAAAAAGGTTTGGCCATGATTTTTCTGTCACATTTTGGATGATATTTCCGTTGAAGTAAATTTTTGCTTCATCGTGATTACTTGGATAATCAATAAAATACACGACTGAATCTCCTGTTTCTGATACAGCGATAAAACGTGATTGAAAATCAGTAGGATGTTCCGTTTTCGGCAAAAGAAATTGAGTATCATCCAAGCGTAAAAACTCCTCCTCATCTTTTGTAATTCGATATAATATTTTATCATTTGGTAAAAACATAGCATCAACGACTTTATCGCAGTCAGGAAGTGTAATCGGTTTACCATCAAAATAGGCTTGATCATTCACTTTAAATGCATAATGGTTACTATCAAAACTAAAACTAAGGAATGCATGGGGAATAGTCATCCTACCTATAAGGAGATGTTTGATTGGCATCTTGCACTGATATACAATTTTGCCATCAACAATAATTGACCAATCCATAGGGAGATGAAATAGATTACGATAAGAGCTATAGTTATACGAAATATATCCATATCGTTTTCTATCAGGGGAAACATCGAAAAACGTCAAGTCTTGGTATGGTGGATCAGGTAAACGCTCAATTTTCACAGCATATTTTTCACCCACAATATATCGAATACTTCCGACAGAAGGTTCTCCTAACCTACAAGCATAGATTCCAATATTCCAAAGAAGTTGTATAACAATAAATATAAGTATTGCAAAAAAAATAAATCGAATGAATTTTTTCAATTTTGTACTATTTTTGTCACCTAAAAGCATAGACTTAACAAAATGACAAGGCCGTGTCACCATGAAAATAGTTTTTTTAAGAACAGTCATATAAAAATTCCTACTTGAGGATAAAATTTGAAGAGCCGTTCAAAACCGATAGAAAATTTGAACGGCTTTTTCAGCAGTGAACAGGTCGGACTGTTTTTTTCTTTACGTCAGGCTTTTTTTCATGCCCAGTCTTTTCCTTCGACCATGAATTTCAGTCCCATCAGTCGGGCGATGTCTCGGAAAGTTTCCAGGTGATTGCCGTAGAACAAAACCCGGTGCAGGAGGGTCATCATGTCGTTGCCGAGGACGTTTCCACCCCATTTGTCGAAGAGTTCGAGGGCGGAAGTGCTTGTGATTTCCGTGATGACCTGGGTTCGGCAACCACGGTCGTCGAAGTCGGGAGTCCCGCGGATAACGCCGGTTGAAACGAGAATCGCCTCGTTGTTTGCCAGTTTGCAGCACGTCACTTCGCGATTGATGTCACGATCCATGAAGACCTTGACCGAGGCGCCTTTGTAGTCTTCGAGATGTTTCCGGATGATGAAGGGAAGGCGTTCGGACTGCGGACCGTCCATCTTCGTCGCAGAAACACAATGGGCATGAATGACGGCATTGTTCGGAAAGTCCATCACCGGGTCGGTAATGAAGCCGGGACGCCCCGTCGCATAGGAGAACATCAACATGGTCAGCGTGGAGTCCATGTCCGCCTCACAGGCGCCCACGCCTCCGTCGTCGAGGATACGGCTGAAACCGAGGCACGGATAACCAAGCACGTCAATCGGAATGCCGCCGAGACACTTCATCGTTAGTGCACGTGCCCCATGTTCATTCATCAGTTTCTTCATGGCAAAATACGTCTTGCACGATTTGATGATCTCCTCGCGGGTCGGTTCGCGAATTTCCTTGGCCTTCGTGATCCAATATTCTTCCGCTTCAGCAACAGCGTCGGCTTCCGAAATCGTCTTATGAACCTCGACAAACTCTCGCGGGGTGACTTGGATGACTTCCGTCCCGAATGCTTCCTTGACTTTGGCGTAATCGCAGGCCGCCGACGTTCCGGAAGCACAGCCGGGATTGCCGACCATGATGATTTTTCCGGTTTTCATCTTGGCCGGAACTCGGAGAAGCGCGACCAGTCGTTCGACGTCATTGATGTCGCCGGACGCCGACACGATGACTTTCGCGCCGCTCCGCTGGATGGTCGGAATATAGATCCACTGGTGGCCGCTGAACAGTTGGGAATAAATCGCCACGGGCAAACCCGTCGAAGCCAGCGCGGCAAAAGGAGCGGCGGTGCCAATCGTCAGTTGAATGACAAGAATGGCGTCGGCTTGTTGTTCTTGGATTTTGGGGAGGAGACTGTTCGCTTCTTCCGCGCTAAACGTGTGCGATACCAGGTCGCCGCCGATGAATTCGACATCGCCAAGTTTTTTACCGAGGGCATCCAAATAAGGGGCAAAGGCCTGCTGAATTTCGGTTTTTGGTTCGAAATCCGGCTTGGGCCAGCCGGCATGATCCATCCCGATATAAACAACGAAAACTTTCACCGGCGGTTGTTTGTCCCACCCGTTGGTCGAAACCGGCGAAGCGGCCCCGGACGACGCCTGTCCACCGAGAAGCAGACTGGTTGAAATGGCTCCTGTTGTTCCCAAAAAAGCACGACGCGAAATTCCGTTGCAGAGGTCACACATGGTTTTACCCTTTCTGAATGGCTGTAGATAGGCTGTAAATAGGCATTAGACTTTAGGCTATAGCCTAAAGTCTAATGCCTCCCATGAAAATTGTCAATGAAATTTTACCATATCGAGCAACTTGGTATTCTTATTGACACATAAAACAAAATCTGGTACGATAATTTCGATCATTTAAGAGAAAAGTGCTCCGAGGAAGAGGTTTTTCCTTCTCAAGACTTGAAACATCGGTAAATTTTTATGAGCGACAAAAATATTTCGATCAAAATCATCAACGAGCAGGAATTTCTCGTCATCAATTTTACAGGGATTAAGACGGTTTGTCGCAAAATTCTGGAAGATGCCGGTTTTCGAAGCGGACGACTGGAAATCCTCATTGCCGACAACCCACGGATTCACGTGATGAACCGGCAATTTCTCTCTCATGATTACCCGACCGATGTGATCAGTTTTGAGATGGGTCGCAAACGCGGCGCACTCGAAGGGTGCATCGCCGTCAGTGCCGAGATGGCCCTGGAACGCTGCGAGGAATTTCACTGGAGCGCCGACAAGGAACTGCTCCTTTACATCATTCACGGCACGCTTCATCTGGTCGGCTATGACGACAAAGCCCCGGACGATGAAATCGAAATGAGAAAACAGGAAACGGCCTATCTCCTCACGCTGGGAATCCAACGAACAGAGTAAAACGAAGAAGGTGACGTCTCGGAAAATTCAATCGTTTTGAGGCGGCTCATAATCAAACTCGCGCCAAACCATCGGACGGCGGTGACGCGACTCAATCCGGAGAATGACCTCACCATTCTGGAAAATCCGGACCGTTCCCGTCGATTGGCTGACGACAATGGCAATGCCGTCCGTCATGCGACTGACCGCCGCTCCGGCCCAATGTCGTGCCCCAAGTCCTTTGGAAAGCGTAATCGTGGCCGTCGACGTGTCGAGGTAACGGCAGGCGGCTTCACATGTTCCGTCGGGAGCAACGATGAATGCCCCGTCGAGTTGGGCGATTTCCTTGATTCCTTCACGGACTCGGGGGTCGTTCAGGTTGCGTTCCTTCCGGTGATAGCCGCGAAGAGGATCGAACCCGGCGGGCTTACTCTGCATCAGGACTTTCCGCGTGTCCCCCACGACGAACAGACAACCGACCGCTTTTCCTTCACGACCGTCCCGACCGACTTCCACCGCCAGATCAACCACGACTTTGAGCGTTTTGAGCGGGACTTTGGTTTCCAACTGACGAAGATCACGACCGGTAAGCCTGTCCAAATGTTCCCCGAGATTGATCAGGCTGACAGAATCAAAATGTCCCGGATCAAAGCCGCTGTAGAGTGCAACAACCCGGGAGCCGGGCATTAAAAGATCATCAGCCACGGCACGGAGAATGGCTTGAGTCAAGACATCGTAAATCGGTGTTTCCTCGGTCGCACTGATATTCACCGTGGGAAAATCAAACTCCTCAGCTCCGGTCAGACACTCTTTTTTGAAAGATGATGCAATAATACGGGTTCCCAGAGAAAGTTTTTTCAGACGTGACCAGTCGATCGGCATTTCCACCATGAGGAGAATCGCGGCAGCTTCCGTATTTCTCTTCATTTGAAGCGCCTGATCGAAAATTGCTTTGAAATTCTCTGTAAATTTGAGCGGCTCGGTCACGTGACTGTTTTTTTTCTTTTTCGCGGATGATGCGGATGATAATAATGGAGATGATAAGTTGTCGTGGTCCAAAACCGTGCATTTCTGATCGTCCAGAAACGAGACGGCATGAGGGTTTAAGGCGAAATCAAAGGGATCAATCAATGAAGTTGTTATCATACTGTATCGTAAGATATTTTTCCGGCAAGGCAACTCCTTTTTATGGGAGTTCCGTCAAAATTATCGTTATCTGCCCAAAAAGATGAAAAAAAACAAAAAAATCGGCTGTAGCGTTTGTAGCGGAAATAACGCCTCAATAACGGACGCCACATAATCTGACGGGATAACCGACGGAAGAGAGTTGCCCCGATCGCGATGCCTATATATAATGATAAATGGGAAATATTTCATGTTGGGACCGTCTTTTGATCGCGGAATCCCTGTTTGCCTGCTATATTTACTTATACTCAAAACGAGGTGTCGAAAAGTTTTTTCAAGGGTATCAATCCATGAAGATTTACAGAACACGACAGCCAATCGGGCTGATTTTTTTTCTGGCAACCTGTTTTTCTGCCACGACGTTTTCCGCCGTGACGTTTTCTGCAACAGTCCCTCCGGAGCAGAAACCCTCTCCGGAACAGAAAACCGCCCCGGAGCAGAAAACAGTTTCCCCGGAACAGAAAGAAGTTAAGGGGGGATACAAATCCGGTGAGCCGATGATTTTGGACGGAGAAAGCTGGATCACGCAAGACGGCGTTCATCTTTCGGCAACCTATTATCCCGGGGCCGCAGGAAGAAATTCGATACCGGTTGTGTTGCTTCATGGAAAAAACGGCAGCCGGAACGATTTTAATGAGATTATTCCTGAACTGACAAAAAAAGGGATGGCCGTATTGGTGCCGGACCTTCGAGGTCATGGAAAAAGCACGACACGAACGGTCATTGAGTACCAAAACGCAAACGCGGCGACTCCTTCCCCCCCTCAGGAAGGTGACGGGGCCTTTTTACCGGCAGACGACTCAGGATTCTATCAGCGTCGTCCGAGGAGAAGTCCTTCCGGACAGCAAAGAGAGCAGATGATTCCAATCACCAAGGACGTCGAGTACAAAGTTGGTGATTTCACCGATGATGACTATTTGGCCATGGCCGAATACGACCTTGCCCTTTTACGGGCGTTTCTCGTTTTTGAAAACAACAATGAGCGGCTGAACCTGAACAAACTTTCACTGGTCGGAATTGAGATGGGGGCGTCGTTGGCGGTGGTTTGGGCGGAGCGGGATTGGGGAAAACGACCACCGGTCCGACAACTCAAAACGGTAACGTTGGTTTCACCTGTTGCGAACCAGGTCACGGGACTTTTTGCCGGTAAAGCGTTACGGGAAGGGGTTGCTTTTATGATTGTCGTGGGGCAAAATTCCTCGGAATATCTGGAAGGTGCCAAAAAAATTCGTAGTGAAATCCTTGGCGGCAAAGAAGACACCGAACAGGGAATCCGCTCGAAATGCCCGTTGATTCTCTGCAACACGGAAAAGCAGGGAAGCCCGCTGTTCCAACTGGATAAACCGAACCCGAATCTTCGTGCCGGAATCCCGCTGTTTATTGAAGACCGAATCAACAAACTTGACGGTAAAGAAACCAAATGGGTCAGGATCAAAGAATGAACAGAACCGCCACAATTGAGCGTAACACCAAGGAAACAAAAATCCGTTTGAATCTGGACATCGACGGAACCGGCAATTCCGACATAAAAACGGGGGTCGGCTTCTTCGACCACATGTTGACGCTCTTGACTGCCCACGCGATGATTGATTTGACGATTGTCGCCGAAGGGGACCTCGAAGTCGACGCCCATCACACGGTGGAAGACGTCGGCATTGCGCTCGGAGAGTCCTTTTTTCAGGCTCTCGGTTCCAAGCAGGGGATTCGCCGCTACGGACACTTCACGCTCCCGATGGATGAAACGCTGGTCACAGCGGCTTTGGACTTCGGCGGACGTCCTTATTTTGCGGACATGATCCGGTTTGGCACCCAAACGGTGGGAAATTTTGATCTGGAGTTGTTCCACGAATTCTGGCAGGCGTTTGCCAACAGTGCCCGATGCAATCTTCACTTGCTGCTGCATCACGGACTCAATGGCCATCACAATGGCCACCATATTGCCGAAGCCGCATTCAAGGCGGCAGCCCGTGCCGTTCGCATGGCCGTTGAAATGGATCCCCGGCAATCAGGAATTCCGAGTACAAAGGGTGTTCTTTAGAGCCGTTTAGAAATTGGTTTGAAACTTTTCCGTTTCCGTTGTCGCTACTTGGTTGACATCGTGTCTCCCAACCCATTCTGAATACGTTTTAGTACGATAGCGCAATGAGCAATTCATTTTTTAGGCGGTGTTGAAAATTTTAAGATTGTTATTTACAAGGGTTTATCAAAAGGTTATTCTTTCATGAAGTTTTGAAATTTATGGAGGAATTTTCGATGGAACGTCATGAGCTTGCGGACGAACA
>Ga0123353_10000678_pt1 | contig 41610 bp, 51 predicted proteins | sample TergutLab28metaG_3_FD_92763 | JGI IMG/M metagenome (GOLD analysis project Ga0123353, IMG submission 92763) | Labiotermes labralis P3 segment gut microbial communities from Petit-Saut dam, French Guiana - Lab288 P3 | ecosystem: Host-associated > Arthropoda: Insects > Digestive system > Gut ... | reverse complement strand
GGTCAAAACGGCAGATCGTCGTCCCCGGCGATCTCGTCAAAGTCCGCGGGCCCGGCGGTGGAATACGCGGGCGCGGGCTGCATGCCCTGGCGCTCAGGCGGGGGCGGCGGCAGAGGGATGTCCTCCCGGTAGCCGCCGGCGTTCCCGGGGTTCTTCTCCCCGGTGAAGTCGATGCGGTCCGCCACGATCTCCACGGCGTCGCGCTTATTGCCGTTCTTGTCCTCATACTGGCGCACCTGGATGTACCCGGTGACGGCCACCATCGAGCCCTTGTGGAAGTAGCGGGACAAAAACTCGGCGCGCTCGCGCCACGCCACGCAGCGGATGAAGTTCGTCTGGCGCTCGCCGCTCTGGTCCTTGGAGCGGCCGTCCACCGCCACGGTGAACGAGCACACCATGGTGCCGCCGGCGCTCTTCAGTTCGGGCTCGGCGGTGAGCCTGCCCATGATGATGGCTGTGTTAAGCATCTCTCGTCCCCCCTATTCCGGCTGCCGGGTGACAAGCGAGCGCAGCACGCCGTCGGTGATGCCCGCCACGCGCTGGAATTCCGCGGGGAATTCCGGCTCGGCGGAGAACAGGTACAGCACGTACCAGCCGTCGGTCTCCTTGTTGATGGGGTACTTCAGGATGCGCCTGCCCCACTCCTTGACCTCGGCCAGGGTGCCGTTTTGCTCAATGAGGGCCTGGAACCGCTCCTTGAGCGCGGCAACGGCCTCTTCGCCGTTTTTGAGCGAAAAGACGGCCATCGCCTCGTAGTTGTTTGCCATGTTGTTTCCTCCTTCTGGACTTTGACCACACTGGTTTTGTGTGGTAAGGATTTTGTTGGCGGAGCATATACATGCTCAACGCCATCGCACCGCCTCTGACCGACAATGCAACTTGAATAGTATACCAGAGTGGGCGGGGGATGTCAAGAAAAAGTTTGGGTAAAAAGTTCGGCTGGGAAAAGCCGCACAAGGACGCGTCGCTCCGCGATACTCCCTCACCGCCTGCGGGCGGAGCTCCCTCACGGAGGAAGCCTGGGGGATTGACCGGAAAGCTTGTGCATCAATCCCTTTTCATCTCTTATATGACAGAGGTTCGTCAATCAGTCCAAGCAGGTAGTCGGCTGATACGTTGAAATGCTTGCATAAGACAGGGAGAAAGTCAACCGGTAGCTTTCTTTTTCCGGATTCGTATAGCTGGTATTGTTGTCTCGTAATTTTCAGCAGTACGGCAATTGCCTCTTGTTTTTCGTCTTTATCTTCCCTCAGGTTCTTCAGTTTCTCTATGTACATGGGCAATCCTCCTTCAAGAAAAATATAGCACATATTTTTCTTGAAGCCTTTACACGCATTCGAATGAATGCTATAATGTCATTGGACGCATTCGTTCGGATGCAAAAGTGGCAAAGGAGGAACTGTCCATGGACCCAATCCCAACCCCCGGAAACAGCTTTGAGGGCCTGCTCAACAGCCCGCTGTTCACGCAGGCGCTGGATGACACCCTGGCAGAGGAATGCGATCAACTGATGGAGGACATAGAGAAGAACAAAATCCCCCTGACCCCCGGCAACGGCGAACCCGCCATGGGGCAAAACCTTAAACGGCTTAAGCTTTATCGAATGAAACCGCTAAAGCTTTTTCGGGCCGCGCCCGCAATCCATAAAGCAGCGTGAGGCTTTTGCCCCTGCGCTGTTCCGTGGAATCGTTTAGAATAAAGGCTTTCAACGTTCCGTGACGTACTTTTTTCCAGAAAAAACGTGGACCTGCTTAAATTTTTTCAAAAAGGTATTGACTCCGCAGGTACTGCCGGCTTTAAACTGTATGCAAAACAGGAGGTAGAAAAAAATGGAAAGATACGTAAACACATCCGGCAACGAATTGGCAATCTATTCCGACAGCAGCTTCACCACCAGGACCGGCAAGCTTTACCGCGACAGCGCGTGCTCGTGCATCTTCAAGCAGGACGACGCGGTTGTCCTGCTGTACAGGATATCCCCCGGCGGGGCGTTCAAGGTCGGCTTCAGCGACTACACCGGGGGCGTGCAGGAATAATACTATTCCGCCCCCTGCCCGCATACCCATGGGACAAGGGGGTGTTGTCCTATGCCGACCGTCGCGCTCATCGGGAACCCGAATTGCGGCAAGACCACGCTGTTCAACGCGCTGACCGGGGCCAACCAGTTTGTGGGGAACTGGCCCGGCGTCACCGTGGAGCGCAAGGAGGGCGTTTTACGTGGACACAAAGATGTGCGCATCCTGGACCTGCCGGGCATCTATTCGCTCTCGCCCTATTCGCCGGAGGAGATCGTGGCCCGCGACGCGCTGACTGGGGGGACGCCGCCCGACGCCGTTCTCAACATCGTGGACGGCGCGCACCTGGAGCGCAACCTGTACCTCACCATGCAGCTGCTGGAGCTGGGCTTGCCGGTGATCGTGGCCGTCAACTGCGCCGACGTGCTGAAACGGCGAGGGGACCGGTTTTCCCCAGAAAAGCTCGCGCGCGCGCTGGGGTGCCCGGTGGTGGAGATATCGGCGCTGAAGGGATTCGGGCTGGGGAAGCTGATACGTTTGATTTTGGATTTTCGTTCTGCGGGCGGCTGGCACGCCGCTCCTACAGGAATATCAGAGGACCAGGCCATCGCTGAACGATATGACTTCATAGAAGCTGTTGTGAGGCAATGCCTGATGAAAAGCAATCAAAAAGATTTCTCTCAGCGGGTGGACGGCGTGCTGATCAACCGGTGGTTGGCGCTGCCCATCTTTGTGGGGGTCATGTTTCTGGTGTACTATGTGTCGGTCTCGGGGTTGGGGGCGGGTGCGGCGGGTGCGCTGGAGGGCGCCCTCGGCCTGGCGGGGCGGGGGCTGGAGGCGCTGCTGCTGCGGTGGGGGGCGGCCCCATGGCTGCGGGCCCTGGTGATCGACGGGCTGTGGGCCGGGGTGGGCACGGTAGTGGGCTTTGTCCCGCAGATGCTGCTGCTGTTCGGCTGCCTGGCCTTTTTGGAGGGCTGCGGGTACCTGGCGCGCATCGCATTCGTGCTGGACTGCCTGTTCCAACGCTTCGGGCTGTCGGGCAAGTGCTTCATGCCCATGCTGCTGGCCACGGGCTGCGGCGTGCCCGCGATTTTGGCCACGCGGGCCATCGATGACCCGCACGAGCGCAAAGTCACGGCGATCACGTGCACATTTTTGCCGTGCAGCGCGAAATTGCCCATCATCGCGCTGATGGCGGGGGCGATGTTCGGTGGGGCGTGGTGGATGGCCCCGCTTGCGTATTTCGCGGGTTTCGCCGCGATTATTCTTTCCGCGTTTTTGATGAGCCGGGGGCATAAGCGCATGGGGCAGGGCTTCGTGCTGGAATTGCCGGACTATCGGCTGCCGCGCACGTCCAATCTGATGCGCAACGTGTGGAGCCGCACGTTCTCGTTTTTGAAAAAGGCCGGGAGCGTGATTTTGCTCTCGGCGCTGGGGGTGTGGTTTTTGTCCTCGGTGAAATGGGAGAACGGGCGGTTTGAATTTGCCGAAAGCCTCTCCCGCGGGCTGCTGGCGGACTTCGGGCGGGCACTCGCGCCGCTGTTCAAGCCCCTGGGCTTCGGGCAGTGGCAGGCCGTGGTGGCCACATTCACGGCGTTCATCGCTAAAGAGAACGCGGTCTCCACGCTGGGGATACTCTATAATGGAAATATTGCCAATGGGTTCACGCCTGTTTCCGCGTTGTCGTTTCTCATTTTTAATTTGCTCTGCGCGCCGTGCGTGGCCGCCGTGAGCGCCCTGCGGCGGGAGCTGGGCGGCACGATGCGCACCCTCATGGCCGTGGGGTATCAGTGCGCGCTGGCGTATGGGGTGGCTTTTTTGGTGTGGACGGTGGGGAATGTATTGGCGTAGAGATTCGGGCGGCAAGATTGCCGCCCCTACTCTTTTTCCACCATGTTATCCAGAGCGTATTTGCAGCATTGCAGAACCAGCAGGTTGAACGAGATGTCGTATTTGCCGGCAATCTGTTGAAGCTGCTCAAACATCTCTTCTGTAAAGCGTATTGTACGAGCGACATTCGCGTTTCTAAAGTCATTGTCCACCTTAAACATATAACCACTCCTATAATTAATCTTGACATAATTATAGGTTGTGCATTATAATTGTGGATACAACCTGAAACGCATCTCTTAAGAAGCACAAACGGTGCAAAGGAGAATGAATTATGGAAGACATGCCCGAGTTCCTCAATTACCCTATCCCATGTTGCATCAAAAGCGAGACCTCCGCCCCCGGCGAGTGCTGCGACGAATGCGACTATCTCCTCTGCTGCACAAACTGTGACGGGCTGTGCGACAAATGCTTTGCGGAGCACAGGGGGTGCCCGCTCAACATAATCCCGCCGCCAGGCACACCCAGCCCTCCTCCTCCTGCCGATTGAGCAGGGTGAAGCCCGCCTCCCGCAGCGCGGCGAGGACGTCGCCCTCGCGGGTATCGATGATGCCGGAGCTGATCCACACGCCGTTGGGTTTCAGGTGGGGCGGAATTTGGCGGGAGAGGGAGATGATCGCATCGGCCACGATATTCGATACAATCACGTCGAATTGGCCTGATACGCCGGTGGCAAGGTCGCCTTGGATGAATTCACAGGAGAGGGCATTGCGGGCGGTGTTTTCGCTGGCGGTCTCCACCGCCATGGGGTCGATGTCCACGCCAAGGACACGACCCGCGCCCAGCAGCAGGGCCGCGATGGACAGGATGCCCGAGCCGCAGCCGACATCCAGCACCGCGCAGCCGGGTTTGATAACCAGCTCGAGGGCCTCCATGCAAAGGCGCGTGGTGGCGTGGCTGCCCGAGCCGAAGGCCAGCCCGGGCTCCAACAGGAGAACTGCGCGGCCACCGGGGTCGGCGGGGGGCTCCCACGCGGGCTGGATGAGCAGCCGCTCCCCCACGGGGATGGGGTGGAAATAGGCCTTCCAGTTGTTTTCCCAGTCCTCGCTGCGGCAGGCCTGGGTCTCGATTTCGTGGGGGATGCCCTCAGCCGCCAGGCGCTGCGAAAGCCAGGCCGCGGCCTCGGCGGGGTGGTCCTGCGCGGAGAGGTAGGCGTGGATGGTGGCCTGCCCGCGGTCCCTGGCGAGCAGGGCCTCGTCGATCAGATCGCTGTGGGCGATGGCGAGGGCGCCCTGCTCCAGGTCGGAGTAGTCCTCCACGTAGATGCCGTAGGGCGCGGCCATGAGGGCGATGGCCTGGGCGGGATCGATGTCGCTGGAATTTACGCGCAGGATGAGTTCGGTGTAATCAGGCATTTTAATTCCCCTCCTGGGAGGGGTGGCCCGCAGGCCGGGGTGGTTGTGCGGAGCTCCTCAATACTCTCGCCAAATTTTCGCCGAAAAGGCCGGCCTTCGCCTCGTCGCTGATGGGCAGGGAAGAGAAACGCTCGATGGCGGCCTTGATCTCGGGCTCCTTCCTGTAGGGGAAGTCCAGGCCGAAGATGCTGCGCTCCGGGCCGAGCTGGTGCGCCACGGCGCACAGCTCCATGTTGGAAAGGCTCCACACGCCGGGGACGCCGTTTTTGCCGGGCTGGACGCTGGTCCAGCCGGCATAGCCGTTTTTGCCGTTGGCCAGCACGCCCATGGCCTCGCGGAAGAAGGCGTAGCCGCCGATGTGCTCCATGCTGAAGCGCAGGTCAGGGTAATCCCAGTTGAGCTCGTCGAAGAGCGCGGGCTGATAGCCCCGCAGGCGATGCCAGTGCAGCCCCGTGTGGAAGCTGACGAAGAGCCCCAGCTTCTCCGCGGCGGCATAGGTTTCGCGGGCCTCCTTGCCCAGCAGGTCGACCCCCTGCGCGGCGGGGTGGATCTTGATGCCCTTCAGCTTCAGTATGGCAATTTCCGCAACTTGCGTCGTCAGGGCAGGGCGTTTAAAATCCACCGTGCCGAAGCCCAGCAGGCGGCCATTGCCGGCGATCTCCCTGGCGAGCCATTGGTTCCAGTTGCGCACGCCGAAGTCCGCCGGTGCGTGCCGCTCCGGGAAGGGGGCGAAGCACACCGCGCGGGCGATGCCGCAGGCGTCCATGAGTTGCAGCAGTTGCTCCACGGTGCCCTCGGGCTTCAATTCTTTTGGGAAGACGTGGGCGTGGTTGGCGAAGATGTCAGGCATGGGGGGCCTCCTGTGTCAATTTTTCTCGGATCGTGTCTATATATTTGGGATTTGCCGCATACTCCGTCCGGCTTTTCACAAAGTTTTTGGAGCCGATGGGGGTATTGGGATGCCGCGGAATCAACTGAATATGAAAATGGTTGACTGCCCCATCGCACATCGTGCACAGATAGACCCGCTCGACGCCCAGGACCTCTTTCAGGACGTTCATCGCTTTTTTGGCGAAGAGATAGACCGCCGCGCAGGTCTCGTCCGGCAGCTGCGACATGTCGTGGTAGTGCTCCTTCAACAAAATGATGGTATGCCCGACGGAACGGGGCCTCGCCTCAAAAAAGCATTCCAGCAGATCGTCCTCATACAGCATGCGGTCGGCGGTATCGGCATAGATATCGCCATGCCCGCGGTGGTAACAGGTGGGGCATATGCCTTTTTCCTGCAGGGACTGTACGGTTTCCTCCATAAGTAGTTGCTCTCCCAATATTTTTTCATTTCGGGCGGCTGGCACGCCGCCCCTACAGGTGCTCCGCACAACCACCCCGGCCCTGCGGGGCCACCCCTCCTGGGAGGGGAATTGGGATTAGGGCGCAAGCGGGATAGATAACCATAAAAACAATTCTACGCATCCTGCATGCCCTCCCATTCCTCGTATTTTGCCTCCAGGGCCGCCTCGCAACGCTCCAGTTCGGCGGTGAGGGACAGGACTTTCTCGTAGTCGGCGGCGTTTTCCGGCAGGGAGAGCGCCTCATGCAGGCGGGTGAGCTCCCCCTCCAGCCGGGCGATCTCGGCCTCGCAGCGGGCCAGGTCGGCACGCTGGCGGCGGGCCTCGGCGGCGTCGAGTTTCTTTTGCTGGTACTCGTTGATGGGCTTGTCTTTCTTCGCGACTGCAACCGCCGGTTTTGCGGGATCCGCTTGGTCCAGGTACTCCTCATACGAGGCGCCGCAGGGGACCAGGCCGTCGGGCCGCAGGGCGTAAATTTTCGTGGCGAGCTTGGAGATGAAGTACCGGTCGTGGGAGACCACGAGCAGCGTGCCGCCGAACTGGGAGAGGGCGGCCTCCAGGGCCTCGCGGGCGGGGATGTCGAGGTGGTTGGTGGGCTCGTCGAGCAGGAGGACGTTGGCCCCGGAGAGCAGGAGTTTTAAAAGAGCGATGCGCGCTCTTTCCCCGCCACTCAATGTGTTTACTGTTTTGAAGACGTCCTCGCCGCTGAAGAGAAACATGCCAAGGGCACTGCGCACCTCCAGATGACTCATCAGTTTGAAGCTGTCCCAGACCTCGTCGAGAACTGTCTTGGAGGAACTGACGCTGCCGAGCTCCTGGTCGTAGTAGCCCACGCGCACATTGGCCCCCCAGGCGAAGTAGCCCTCCACGGGCTTCAGCAGGCGGCGGAGAATTTTCAGCAGGGTGGTCTTTCCGCAGCCGTTGGAGCCCAGGAGGAAGGCCCTGTCCCCTTTTTCTATCAGGCCCGTCACATCGCGGAAGAGCTCCTTCTCATCGAAGGACATGGCCAATCCACGTAAGCGTAAAACCTCGTTGCCGGTCTCGGGGACAGGGGGGAAGCGGAAGTGCAGCTCCTTCAGGTAGGCGTCGGGGGCGTTGAGGTCGGCCTTCAGGCGGTCGATCTGCTTGAGCTTGCTGGCGATGGTGACAAAGTTGCGCTCCTGACCGAAGCGCTTCTGCTGCTCGACGATGCCCTCGATGCGCTTGATCTCGGCCATCTGGTTGTCATAGTGCCGCCGGTCGAGCTCGGCCTGGGCCTGCTTTTGTTGTAATGCGGCCGAGTAGCCGCCCCGGTAAAGCGTCAAGCGCCCGTGGTGGAGCTCGGCGGTGCGGGTGGCCGCGCGGTCGAGGAACCAGCGGTCGTGGGAGACCATGATGACCGCGCCGGGGTAGTCGGCCAGGTAGCCCTCCAGCCAGACCATGGCCTGCAAATCGAGGTGGTTTGTGGGCTCGTCGAGGAGGAGCAGGTCCGCGTCGCTGAGCAGCAGGCGGCCCAGGCGCAGTTTGACGTTCTGGCCGCCGCTGAGCGTGGAGCAGGGCATGGCCTGCGTGGCCTCGTCGAAGCCTAAGCCCAGCAGCAGCGAGCGGGTCTTCGCCCGGCAGGTGAGGCCGCCGCCGCGCTCGAAGGACTCGCGTAGCTCGGCCTGCCGGTGCAGGAGTTCCTCGCTGTGGGTGTGGTGAAGTTCCTCGGTGAGCTGTTCGAGTTCCAGCTCCATGGCGAGGACGGGGGCGAAGATGCGCAGGGCCTCGTCGTAGACTGTAATCTCGTTCGAAGACGCACAGCCGTGCGTCTCTACACCCACAATTTGCGAAGCGTAGCCCAGGCGCACATGCTTGCCCAGCACGATCTGGCCGGACTCCGGGGCGAGCTCGCCGGTGATGAGGCGCAGCAGGGTGGTCTTGCCGCAGCCGTTGGCCCCGACCAAAGCGAGGCGCTCCCCGGCCTCCAGGCCGAGGTTGATGTTGTGGAAGAGCGGGCGGTCCTCAAAGCCCATGGAGAGGCTTTGCAGTGTTAAAACAGCCATGGTGATTTCCTAAATTATTTTGTACAGAATCTTGTGAATCCCGAAAAGGTCAAGGATGTATGCAAGCTGCGGCAAAGATCGGCCAAGGTGCTTTCGTCGTTTTCGTTCGACCATGTGCCTGTGCCGATCGTTTCGACGCTTGAAAAGCCCAGCGCGTCGAAAACATGCAGCGTGTCCCAAAAAATCATGGGGTATCTGTCTTTGACCGCCTTTTGAATATGCGGCTGCATTTGACTATAGAATTCTTCCGTGACGAAAATATAGTCGAAGACGAAAAGGCCGCCCGGCTTCAATATGCGATAGATTTCGCTCAACGCCTTATCTCTGTCGCCCTCGACGTTGATGATCGCCGCGCTCCCCGACACCACGTCGATGCTGCAATCCTGAAACGGAATATCGCACACGTCAAACGCGGCATATTCGACATTTGGCGGGGGATGATCCATGTTCTCGAAGTGCCTTTTCCACTCGCTGACCACCGTGGGGCATAGATCGCTGATCATGAGATTTGCGTTGTAGTCCTTCATCAGTGTGGCCGAGGCAAACCCGCCGCCGGGCCCGGCGCATATCTCCAGAATCATGCCGCCGTGAGAGGCGATCTTTTTCGCTTCTTTCTCATGCCGCTTCCAACCGCCGCGCTCCACATCCTCGCGCCAGCGATAAAAAACCCATCGTTCGCCCACAAGCCGTTTCGCCCAATCCGCATTGTACTCCAATTCGTCTTTCGGAACGAAATGCGGGAATCCGATCATTTCATAATCGCGGCTAAAATATGTTTCAAACATCATTCAACCCAAAAAACAACCTCTCCACCGCTGCCGCGTCCATGGGCACGGGGTTGTTGCGCATGTTCGGAGGGACCATGCACTCCTGCGCCAGGTCGGGCAGGTCGGACAGGGGGATGCCCGCGTCCTCAAGCGTGCGGGGCAGGCCGAGGGCGGCGTTGAGGCGGTCCAGCTCATCGGCGAAGGCCAGGGCATCGCCGAAGCCGAGCTCGCGGGCGATCTCGTGGAAGCGGCCGTTTTCGGCCTGGGAATTCAGGCGGCAGAGGGCCGGCAGGGTGAAGGCGCAGGCCGTGCCGTGGGGCAGGCCGTAGCGCATGGTCAGCGAGAAGGAGCAGGCGTGGGCCGCGGCGGTCTTAGCCTGGGAGAAGGCCAGGGCGGCCAGCAGGGAGCCCTCGCTCATGGCGGTGCGGGCGGCCCTGTCGTCCGGGCGGGCGCAGGCCGCCTCGATATTTTGCAGGATGCGGGGCACGGCAGCCAGGGCCAGGGCGTCGCTGGCGGGGCTGTGGTGGATGCTCCAGAGGGCCTCCACCGCGTGGGAGAGCGCGTCCATGCCCGTGGCGGCCGTCACCCCGGGCGGCACCGTCAGGGTGAGCTGCGGGTCCACGAGGGCCGCCGCGGCGTAATACGCGGGGTCGGTGCGGGGGATCTTCTGCCCGGCGTCGTCGGTGAGCACGCTGATGCAGGTGGCCTCCGAACCGGTACCCGCGGTGGTGGGCAGGGCGATCACCGGCAGGGGGCCCGCCGCGGCCTTCGCGCAGTCGAGGGCGCTGCCGCCGCCGACGGCCACCACGGCGTCTGCCTTGACGCGGGCGAGGAAGGCCGCGCAGTCCATCATGTTCTGCACGGTGGGGTTGGGCTGCATACGGGCGAAAATTTCGTCCGTGACGAACAGCTGCGGCGCGGGCGCGGTGACGAGGTCCGTCAAACCGAAGCGCAGGGCCGCCGGGTCGGCCACGAGGGCGGCGCGCTTCGCGCCAAGCTCGCGCACAAAATCGGCGGTATCGGCCGCGCAGCCCCAGCCGAAGCGGATTTTAACGGGGTTGAAGAAGTTCCAGGTCATGTTGTGTCTCCTTATATTGATATGCACGCACATAGTCCACCACGAAGTCCGTCATGTCGCTGCCCTTGCGCTTGCGGAAATCCCCCGCCCAGCCCAGGCGCTCCCCGGCGTTGGCGGCCTGCTCCACGCTGAGGAGGAGGAATTGCTCGCAGCGGCTTACCCCGCCGAAGGAGGAGCGCCCGCTCTCTACGCCGTCGATGTAGAAGATGTACTCGCTTTCGTTCCATTCCAGGCCGTAGGTGTGGAAGGTGTCGTAGGGGTTCTTCACGCGGAACCTACCCACGTTGCGCATCCTGTGGGCCGGGCCGTAGCCGTCGTAGTGCAGGTTCGACGTGATTGCATTTTTGAACAGCGGCAGGCGACGGCGGTAATACGGGCTTTCGTAGATGTCGATCTCCGTGCCACTGTGCCCCGTGCCGTCCACCTCATGGATCTTTTCATTGATCATCCAGAACGCGCTCCACTGGCCCACGCCTTTTGGCAGCTTGCAGCGCGCCTCGAAGTAGCCGTATCTCTGCCGGAAGGACTGCCGGGTGTCGATCCCGGCTGTGTAATAGCCCGGCGGGCCACCAAACATGCCCTCTGCGGAATATATGGTGGGGATGTGCAGCATGCCGCCCTCTACCCGCGCCACATCCAGGCACCAGAAGCCACCGCGCCGCCTATGCACGCCTTCGCGCCCGCCCCACGTTTCGCAGTCCAGGCTGTCACCGTCAAATTCGTCGCTCCAGGTCAACTCGAACCTGCTCAGGTCAAGCTGCTGTCCCTTGGGCGTTTTCGGCAGCCGCAGCGCGCCTTGTAGGAATGCGACGGCAACATGGAGATTGATCATTGCGCAGGCTCCTTGTACTGATACACCCGCACATAGTCGATCACGAAATCCGTCATTTCGCAGGGACTGTTGTTGCTGATATCCCCCGCCCAGCCGCCGATCACCTGCTCCACGCTCAGCAGGAGCCACTGCGGGTTCTGGCTCACGCCGCCGAAGGCGGAGCGCCCGGTCTCCCGGCCGTCGATGTAGAAGATGTACCCGTCCGCGTTCCACTCCAGTCCGTAGGTGTGGAAGGTGTCGTAGGGCCTGGAGACGAACCAGCGGCCCACGCCCTGGGAGTGCAGGTTGTCGCCGTAGCCGCCGTAGTGCACGGCCGACGAGACCGAGTCCTTCTTCGGCCAGTGATCGCGGTGATAGGCGCTCTCGTAGATGTCGATCTCCGCGCCGGTGCGGCCGTCCTCGGGCTCGGTGCCGAAGGCGTTGGGCATCATCCAGAAGGCGCTCCAGAGGCCCTCGCCCTTCGGCAGCTTGCAGCGGACCTCGAAGTAGCCGTATGTCTGTTGGAACCGGCCGCGGGTGTCGATCCCCAGGGAGTAATAGCCCGCCGGGCCGTCCCCGACGCCGTCCTCGGAATAGAAGGACGGGATATACAGCTTGCCGCCCTCCACCCGCGCGACATCGAGGGTCCAGAAGCCATCCCGGCGGGGGATGACGCCGCTGCCGCCGTGCAGGCCCCACTTCGCGCTGTCCAGGCTGTCGCCGCCGAACTCGTCCTGCCAGGTGAGCTCAAATTTATCCAGGTCCAGCTTTGGGCCCGCGGGGAGTTGCGGCAGGTCCACCCAGAGCAGAAACGCGCTGATGCCGCCGAGAATCAGGACCAATATTTTTTCGAACATGATGCATTCCCCCTTTGCATAAGCATTATGTCATATTTGAAGGCGTATGTCAAGAAATTGGCGATGGGATGTCGAGTAATTTTTCGTTGCAATCTGTTTTATGGTGTGATATAATTGGATGAAATCCTGAATGAGGTGATCGTTATGACCGTTGACCGCGACCTGGTGCTTGCCCTGGAGGACCTGAGCATGTTCCGCCTTACGCCCGGCGAGCGCGAGGACGCGCAGGCCTGGCTGCAGGGGGTCATCGCGTATTTTGACCGGCTGGGCGCGCTGGATACCGAGGGCGTGGAGCCGCTGACGCATGTCTTCCCGCTGGTGAATGTGACAAGGGAGGACGAGGTTGTGCCTTCCATGGACAATGAGTTGCTGCTGGCGAATGCGGCAAGGGTGAAGGATGGGGCGTTTATGGTGTATAGGACGGTGGAGTAGGCCTGTAGTTGTAGGGGCGGCGTGCCAGCCGCCCGCAGATAAAATTTTTACCTTTCGGGCGGCTGGCAAGCACGCCCCCAAGCCCAACGACAAAGAAGGATGACACACATGCCAATCACTGAATTGACCGCCCTTGCATTGGCCGCCCAGCTGCATGCGGGCGAACTGAAAATCGCCGAGGCCCTGGACGCCTATTACGCGAAAATCGAGGCCAGCGGCCTGAACTGCTATATCAGCCTGTGCAGGGAGCACGCCTATGCCCGGGCCGCCGAGGTGCAGGTCCGCCTGGACGCGGGCGACGTGCGCTCGCCACTGGCGGGGGTGCCCATTGCCGTGGACGACCTGCTGTGCACGAAGGGCCTGGAGACGACCTGCGCCTCGAAGATGCTCAAGGGCTTCGTGCCGCCCTACGACGCCGCTACGATCGAGAAGATCAACGCGGCGGACATGATCATCCTGGGCAAGACGAACATGGACGAATTCGCCATGGGCTCCACCACGGAGACCTCGGCCTACGGCCCCACGAAGAACCCGCGCGACCGCGCCCGCGTGCCGGGGGGGAGCGCCGGGGGGAGCGCGGCGGCGGTGGCGGCGGGCGAGGCCCCCATCGCCCTGGGCAGCGACACGGGCGGCTCCATCCGCCAGCCCGCGGCCCACTGCGGCGTGACGGGCCTGAAGCCCACCTACGGCGCGGTGTCGCGCTATGGCCTGATCGCGTACGCGTCGTCGCTGGACCAGGTGGGGCCTATCGCCCGGGACGCCGCCGACTGCGCGGCGCTGTTCGGCATCATCAGGGGCAGGGATGCGCGGGACAGCACGTCGATGGAGTGGCCGGATAAGCCAGCCAAGCCCTTGCAGGGGCTCAAAATCGGCGTGCCGAAGGAATTTTTCGGCGAAGGGCTCAATCCCGAGGTGGCCGCCGCGGTGCTGGCCGCGAAGGACCGGCTTGCTGCCTTGGGCGCGCGTACTGGGGAGTGCAGCCTGCCCATAGTGGAATATGCCATCCCCACGCATTATATCATCGCATGCGCGGAGGCCAGCTCAAACCTCGCGCGATTCGACGGGATCAAGTATGGGCACGCAAGCGAAAACGCGCAGAACCTGCGCGACACCTACATTCTCAGCCGCAGCGAGGGCTTCGGCATGGAGGTCAAACGGCGCATCATGCTGGGGAATTTCGTGCTGAGCGCCGGGCAGTTCGACGCGTATTACAAGAAGGCCCTGCAGGCCAAGCGGCTGATCCAGCAGAGCTTTTTCGAGGCCTTTGAGCAGTTTGACGTGATCCTCGGGCCGGTTGCGCCAACTACGGCGCCCCGGCTCGGCAGTAGCCTCGCTGACCCCTTGAAGATGTACCTGGGCGACATCTACACCGTGATGGTGAGCATTGCGGGGCTGCCGGCGGTTTCGGTGCCATGCGGGGTGGATTCAGATGGCTTGCCGATCGGGCTGCAGCTGATTGGAAGGCCGTTTGAGGAGGGGACGCTGCTGGGGGTTGCGGGGGAGGGATTCGCATGAAAACCCTCCTCCAGCTCTGCCTCAGCTTTTTCAAAATCGGGCTCTTCACCTTCGGGGGAGGGCTTTCGATGCTGCCCCTGCTGGAGCGGGAGGTCATCACCCGGCGGGAATGGTGCACACGGGAGGAGATCCTCGATTACTACGCCGTGGGGCAGTGTACGCCCGGGGTCATCGCGGTGGACGTGGCGGCCTTCATCGGCTACAAGCAAAAGAAGGCCCTCGGGGCGATACTGGCCCCCCTGTGCGTGGCGCTGCCCGGGGTGTTGCTCACGCTGGCCATGGCCACGGTGCTGCGGCAGGTGGCGGGGGTTCCGGCGGTGCAGTCGGCCTTCGCGGGGATCCGCGTGGCGGTGTGCGCGCTGATCACGGTGTCTGTGGTGAACATCCTGCGCGAGAGCGTGAAGCGCTGGTGGCAACTGGGCGTGGCGGTGGCCTCGTTCGTTGTCGTTGCCGTGCTGGGGCAGAACCCCGCGTGGGTGGTGCTGGGCGCGGGCCTGGCGGGCCTGTTCGGGTCGTTCGGGCATACAAAAGAGAAGGAGGGCGGCGTTTGATGCTCAACACCCTTCTCTTATTGGTATACGAGTGCTTCTTCACCGGGCTGTTCGCCGTGGGCGGGGGGCTTGCGACCATCCCGTTCTGGCAGAGCATAAGCCGCCGCCAGGTGGGGTGGTTCACCGGGGCGCAGCTGGCCGACATGATCGCCGCGTCGCAGTGCGCGCCCGGGCCCTTCGGCACCAACATGGCCACCTTCGTGGGCTACACCGTGGGCGGCCTGCCCGGCGCGGGGTTAGGCCCCCTGGCATTGATGCTGCCCACGCTGGGCGTGGATTTGATCGTGGCGAGCGTTATGGAGCGCTTCAAGGGCGGGGAGCGGTGGGAGCGCATCATGCGGGTGCTGCGCCCGGCCAGCGCGGGGCTCATCTGCGCGGCGGCGTTCGCGCTGCTGCAGATTTCCCTCTCCAGCGGCACAGCCTGGGATTGGCATGCCCCCCTCGTCTGGTTCGACTGGCGGCACGTGGCGCTCTACGCGGCGCTGCTGCCGCTCGTCTTTTGGAAGAAACTCAAAAAGGTGCACCCGGCGGTGTACATCGCTGTGGGGGCGGCCGTGGGGGTCATCGCGAAACTTTAAAAATTCACTTAAATCTTCGAAACCTCTTGCATTTTTTTGGGAAATGGGCTACAATGGCTTAGCTTTCAGAAATTATTGCGGGAGGAGAATTTTTATGGCGAAACGGGTAAAGCCGGATCGGAAAACCGCGCGCACCGAGGTGGCGGGGTCCACCCTGCGCTACATGATGGACGGCGTGCGATACGTCTGCGAGACCTACAAAAAGCGCCTGCCGGGCTCACAGCCGGAGCGCGACGCCCAGGTCTTCTTCAAGGAGGAGCTGGAGGGCTACGCGGACGAGGTCGTCATGGAGGACTTCACGCTGCACCCGGGGGCTTTCATGGGCTTCATCCCCGTCGCGGCGATATTTATGCTGGCCGCCGTGGCGCTGTACCTGTTCGGCGGCGCGAGCGTGGCGCTGGCGGTGCTGGGAACCGTGCTGTCCGGATTGACCCTGCTGATGTTCCTGTTCGAGTTCCTGTTCTACCGCGAATTCGTCGATTTCCTGTTCCCCAAGAAAGTGTCCCGCAATGTGTACGCCGTGCGCAAGCCCGCGGGGGAGGTCAAGCGGCGCATCATCTTCGGCGGGCACACCGACGCCGCCTGGGAATGGACCTACTCCTGGCTGGGGGAGGCGACCGGATTGGCTATCGCCATCTTAGGCTCAGTGTACGGCATGGTGGTGGCCCTGGGGGCGAGCATCGCCAACGCGGTGTACGTCGTCGCGGCCCGCATGATGGACGGGGAGCTCGCCTCCAAGTGGCAGGGCGGCTGGCTGGTGTGGACCATCCTGCTGCTGCTGGCCATCCCCTTCGCCTTCGTCATCATGAAGTTCATCAACTACAAGATTGTGGTGGACGGCGCCAACGACAACCTCAGCGCCAACTACATCGCCATGTGCGTGCTCAAGGAGATGGCCGAAAGCGGCCTGCGCTTTGAGAACACCGAGGTGGGCTGCCTGATCGCCGGTTCGGAGGAGGCGGGGCTGCGCGGGGCGCGGGCCTACGCCAAGGCGCACCTCAAGGAGCTCAGCGACCCCAATGTGGAGACGATCTTCATCGCCATGGACACCATGCGCGAGATAGAGGAGATGCGCGTGGGCAGGATCGGCTGCACGGGCACGGTGAAAAACGACCCCGCCGTGGGCGAGCTGATCCGCGACGCCGGGCGCGCCTGCGGCATCGAGATGCCCGACACCGAGCTCTTCCCCGGCGCGATGGACAGCGAGGCGTGGACACAGCTGGGGCTGCGGGCCAACAACTTTGCCGGCGTGAGCCACGAGGCCAGGCGCTACTACCACACCCGCAAGGACACCCCTGACAACATGGACCCCGAGTGCCTCGCGCTTTCGCTGAACATCTGCAAGGAGGCCGCGAGAATCTTTGACAAGGAGCAGGGGATGAAGGGGTATGACGAGAAGGTTGGGAAGAAATAAAGCCTGGCACAATTAAAAATTACGCGCCTGCCTATGAAGGTGGGCGCGTGGGTTTTATGTCGCTTCGCGATACTCCTCTGAAAAAAACTATCGAATTATACGAATAGCGCCCCAACTGCGCCGCCAAGTACAAATCCGATCGCGATTAACATAGCAGCAATCGCAAGGATCCAGACAACAGTTTTCCCTACAATCCCCAGGTTTTTCGATATCCCCCGGGCAATGGCACCAATCATTACAATAGCGCCAAGAATTATAACTAGAAGCGTTAGGCCAAGTTCTTTCATAGCGTCTACCCTCTCCTCCATTTTGCTACGGACATTATATCGCTCACAATGGGCTATGTCAACAATAATTTCATCCATATTGCAACAAATTTCCGCAAGCGCCCATAATCACTGTAAAATGGTTGCGGAGGTGCTTAGCGATGACATTTGGAGAGCATATTCAAAGCCTGATGGACGAACGCGATATGAACCAGAAGCAACTGGCCTGCGAGCTGGGCATTCCGGCGTCCACGGTGCGCAACTACGTGCGCGACCTGCGCGCGCCGGATTACGATACGCTCAAGCTGTTCGCGCGGTTCTTCGAGGTGTCGACAGACTACCTGCTCGACTACAATAAATATGACACCCATATTGAGGCCCTTGAGCTGGAGGTACTCCGCACCCTGCGCCAGCTCACGTCGGAACAGCGGCAGATTTACCTGCGGCAGGGCAAGGCGTTTTTCAGAAAATAGCGACTCCATCGCCCCCGCTTATCGCGGGGGCATTTCAATTCCACACCATATTTTCATCCCCGGAATATTGTTTTCACATCAAAACATGATATAATGGGGGCAGCAAACCGCCGCGCGACGCGGCGGAAGGAGGGGCGCCATGTACCAGATCCTGTTTGTGGACGACGAGGACGCCATCCGCGAGGGCTTCGCGGAATACGCGGGGTTTTTGGGGCACGAGGTCACCCAGGCGAAGGACGGCATGGAGGCTGTATCACTGGTCCGCGCCCGCGAATTTGACGTGATCGTGCTGGACATCATGATGCCGCGCATGGACGGCTTCACCGCCTGCAAGGAGATCCGGCGGGAGAAGGACATCCCCGTGCTGATGCTCTCGGCCCGCGGGGAGGAATACGACAAGCTCCATGGCTTTGACCTGGGCATCGACGACTACGTGACCAAGCCCTTTTCCCCCAAGGAGGTGATCGCCCGGCTCAACGTGATCGTGCAGCGGCACCGGGCGGCGCAGGTGGCAAAAGAACCGCGTGCACCGGGGGAGAACGAGGTCTACCGCTTCGGCGGGCTTGTGGCGGACGTGACCGCCCGCACGGTGCGCGTCGATGGGGTGCGCGCGGAGATGACGCCCAAGGAGTACGACCTGCTGTTCTACCTCATGCGCAACCGCAACATCGCCCTGAGCCGCGAAAAACTGCTGCGCGAGGTGTGGGGCTACGACTTCTTCGGCGAGGACTCCACCGTGAACACGCACATCAAGGTGTTGCGGCAGCACCTGGGGGAATACGAACGGCACATTGTGACCATACGGGGAGTGGGGTACAGGTTTGACGAATAAGAAGCAGAAAAGCCTCGTCACCCAGAGCTGGATGTGGCTGACGGGGTTCAGCGCGTTTATCCTGGCAATTTTGTGGGTGCTGCAGTTCGCGCTGTTCACGCCCTTCTATCAGACGCTGCGCCGCCGGGAGATCGTGCGGGCGGGGCGGGCCGTGGTGGCGGCCTTTGAGGGCGAGGGAGACTTCCTTCAGCTGCGGCAATACGCCTTCGGCCAGAACCTGCGCATCATGCTCATCGACGGCGAACGCTGGATTTTGGGCAACTTCGACGGCTTCGGCACGCTGTTCAGCGTGGGCGGGGGCCGCATCGTCATCACGCCGGAGGAGATGTGGCGCTGGCAGGGGTTCATGGCCGACCCGGAGGGGGGCGAGCTGTCCTATATCGTCACGGACGACCCAGGCGGCGGGCGGGCGGTATATATCGCCAAGGTGGCGCCCAGCCCCAGCGGCGACCGCTTCCTGTACGTCGGCAGCCCCATCCCGCCCACCGACACCACGCTTTCCGTGATGGCGACCCAGTTCATGATCATCACGGCGCTGCTGCTGCTGCTCTCCGCGGCGATGGCCTGGCTGCTCTCCAAGCGCATCTCGCGGCCCATCCTGCGCCTGACGGACTCCGCCAAGGGCCTGGCCGGCGGCGAGTTCAACGCCCAAAACGCGCCGGGGGACTATCGGGAGATCATAGAACTCACCGAGGAGCTCACCCGCGCCACGCAGGAGCTCTCCAAGGCGGAGCGCTACCGCCGCGAGCTGTTGGCGAACGTCTCCCACGACCTGAAGACCCCGCTGACCATCATCAAGTTCTACGGCGAGCTGCTGCGCGATGTCTCAGGCGATAATCCTGAAAAAAGAGGGGCTCACTGCGAGAAGATCATCGAGGAGAGCGACCGCCTGGCCGAGATGGTCAACGAACTGCTGGAGGCCTCGAAGCTTGAGCAGACGCAAAGCATAGAATTAGCGCCCCTGCGGCTGGATTCCCTGCTGCGGGAAACCGTGGAGCGCTTCAGCGCCCTGCAGGAGCGTGAAAAATATCAATTTGAGCTTGCCATAGAGGAAAACATCACCGTACGGGGCAAAAAGGACCTGCTGGAGCGCGCGGTGTACAACCTGATCGCCAACGCGGTGAGCTTCGCCGGGGACGACCGGCGCGTGTGGGTGCGGCTGTCCACGCGCGAGGCCGAGGGCGGGCCGGTTGCCCGCGTGGAGGTCGCCGACGCGGGGCAGGGGATCCCGCCGGAGGAGCTGCCGCACATCTGGGAGCGGTACTACAAGTCCTCGCAGCCGCACCGGCGCGGCGTGACGGGCAGCGGGTTAGGTTTATCCATCGTGAAGGCCGCGCTGCAACTGCACGGCGCGCGCTTCGGCGCGCAGAGCGAGCCGGGGCAGGGGAGTTGCTTCTGGTTTGAGATGGAGTTAAGTTAAGATCTCCCCGATCGTCCCCCGCCGGACCATGCCCGCGTTGGATTCGTCGGTGTCGATGTGCATCGCCAGGGCGAAGTTGGGGTGCACGCGCACCACCACGTCGCCGAAGATCAGCGAGCGGCCGTCGCTCTCGCAACGCACATGCACGATCTGCTGGTCATACAGGCCGTAGGCCTCGGCGTCGGCCGGGGTGGCATGGATGTGCCGCTTGGCGACGATCACGCCCTCGGCGAGCTCCACCTCGCCCTTGGGGCCCACCAGCTTACACGGCGCGCTGCCCGCGACATCCCCGCTTTCGCGCACGGGGGCGTAGACCCCCAGCTTGATGGCGTCGGTGATGGCGAACTCCACCTGGCTGGCCGGGCGCACGGGCCCGAGGATGGAGACCTTGGGGAAGGTGGACTTGGGGCCGACCACGACGACACGCTCCTCGCAGGCGAACTGCCCCGGCTGCGAGAGATCCTTGACGCGCGTGAGCTCATAGCCCTCGCCGAAGAGGATGTTGAGGTCCCCGCGGCTCAGATGTATGTGGCGGGCGGATGTTTCGATGGGCACGGGTTTTCGCATGGGCTGCTCCTCCTGGGTTTTCGCTGACATGGCAAAATAACAACTTCAATATTATAAACGAAATCGCGGGAAATGTCAATAAAAACCGAACGATTTTGTCGCTGGCGACAATGATGTCGCTAATACGTGTTTTCGCAGGCCTCTTCTATTTTATCCCGCAGCGCCAGGAAATCCCGCAGCGCGTCGGGTTTTAAATTGGGGTTGCGCAGCAGCATGGCCGGGTGGTAGGTCCCCATGCGCCAGATGCCGTTGTGCTCGAAGAACATGCCGTGCTCCTTCATGACCCGGAACTCCTTGCCGATGATCCGCTGGGCGGAGATGCGGCCCAGGCACACGATGATCTTCGGCTGCATCAGCTGCACCTGCCGGGTGAGCCAGCGCAGGCAGACGTCCTGCTCCTCCGGCCTGGGGTCGCGGTTGCCGGGGGGGCGACACTTGACCATGTTGGCGATGTAGATGTTCCTGTGCCTGTCCAGATCGACGGCCGCGAGATACTTGTCCAGCAGCTGTCCCGAGCGCCCCACGAAAGGCTCGCCCTTCAGGTCCTCCTGCTCGCCGGGCCCCTCGCCGATGAAGAGCACCTCGGCCTGCGGGTTCCCCACGCCGAAGACGAGGTTTTTACGGGTGGCGCCCAGTTCGCACTCCATGCACTGCCGGCAGGCGGATTCGAGGTCGGTCCAGGTTGTCATGAATTTCTCCTTCTTCAACCTTTCAGCGGTTTTCCGTCACTGTCCAGCATGGACGTAACCGCCACGCCGTGCCAGCCCCTAGCGACCATCAAATACTGCACACCCGTTTGTGCGTCCCGATAAATTGCTGTATTGGTGCCGTCACCATGCACCAACTGCATCCGCGTCGGATCCACTATCCGCGCTTGCGCCTGCTCTTGCGCCTGCTGAACTGCCTGTTTGGTTCTCTTTTTTGTCATCACCAAAACGACCAAGAGTATAATCACTAACAACGCCAGAAACAGAAAGATTAACCATTCCATGTTCTCATCCGCCTTTCAATGTTTGTTTTTTATGCCATGGGCGAGCATTGCTCGCCCTTATGGTTAAGCAAAGCCGCGCGAAGATGCGTCGCTCCGCGATACTCCCTCAGTCGCCCGAGGCGACAGCTCCCTCACGAGGGAGCCGGAGGATTTTGTCCCAGCCTTTGCTGTACCACTTGGTCAATGCTTTTGCATACGGTAGGAAAATGGTTTATAACCTCATCATTTTTAATACGAAGAACGGCTATGCCTGCGCTCTCAAATGCCTGTGTGCGTATGCTGTCATATTCTTTTGTAACGGCGCTTTCGTGTTGGTGCCCATCCAGTTCAATAATCAATTTGGCTGACGCGCAATAGAAGTCAACGATATAGTGATAAATCGTTTTCTGCCGTTGGAAACGCGCAGGGTAAAGACGCAGGTAATCATACCACAGATGGCTCTCCTGCCGGGTCATATTTTTGCGCAATTCTTTGGCACGCAGAATCAAGTCCTTATTGTACTCCAACGGCATGGGCAACCTCCAAATCAACGATGACATCTGACCTAAACCCCTGGCTCCCTCATGAGGGAGCTGTCGCCTCGGGCGACTGAGGGAGTATCGCGGAGCGCCTTCTCATTCCCCTTCATAATACCCCACCTGGTCCTCGGTCCTGTACACCTGATTGATCCCCATGCCCCACACGCCGATTTTGCCCGAATCGGGATAAAATGTGGCGTCGATCTCGTGGCTGGTGTCGAAGTCCAGGTATAGCAGGGGCTGCGCGCCCGTATTGGTCAGCTTGTGTGCGCCGTGCTCGTTGGCCGGGAAGAAGAGAAAGTCGCCCGCCTTGACTTCACGCTCGCCCTGGGGGGTTCTCAGCGTGCCGCAGCCGCGCAGAATATAGAAGGCCTCCTCGTTCTGCGTGTGATAGTGGTATGGGTAGGCGGCCTTGCCCGGCGGAATCTCATATTGGGTTATCATGCACTGGGCCTGGTGAATTGGGACTAAGTTGCGCCTGCGGTATTCGTAGCCGTGCTCGTACTTGTGTTTGGCAGGCACGTCCTCCGGGCGAATGTGAAGGATTTCGTCCATGGGGCTCCTTTCATTTCACGTACATGCCCTGTATGCCCGCGCAGTTGGCGGCGATCTGCCGCATGAGCGATTCGAGATCGATTCTTCTGCCGACCTGGGCTTTCACCAGCGCCCCCGCGCCGGAGCGCATGACATAGAGGCGGCGCACGTTCGCGCCGCGCAGCAGCGCCGTCACCCGGTCCGTATTGCCGATGCGGATATAGAGCGTGCGGTCATGCTGCCGCCCGATCCTGCCGAACAGGAAGATGGCGCCCGCCGCGGCCAGGCCGCCCAGGCAGAACAGGCCGGCAACCGCAACCAGCATAAACACGAATATCAGTGGAAACAGAATGAAATTCATCAGCATGATAGAAAAACCGGCCATACATCACACCTCCTCGTAGAAATCCTGCACCCCTGCGACGCCCATCGCGCCCTGCCGCAGCCGGGCGAGAGCCGCCTTGTACTTGAACCTGCTGTTGATCTTCACGCGCGCCTTGACGAGCGCCGGGCCCGTACCCCAGGCGGGAATGGCCTCCAATCCGCGCAATAAAACGCCGTTGGCGCGGAAAACCGGGCCCAGCCGCGCGGCGATATCGCCCGCGATATCGCTGTGGACGGCAAGGCAGAGCGTATGCGTGCGCGTCAACAACCGGAGGAGCCAGCGCAGCAGCCTGCGGCCAAACAGGTAGCTGAGCACGACCGCAAGGGCGCCGGAAAGGAAGATGCCGGCCGGAATGACCAGTCCGATGATGGTCGAGATGATGTCGAAAACGGCGGTGAATGGATCGTCTATTGTGAATCCCTCCCTTGTTATAGCATCCCGTCCAGGGGTTGCTCGTAGGCCGGCAAAAATTCTGCCATGAAGCAGTCGAGCTCAGGGCTGCGCATGCGCGCAAGTACCTTTGCCAGGCTGGCCTCGGCGCAGGCGAATTCGCAGTTGCCCGCCTTGCGCTCCTCCATGCACTTGATCAGCGCGCTGAGCTTGTCGGCCGCCTTGACGTACTTCCACAGCTCCGCCTCACTCTCGTCTGGGGACAGCAGCGGAGCATACGTACCGCACAAATCCTCCGGCAGCAGGCCCAGCAGGGAGGCGCAGGCGCTGCGCTCCACCTGCTTATACGCCTCGCGCAGGCCGCCGCTGTGGTACTTCACGGGGGTGGGCAGGTCGCCGGTGAGGACCTCGGGCGCGTCGTGGAGCAGGGCGAGGGTGGCCACGCGTTCGGCGGATAGGGGAGGCTCGCCCTCCCCGAGGAAGCGGATGTTGTGCAGCACCACAAGGGCGTGGGCCAGGATGGCGGTCTCCAGGGTATGCTCGCTGAGGCTCTCGCTGGTGGCGTTGCGCATCAGCGCCCAGCGGGAGATGTACTTCATGCGGGAGAGCAGCGCGAAAAAAGTATGATTAGGCATAAAAGTGTTTTCCATTCAATAATATCATTATCGTTTTCGCGCAAGCGCAAAAAAGCTATGCGTCGACACGGAAATCAAACACCCCCTCCAGGCCCAGCACGCCCTCCTTGATGAGCGCCAGGTCGGTATCGTTTTGTATGTAGGCCCTGGCCTTGAACACCTTGTTGACTTCCTTGCTCATGGTGAGGAAGGGGGCGCTGTCGTCGGGAAAGAGAATCTCCAGCGAGCGCAGGTCCGCCCCGCAGGCATAGAAGATCTCCGCCACCCGCTCGCTGACATGGTAGGCGTTGCTCACGCCGATATAGATGGTGCGTATGGAGGAGCGCCGGCGGCTCACCTTCTTCAGGTAGTTGAGGGTGATATAGATCACCGCCGTGGCGATCAGCGCGCCGGACCAGAAGCCGATGCCCGCCGCCAGCCCCACGCACGAGACCGCCCAGAGGCTGGCCGCGGTGGTGAGGCCCTTCACCGTGAAGCCCTCACGCAGGATCGTGCCCGCGCCCAAAAAACCGATGCCGCTGATCACCTGGGCGCCCATGCGCATGACGTCCGAACCGCCGTAGCGCATGACGGCATATTCCGACATGCACATGACCAGCGCCGCGCCCACGGCCACCAACACGTGCGTGCGCAGGCCCGCGGCGCGGTGCGAGTGCTGCCGTTCATAGCCGATGACGCCGCCGAGCACGGCCGCCAGGCACATGCGCCCCAGGGTGAGCACCGCCAGGTGCACCTGTTCGTCGGCCCAGCAGGTAAGAAGAAATTGTTTCAGCGCCTCCACAAAGCAAACCCCTTTCTGCGGATTTCTTATCATTATAGCATAAACATGGCGAAAATTCAATGCTCAATTGAAGCTCTCGATCACCGCCGAGTAGAGCCGCCCCGGTTTTTCGAGGAATTTTATGCGCATGGCTTCAGCAGTCTCTCTGTCCGGCACATAGACCGTGACGCTCATGAGCATGTCGCTGCCCCGGCCCTGCCGGAAGGTCATATAGCACCCGCCATCCGCGGGGTAGACGGTGATGCCGTTTTCCAGCTCGCGGCGGTTTTGCGCCTGCAGCCGCTCGGCGGCGTGGAGGGCGCGGTCGCGCACGCGGCGGGGAAGCTCCCCCGCAAGCTCGTCGGCGGCGTGGGCGTATTTCCCCTCCAGGCGCAGCACCGCCTCGCCCGCTTCAGTGGACATGGTCAACTGCCCCGCCTCCAGCAGCTCCTGCAAGGCGGCGGTATATTCGAAGTAATTCGCCAGGCCCTCCTGCGCGAACACCTGCTCGGCCACGCCCGCGGTGAGGGGCTGCGCCAGGTGCCCGGCCAGAAAACACAGCAGCAGCCGGATCTCCTCCCGGCTGTGCAGGCCGCCGGGCAGCACGCCGGCGGAGAGGAAGCTGTCACCCTGCATGGTCGTTTTCCACCTCCCGGTTGGCCCATTTGGCAACATACTCGGCATAGCGGTTGTCCTCATAGCCCTTGGCCGCCGCCTCAAACCGGCGCAGATCCACATCCCTGGAGAGGGTCAGCTGCTTGAGGTGATAGGCCAGATGGAGCATGGAACGCACGCGTTCCTCCGCCCCCGACTTGCCGGAAAGCAACGCCGCGGGCACGCTGGTGTGCCCCGTCCCGCTGACGGTGGCGAGAACCATCGGGTCGCGCAGGTCAAAGCGATCGATCCCCATTGCGTCGGTTTCGGCGTTCAGCAGTGCCTGCAGGGCCTCCAGCCTTTTCTGGCGGTTTGCCTGCGCCCACTTATCATCCTGCAGGCGTTCATAGGCGCCGTTCATCCGGCGCGTCATGAGCGCGTCGTCCCTCAGCGAGTCCGCCTCCAGCGTGGTGAGTCCGTCCGGATTTGGCCGGTACAGCTGCAGGCCGAGGCCCAGTGCGGCCGGGATCAGCAGCGAGAAAGCCGCCAGCAGCGCCGCAAACAGCAGAATCCGATGGCTGCGCAGCCTGCCAGCCTCCTTGACCTCCTTGCCGCCTTCCTTGACGCGTAGGGCGATGATGCAGCCCAGTACGCCGGCCAGCGCGCACAGGCCCACCGACATGAGGGCGCCGCCTGGGCTCCAGCGGAAATACTGCAGCGTGAAATGGGCCTCCACGGGCAGAAGGGGCGCCACGGCCCACAGCAGCCAGCCCTGCTTCTCCGGGGGGCGCAGCAGGGCGGCCGCGAGGGCCACCGGCGCGCCCGTGAGCAGCGCCAGCAGATAAAATTCCCCCGTGCCGTGGATGAAGGGCGCCAGGAGCAGGAGTGTTGCGCAGGGAACAACCAGCGACGCGATGTGCGGCCAGGCGCCCAGGACGGCATTCTCTCTCCGCTTCTCCTGTCCTTCCGGGCGCGCTTCGCGCCGGATGGGCAATGCAAACATCAGCCGCTGCGCTTTGGCGTCCGAGCGGCGGCGCTGCCGTTCCTCCTCCGCGCGCTTCGCCTGCCACTCCCGCTCGGCCTCCGTGAACTTCTGCTTGAAGGTCTGCGCGTGGGTTGGCGCGTTGCCCTTGGGCGGCGGGGCCGAGGCCTGCGCCGGGGACTCCTCCGGCTTCTCAATGGGCCGCAGGATGTCCTTCATCTCGTCATATTCGGGTCTCCAGTCCTCCTTCTCCTTCGCCATGGTTCACTTTCCCCCCTTGATCTTCTCCCAATAGGCCTTCGCGGCCTGTTCAGCCCTGTTGTCCCCAAATCGGTAGTACTGCGCCCCCGCAAGGGCGTCCGGCAGATATTGCTGCGCCACCCAGTGGTCCGGGTACGCATGCGCGTATAGATAATTCTGCCCGGGCGCGTTGTTGTCCGCCCCGTCGTAGTGCTTGTTCTGCAGCTGCCGCGGGATGGGCCCGCTTTTGCCCGCCTGCACGTCCGCCATGGCGGCCCAGATGCCCTCGGCGGCGCTGTTGGACTTCGGCGCGGTGGCGACCAGCACCACGGCGTCGGCCAGGGGCAGCTGCGCCTCGGGCAGCCCGACCATCTGGGCTGCGTCCACCGCGGCCTTGACGATGGGGATGATCTGCGGGTAGGCCAGGCCCACGTCCTCGCAGGCGCAGACCATCAGCCGCCGCATGGCGCTGGGCATGTCCCCGGCCTCCAGCAGCCGCGCGAGGTAGTGCAGCGCCGCGTCGGGGTCGCTGCCGCGCAGGGACTTCTGGAAGGCCGAGATGATGTCGTAGTGCTCGTCGCCCTCCCTGTCGTAGCGCATGGCGCTGCGCTGGGTGAGCTCTTTTGCCAGGTCCAAAGTGATTTTTCGGTGCTCCGCACAACCACCCCGGCCTTCGGCCACCCCTCCCAGGAGGGGAATTGTCTGTGCGGAGAGCCAGCACAGCTCCGCCGCGTTGATCGCCTTGCGCACGTCGCCGCCGCAGGCCCGGGCGATCCATTCGGTCACGCCGTCTTCGATTTCTACGCTCTCATTTTTTTCGTCCTGTAAAAATTTAAAAGCGCGCTCCACCGCGGGGAGGATCTCCTCCGGGATGAGGGGCTTGAACTCGAACACGGTGGAGCGGCTCAAGATGGCGTTGTAGACGTAGAAATAGGGGTTCTCCGTGGTGGAGGCGATGAGCGTCACCGCGCCGCTTTCGATGCACTCCAGCAGGGTCTGTTGCTGCTTTTTGTTGAAGTACTGAATCTCGTCCAGATACAGCAGCACGCCGTTTGGCGCCATGAGGGACGCGCTCGCCGCGATGGCCTGCTTGATATCCGCCGTGCCCGCCGTGGTGCCGTTGAGGCTGGTGAAATAGCGGTCCGTCTGCCGGGCGATGATGCGCGCCAGGGTGGTCTTGCCCACGCCAGAGGGCCCGTAGAAGATCAGGTTGGGCAGCTCGCCGGACTGGATGATGCCGCGCAGGGCGCAGCCGGGGCCCAGCAAATGGGGCTGGCCGACCATATCGTCCAGGGACTGCGGGCGCAGGCGCTCGGCAAGGGGTGCGGGCATGGCGGCTCCTTTCAATGATGCATGATTAAAATTCGGCCGATCCCGCCGTGCGCGGGAACGCGCTCACGTCGCGGATGTTCGCCATGCCGGTCAGGTACATCACCAGGCGCTCGAAGCCCAGGCCGAAGCCGCAGTGCTTGCACCCGCCGAAGCGCCGCAGGTCCAGATACCACTGGTACTGCCCGGGGTCGCCGCCCATTTCGGCGATGCGGGCCTCCAGCAGGTCATAGCGCTCCTCGCGCTGGCTGCCGCCGATGATCTCCCCCACGCCGGGGACAAGCAAATCCATGGCGGCCACGGTCCTGCCGTCATCGTTCATGCGCATATAGAAGGCCTTGATGTCCTTCGGGTAGTCCGTGACAAACACCGGCGCGTTGAAAATTTTCTCCGTCAGGCAGCGCTCGTGCTCGGTCTGCAAATCGCAGCCCCATTCCGGCGCGTAGGCGAAGCTGTCCCTATAGGGCTGCAAAAGCTCGACTGCTTTTGTATAGGTCACATGGGCAAACTCTGAATGCAGCACGGCCTGCAGGCGCTCCAGTAGGCCGGGATCGACGTATTGGTTGAAGAAGGCCAGCTCGTCCGGGCATTTTTCCATCACAGATTGAATCACATATTTCATCATGGCCTCGGCCAGGGCCATGTCGTCATTCAGATCCGCGAAGGCGATCTCGGGCTCCACCATCCAGAATTCCGCCGCGTGGCGCTGGGTGTTGGAGTTCTCCGCCCGGAACGTGGGGCCGAAGGTGTAGATCTTCCCGAAGGCCATGGCCATGGCCTCGCCCTGCAGCTGGCCCGAGACGGTCAGGTGCGCGGGCTTGCCGAAGAACTCGCCCTCGCCGTCGGTGGTGACGTGGAACATCTCCCCCGCGCCCTCGGCGTCGGCGGTGGTGAGGATGGGTGTGTGGGCGCAGACGAAGCCGCGCTCCTGGAAGAAGCAGTGGATGGCGTGGGCCGCGACCGAGCCCACCCGCAGCGAAGCGCTTATGGTGTTGGTCCGTGGGCGCAGATGGCCGATGGTGCGCAGGAATTCCAGGCTGTGGCGCTTTTTCTGCAGGGGGTAGGCGGGGTCGCAGGGACCCTCGATCGTGATTTCGCCCGCGCGCAGCTCGAAGGGCTGATTGGCCTCGGGGGTGAGGACCAGCCTTCCGCGCGCGCAAATCGCAGTGCCCACGCCCAGCTTGCGGATCTCGTTGAAATTGGGCAGGTCCTCCCCCAGCACCACCTGCAGGGACTGGAACGCGCTGCCGTCGTTCACCTGCGCGAAGGCGATGGTTTTGGAGTCCCGCAGGGTGCGCAGCCACCCGCACACGGTGATTTCCCCGGGCAGGAAAGCGTCCGGGGCCTCGAAAATCTGGCGTATCTCTGTTCTGTCCATTAGGCCTCCTCCGGGGATTTTATCGGCAATTCCACGATGAATTCCGCATAGGTTTTCCCGTCGCTTCTGGCGGAAATGGCGCCGCCGTGCATCTTCACGATGGTTCTGGCGAGGTAGAGCCCCAGGCCGGCGCCCTTCACATCGAAGCTGCGGGACTTATCGGTCTTATAAAAGCGCTCGAAGATGCGGGCGAGCTCCTCCGAGGAGATGCCCACGCCCGTGTTGCGCAGGGTGAAGGCGTAGGTGTCCCTGTCCTGCCGGGCGGAGAAGATCAGGGCCTTGCCGCGCGGCGTGAATTTCACGGCGTTGTCGATGAGGTTGTAGAACACCTGGGTGAGCATGTCCTTGTCGCCGGGCAGGGTGACGGGCTCCAGGGCGTCCAGGCCGACGAGCTCCAGGCCCTTGGAGGCAATGATCTGCTCAAAGCTGAGCACCGTGGTGAACAGCAGCTCGTTGATGTCGAAGGGCTTGAGCTTGAGCTTGAGCTCGCCGTCCTCGATCTTCGAAAGGTTGAGCATGCCCGTGACCAGCCGCGAGAGCCGGCGGACCTCCTCGCTGACCAGCTCGAGGTATTTCCGGTGCTGTTCGGGCGGGATGGTGCCGTCGAGCATGCCGTCGATGAACCCGCCGATGGAGGTCATGGGGGTTTTGAGCTCGTGTGAGACGTTCGCCACAAAGCTGCGGCGCGAGCTTTCGAGGTTGGCCAGGCTGATGGCCATGGAGTTGAAGGCCTCGGCCAGCTGGCGCAGCTCGTTGTCCTCGGAGGTGTGCACGCGGTAGCCAAAGTCCCCCCGGGCGTACTGCCGCGTGGCGCGCGCCATGTCGTTCAGGGGGCGCACAAGGCGGTAGCTGATGAAATACACCACGATGAACGCCAGCGCGAGGGCAGCCACCATCGAGATCAGGAACAGCCGGAGGGTCCCGCCGATGTAGGACGCCAGGCCATTGCTCACCGGCTGCGCCGCCAGCACGAAGCCCACAGCCTCGCCGTTGATGTGGAAGGGCTCGGCGGCCAGCAGCATCTGGCGGTCGAACATGCCGCCCAGCGTCCCGCTGAGGGTGTAGCCCCCGAGCAGGGCCGCGCGGCAGATTTCGGCGGGCGCGTGCATGGCGCTGTGCCTGGGGCAGGCGACGGGGGAGGGCAGCAGGGTGTCCGGCACGGCGTCCATGCAGGCCACTACGCGGCCCTCCGCGTCGAACAGGAAGAATTCCGCCGTCATCGCGGTGACATTCGCGGCCAGCACGGCGGCGATCTCCTCCTGCCGCGTGACGTCGGGATCCGTGTAGCCGCGCGAGTAGATGTCGGTGATGTCCTGCGCCGCCTGCCGCGCGCCCACCGTGAGCGGGATCAGCTTGTCCCGTATCCAGTATCGCCCGGCAAGGACGAGCATGGCGGTGCCGAGGAAGGCGAAGCTCCCCAGCAGGATGGCCAGAAAGGCCTGGAAGTACTTCCGGAATAGGCGCGAGCCTCTGTTCATACGATTACCCCTGTTCCATGACGGCCGCCAGGCCCTGCGCCACGCGGTCCTTCCCCGGCTTGCACAGGTCGCAGGCGGCCTCTCGCGCCACGATGGCCTCGGCGTAGCCAGCGCAGCCCGGGTACCCGCAGGCGCCGCAATTGTACCCGGGCAGGGCCTCGGTCAGGCGCTGTACGCGGGTGTCAACGGGCTCGCTCAGCAGGGCGTCGGCCACGGAGAGGCCCACGCCCGCCACGAGGCCGATGCCGCCCACGATGGCGACGGCAAGCAGGATGGATGACATGGTTTCTCCTTACCCAAAAATTTTCTCGACAATGCCGCCGAATCCCAAAAAGCTCAAGGATACGATGGAGGCCGCCACAAGGGTGGCAGGCAGGCCCTGGAAGGCCTTTGGGATGTCGCTGTGCTCCATGCGGCCGCGCACGCCCGCGAAGATCACCATCGCCAGCAGGAAGCCCACGCCCGCCCCCACGGAGTTCACCATGGAGGACACGAAGCCGTAGTTCTCGGTGACGTTGAGTAGCACCACGCCCAGCACGGCGCAGTTGGTGGTGATCAGCGGCAGATAGATACCGAGGGCCTGGTACAGCGGCTTGACGAAGCGCTTGAGCGCGGTCTCCACGAACTGCACCAGCGCGGCGATCACCAGGATGAACACGATGGTCTGTAAATAGGCGAGGTCGTTTTTCTCCAGCAGCACGTTGAGCGGGTAGCACACGGCCGTAGCCAGGGCCATGACGAAGATCACGGCCACGCTCATGCCCACGGCGGTGTTGACCTTTTTCGAGACCCCCAAAAACGGGCAGATGCCCAAAAACCGCGCCAGCACAAAGTTGCCGGTGAGTATCGCCGCGAGGAACAGCGCGATCCATTCCTTCATTCAGCGCAACCCCCTTCGCAGTTCATGCACTCAATGCATTTATTCTCTTTATTTTTCTTGCCTTCAATCTTGTTGGCCAGGGCGATCATGCAGCCGTAGATGAAGAACCCGCCGGGCGGCAAAATTAGTATCCCCACCGGGGTGCCCAACAGCTGCGCCCCCCAGAGCGTGCCCGCGCCGAGGGTCTCCCGCACAATCGCCATCAGCGCCAGCGCGCCCGTAAAACCGATCCCCATGCCGATGGCGTCGAAGGCGGAGGCCGCCACGCCGTGGGTGTTGGCGTAGCCGTCGGCACGTCCCAGAATGATGCAGTTGACGGTGATCAGCGGCAGGTAGATGCCCAGCGCCTTGTCGATCGTCGGCACATAGGCCTTCACCAGCATCTGCACGATGGTGACGAGCCCCGCGATGATGGTGATGTACGCGGGGATGCGTACCTTGTCGGGGATGAGCTTGCGCAGGGCCGATATGGCGATATTGGAAAACAGCAGCACGATGGTCGCCGCTGCGCCCATGCCCAGCGCCGCCGAGACCGACGTGCTGATGGCGAGGGTCGGGCAGGTGCCCAGCACCAGGCGCAGGGTCGGGTTTTCTTTCAGGAAGCCCTTGGTGAGCTCGGGAAGAAGCTTTTCTTTCACTGCGCAATCACCTCCCTGTAAATTTCCAGGGCTTTGTTCACGGCATCCGCCGCGCCCTGGCTGGAGTACGTCGCGCTGGCGATGCTGTCAACCTGTACGGCATCTTTCTTGCCGATAAACTGCTGCAGGAAGCCCTCCTCCTTTACCTTTTGGCCCAGGCCCGGCGTCTCGCCGTCGCAATTGATGACCTGCACTTTCACAACGCAGCCTTTAGCATCCAGCCCCACAGTGATTTTGATCGGCCCGCCATAGCCTTGGGCCTGGCTGTCGATGCAGTAGCCCAGCAGCTCTCCGTCTTTTCGGGCGATATAATAATCCCCACAGTTCTCGAACGACGCCTGCGCAAAAATCCCCTCCCGCGCGATATCGGCCCCGGATTTCTCATTTGCCGCGATGGGCTCCTTCGTCACGGCGTTCACCCCCGCCAGGGCCCCCGCGATCACCAGACAGATGACGAACAGGCTTAAGGTGGGGAAGAAAATCTCTTTCAGGTCAAGCTTTTTGCGTTCGGCCATGGGGCTTTTTCTCCTTTCCGAAGGGCTTCGGCGCGCACAGGTTTTCGATGTGCGGCGCGAGCAGGTTCATCAGCAGGATGGCGAAGCTCACGCCCTCGGACATGCCGCCGTAGAAGCGGATGAGGCAGGTGATCAGCCCGCAGCCCACGCCGAAGACAATCTTGCCCTTTATATTCGCCGGCGAGGTCGTGTAGTCGGTGGCCATGAAGATGGCCCCCAGCAGCAGCCCGCCGGAGAGCAGCTCGTAGGCGACGAAGTGCAGGTCGAAGTGCCCGGCAAACAGGCTGAACACCGCCACCGTGCCGACGAAGCAGGCGGGGATCAGCGGTGTGATCACTTTGAACACGCACAAATAAATGCCGCCCAGCAACAGGGCCAGGGCGCAAATTTCTCCTAAGCTCCCCGCCCGCCTGCCCAGGAACATGTCCAGCAGGCCGGGCAGCTCGCTCATCTCCCCGGTGGCAAGCGCTTTCAATGGCGTGGCGCTGGCGACGGCGTCCGCCCCCCAGCTGTGGCCATTGGGTGTGTTCCATGCTGTCATCTGGGCAGTAAAACTCAATAGCAGTACGATGCGGCCCGTGATGGCCGGGTTGGCGAAGTTCTGTCCGATGCCGCCGAACAGCTGCTTGACCACCACGATGGCCACCAGCGCGCCGATGGGGACCATCCACAGCGGCAGCGTGGCGGGCAGGTTGAAGGCCAGCAGCAGCCCCGTGACCACGGCGCTCAAATCGCCCACGGTCCGCGGGCGCTTCAGGATTTTGCGCACGAGGGCCTCGAATCCCACGCAGCTTATGACAGAGACAGCTGTCACCGCCAATGCGCGCGTGCCGAAGAGCCACGCCGCCGCCCCCAGCGCGGGCAGCAGCGCAAGGCACACGTCCAGCATGATGTCCCGCGTGGTGCGGGCGGTGCGGACATGCGGCGAGCTGCTCACGATAGCCAGAGGTTGTTGATCACCCATTTGCCTTCGCCGCCCCCTTTGCCTTGGCCTCCCGCAGGACCTTCTTCCCCATCCGTATGCCCTGCACCAGCTCCCGCCCGGCGGGGCACACATAGCTACAGCTCCCGCACTCCATGCAGCCCTCCGCGTACAGGGCGTCCAAAGCGGCGGCGTCACGGGCGGCATAGCCCTGCGCGAGCTTGAAGGGCTGCAATTTCATGGGGCAGGCGCTCACGCACGCGCCGCAGCGGATGCAGGCCGTCTCCGGCTTCAGCGCGGCCTGTTCCGCGCTGAACAGCAATACACAGTTGTTGCTTTTTTCAACTGGGGTATTCATATCCGGGCAGGCGGTCCCCATCATCGGCCCGCCCAAAATAATCTTCGCAGGCTCATTTTCTATCCCGCAAAATTCACACAGCTCTTTGATTGAGATGCCGATCGGCACCCGCACGTTCATGGGGTGCGGCACCGCGCCGCCGTCCACTGTCACCGTGCGGGAGATCAGCGGCATGCCCGTGCGCATATAGCGCCCGACGAAGGCCACGCTTGATATGTTCATGACCAACACGCCCACATCGATTGGCAGCTTGCCCAGGGGGACTGTGCGTTTTGTCAGCGCATGGACAAGCATTTTCTCAGCGCCATGGGGGTAGCGCCCGTTCTCCCCGCCCGTGATCGATTTTTCAATGCCCAGCCATTTGCGGATATGTGCCACGCCCTCGGCGACATCGTTGGGATGGTCCAGGGCCTCGCGGTGGTCGGCGGTGACGTAGGGCTCGCATTCCGCGGCGTTGACCAGCAGGAGATTCACGCCGGCCTGCGCCGCGCTGCGCAGCTTCGCGTGGGCGGGGAACCCCGCGCCGCCCAGCCCCACCAGGCCAGAATCCCGGATAACCTGAATGAACTCGTCGAGGGAGTTCACCTCCGGCGGCAAGGTTTCCATATGCTTCATCTCGCCGTCGGATTGGATGACGACCGCTTTGACCTCCTCGCCGTTTGGCAGGCGGATGATCTCCGGCGTCTGCACCGTCCCAGAGATGCTCGCGTGCACCGGCGCGCTTAAGCTCGCCTCCGCTTTCCCCACCAATTGCCCCGCCAGCACGTGCTCCCCTGGCGCCACGCAGGCCTCGCACGCCGCCCCGATGTGCTGCCGCATCGGCAGGGTGACGCTTTTGCAATGATCGATGCGCACGGGCTTAAGCGTGCCGGTGTGTTTGTTGTGGTTGATCCTAATCCCTTTTCGACGCAAGATATCACCATTCTATTGAAAAAATTTTGCTTTTCGCAAATATTTCACCGCGGTGCCCGTCACCGCCCCGGCCAGCGCGCCGCAGAGAATCAGCCAGGGTGCGGCCCAGAACACCCCGGGGGCTTTCATCATCAGCGCGGCCACGGCCAGCTGCGTGAGGTTGTGCGCCACGCCGCCCAGCATGCCGATGCCGATCTCCGTAAGGCCTTGCTTGCGGGCGGCCTGCTGGCCGCCCCTACAGCGCAACAACGCCCCCACCAGCAGCGCGCTCACAATTCCCCCCGTGCCGCTGAGCAGCATGGCGACCGGGCCCCGGGTGATCCCCGCGAACACCGCCTTTGCCGAAGCAACCGCTATCCCCGCGGGTAAACCCAGCACGGCGCTTGCCATCATCACCGCGATGTTGGAGAGCCCGGGCTTCACGCCCATGGGCAGGTTCAGCAGGGGGGCAAGGAAGCTCTCCGCCCAGCTTAAAGCCAGTGCAAGGGCCGACAATACGCCCCAAAAGGCGGCCTTCTTCGCGTTTGAATCAACCAGCAACGCCGTCCACCCCGTTTCGTGCCGCACCTCTGATCTCCACGATCACCCGCTGCGGCAGGCACACGGCCACGTCGCCGGGGCGGGTGAGCCAGTACGCACGCATGCACAGTTTATCCCTGCACGGGGAATCAATCACCCGGGCCCGCTGGCCGGCTATCTCGATCACGACGCCGTTAATGGTCATCGATTCTACCGCCGCCGCGCCGTTGACATATACCCCGGCTGCGCCGCTTGGCCTAAAAAGCAACAGTGCCCCAGCCAGGGCCAGCAGGGACAGGGCCGCTATGACGTCACCACGCTTCATAGTACTCCATCACCCGGCCCGCCGCGCGTGTTTCCCCGTTTTCATAGACAAACAGCGCGTCGCAGGCGTATTTTTCAAGCAATCCCAGCGATTCCTCATACCCCAACACGAAGCACGCGGTGGAGATCGCGTCGCCCAGCGCGCCATTGTTGTTGATCACCGTCACACTTACCAAACCCGGGTCCCGGCACGCGGGATACCCCGTCTCCGGGTCGAAGATGTGATGGTACCTTACGCCGTCCCGCTCGAAATATTTCTCATAGCTGCCGCTGGTGCTGATAAAGTGCGTGCCCCGCAGCGTGAAGGCCCCCATGGTGTCGTTCGGCCCGCCGTTGGGGTCGCGCAGGGCGATTTTGAAGGGCTGTCCCCACGGCTTTTGCCCATAGGTCAATATGTTCCCGCCGAGGTTGATGACGGCGGCCTTCAGACCTTCTTGCTCCACGCCAGACAATGCAGCGCCACATGCCAAGCCCTTGCCGAAAGCCCCCGGGTCAAATTCGCGCTTCTGCAGGGCTTCGTCGATCTCCTCCTGCGTTGGCACATAGGCAGGGCTTCCGTCCTTGCTGTCAATATTCCATAGCTTTGTGACTGCGCCGATGTAGGGGTCAAAGGCCCCATTGCTGGCCTCTATGACTTCCTGCACATGAGGGGGCGCGATATTTGTGTAGAAAGGGCTTTCGAAGCTCCAGCCCATTTCAACGCCTTGAATGATTCCTTCAATATAATGCCTTGCCGACCAAGCTGGGCTGACTGCGTATCGCTTAATTGAGCGCTTGCCCCAATATGTCTGCGTCAATACGCTGCCCATGGCGAACCCGGTATACTCCGTCTGTTCGGGAGTTGCGGTCCAGAGCATGAGCCCCGCCAGAAGCAGGGCCCCCACGGCAACAAACACAATGCGCTTTTTCATGATGTACCCTTTTTTATGTAGAGACGCACGGCTGTGCGTCTCCGCAAAAAAACAATCTCAAATTCTACTGATACTTCGGCCTGGCCTGATACCCCGTGTGTAGCAGCTCGTGCGCCTTGTGGCTCCCCGGCTCGCCCAAAAACTCGCCGTAGAGCATCTTCATGGCCGGGCTCTCGTGGCTCTTGCGCACAGGCAGGTTCTTGTCTGCCTCATAGAGCGTCGCCGCCCGCTCGGCGCGCAGGTCGCGGAAATTGCGCACCACCGCGTGCTGGATCGGCTGGCCGCCGCCGTTGACGCAGCCGCCCGGGCAGCCCATGATCTCCACGAAGTGCCAGTCGGCCTCGCCGGAGCGTATCTTGTCCATGACGACCTTCGCGTACTTCGTGCCGTGCGCCACGGCCACCTTGACCTTCATGCCAGCGATGTCGTATTCGGCCTCCTTGAGGCCCTCGGTCCCGCGCACTTCAAAGAAGTCCGGGCTTGCCAATTCCTCGCCTGTCAGGGTCTCCGCCGCGGTGCGCAGGGCCGCCTCCATCACGCCGCCCGTGGCCCCGAAGATCGCCGCCGCGCCCGTGGCCTCACCCAGCGGGTTGTCGTATTCCTCATCGGGCAGGCGCGGGAAGTAGATGCCCGCGCTGTCGATCATCCGCGCCAGCTCCCGCGTGGTGAGCGAGACGTCCACGTCCGGCAGGCCCTCCACGGCGTGCTGCCCGTCGCGGGAATTCTCGAACTTCTTGGCCGTGCAGGGCATGATGCCCACCACGAACAGGTCCTGTGGGGCGATGCCCATCTTCTGCGCGTACCAGCTCTTGAGGATGGCCCCCTGCATCTGCTGCGGGGACTTGCAGGTGCTCAGGTGGCCCAGCAGGTCGGGGTAGTAGTGCTCGCAGTATTTCACCCAGCCCGGGGAGCAGGAGGTGATCATGGGCAGGGTACCGCCGTTCTGTACCCGCCCGATGAATTCGTGGGCCTCCTCCATGATGGTCAAATCCGCGCCCACGTTGGTGTCGAAGACCCTGTCGAAGCCGAGGCGCCGCAGGGCGGCCACCATCTTGCCCTGCACGTTCTCGCCGATGTGCATGCCGAAGCACTCCCCCAGGGTGACGCGGATGGAGGGGGCCGTGTGCGCCACGCAGAATTTCGTGGGGTCGTTGATGGCCGCGAGCACCTTGGCGCTCTCGTCCTTCTCCACGATGGCGGCCGTGGGGCAGTTGACGATGCACTGCCCGCAGCTGATGCAGCTGACGTGCGCCAGGTCCTTGTCGAAGGGGGAGCTGATGTGGGTATCGAAGCCCCGGTTGTTGGCCCCGATGACGGAGATGCACTGGTTGTCGCAGGCGGCCATGCAGCGCCGGCACAGGATGCACTTGTTGTTGTCGCGCACCATGTGGGCGGCGGAGTCGTCGAAGGCGTAGTTGAAGTTCTCGCCCGCGTAGTAGTCCGGGTCGTCCACGCCGAACTCCTTGCACAGCTGTTGGAGCTCGCAGGTGCCGCTGCGCACGCAGGAGAGGCAGTTCTTGTCGTGGGTGGAGAGCAGCAGCTCCAATGTGAGCTTGCGGCTCTTGCGCACCTTTTCGGTGTTGGTGAAGACCTCCATGCCCGGCGCCACGGGGAACACGCAGGCGGTGACGAGGCTCCTGGCCCCCTTGACCTCCACCACGCAGATGCGGCACGCGCCGATCTCGTTGATATCCTTCAGGTAGCACAGCGTGGGGATCTCCACGGCGATGCTGCGCGCCGCCTCCAGGATCGTGCTCCCGGCGGGGACGCTGACATCCATGCCGTTGATCTTCAGGTTCACTATTTCGGCCATGATAAGCACGCTCCTTTCTATCGTTTGATCACTGCGCCGAAGCGGCACACCGGCTTGCACCCGCCGCAGTGGATGCATTTGCTCTGGTCGATGAAGTGCGGCATGCGCAGCTCGCCGACGATGGCGCCCGTGGGGCACACGCGCTTGCAGGCCAGGCACCCCTTGCACTTCTCCGGGTTGATATAGAAGCGCAGCAGCGCCTTGCACACCCCCGCCGGGCAGCGCTTCTCTTTGATGTGGGCCTCGTACTCCTTGCGGAAGTGCTTGAGCGTAGCCAGCACGGGGTTCGGGGCGCTCTGGCCCAGGCCGCAAAGGCTGTTCTCCTTGATATGATTCGCCAGTTCCTCCAGCTTATCCAGGTCGGACAAGGAAGCTTTTCCCTCGGAGATCTTGTCGAGGAGCTCCATCATGCGCTTGGTGCCGATGCGGCAGGGGTTGCACTTGCCGCAGCTCTCGTCCACGGTGAAGTCCAGGAAGAAGCGCGCGATGTCCACCATGCAGTTGTCCTCGTCCATGACGATCAGCCCGCCCGAGCCCATCATCGAGCCGATGGCCGTGAGGTTGTCGTAGTCGATGGGCGTGTCGATCAGGCTCTCCGGGATGCACCCGCCGGAGGGGCCGCCCGTCTGGGCCGCCTTGAACTTCTTGCCGCCCGGGATGCCGCCGCCGATCTCCTCGATGATCTCCCGCAGCGTGGTGCCCATGGGGATCTCCACCAGCCCTGTGTTCTTGATCTTGCCGCCCAGGGCGAAGACCTTTGTGCCCTTGGATTTCTCCGTCCCCACGGCGTTGAACCACTGCGCGCCGTTCAGGATGATCTGCGGCACGTTGGCGAAGGTCTCCACGTTGTTCGTGGTGGTGGGCTTGCCGGCAAGGCCCCGCACCGAGGGGTAGGGTGGCCGCGGTCTCGGTTCCCCGCGTAAACCCTCGATGGAGGCCATCAGGGCGGTCTCCTCGCCGCACACGAAGGCCCCCGCGCCCAGGCGGATCACCACGTCGAAGTCAAAGCCGGAGCCCAAAATATTTTGCCCCAGCAGGCCCAGCTCCTTCGCGCGGGCGATGGCTTTCTCCAGGCGCTGCACCGCCAGAGGGTATTCTGCGCGCACGTAAACATAGCCGATGCTCGCGCCCGTGGCGTAGCCGCACAGGGCCATGGCCTCGATGATGCAGTGCGGGTCGCCCTCCAGGATGGAGCGGTCCATGAAGGCCCCGGGGTCGCCCTCATCGGCGTTGCAGATGACGTACTTCTGGTCCGCGGCGTTGGCGGCCGTGAAGCTCCACTTCAGCCCCGTGGGGAAGCCGCCGCCGCCCCGCCCGCGTAAACCGCTGTCCTTCATGGTCTGGATCACATCCCCCGGCGCCTGCTGCGTCAGGGCCTTCGCCAGGGCCTGGTAGCCGTCCATGGCGATGTAGTCCTCGATGCGCTCCGGGTCCACCAGGCCGCAGTTGCGCAGGGCCACGCGGCGCTGTTTTTTGTAGAAGGCCGTGGCGGTCAGGGGCAAAATCTCGCCCTCCCTGGCCTCGCCAGTGGCCGCGCCGATGGTGTACTCCGCCACGACCCTGCCGTTGGCGATGTGCGAGTGCGCCACGCGCGCCGCCTTTTCGGCGTTCATCTGCACGTAGGTGACCTTCTCCTGCCCGGGGGAGAGCACCTCCACGATGGGCTCGTACTGGCACATGCCGATGCAGCCGACCTCCTCCACCCGGACGTCGTCCAGGCCCAGGTGGGCCAGCTCCTCGCGCAGGGCGGCCAGCACGGGCCTGGCCCCGGCGGCCACGCCGCAGGTGGCGCTGCCCACCACGATGCGCGTGCCCGCGGCGAGCCGCGCCTGCGCCTGACCGCGCATCTCGCTCAGTTTTGATACAGTCATGTGTTTCACCCCCTATCCCTGTATTTCGCGATGATCCCCTCCAGCATGTCCGGGGTCAGGTTGCCGTAGACGTCGTCGTTGACCGTCATCACGGGGGCCAGGCCGCACGCGCCCACGCAGCGGCAGGCCTCGATGGAGAACAGGCCGTCCGGCGTGCACTCCCCCGGGGCGATGCCCAGCAGCTCCTGCAGGGCGTCGAGCACCGCCTGCGCGCCCTTGACGTAGCAGGCCGTGCCCATGCACACGGAGACCGCGTATTTGCCCGCCGGGGACAGCGAGAACTGCCCGTAGAACGTCGACAGGCCGTAGACCCGCTCCAGGGGCACGTCCATGCCGTCGGCGATCATGATCTGCACCTCGTAGGGCAGGTAGCCGTAGATGCCCTGCGCCTGCTGCATCACGGCCATGAGCTGGCCGGGGTCGCCGCGGTGCACGGCGAGGGCCGCCTCCAGCTGCGCCGCCTGCCCGGGCGTGCCCTGGAAGGGCTGTTTGCTGATTTTTTTTACCATATTTGCATCCTCCCTTGCCGCTTCCAAAATGAAAAATGAAGCAGCATAACATCAAAAACGGCGCGCGGCGGCAGAAAAGCCAACGCACGCCCTATTTAAATTATAACAGATATGCGGGGAAATGTCAAGGAAATATGTGGGTGGGGTTAAAAAGGACGTCGCTGCGCGATGCCTTCATCACCCGCTGCGGCGGGAGCTTCCTCCACCGGAGGAAGCCAATTAGGGGTTAAAGCAGAAGCTTTCGGTCAATCCTTAGTTGGCTTCCTCCGTGGAGGAAGCTCCGCCCGCAGGCGGTGATGAAGGCATCGCGGAGCGACAAACAGTTTTCGCGGAGCGACGCATCCTAACTACCTTATCTCCTGCTCCAGCGCATCAAATTCCGGCGTACCGAAAAATTCGCCGAGGGTGATCTCAAGCCCATCGCAAATTTTTTTAACAGTTGCAACCTCCGGGCTTTTGCTTTTGTCGCCGAGAATGCTGTAAATGGTGGATTTGTCAATGCCGCACTGCATGGCCAATGTATAGGGCGCAATGGTTCTTTCTTTGCACAATTGCATGATTCGATGCGCAATGGTCTCTTTTAATGTCATGTCATCTCTCCTGTCGGTGGATATATCCCGCTACTATTTTATTGCAAACCGACAAAATGATGCGAGGGACTTGTCCCACTACTCGAAATGTGATATAGTGGGATATATCCAACCAAAGGAGAAATAACCATGAAAGAGCCGATCTGCTGCTTCACCGGCCACCGTCACATCCCCGCCGACGAATACAACGCATTGAACCAGCGCCTTGAAGATGAAATCGAAAATCTCATCCATCAGGGCGTACGCTATTTCGGCGCGGGCGGCGCGCTGGGCTTCGACACCTTGGCCGCCCTCGCCGTGCTGCGGCTGAAGCCTGCATACCCGCACATCCGGCTCATTCTGGTCCTGCCCTGCAAAGACCAGACCAAAGGCTGGGACAGGGCCGATAAAAAAATATACAACCAAATCCTGCGCCAGGCGGATAAGGTTGTATATGTTTC
>Ga0123353_10000677_pt1 | contig 41626 bp, 33 predicted proteins | sample TergutLab28metaG_3_FD_92763 | JGI IMG/M metagenome (GOLD analysis project Ga0123353, IMG submission 92763) | Labiotermes labralis P3 segment gut microbial communities from Petit-Saut dam, French Guiana - Lab288 P3 | ecosystem: Host-associated > Arthropoda: Insects > Digestive system > Gut ... | reverse complement strand
TCGCAAACTCCTGCACCGTCGCATAATCCGCGTCGCTTATCTTATACTTTTTTGCCTTCTTTCCCATGTCTCATTATATCATAATTTCTTCACTACATCAATTGTTTTATTTGAGATGGGTATAACTACGCAAAAAATATGGGTATCCCAATTCTCAACGCCAGTTGGAGAAGCCCCCCGTCCACGTATCTCCCTCAAGCTGCTGATCAATACCTGCGTGCGGCAATCGCTTCCTACGACGGCTTATTCGTCGCCGCGGCGGGGAATAACAGCGGCGATAACGATAGGTACCCTGTGTATCCGGCATCCTTTGACTTGCCCAATATCATTGCCGTTGCCGCGACAGATTACGGCCCGGCGAGCTTTGACGAACGCCTTTCAGGCTTTTCCAATTATGGCGCGGTATCGGTTGACTTGGCTGCACCCGGCGGGAGCTTGTATGGCGAAGATGACGAGAACGGCGAAACAGTTATTATGGAAGGACTCCTGAGCACGGTTCCCACGTGGGCTTTTGACGGAGTTGGCTTTGACCGAGGCACTTCCATGGCCGCACCCTTGGTTTGCGGCGTAGCAGCTCTGATACTATCCGAGCATCCCGACTACACCACCGCCGAACTGAAAGCCGCAATACTGGACAATGTGGATGTTCTCCCGGATTTGATAGGATATGTCGCCACGAGCGGCAGACTGAACGCATACAAAGCCCTCACCGGGCCGCATATGCGAATACTGCTCGGCGACGCCGATAGCAGCGGTGTTGTGAATGCGGGAGATGCCGCGCTGGTCTTGCGTCACCTTGTGGGGTTATCCAATATTACGCATCCCATCTTGTTAATCAACGCGAATGCGGATACCCTTAACGGCATAAATGCGGCGGATGCGGCGGCGATACTGCGCTATTTGGCCGGTATCGGCAGTTTGCCGCCCGGCGGGAGAGGGGCAAACAATCCGCCAAGGTCGAATCTGCCGGAATATACGCTCTACGGCATGCCGACCGTACAGGCAAACGGGCATATCTATTATGATATATATCTGGATGGCGAGACGGATACCCTGCTCGGCGCGCTGGATTTCGAGCTGAGTTGGGATGCGCAAAAGCTGGAATTGATTGCTTACGACACGGAGGGCGTGCTGGGGACGGAAATTGCCAATAATACGGCGGATTGGTTCAAGCATGCCGGATGCTCTTTGAAGGGTGCCAATCTGGCGTCCGCAAGCACAAAGATCGCGACGCTCATATTCGATGCGGATACAACGGTCACGCCGAACGAATGCTTGGAAATTACGTTCGGCAGCGCCAGCCTGCAAATCGTTGAAAACAATCCCTTCGCGATCGTGGATTCGGAATACTATAATTTCACAGTGGAGGATACCGATTTCTATTACATAGTTCCCACACCGACTCCCACACCGACACCGACCCCAACCCCCACGCCGACTCCCACGCCGATGCCAACCCCCACGCCAATCCCGTCCAACCAAACCGTGGTGAAACTGACGGTGTATAACAACTTGGGGCAACCGGTCTCCGGCGCAAGCTATGCGATCTATCTGCAGACAAGCAAAGGATTGTTGGTAACCAACACGCTGGTGCAGACGCTGCCGTCTACCAACAGCAGCGGCATAGCATTTTCCACGCCGTTCAAGTTCGTCACAACGGGAACTTATTTTGTGCACAAGGTGGGCCAGCCCTTGCCGACAGGGCAGCCGCCCTATCCCTTCACGCCCGTGGGCGGGAGCACCGTGAACGTATCCATAGGCGGCGCGTATATGGCGCCATAAGCGCTGCCATCATAGAGCAAAAGCAACCCCCGCAGCCCCGCGGGGGTATTTTTCTCGCGTCACAAAAAATGCGAATCTTAATTCCCCGATAGACGAAACCCCACAGCTATGTTAAAATACCATCCATGGAAGTAGGCATCTCCACGGCCAGTTTGTTCCGGCGCGCATATACGGAGGACGCGCCCGCTTTGTTGCGCGGCGCGGGGACGGCGTTCTGCGAAATTTTCCTGAACACTTTCTCCGAATATGAGCCGGGCTATATCGACCTGCTGTGCGAGCGCGTTGCGGCGCAGAATCTGCGTGTGCTCGCCGTGCATCCCCAAAGCCTGCAATTTGAGCCGCAGCTCTTCTCGATCTATGACAGGCAGCGCGAGGACGCGCTCATGTTCTATCGCAAAATCCTGCATGCCGGGCAAAAGCTCGGCGCAAAATACTATGTCCTGCACGGTTCGGCCACGCTGGGCGGCGCGGCCAAAAATATTCAGGTGGAGCGCCTGGCCAAACACTATCAACTCCTCTGCGACACGGCCGGGGAATACGGTCTCACACTTACGCAGGAGAATGTCAGCTGGTGCAACTCCCAAACGCCCGATTTCGGGTTGCGCCTGCAGGAACAGATGGGCAACCGCGACCTGAAATTCACGTTGGACTGCAAGCAGGCACGGCGCGCGGGGCAGGAACCCATGGCCTTTATCGAAGCCTGGGGCGACCAAATCGTTCACTGGCATCTCTGCGACTATGCGCCGAACCCCGCGGGCGGCCACCAATGGCGCATGCCCGGACAGGGTGTCTGCGATTTCGCCGCCTTGGCGCGCGCCCTGCGCGCCAAAGGCTATCGCGGCGCGGCTATGCTGGAAGTGTACAGCGATATGTATAGCGACTTGGACGAATTAGCGGCCAGTTATGACTACTTGCGAAATATATTACCGTAGGGGCAGTCCTCGCGGCTGCCCTCCCGGAGCATATAAAACCTGTTGAGGGCGCGATATGGTTCGCCCCATTTAACGAAGTAATCGGGGACAGTTGCGCGAACCACCGAAGTATTGGGGCCCCTACCCCAATACTTCCTAAATAGCAACGAGCCATATCGCGCCCCTACGGGATTAACCTTAACAAAGGAGAGAACCATGCAAACCACCCAACCCATCCGCATCGATATCAATGGCATAATGCAAGAAACTGTCGGCCCTCGCGGGCTCACCCGTGAAGACCTGACGACACTCCCCATCGCGGCGGCCTTCGAGGGGCTGAAGGCCAAGCGCGGCCAAATGCGCTGGCGGGAATTGCCGCACAACCAAACCGAGATCGTCGCCGATCTGGAAGCGACGGCGGCGGATATCCGCGCCAAATTCGAGAACTTCGTCGTCCTCGGCATAGGCGGTTCCGCCCTCGGCCCCATCGCCGTACACCAGGCCCTCTGCCACCTGCGCTATAATGAACTGCCCGCGGCGAAACGCGGCGGTCCCCGTCTCTATGTGGAGGACAACGTGGACCCCGAGCGTATGGCGGCGCTCTTAGATGTCATCGACATCGAAAAGACCATGTTCAACGTGATCACCAAGTCCGGCAGCACTTCGGAAACAATGTCCCAGCTCCTGATTATCACAGACTTGCTCCGCAAAAAGTTGGGTGAGGATATCTCCACCCATATCATCGCGACCACGGACGCGGAGAAGGGGAATCTGATCAAAATCGCGGGCCGCGAGGGTTGGAAGACCTTCTATGTCCCCGACGGCGTGGGCGGTCGCTTCTCCGAACTCTGCCCCGTCGGGTTATTGGCGGCGGCGGTCTGCGGCGTCGATATCCGCGCCCTGCTCGTGGGCGCGGCGGCTATGGACGCCCGCAGTCAAAGCGAAAACCTCTTCCAAAACCCCGCCTGCCTGCTGGCGGCGGCGCAGGTGGCGAGTATGCGCAAGGGCTGCAACATCCACGTGCTCATGCCCTATGCCGATGGCCTGAAATACGTCTCCGATTGGTATGCCCAACTCTGGGCGGAGTCGCTCGGTAAGCGTTACGGCAACGACGGCAGCGAGATCTACGCGGGCCAGACCCCGGTCAAGGCCCTCGGCGTCACCGACCAGCATTCGCAGGTGCAGCTCTATACGGAAGGCCCCTTCGACAAGGTGATTACCTTCCTCGGCGTGGACGAGTACCGCACAACCACCCCTATTCCGGCGGGTTATCTGGATATCCCCGACGTCTCCTTCCTCTGCGGGCATACGCAGAATGAGCTGATCGCCGCGGAGCAGGCGGCGACCCAATATGCCGTCGGCAAGAGCGGGCATATGTATTCCGTTATCACCCTCCCGGTACTGAGCGCGCATACCCTGGGGCAGCTGCTCTATATGTTCGAGGTGATGACCGCCTTCGCGGGCGAACTGTTGCAACTGAACGCTTTCGACCAGCCCGGTGTGGAGGAGGGCAAGAACGCCACCTATGCGTTGCTCGGCAAGCCGGGCTATGACGCCATGCGCGCGGAGCTGGCCGCCGCACCCGCGCCCAATCCGGCGTATATCATCTAAATGGGAAGCAGCGGCACAAGGAAATACAGGCAGAAACCGGACTTCCTCACGATATTTATCGTGGCAGTCTTGATTTTGTTTGGGCTCGTGTGCCTGCTGAGCGTCTTCGCCTCGAAGTTCGACGGCACGGAGGTGGAGCTGGCCCGCTTTTGGGAGCGCATGGATTTTACCTATTTCAGCCTGCAACTCGGCAATGTCCTGATCTCGCTCCTGATCGCCATCCCGCTCATCCTCATCGATTATCGCGCCTACAAGCCCTTCGTCAAGAGCGTATTCTTCGGTCTCTGCATTGTGCTCGGCATCCTACTGATCGTAGGCGAATACACGCGCGGTATATTGGGCTGGTTCCAAGTCGGTTCCCGCGCCTTCCAGCCCTCGGAGATCGCCAAGGTCGCGCTGGTCTGCGTGCTGTCCAAATTCTGTTCCGAAGCGGCGGATAAGACGGGCGGTCTGCGCCGCTTCTGGGATGTACTGATCGCCCTTGCCTATTTCGCCATCCCGTTCGCGCTGGTGCTCGCCCAGCCGGATTTCGGAACCGCCATGGTGCTCCTCGTGATCTTCCTGTCCGTCACGCTGTCCGCGGGCATCTCCTGGCGTTATATCGCCATAGGCGCGGCGGCAGCGCTCGTCATCGCGCCGCTCGTATATCTGTTCCTGTTGGACAACACACAAAAGGAGCGCATATTGGTCTTCCTCGACCCCACGCGCGACCCGAGCGGTGCGGGCTATAACGTCGCCCGCGCAAAGGAGCTCATCAGCTCCGGCGGTTTTCTCGGCAAGGGTTTTTTCGCGCCCGGCACCGTGGCGCAAACGGGCTATGTACCCGAGCGCCATACGGACTTCATCTTCTCGGGCATCGGGGAAGCGACAGGCATGCTGGGCAGCATACTCCTCATCCTCGCGTTCTTCATCCTGCTCTTCCGCTGGCTCTATATCGCCGCCCGTGCGCAGGATCGCTTTGGCCGCTGTCTCGTCGTTGGCTGCACTGCGATGATCGCGGTGCACGTGTTCGAGAATATCGGCATGAACCTCGGCCTAATGCCCGTCACAGGCATACCCCTGCCCTTTATCAGCTATGGCGGCAGCAATATGCTGGCGTCTCTACTCGCGGCGGCCATCGTGCTGAGTGTGCAGATCCACAGCATACGGAAGACGCCGCAAAGATTACCCGGAGGTGCATAATTATGCAAACAAGACTCTTGCAACCCGAAGATTACCCCACAGCCCGCGCTCTCTGGCAGGCGCGCTTCGGGGACGCGCCCGTGTATCTCGACTTCATGTTCAGCCGTTATATTCCCGAAACAGGGACTTTCGGCTACGGCACATTCTCGGATGGCGGCGCGTTGCTCTCGATGGCCTTTGCCCGCCCGACCGCGTATATGATAGATGGCAGGGAGACGCCCGCCGTCTTTATCTTCAGCGTGGCGACGGCGGAAGCGAACGCGCGGCAGGGTCTGATGCGCAAGACCGTGCTTGCCCTGTTGCTGCATGCAAGCATTGCCACAAAGGCGCGCTTTGCCCTTCTGCGGCCCGCGCAAATCCGCTATTATGAGAGTCTCGGCTTTCGTCCGGCGACAAGCGCGGCGGAGTTTCGCGGTTGCCCGTCACCGCGGGAGGGCGGGGGAGAACTCCCGCGCCCGATCAACGCGGGCATCAACGCCTACCTTCGCGCCCACAGGCTCTGCCTGCTCCCCTATAACTTCGCCGCCCCGCGCAGGGAGATGTCCATGCGCCTGCACATCGCGGAAGTGGAAGCGGACGGCGGCCACGCGGAATTCCTCCGATTGAGCGAAACGCAGGGCGCGTACGTCCTCTATCATATCCGCGAAAACCACATCGATATCGATGAACTCGCCGCGCCCAAGGAGTATATATATTCAATATTAGAATATTTATACAGCAAGCACAACAAACCCATCCACGCATCGCTCCCGCCGGATATGCCCGGCATGGCCCCTGAGCAGGTGCAGCCGCAAAACCTGTACCTGACCCTGCGGGCAGAATTCACGTTCAATCCAAGTATCCCTGCATATTCCACGGATGCGTACTGTTAAAGGTATAAAGACCTGGGTTCTGGATTGCCCCGCCGAATGCTTTATGCTATACTGACCTATCATGCGAGACAGAAGAAAGAACAAAGCCATACCCGTAGCCCTGATCGCCGCCGCATTGCTTTTGATGCTGGTGGGATTGACGGCGGGCGCGCGTCGTACCAGTATGGCGGAGGATTTGTTTTACAATGCGCTGACTCCTGTGCAGGGCTTTGTTGCCCGCTTGACCGATTCCGTCACGGATTGGTTTGAGCGCGTGTTTTTGCCGAATGAAATTCAGCAGGAGAATGCGGAACTGCGCGCGCAGTTGGCGCTGTTGGAGCGCAAAACCTTTTTATATGACGAACTCGCGCGGGAAAACGCCCGCCTGACTGAGCTCTTGGATTATGCCGGCGGCATCGCAGAGACCCAATTTATCGCGGCGGCAGTCACCTCGCGCGGGACGGATTTGTTTTTCGATACACTCACGGTCTCCGCCGGAGCGCGGCAGGGGGTCGTCAAGGATGCGGCGGTTATCTGCCCGGATGGCATCGTCGGGCGCGTATACGAAGTCGGGCTGGACTATTGCAAGATACGCACCGTGCGCAGTGAGAACCTCGTCGTACCCGTATTGGTCGCACGCACGCGGGACAGCGGCATGCTGGGCGGCGAGATATTGCAGAACGGCATACGCATCGGCACCGGATTTGTGCGCATCGAATCGGAGAGCGGCGAATTCTCCCCGCTACGGGTCGGTGATCTGTTGATCACCTCGGGCGAAGACGGCGCGTTTCCCAGGGGTCTGCCCGCGGGGGAGATCATCCTGCTTTCGCCGCAGGGCCAGGCCAAGGCCTATGACGCCTGCGCTGTGTCCGCCGTGGACTTCGCCCGTTTGGAAGTTGTCCTCATCGTGGTGACACTGCCATGAAGCGCTTTTTCGTTATCGGCATCTGCATACTCTGCATCCTGCTCGATCTGGTGGCGCTGCCCGCGCCCCTGCCCTCTATCCCCATCGCGGTCTTTGCCGCCTGTCTGGCGCTGGCGGCCATGCAGCCCCTGTGGCAAAGCCTGAGTCTCGCCGCAACAGGTGGGCTGATCTTGGATTTATTGCGCAATACGGCGCTTGGTCTCACGCCTGCGCTCTATATCCTTGCCGCGCTGGCCTTCGCCGCCGTTTATAAAAAGAGCAACCAACGGGCGCGCGCCTATGTCCCGACAGCCGCCGGTCTCTTCTTTGCGATACAGTTCCTCTATGCCGCCGCCGCTTCGCTGCTCGGACGCACCCAGCCTTATCTGCGCATGTTGCTCCTGCAATGCGTGCCCATATCCCTCCTCGCCGCCCTGCTCTGCCGGGTCTTTTGCAAACTGTTCCACCGCCTGCTCTTTGAGAGGAGACGCGTATGAAGAAGGAACGCGGCACGGGCAAACAGCTCCACCGCCTTTGGCTGTTTGTCACCCTGTTTATTGCCGCGGCCGGGGCGCTCTGTTATGGCAGCGTGCAGCTGGCCACCGAGGGCGGGGAGATTCTGCGCGAACAGGTGGAGAAGACGAGCACCGAGACCGTATACAGCGCGGGCAAGCGCGGCGTGATCACCGACCGCAACGGCGTCGTGCTGGCGGCGGATGAAGTCACCTATAATGTCAGTTTCTATCGCGACCCGACGCGCAGGACGCCGGAGGACAGCGCGCGCTATACGGAGAGTCTCCTGACCGCCATCGCCATCATCGAAGGGGGCGGGGGAACGGTGGATGATCGCTTCTATATCGAACGCCTGCCCGACGGAAGCTATGCCTGGGATTTCGGCACGGATTCCGAGACCGTGCAAGCGACGCGCAAGCGCAACTTCCTCGCCGCCTGCGGCTTTTCCAATCCGGAAATTACGGCGGAGGAAGCATATCTGTTCCTGCGCGACTCCTGGCGCGTGCCGGATGCACTGTCCTTTGCGGGCGCGCGTAAGCTTATGTCCATACGGCAGGAGGCGGTTCTGGGCAGCTATCGCGCCTTTGCGGGCGTTGTCATTGCGGAGGATGTACCCGTCGCCGTCGTGTCCGAGCTCTCCATGCGGCAGGAGGAGCTCTTTGGCATACGTCTCGAAAAGAGCAGCCGCCGCGTCTATCCGCAGGGCCATATCGCCTCGCATATCGTCGGCTATCTGGGTCGCCAGGTCACGAACGATATGACGACGATAGGCTATGATTTTGCGGAATTCGTACCCTTTGTGCAGGGCGAAGCGACGAACGATATGACAAGCGACACCCTCGGCTACGCCCTGTCCGATAACATCGGCGTCGCGGGCGTGGAAAAGAGTATGGAGGCCTATCTGACCCCCAACCTGCGCAGCCGCCGCGGCAGCACGCGCTTTGAGATCAGCCGCCAAGGGGCCATTGTGGATACCATCGAAACTGTCGCGCCGCGGGATGGGCTGAATGTACAATTGACCATTGACTTCGCCTTGCAGCAGGTAGCGGAGAGGGCGCTCCTGGAGAATATCGAGAGCACCCGTGCCGAGCAGTTGACGCGCATCAACCGTCACCGCGACCGCTATGCGCGCCTGCGCCCGAATCTGGAGGATATCAAACTGGCTTCGAGCGGCGCGGTCGTCGTGATGGACGTCAACAGCGGGAATATCCTCGCGCTGGCCTCGTTTCCCGACTATGACCCCAACCTGTTTACGGGCGGCCTGTCGCGCGAAAATTACGAACTCCTCTTCGGAGAAAACTCCAATCAAGCAACGCTCAACCGCGCCATCGGCACGCGCAACGCGCCCGGCTCCAGCCTAAAGATGGCGACAGGCTTTGCCGGGCTGATGGAGGGCAAGATCACGGTGGATTCGCGCATATCCGACCAATCGCCCTATTATTATTTCGTCTCTGACCCCACGACCAAGGTCGAACAGAACGCGCCCTCCTGCTGGGCGCGCAACCTCGGCGCCCATGCAAACCTCACGCTCTCCCGTGCACTGACGGTCAGCTGCAACTACTTTTTCTTCACCGTGGCTGACCGCGTAGGCATAGATCGCTTGGTCTATTGGGCGGGCGAACTGGGGCTCAGCGGCACAACGGGCGTGCAGCTGCCGGGTGAACTGTCCGTGCAGGTGGGCGGACAGGCGGCGCGCTATGATTATACAAAATCCCTCGCCGCGCAGAGCAGCTCGGTTCCGCGTCTCATCTATAACCGCATCGTCACGCAAGTGCAGAACATCCTCATCCAAAACGGCAGCGAAGTAGACAACGAGCGCGTGCAAAGTTGTGCACTAAAAATCCTGCAATTACAGACAGGCAACGCCACCGAGTTGGGCCCCCAAATCCGCGCCCTGCTGCAGAGTGAACTGAATATCCCCGTTGGCGTCACCCTCTCGCGGGGCAGCGCCATCCTCGAAATTACCGCACTGCTTGAGGAGCTGCGCTGGAAGCCCACCTATACCATCCAGACGGGCATAGGCCAGGGCGTATCGCTCCTGACGCCCATCTCCCTCGCGCGCTATGTGTCCGTGCTCAGCAACCGCGGGCATGTTTACAAGGCCAATCTGATCGCCGCCATCACCACGCCGGAGGGGGAGATCTATGAACTGCGGGAGCCCGTGCTGCAAAACCGGATCGACGCCCCGCCGGAATATTGGGACGCCATCCTGACCGGTCTCATGGGCGTAGTGTCGCCGGAGGACGGCGGCACGGCAGGCAGCGTCTTCTCCCGCGAGTTCCGCGAAAAGGGCTATTTAGATCAAATCATGGGCAAGACCGGCACCGCCCAAACCAACACGGGCGGCGCGAACGTGGATATCGAAAATAACAGCTGGTTCGCCGCCGTCGCGCCCGTGGACAACCCGCAAATCTGCGTCGTCGTCTTCATCCCCAACGGCATCTCCGGCTCCGACTCCGCCCTCGCCGTGGAGCGGATATTGACCTATTGGTTTGAAAATATGGCAAATCCCTAAAGTATATTTCCCAATCGGAAACACTCGGTCTTCATCAGCATCTCCATCGCGTGCTGCACGCGCACCAGCGCGCCTGCGGCGCTCGGATCCTCCATCTCTGCCAGTTTACAGGCCTCCGCAATGGCGGCATCCACCGCTTCCACCAACGAGTGGTTCAGGAAAAAGCCCAGACGGTCCGCGCGTTTATGAAAATGGGCGTGCAGCTCATCACAATGATATTTGGCGGAAACATAGTCCTCCTTATCCAACGCGCGCATCGCTTCGTCGCACTTTGCGCGCACATAGATCTCATCCTTGGAAACAAAAAAGGAGGGCAGGATAAAGAGCAGGGTCAGCAGGCAGAGACAGAAGATCGTAAAGCCTAATTGTATCTTCTTATACAATATCATGCCGCACCTCCCGCCGCGGGCAGGGTGATACACTCCGAACCCAATTTCTCCCGCAACTGCGCCGTCAAAGTCCCGTCCGCCGCCCTCTGTAAAAAGAACACGTCCTTTTCGGAATCGATCTTCATATCCTGCAAGCGGTTCTTGACATAATTCGCGTCCACCCCCAGCAGCACCAGCGAATGCTCGCAGAGCTTCCCGTCGGCCACCAGCATATGCGAAAGCCCGACCGTCTCTTTCGGCAAATTCAAATCCTCCCGCGTCAGGCTCTGCTTTTCGGTTTTCAACAGAACCGTCATCCCCCCGTTCGACTCCAATATCGCATAGGCCACCTCGGTCACGTCAAACACATCGTGCGTGCGCAGATGATCCGAGAGGTCCGCGACCGTATACCCGCACTGGCGCATCATATTCTCCTGCATCACGCCGTCGCGTATCAAAATCAGCGGCGATCCGCAGAGTATGGCCCGCGCCTTCCGACTTTTCAGGCTCAGGCGTATAATCACCTGCTGCACCAGATACAGCGCGATGATTGGGATGACGCTATAGAGCAGCGGCGTATCCACATCGGGTATCGCAGTGCTGGCGATATCGGCGATGGTCAGCGTGATGAGCAAATCAAACGGTTCCAGGTCGGAAATTTGCCGTTTTCCCGTCATACGCAGGATAAAGAGGATGAAAACATAGAGCAGCACGGCCCGTATAAATATCACTAACATGGGGGTAGTCTACCCCCCGTACAGGGGAAGCATACATGCAAATCGATGCAGGGATTGCCCCGCGAAAAAAGGCCTGCCGTATAAACTGCTGTTCAGGGTCTGGGAACTGTCATTTGGGGGAATCTTGCAGCAAAGATGCCGCCTTTCTGTTATTTTACTGTCACAAATCTGTCAATAGCAGGGATATATCAAATCCTGCTACTATAAATATAGAGGGCGGTAAACTATCATGAAGAACAAGACATATGCGCGTACGCGTACGTTGCAGATGAACCGACGCCGCAGGAAATGGGAGCTTCTTGCGGCAGCCCCGCTTTGCATCGTTGCCATGGCATTGGCCCTGTTGCTGACGATGCGCCCGGCGGCCACACAGGAGAGCGCGTATATCTGCGGCATGGGAGAGCACATCCACGCGGGTGATTGCTATGCACAGCAGCTTATGTGCGAAATCCCCGAGGAATCGGGGGAGGATGCGCATATCCATGAGGGCGCATGCTATGTATCCGAGCTCGTTTGTCTCTTCACGGAGCATATTCACACAACGGAATGCTATGTGCCCGAAGAGCCGCTGTTCGAACCCTTTGAGGGGGCGGATTTCGGCTTATTTTCCATAGGTTCCTGGGATTTATCGGATTACCTCGACAATTTCATCGTAACAGAGAGCGGCACGCTGATCTACAACTATCAAAGCGGTGGTCTGCAACCCGGCAAAAGCTTTGTTTATGGAATGGATTATGATTTCCGCATCGAATTCTCTGCGCCAAATTCTAACTTCGACTATCCCACCTACAATGATGGCGGCGGCGATTTGGACGGATATATGGTCTTCGCGCTGCCGGACGGTATGACGATCAGCCAACCCACGATGTCGGGCCCCTTGGGCACCATCAGCGGCTCCTATACCATCTTTACGGATACGTCCAATCACAGTTACGTGCTGATCCGCTTTGACGGCGATCTGCTGGATCAATACAACAATGACGGCAACCCCTACGGCTTCTGGGTGGCGTTCACGGCCAGATTCAAAAAGATCGGCAACGACGGAAAATATGAATTCGGGGATGACATCGTCATTGAGTTGGATCCGAATGGGGATGATGGTGAAGGAAAACTGATCCTCACAAAATCCGACAACGGCGGGTTCAAGAACGCCAATGATACGGTGGCATACACAGTCACGGTTACAGTGAAGAATGACGCGTATCACCTGACCCATCTGGTGGATACGCTGACCTTCAATGGCGCCCCTGTCAGCAATGCATATGCGAAAATCAGCGGCGTCAGCATCACCAAGGGCGGCGCGCCCTTCTCGGCATTCACGGTAGCTGCGGGGACAAATGGCAACGAATGGGTAATCACCTTTACGGGCGGCGTTACGCTCAATGACGGCGAGAGCCTTGTCATCAACTATACTTTCGATTGTTCATCCCTGATCAATAAGGGGAGCAACCCCCTGTGGTGGGGTGAATGGACGGACAGGCTTAAAAACGTGTGCGAAGCGTTTGACGGCGGCGAAAAGCTGGGCGAAGTCGAGTTGGAAACCTCACTTTGGTTCCGTTTTGCAAGCAAGAATGTCTATCATGAGATTTGGGACTTGCAGAATGGCTTTGAGCTGGTTGACGGCGTCATGTATATCCGATACGTAGTGGTCATCGGCAGCCACACCGACGACAGCCGACCACTGAATGGCATGACGATCACGGATACGCTTGAGCCTGGCAACGAATATGTCCCGGAACGGCCCAGCAAATGTAAAGTAGAAAGCCTTTATGGAATGAATTATAACGGCAGCCCTGGTTGGCCTACAGACGGGTTAATTGAGAATTTCCTGCCCGCTCCCCCGGCAAATACTTTTAGCATTGTGGTTCCCGAAACGGATCCGCCAATATACAGATTGCAGCTCGAATACTGGACAAAGGTTAATGACCCTGCAAACTGGAACCCGAAGAACTCAATTACGGTCGATGATCTCGGAACCTATGAATATGAGACGGGACCGGGCGCTTTCCGCGGCCAGATGAAGAAGACCGGCCAATTTACCGGCGGCACCATAAACGATTCCATTGAGTGGGAGATCAAGGTCTTTATTCCGAAAGAGATGTACAACAACCCGAGCGTAACTCTTTTGCTGGAGGACTGGTGTATGCTGCATACCGGAGGGGAGGCAGGAATCCTGGCGATTCCTCTTCCAACCGATATCAGCGAGTATACCATCACCTACAGCCCGCAGCCGCAATCGGGTATACCGGCGGATTTAATGGAAATCTACGAGCAAAGCGGCGACAATAGCTTAGCGAAGTTCAGGTTCAATACGACAAACCACAATTCCCCTTTTCAGGTGGATACATGGCTCTCCATAAAGTATGAAACGCCGCTGAACATGGTATTGTCGTCCGGCAAAACCGTATACGAAGAGCTGACCAAGAATGTCAAGGATGTATGGCCCTCTATAGAGAACAGGCTCCAAGGGCTGTACGCCGGAATCAGCGGCTGGATGGGCAATAATGTTACGCTTCGCTGGCCGGTACGGAAAATGGTATTTGAGCCGATGACCAACACCCGCAGGGTTACCTATCGCGTTCTTATCAATTCTGACGGCAGCGGCAGCGCCTTCAAAGACGGCTGGGTATTCACGGATACCTTCGACCCGAAACTCAGGTATGTGCCCGGTTCCTTCCATGTCCGCAATGTAAATAACCTGGGGGGACTCATGTATGGCTGGAATTTCGGATATGGTGAGTTTGATGCCAACGGCGATTATGTGGACTGGATCAACTGCCCCGGCAATGTGCTGACGGTGGACTTCGCGGATTTGTACAGCGCGAATTGGGAGAATTCAATGGGCTTCTGGAGCCCTACCCATATAAACGAAGGCGGGCCGCAGTCTCTCAGTCTCCTTTTCAGCCTTAATTGCACCTACGAGGTCTACTACACGCTGGAGCTCCGTGATTACCACGACGACCCACAGGAAGATCTGATAAACACGGCCAGCATGAGCGGGTTCAACAGTTCCTGGAAGCAAACCTACAAGCAGGCGCCCGGGATCAAGGGTTTGTATAGGCACGAGGGCAACACGGTCGTTGCGGTGATTGACGTCAATCCGCGCGGGATCATGCTGGGTACCGCCGGTTCAGAACCCGCGAGCTATATCGCGTATGACACAATGTCCCCCAACATGGAGATCATTCCCGACAGCTTGGAGATATCCATCGTAAAGCCGGAGCATAGGCATATCTTCCCGACTCATTGGACCCAGGTGTTGAACCCCGGTATGTCGGATGCCCCGCTGACTTTGTCGGACGATCTGTTTTCCTACTATATCAATTCGCTGCAAGAAATAGAGTTCCATTTTCCCAATGGAACGCCGATATTGATCACATATAGGGCCACGGTTGTCGATGTAAGCGGTACCGGGACGGAGAGGGTGGAGAACACGATCACGCTGTTTGGAAAAGGCTATAGCGATTGGATTGATCAGTTCAAAATCAACGACCACACCGGCGGAAGCTGGATCGACCGCAACGAGGTCACGCTGTTTAAGCGGGATTCCGAGACCGACGAACTGCTGGATGGCGCGCACTTTGCCCTGTACGTCCGCCTGCCGAATGATAAGCAGCCGCCCATCACGGCCCCGAGCGGCATTGCGCAATCCATCGCCGACACGCAGAGCGGCTATACCTTCTGGTATATCCAGGACGCATGGACGGTCAACGGCAAAATCGTATTCCACCGCTGGCTCTACCCGAACGCCAGCCCGCCGCCCATTTACATGCTGGTCGAGCTGACGCCGCCCCCAAACTATGTGGCCGACGACCCCACCACCTTCTTCGCCTTTAAGTCCCTGCCCGGCCCCGAAGCGACGGCGCTGAGCGGCAGACGCTTCGTGCACATCACCGACGGCACAATCACCGTCACGAATACCTATACGGACGAGAAGAGCGTCACGGTCTACCTCAACGCCCTCAAGAACGTGCTGGGCGGGGAGATGGAAGCAGATCAGTTCAACTTCGCGCTGTATGCAATCGGTGAGAACGGCGAGGAGACGCTTGCCCTGACCGCAAAGAATGAGGATGCGGGCATGAGCAGCCACGTACACTTCGGCCCCCTAACCTTCACCGAACCCGGCACCTATATGTACTATCTGGTGGAAGAGGGTGCGGTTACGGGTTGGGCGATGGACCCCACGCGCTATCTGATCGTGATTGAGGTGGAGTTGGACACGCAAAGCGGCGAGTTAGTCGCGGATGTAAGCTTCGTGGAAGTCGATGAGAACGGCGCCCCCTTGGGCGAACTGCGCCCCTATGATGTAGAGCTGCCGACCCTGTGGCCGGACTTCCAAAACGCCTACGGTATGCCCAGACTTCCCGAAACCGGGAGCACGGGCACAGGGCTGTATATCGCGGTCGGCATAGCCGGGCTCTGCTTGATGGTCAGCCTGACCATGTATATCAAGAGCCGCAACCGCAAGATGATACTGCGATAGAAGATCTGTTGAATGGCGGAATGGGGGATTTTTATCCCCCATCCTGCGTTTCGGGGACAAAAAACAGCAGTTGAGGGAAACCTATAGCCGAATTGCCGTTTTTGTGTTATTTTGTAATTGCAATATTGTCCATAGCAATAGCAGGGAGAGAATTAAATATGAAAAATAATACACATGCACGCACACGTGCGTTGCAGATGAACCAACGGCGCAGAAGACTGGCGATAGCCATCGCTGTGCCGCTTTGCACAGTTGTGATGGTACTGGCACTGTTGTTGACACTGCGGTCCGCGGCCACACAGGAGAGCGCGCATATCTGCGGTATGACGGAGCATATCCACAAGGGCGAATGCTATACGCAGCAGTTCGTATGTGTGCTTCCGGAAGGATCGGGAAAGGACGCGCATACCCACGGGGAGACCTGCTATACAGAGGAGTGGGAATTGACCTGTGAGTTGCCGGAGACAGAAGCAGGGCATACCCACGACTCCGCCTGCTATACGGACGAGCTCGTCTGTCCCCTCATGGAACACGCCCACGACGAGGAATGCTATGCGCCCGAAGAACCGCTCTTCGAACCCTTTGAGGCGGCGGATTTCGGCTTATTTTCGCTCGGCTCCTGGGATCTGACCGACTTCCTCGACAACTTCATCGTAACGGAGACGGTAGGCGGCGCGCTCATCTACAACTATCAAAGCGGCGGTCTGCAATCGGGCAAGAGTTTTGTGTACGGCAAGGACTACGATTTCCGCGTTGAATTCTCCGCGCCCAATTCCAACTTCGACTTTCCCACCTACAATGACGGCGGCGGCGATTTGGATGGCTACATGGTCTTCCCGCTCCCCGACGGTATGACGATCAGCGAGCCCACGATGTCCGGCCCCCTGGGCACCATCAGCGGTTCCTACACCATCTTCACAGATTCGTCCAATCACAGCTATGTGATGATCCGCTTTAACGGCGATCTGTTGGATCAATTCAACGGCGACGGCAATCCCTACGGCTTCTGGGTGGCGTTCACGGCGCGCTTTGAGAAAATAGGCAACGGCGGAAAATTCGAGTTCGGCGACGACATCACCATCACCCCGGATCCCGATGAGCCGATTGTCGAAAAGAAGCTGCTCATGAGCAAAACCAACACCGGCTTCAAGAACAGCACGGATAGCGTGACCTATACCATTACGCTCACCGCGCAGGATGGCGCGTGGCATCTGACCCATCTGGTGGATACGCTGACCTTCAAGAACGCGTCCGTCAACGATGTATACGGTAAAATCAGCGGCATCAGCATCACCAAGGGCGGCTCGCCGTTCTCGGCATACACAACTGCGGCGGGTACGAACACCAACGAGTGGGTCGTCACGTTCACAGGCGGCGGCACCACGTTGAACGATGGCGAGAGCCTGGTTCTCACCTATACCTTCGATTGCTCTTCCCTGATCAATAAGGGGAGCAACCCCTTGATGTGGGGCAACGTAAACGACGTGCTCAGCAACGAGTGCAAAGCCTTTGACGGCAGCGAACAAGTGGGCAAGGCCGGTTCGGATACTTCTCTTTCCTTCCGTCTTGTGAAAAAGGCGGTCTGGAACAACGATGGCTCGCGGGATGGCTTTGAGTTGGTGAACGGCGTCATGTATGTCCATTACTACATAGAGGTCGGCGACGGCAGCCGTCTCCTGAACGGCATGACGATCACGGATACGATTGAATCCGGCTGCGAATACGCCCCGGCTCGCCCCAACCAATATAAATTGTGCAGCATCAACTGGAACACGGTTACCGGCGGCTTGATCACAGATTTCCTGCCCACCAATCCTACGCAAAAGAGCTTTACCGTCGTGGTTCCCAGCGCAGGCCCGGATGTATACTACGTGCGGATCGAATATTGGGTGAAGGTGAATGACCCGGGGAACTGGAACCCGAAGAACTGGGTCACGATCGACGACCTCGGCACCTATGAGCACGAGACGGGTGTGGGGGCCTTCCGCGGCGACATCAAGAAAACCGGCAAATTTACCGGAACCACTATGAAAGATGCAATCGAGTGGGAGTTCAAGATCTTCATCCCGAAGGAGTTGCACGATTTGGGGACCTGGGTCTTGATGGAGGACAAATTCGAGTTTGGCTACGGTGCCATCGGCAGATACTTTACACTCAGTCCACCGACCGATATGAGCCAATACACCATCAGCTACGATCCGCCCATGCAAGCGGGCGTACCGAACCCGGAAGATTTGCTGCGTGTCCACTACAGCGACCCCGGCAACAATTATGTGCAATACGTATTCGATACACCGGGCAGCATCTCCCCCTTTGAGGTGGACACATGGATTACCGTAAAATTCAGCACGCCGTTGAATACGGTAGTGCAGGACGACAAAACCTTGTACGATATCTTGTCCTCTATGAACAACGGTTTTATGTATTGGGTAAGAAACAACGCTTCCGTAATTTATTCCGGGTTGAGTGGAAAAATAGAAGACAAAGTCATGCTCTCTTGGCCGATACACAAGGACGTGTACGGGTATGGGATGACTACTGCCAACAGGATCACTTACAGAGTGCAATTGGATGGCTCCCAAAACAGTGATATTTTTGCAAACGGTTGGGTTTTCACGGATACCTTCGACCCAAGACTTCGGTATGTGCCCGGCTCGTTCCATGTTACCGATGTGACAGACGGAGCCACATACGGCTGGAATTACGGATACGGTGATTTTGACATCAACGGAAATTATGTGGATTGGGTCAACTGTCCCGGCAATGTACTGACGGTAGACTTTGAGGATCTGGTCAACGGAAGTTGGGGGAATACGCTTGGATTCTGGGGAGGTTCTATGGGCGGCCAACCCATGGTTCTGGAACCGAACAAGAAATATACTGTGTTCTACACTTTGGAACTCAAGGACTACCACGAGGAGGAAGTGGAAGTGGAAAACACGGCCAGCATGAACGGTTACTACAGTTCTAGATCCGAGACCATCAAGCAGGCCCCCGGCATCAAGACGATGGAGGCAGATGCGGGCAATACAATCACAGTGGAGATCATCGTCAACCCGCTCGCGGAATTGCTGGGCGCCACCGGTTCTGAACCGCCCAGCTTCATCGCGTACGATGTCATGAGCGCCAACCTGGAACTCAACCCCGAATCGATAGAGATTTGGAGGGTATTGCCGGAGAACGCGGAGCTCTTCCCGACCAGATGGACCCGCGTGACCACGCTCAGCATGAGCGATGCGCCGCTCACCCTGTCGGATGATCTGTATACCTACTATATAGAATCGCTGCAAGAGATCAGCTTCCACCTGCCCAATGAGACGCCGATCAAGATTAGCTATAAGGGTACGGTCATTAACCTGTCCAACACGGGCGAGGAGAATGTTGAGAACACGATTACGCTGTTTGGCAAGGGCTACTGCGGCAAGCTCAATCAGTTCCGAATCAACAACCACACGGGTGGGAGCTGGCTTGACCGCAATGAGGTCACGCTGTTTAAGCGGGATTCCGAGACCAACGAACTGCTGGATGGCGCGCACTTTGCCCTGTACGTTCGCCTGCCGAACGACAAGCAGCCGCCCATCACGGCCCCGAGCGGCATTGCGCAATCCATCCTCGACACGGGAAGTGGCTATACCTTCTGGTATATCCAGGACGCGGTGACCGTCAACGGCAAGATCGTCTTCCACCGCTGGCTCTACCCGAACGCTAACCCGCCGCCCATCTACATGCTGGTCGAGCTGACGCCGCCCCCCGACTATGTCGCCGACGACCCCGTCACCTTCTTCGCCTTCAAGGCCTTGCCCGGCCCCGAAGCGGCGGCGCTGACAGGCAGGAAATTCGTGCACATCACCGATGGCACGATCACCGTCACGAATACCTATACGGACGAGAAGAGTGTCACCGTCACTCTGAACGCCCTCAAGAACACCCTGGGTGAGCCGATGGAAGCGGAACAGTTCACATTCGCTCTGTATGAGATTGATGAGACCGGTGAGATCCTGCGGGGCGTGCCGAATATCCGCACCGCAGAGAACGAGGATGCCGGAATGAGCAGCCACGTGCACTTCGGAACCCTGACCTTCACGGCGCCCGGAACCTATGTGTACTATCTGTCGGAAGAAGGCAGCGAAGCGGGCTGGGCGATGGATACCACGTGCTATCGCATCGAGATCGTGGTGGAGTTGGATACGCAAAGCAACGAGCTGATAGCGACGGTATATATCTCGGAAGCCGATGCAAACGGCATTGCGCTGTTCACGCTACGTCTCTACGAGGAAGAGACGCTCACCCTGTGGCCGAGCTTCCTGAACTCCTTCGGCGGCCCCCGTCTCCCCGATACCGGGAGCACGGGCAGCGGACTGTTTATCGCCATCGGCATAGCGGGCATCTGCCTGATGGGCAGCCTGTCCATGTATATCAAACGGCGCAACGAAAAGATGATCCTGCAATAGAATGGCGGTTCCTCCATCCGCTGCATATAACCGAAAAGAACCCGCGTGCATCTCACCCCATGTACGCGGGTTCTTTGTCTTTGAATTAATCTCGCGGGGGCACAGCGTCTCCTGCGGGAGCCACTAATATCGCGTCCCCACTTGCCCCCACCCCCCAAACATGATATGATATAGACAACAAAATATGGAGGAATGCAAATGAGCACACGCAACGAAATCGCTGCCGAATTCAAATGGCAATTGGAAGATATCTTCCCGACCGACGAGGCCTGGGAAAACGAATTTTCGGAGGCCAAGGCGGGCATTGCCGCCTTTGGTGCCTGCGAGGGTACGCTTGGAGAAAAGGCATTCCTGCTCTCCGCCCTGCGCGAACTGTCGCGGATCGTACAGTTTATCGAGCGGCTCTATGTCTACGCGCATATGCGCCGCGACGAGGACGGCGCGAAGGATCTCTATGTCGGCATGAGCGACCGCGCAGCCGGGCTGGCGGCGGAATATGCCGCGGTGGCGAGTTTTGTCGACCCTGAAATTCTGGAGATTCCCGCCGAAGACCTGCTGGCGTGGAAGGACGAACCGGAATTCGCCGTCTTCAAATTCCACCTCGAAAAACTGCACCGCCAGCGCGCCCACTGTCTGAGCAAGGGCGAGGAAAAGATCATGGCGATGGCGAGCGAGCCCCTCGGCAACCTCGACACCATCTTCTCCATGCTGAACAATGTCGATATCAACTTCGGCACGATCAAAGACGAAAACGGCGAAGAGAAGAAACTGACCCACGGCAGCTATGGGCTCTTCTTGGAAAACCCGAACCGTGAGGTGCGCAAGAGTGCCTATGAGGGCATCTACGGCGCCTTCCACAAGCAGAAAAACACGATCACCGCGCTCTATGGCACCTCCATCAAGAGCGATGTCTTCTTCGCCCGCGCGCGCGGCCACGCAGGCGCATTGGAAGCGGCCCTCTTTGGCAAGGACGTACCCGTCGCGGTCTACGAGCAACTGATCGCCGCTGTGCACGAAAAACTGCCCGCCCTGCAAAAATATCTGCAGCTCCGCAAGAAGGTATTGGGTCTGGATGATCTCCGCTTCTATGATCTCTATACCCCCATGCTGGCCGAGCTGGAAATCCCGATGAGCTACGCCGAAGCGCAGGATTTGGTGAAGGAAGCGCTATTGCCGCTGGGCGAGAAGTATCAGACCCTGCTGGATCGCTCCTATACCGAGGGCTGGATCGACGTCTACGAAACCGACGGCAAACGCTCCGGCGCCTATTCCTGGGGCTGCTACGGCACCCATCCCTATGTATTGCTGAACCATCAGGAGAACCTCGATTCCGCGTTCACGCTGGCGCACGAGTTGGGCCACGCCCTACACAGCTATCACAGCAACGAAGCCCAGCCGCAGGAGACGGCGGAATATGAGATCATGGTCGCCGAGGTCGCGTCCACGGTCAACGAAAACCTCTTGATGCGCCACCTGCTGGAAAAGGAGACCGATAAACAGAAGCGCGCCTACCTCCTGAACCAATACCTCGAAATGTTCCGCACCACCTGCTTCCGCCAGACCATGTTCGCCGAGTTTGAGATGAAGTCCCACCGCATGAGCGAAAACGGCGAGCCGTTGACCGTCGAAAGCCTGTCGAACCTCTATCAGAGCCTGAACGCCCTCTACTATGACGGCGTGGAGCTGGACGAAAACATCGCCATCGAATGGATGCGGATCCCACACTTCTACCGCGCCTTCTACGTGTACCAATACGCCACGGGCATCTGCACTGCGGTCGCGCTGGCCAACAAAATCCTCGAAGGCGAGGAGGGCCTGGAAAAATACATCCGCTTCCTGCAAAGCGGCGGCAGTAAATTCCCGGTCGAAATCCTGCAAGATGCGGGCGTAGACCTCACGCAAAAGGAGAGCATACTCTCCGCCCTCGAAGTCTTCGAGAAATACGTGGACGAACTCTGCGAGCTCTTGGGATAACAAAAATGGAATTCAACCAAGTGGAAGCCCGCGCCTATATCGCGGCAAAATTCGCGGCGCAGAGGGATTTCAATATATTCCCCCCTGCGACCTTTGAAGCAGCCCTCGACTGCGCCATCAACGCCGAGCAGGCCTATATGACCGAAAACGGCATATACGACGGCGAACCCTACGGCGACGACGAAGCCTTCGAGCGCATCTATGCCGCGCTATGCAAAACGCTGACCAACGAAAAGATGTACCTGATGCGCTTCGCGGAGGACTATATGGATTATTCTGAGGCGTATATGGAGAGCGTTGGGATGATTAATTGGGAGTGAAACAAAGATAATGCAAGCAGAGTTGCGTTCAATTGAGATATGTGCAGGTGCCGGTGGCCAAGCCTTGGGATTAGAACAGGCGGGGTTTCATCACGTCGCGCTAATTGAGATTGATGCAAATGCGTGCGCCACTCTACGCCAAAATCGTCCGCACTGGAATGTGATTGAGGGTGATGTGAAAGCCTTTTCTGTGTCCAAATATTACAATGATATAGATTTGCTGGCAGGAGGTGTACCGTGCCCTCCCTTTTCGGTTGCTGGTAAGCAATTGGGTCAAGAAGATGAGAGGGATTTATTCCCAGAGGTTCTGCGACTTGCACGGGAATGTAACCCCAAAGCAGTGATGATTGAAAATGTTCGTGGCATATTCGACCCAAAATTTGATATTTATCGAAAGCAGATCAAAACACAGCTACATGCGATGGGATATGTATGTGCGTGGGAGCTTGTGCACACACACCACTATGGTGTGCCGCAACAACGTGCACGTGCGGTGTTGGTTGCAATCAAGCAAACTTATGCATCATACTTTAGTTGGCCATTGGGTGCAGTAGCGCCTCCGCCTACTGTGGGGCAATTGCTTGTGAATGAGATGTCGCGAAACGGGTGGAAGCAGGCTAAAAAGTGGGCAGAACAGGCGGATGGAATTGCTCCCACCCTTGTCGGTGGTAGCAAAAAGCATGGGGGTGCTGATTTAGGCCCCACAAGGTCAAGGTTGGCGTGGGAAAAGTTTGGTGTAGACGGCAAAGGTCTTGCAGAAGAAGCACCTGCTATTGATTATGTTGGTATGCCAAAGCTGACTGTGCGCATGGCGGCGCTATTACAAGGGTTCCCGATGGAGTGGGAGTTTTTTGGCAAGAAAACGCCCGCATACCGTCAAGTGGGAAACGCATTTCCACCGCCAGTCGCGAAAGCGATTGCTAATGCGATACGTAAAGCAATCTTGACGGGGACAGTGGAAAATATTGAGCAAAAGGAGATTGCATTATGAGTGGAACAGGGGCGCGGGATAAATTGCGCACATACTTTCTGGAGCATTTAGGGGAAGTATTGTATTCTGATACCTTGCGTGAAGTTGCAGGAATCAGCGAATGGGCGAGGCGAATTCGTGAGTTGCGAAATGAGGAAGGGTACCAGATACTGACACATAACGATCGGTCTGACCTAAAACCGGGTCAATATCTCTTGGTGAACCCAAGCCCACAACCGGCATTTGCAAGAGAGATTAGCAAGGAAACGAGGGCTTTTGTTCTTGATCGTAATGGGTTCACATGTCAAATGTGTGGCGCGGTCGCGGGTGAACCGCATCCATACGATCCATCTCGAAAAACGCGATTGCATATTGGTCACATTGTTGATAAAAGCATGGGTGGTACAGATACTCCGTCCAATTTGCGGGCATTGTGTAGCGTTTGCAATGAAGGTGCAGCAAACCTAACGCTTGATAGACCGTCTTATGAGAAGCTATTGGTGCAAGTTCGCAGGGCGACAGGTGCTGACCAATTGAAAGTGTTGGAGTGGTTGTTAAGGAAGTTTCCGAAACAAGTGGGAGAAAGACACAATGTGACTTCCATTGAATAACTGCAGATTAATTGAGTCGAAAGGAGGCGGGGACAATATGGACAAGAAGAAGGTATTTATGATGATGCCCTTCAAAAATGAGTTTTATGAAGTGTTTGAAATGCTCAAATGCACTTTCTTTGACGAGTTTGAGTTTAGCCACGCGGGCGAAGAGGGCAATCAACAGAATATATTAAGGGACATAATACAACCTATATATGAAGCAAACGTAATAATTGCTGATTTAACTGGACTGAATCCAAACGTATTATATGAGTTGGGAATAGCACATACTTTTAACAAAAAAACTATTGTCATTACGCAAGATGATTTAGCAGCATTGCCATTTGATCTAAAGCAATATCGTGCAAAAAGCTACTCTACCCACTTCAAGCAATTCACAGAGCTTGTTGGCTATTTAAGTTCAAATCTAAGGGGGGCGATTGATAATAGTGTGGATTATGGTAATCCTGTAAAAGATTTTCTTACACTTGAAGGAGTAAAGACAGCTGATTGGTTTTCAGAAAGAATTTGCATCCCGATGAAAGAAGATTCAGAAAAGGGGTTCATTGATTTTTTAGTTGATATAGAGTATGATACCAATTCGCTTAGTTCAAGCATTGTTGCGATGGCCAATGAGTTGAATGAGATGACCGATGGTATATCAAGAAGCACAAGAGAGATAAACAGGGTGAGCAACGAGGGTAGCAGTAGCGGAACAGCAACTTTCATAAGAAAAGAAACCAAGAAAGTTGCTAAATATGTGGAAGAGTTTAGTCGGAAGCTTAAAAAACGCAATAGTGATCTTCCAAATTTGTGGGACAGCATTGAAATAAACATACTTGGGTTGTTAGAAAATGAATTTGCTGCTAGCGAAAATAACAAGCAACATATGAGAGATTACTTGAAAAAGTTGTTGACGATGAAAAAAGCTATTATTGAGGGAGGCCTTTCAATTGAAGGCTTAAGAGCATCAATGCAAGGTAATCGTGGTATAGAGCGCTCCTTGAATCAAGCAATTAAGTTTGCGGAAGAAGATTTAGCCACATTTTCAGAAATCTACAATCGAATTCAGGCTTCAATTGATAAAATCATTAAAAAGAGTTTCTTTATTATTGGCTCGCTTAATGATGCGACTTGATTGTTGTAAAATAACCAGTCAAAGGCAAAGAGAAATAGAGCAACCGATAGTTGCGCTCGAAAGGAGAACAAGATGTATAGAAACGAACAACTCCAAAACTGGTTCCACCTAAGCAACGCCAACGGCGTTTCGGGCTTCGAGCATGAAGTTGTCTCCGTCTTAGAGCAACAGCTCCGGGGCTTAGGTACAATAAAGCGCGACAACCTCTGCAACCTCTACCTCTACCGCAAGGAGAACATGGGGGACAGGCCCGTGGTGATGCTCGACGCGCATACGGACGAGGTCGGCTTTATGGTGCAGGAGATAGGGGAGAACGGCCTGCTGAAATTCGTGACGCTGGGGGGTTGGGTACCCGCCAACGTTGCGGCCCAGCCCGTGCGGGTGATCAACCGCCGCGGCGAAGCGGTGCGCGGCGTCGTTGCCAGCAAACCGCCCCACTTTTTGTCCGAAGCGGAGCGCAAGGCCCCGCCCGCCACCGATCAAATGCGCATCGATATCGGCGCGGAATCGCGGGAGCAAGTGGAGGAAGAGTTGGGTATAGGCATCGGTGCGCCCATCGTGCCGGATGTGGACTGCCGTTATGATGAAAAATTAGGCCTGCTCTTCGGCAAGGCCTTCGACTGTCGTCTCGGCTGTGCCGCGCTGGTGGATACATTGCGTGCTTTGGAGGGCGTGGAACTGCCCGTGGATATCGTCGCCGCTTTTGCCGCACAGGAGGAGGTCGGCTGTCGCGGCGCGACCGTCACGACGCGTGTCGTGCAGCCCAAGTGCGCCATCGTGTTCGAGGGTACCCCGGCGGATGACAGTTTCGCGGGCGGCGCGGGCGCACAGACCGCGCTGAAAAAGGGACCGATGTTGCGCCACTATGACGCGGGCATGATAAGCCATCCGGGCTTTATGCGCTTTGCGCTTGACACCGCAAAGGCGGCCAATATCCCTGCGCAGGAAGCCGTGCGCAGTGGCGGCGGCACGAATGCCGGCGCCATCCATGTGGGCCACCACGGCGTCCCTAGCATAGTCCTCGGTCTGCCTGTGCGCTATATCCACGCGCATACAGGCATCGCCGCCGCCTGCGATATGGAGTCCACAGTGGCCCTCGCCTGTGAAATCCTGAAAAATCTGCAAACGGATAAACTGTTCGTATAGGGGAGACAACAAGAGTGAACCGCATCAAAAAATGGATACAAATGGATCTGTCCGCGCATCGCATCGACGCGCTCGACGGCGTGCGCGCACTCTGTATCCTGATCGTCCTCTGGTTCCATTTTTGGCAGCAGACCTGGCTGATGCCCGTATATGAGCTACCCTTTTTGCGCCACCTCGGCATTACAAGGATCAACCCCGATCTCCTGCGCCGCGCAGGCTATGTCTTCGTGGATATGATGCTCTTTCTGTCCGCGTTCCTGCTCTTTTTGCCCCATGCCCGAGCCATGATATTGGGCGAAAGGACGCCCGGCATACGGGAGTTTTACGTCAAGCGAGCTGCCCGCATATTCCCGACCTACTATTTTACGACCTTTGTCTTTCTGATCATCGCCCTGATCGGCAAGTCGTACATCAACTATCTGGGCGTCTTCGACACTCGCTTTTTCCTAAAAGACCTGTTCTCCCACCTCACATTTACGCAGATGTTCGACCTGTCGACCTATGTGGGTACCCACCTGAACGTTCCGATCTGGACCGTAGCGGTGGAAGTGCAGTTTTATCTGGTCTTTCCGCTGCTTGTCTGGGGCATGCGCAAGGCGAGATATTATGCGCCCGTTTTGTTGCTGGGCGTCGCCTGCGTGGGCTGCTGGTATATCTACGGTTACGGATGGAATTACATCCTGGCCGCGCCGCAGGCCAACAAGAACATCATCATGGTGATCAACCAGTTTCCCGCCTTTTTGCCGACCTTCGTGATGGGTATCGCCTGCGCGTGGCTCTATATCCTCTATGTCCGCTATGTACCCGCCAAACGTCTCTTCGGCATATTGTGGACGATCCTCTCCCTGTTCAGCCTGTACCTGATCTGGAAGCAATTGCAGACCTGCACGAGCGCGCAGTTCGGCGTCGAAGGAGTGAACCAGTCGCAGATCTGGCAGCTGATGCAGCGCATCCCGTTCAACGCCGTACTCGTGCTGTTCGTGCTCTCCACCTCCATGGCCTCAGGGTGGTATCGCAAATTCTGGGGCAACGGCGCGTTCCGATGGATAGCGGGCATCTCCTTCAACCTGTATATCTGGCACCAGCCCCTCATGGTCTGGATACGCAGGAGCTATGGCTACGCCAGCGGGCAGGACGTGGCGAACGCCGGGGCAAACATGCAGTGGGCTTTAACCTTCGTCGGTCTGGGGGCGTCCATCTTGGTTGCATGGATCGTCACCCGCTTTGTGGAAAGGCCTTTCGCGAAGCTGATTTTGGATGGGTATCAAAAATATAAGGACAGGAAATTACAAATATCGGAGCCGGACTATGCACTATCGGAAAGCCTTACATAACGTATGCGCCACGGAAGTGGCCTTCGATATAGAGGACGGGCGCATCAAAAATCTGCAATTCGCGAACGGGTGCAGGGGCAATCTGCGCGCCATCGGTCTGCTGATTGAGGATATGCCCGTGGGCAGGGTGATCGCAACCCTGTCCGGCAATCCCTGCGGCAGCAGGGCCACCTCCTGCACGGATCAGCTGGCAAAGGTGCTGGCGAAAATTTGCAACGAAAAGGAGCTTTGATTCCAATGAAAAAAGCCATGGCGGCATACATCAGCGCGTTGCTGATACTGACAGCCCTCGCGGCCTGCGTCAAGCTGGAAACGCAAACGCCGCCCTCCACGCAGTCCCCGCAGGAGGAGATCGTTGCAATAAGCCCTTCGCCGACCGAGTTTACCATCGACGAAGCGCGCATCGCGTGGTTTTTTGAGACGGACAAGGCGGCCATCCTCGCGCTGCTGGGCGATGATTTTGAGATTGTCGATACTGGCGCGGAGGGCAGTGTGGAAGGGTGGCACTATCCCGCGCTGGGAATTGTTTTCACCTTTATGTACGAGAGTTATGAAGAAGTGGACGATTCGGAAAACTATGTGCTGTGGATAGAGGGCGAAGGCCTGTATGCGGCGTTCGGGCTGACGGCGGATATGTGGGAGGATACGGATGAGCTGTCCGTCTTCTTCGATTATGTGGAGGGAATTTTGGGCGAGGGAATGAGAATCGATACTTGGCTCGAGACGCCGGATCACCCCATCGTGATACTGCAATATATGCCAAGGGACAAGTATATGTTAGAATTCGGCGTCCCCTACAGCGCGGGCATCGGCTGCTACACGCTGCTCACTTGGGAATAGAGCCTGCCAATTCCGCGTAGGAGCGGTATTCCGCTTCGGACTGGGGCGGCGCGGGCATCAGGCCGGTACAATCGGTCATCGACGCGACGCCCGTGTCCTCACGGAATCGCACATTGTAGTCTTTCGTTTTCATACGAAAGAGTGTATACAGATTTTGCATAATTATACATTGGGGTGATAAAAATGCGGTTGGGAATCGATATAGGCGGAACTTTCGTAAAGATGGCGCTGTATGACGCCGAATTTCGCGTGATCGCAAAGAGCAGCGAGACCTTTGTGGCGGACGCGGCACAGCAGGTGCTGGCCGTCAAGCGCATCATACGCCAGGCCGACAATATATTGGAGAACAGGGACACGCCGCTCAGGGCCATCGGCATCTGCGTGCCGGGCAGCGTCAATGTCGCCACGGGCGTCGTGATTGACGCGCACAATCTGGATTTTCACAATCTGCCCCTGAAAGATTTGTTCGAAATGCACTACCCCGTACCCGTATACATCGCGAATGACGCCGACGCGGCGGCGGTGGCCGAATGGAAACTGGGCGCGCTGCAAGGTTGCGCATACGCGATGCTCATCACGCTCGGCACGGGCTTGGGCGGCGGGCTGATCTTGGACGGCAAGCTCTATACGGGCGGGCGCGGCAACGGTTCCGAGCCGGGGCATATGCTCCTGCGCGCGGGCGACAGGGCTTGCAGTTGCGGCAACAGCGGATGCGCGGAGACCTATTGCGCGGCGACGCGACTCAGCCGCGACGGCAATACAGGCACGGCCAAAGAGGTGTTCGAGCGGGCGGCGGAGGGGGATACAACGGCGCAGGCCTTGCTGGACGCCTATATAGACGACCTCGGTTCCTATCTCGCGACCCTCGTCAACCTCTTGGACTTGCAGCGCATCGCCATAGGCGGCGGCGTCTGCCACGCGGGCGAGCGGCTCTTTGCCCCCCTGCAAAAAAATGTGGAGAGCAAATGCTTTTTCCCCACCTGTACGCCCATCGTGCGGGCACATTTCGGGAACGACGCGGGCACCTTGGGCGCGGCACTTCTGGGGTTATAATGCAAGAGATTATCCAAGCGATACGCGCCGAAATCGGGCCGCGCAAGCTGCAATACCATATCGAAACCTACGGCTGTCAGATGAACGAGCGGGATAGCGAGGTGTTTTCCGCCCTGCTTTCGGAAATGGGCTATACGCCCGCTACGGATAAAATGACTGCGGACCTCTTGCTCTACAACACCTGTTGTGTGCGCGAACACGCGGAGAAGCGCGTCTTCGGCAATATCGGCATGCTGGCGGCGCGAAAGGCGGAAAAGCCCGGTCTCATCGTCGGCGTGTGCGGCTGTATGATGCAGCAGGCGGCGGTCGCGAAAAAGCTCTATCGCCGCTTCCCCTTTGTCGACCTGATCTTCGGCACAAGCCGGGCCAAAGAGTTGCCGCGCATGCTGTCCGAAGTCCTGAACGGCAGCCGCGTCCTGAATGTGAAGGAACCCACCGAGGAAATCGCGGAGGGACTCCCGTCCAAGCGCAAGGACAGCCACGCTGCCTTTGTCAATATCATGTACGGCTGTGACAATTTCTGCGCCTATTGCATCGTCCCGTATGTGCGCGGGAGAGAGCGGAGCCGCACCGCTTCGGATATCTGCGCGGAGATTGCGCAACTCGCCCAGAACGGCACCACGGAGATCACCCTGCTGGGGCAGAACGTCAACTCCTATGCCAACGGATTCCCCGAATTACTGCGTCAGGTCAACGATATACCGGGCCTGCGCCGCATTCGCTTTATGTCCTCCCACCCGAAAGATTTTTCGGATGAACTGATAAACGCGATGGCTGCATTGCCGAAAGTCTGCCCGCATGTGCACCTGCCCCTGCAATCGGGCAGCGATGCGGTGCTGTTCGCCATGAACCGCAAATACAGCGCCGCGCAATATAAAGAGATCATCCGCAAACTGCGCGAAAGCGTGCCGGGCATAGCCATTACCACCGATATCATCATCGGCTTCCCGGGCGAAACGGACGCCGACTTTGCCGATACGCTGGCCTTGGTGGAGGAGCTTCGCTTCGACGCGGCGTTCACCTTCGCCTATTCGTTGCGCAGCGGCACCAAAGCCGCCACCATGGAGAACCAAGTCCCCGAGCATATCAAAAAGGAACGCCTTTATAAGCTGATCGAGACCGTCAACCGCATCAGCGCGGAACTCGGGCAAAAATATATAGGTCTAGAGGGCGAAGTTTTGGTAGAGGGCAGGGACGACAGGAACCCCGAGACCGTCTTCGGCAAGCTCGGCAACGCCCGCATGGTCTATTTTCCGGACAAAGATGCGAAGCAGGGCGATTATATCGGCGTGCGCGTGACGGGCGCGCGGAGCAATTCCCTGGCGGGGGAGCGCGTGTATGGATAGAAAAGAAGTCCTGCAACAATACCTCGCCTGCGAGCAGGCCCTGCGCGAAAACCCCGCGCTCTATGCCACGCTGGAAGAATACGAGGGAAAATCCTCCGCCCTGATCGATATGCTTGCAAGCGGAAGCTTTGGCGCAGAAATGCTCGCTCTATCGGAGGATGTAAGCCGCCTGAACGAGATATTACAGGACAATCCGCAGATAACGGCTCTTCGCGCCGCGCGCAGCGAGTTAATGCAACTGGGTTGCGGCGGAAACGCTTGCGGGCAATGCTGCAACAGCAGCGGATGCAAGGGTTGTAAGGAGGAGAACGCATGAACGAACAAGACTTCTTGGCTCTTACGCCGATGATGCGGCAGTATATGGAGCAGAAGCGCAAATACCCCGACTGCCTACTCTTCTATCGCTTGGGCGATTTCTATGAAATGTTCTTCGAGGACGCCGTCACCGCCAGCCGGGAATTGCAACTGACCTTGACTTCACGCGACTGCGGGCTCCCCAACCGCGCGCCCATGTGCGGCGTGCCCTATCATTCCGTCGACAATTATATCGCCCGCCTGATCAAAAACGACTTTAAGGTCGCGATCTGCGAACAGTTAAGCGATCCCGCGCTATCAAAGGGTCTGGTGGAGCGCGACGTCGTGCGCGTCATCACGCCGGGTACCGTGGTGGAAGACAAGCTATTAGACGGGCAGAAGAACAATTTTATTGCTGCTGCCATTCTGCACAAAGATGTGGCGGGCGTCGCCTATGCCGACGTCTCCACTGGTGAGTTCTTTCTGCGCGAATTCCCCACAAACGGCGGCGCGCAGATCCTCGCCGACGAGCTGGCGCGCATCACCCCCAAGGAAGTCCTCTTTCCCGATGCGCTGTGCGCGGATAACGGCTTCCGCAACCGCTTTGCCGCGCTCTATTATCTGCAAAAACTGCCGGACGCCTATTATGAGAAGAAGACCGCCCGCGCCCGCCTGTTGCGCCACTTCGCCGTGCAGTCCCTCGTCGGCTTCGGTTGTGAGGACAAAAGCGTGGCAGTCCGCGCCGCAGGCGCGCTCCTGCTCTATTTGGAGGAGACCCAGAAGAACGCGCTGGAGCATATCACGGCCATGCGCTATGTGGCGGACAAAACCTTTATGCAGCTGGATGAGACCACGCGCCGCAATCTCGAACTGACCGAACCCCTGCGCAGCGGAGCCCCTGTGAGTACCCTGCTGCACCTGCTCAAACGCACGGCAACCGCTACGGGCGCGCGCAAGCTCCGCGCCTGGTTGGACTGCCCCTTGCAGGAGAAGGCGGCGATAGAAACGCGCCTTGATGCGGTGGAGGAGCTATACGCCGACCCCATACTGCGCGTCAATATCCGCGAGTCCCTGCAAGGCGTATACGATCTGGAGCGTCTCTGTGGCAAGGTCGTCTATGGCAGCGTCAATGGGCGGGACTGCATCGCGCTGAAAAACTCCCTGCTGGCCATTCCCGCGCTGGTCTCCCTGACGGTAGAGTTCCGGTCGAAAGCGCTAAAGGCTGTCCACAATGAACTGGACGCCATGGAGGATATCGCAAACCTCTTGGCCGACGCCATCAGCGACGACGCGCCCGCCCTCTTGAAAGACGGCGGCGTGATCCGCGACGGCTACCACGCGGAAGTGGACGCCCTCCGCGCCGCCACCAGGGACAGCAGCGCGTGGATGGAGACCTATCTGGCGCAGGAGCGGGAAGCGACGGGCATCAAAAACCTGAAGGTCGCCTATAACCGCGTCTTCGGCTATTATATCGAGGTCAGCAAATCCAATCTCTCGCAGGTACCCTATCGCTATGAGCGCAAGCAGACCCTCGCGAACGCCGAACGCTTTATCACTGCCGAATTGAAGGAGATGGAGGATAAAATCCTGCACGCGGCGGAGAATTTGCAACGTTTGGAGATGGAACTGTTCGCGCATATACGCGCCGTCCTGCTCTCCTGCGTGGAGCGCCTGCAAAGAAACGCGTTCTTGCTCTCCGGGTTGGACGTACTGCAATCCCTCGCCACGGTCGCGGCGGAAAACCGTTATGTGCGCCCCGCCATCTCGGAAGACGGCGAAATCCGCGTCCGCGGAGGTCGTCACCCCATGGTCGAGCGGAGCATGGACAGCTTCATCCCCAACGATATCCTATTGAACGGGCAGGACGACCGCCTGCTCGTCATCACAGGCCCCAATATGGCGGGCAAGAGTACCTATATGCGGCAAACTGCCTTGCTGGTGCTGTTGGCGCATATCGGCTCCTTCGTCCCCGCGCAGGAAGCGAAGATCTGCCTGGTCGACCGCGTATTCACGCGCATAGGTGCAAGTGACGACCTCTTTGCGGGTCAGAGCACCTTCATGGTGGAGATGAGCGAAACGGCGAATATATTGCATAATGCCACGGAAAACTCCTTGCTCCTTTTGGACGAGATAGGCCGCGGCACGAGCACCACGGACGGGCTCTGCATCGCCCGTGCCATCTTGGAATATATCGCCAAGAAAGTCCGCGCCAAAACCCTATTCGCCACGCACTATCACGAGCTGAGCGCATTGGAGGGTACGGAAGAGGGCGTCAAAAACTATCGCGTCTCCGTCGAGGAGCGCGGGGATCAAGTGATCTTCCTGCACAAGATCGCGCGCGGCAGCGGCGACAAGAGCTTCGGCATCCACGTCAGCAAGCTGGCGGGCATCCCCGCCGCCGTCCTGTTGCGCGCCAAAAAGATACGCGCCGAGATGGAAGCCGAGAGCGCCCGCCACGAAAAGCGCGACCGCGTGGGCAATATGGATCTCTTTGAAGCGGTGCAGGAGAGCGCCATAACGCCCGCCCAACAGGTGGTGCTGGATGAAATCGCCGCAGCCAATATCAACGAAATGACCCCGCTGATGGCCCTGCAAACCCTGCAGGCATGTCAGGAGACGCTGAGGAGGTAACATGCCGGACATCCAAATCCTATCCCCCCTGTTGGCAAACCAGATCGCCGCGGGCGAGGTCGTCGAGCGCCCCGCCTCCGTCGTCAAAGAGTTGGTGGAGAACTGTATCGACGCGGGGGCAAGCAAGATAAGTGTCACCATAGAGGGCGGCGGCTTTGAGAGCATAGCCGTCACGGACGACGGCGCGGGCATCCCCGCCGCCCAGTGCCGCACAGCCTTTTTGCGTCACGCCACCAGCAAGATACGCGAGACGGAGGACTTGCAGAATATCCAAACCATGGGTTTCCGCGGCGAGGCGTTGGCCTCCATCGCGTCCGTCTCCGCCGTGGAGCTGTATACACGCACGAAGGACGAGAGCACGGGCACCTACCTGCTCATCGAAGCAGGGGAGATGAAGGCGCAAAACGAGATCGCCCATCCCGGCGGTACAAAGATCGTGGTGTCCAACCTGTTCCTGAACGTCCCTGCAAGGCGCAAATTCCTCAAGGCCGCGCATACGGAAGCGGGCTATGTGGGCGACGTCGTGGCGCGCGCCATCCTATCCCATCCCGAAATCGCGTTCCGCTATACCGCGAACGGACGCACGGTATACGAAAGCTTCGGCGACAATAATCTCCTCCACGCGATTCACCAAGTGTACGGCCCCGGTTTCGCGGCACAGCTATTGCCCGTGGAAATGGACAACGGGTACATGCAAGTGAGCGGCTATATCGGCAAGTCCGAACTGACCCGCCCGAACCGCGCCTATCAAACCATATTCGTAAACGACCGCGTGATACGCTCCCAGCGGCTATCCCAAGCCTTGCAGCGCGCCTATGCCACCCGTGTAATGGCCGGGCGCTACCCTGTTGCCATTTTGAACATACGCATCTCGGGCCGCGAGATCGACGTCAACGTGCACCCGGACAAAACCGAAATCCGCTTCTCCGATGAAGCGCGCGTGGATAACACCCTATGCGCCGCCGTTTCCGCCGCGCTGCAAAATTCCGCCGTCCCCGTAGGGGCGATCGAATCGCCTGGGCGGCATAGTATCTGCCCGCCCGAACCCATAGCCCCCTCACCCCAGCGCTCCGACCTGTTGGCCCAAGCCATGCGTATGCGCGATAGCTCCAAGGGCGGCAAACTCATCTTCCGCGAATCCGCAAACAGCTACGCAAGTTTCCGCGCTCTCCCCTCGCAGGCCGGGAAAACGCCGCTCTACGCCGTCCCGAACGCGCCCGTCGCTCCGGTAAAACCCCCTCCCGCGCCCCCACGCCCCAAACCCCTGCCCATAGACGACTGCCGCCTATTGGGCTGTGCCTTCTCCACCTATTGGATAGCCGAACAGGGGGACGCGCTCCTGTTGATCGATCAGCACGCCGCGCACGAGCGCATCCTCTACGAGAAACTGCGCAACAAAGAAATCAGCTTCGGCTCCCAAGTGCTGATGTTCCCGCAAGAATTGACCCTCCTGCCCGACGAAATGCGCGCCCTGCGCGAACATGCGGCGCTGCTGTGCAAATGCGGCTTGGAATGGGAGGAGATGGGGGAGACCTGCATAAATATCTCCGCATTCCCCGTGCTCTCAGGGCGCGTGCTGCCCGAAATATTCTTGCATGATATATTGGACGGCGCATCCGCCGCCGACCTGCAATATGAAAAGCTCGTCCAGACCGCCTGCAAGCATGCGGTCAAGGCGGGTGACGCGTTGACTGAACAGGAAATCCGCACCCTCTTGAGAACCCTCGAAAGCGAGGATATACCCCTCACTTGCCCACACGGACGCCCGGTCATCACAACCCTGCACAGGCGGGATATCGAAAAGATGTTTAAGCGGATTGTATGAAGAAGACGGTATTGGTTATCGCGGGCGCAACGGGCAGCGGCAAGACGAGCGCGGCCATCGCGCTGGCCCAAAAATTCGGCAGTGAGATCGTTTCCTGCGACTCCGTGGCCATATACAGGGGCTTTGATATCGGTTCCGCTAAACCCACGGTGGCGGAGTGGCAAGGCGTTCCGCATCATATGCTCGATATCGCCGACGCGCGGGAGCATATCATCACAGCCGCCGAGTTCAAAGCCCTCGCACGCGCGGCCATTGCGGATATCCACGCGCGGGATCAGCTCCCCATACTGGCGGGCGGCAGCGGGCTATATATAGACGCCGTGCTTTCGGACTTGGACTTTGCTGTGCCATCGGATGCGGAAACTCGTAAACAAATACTGTTGGAACAGGAAGCAAACCCGGACGCCATATGGGCGAAGCTACAAGAAGCGGATCCCGTCAGCGCGGCGCGCCTGCACCCAAACGACCGGAAACGCATAGCCCGCGCGCTGGAGGTGTATCAAATCAGCGGCAAGCCGTTTTCCGAGTGGTCCGCCGATTTTGCGGGAACCCAAACGAACTCAGCGCACTATCGAGCGATCAAGTTAGGCCTGCGCCCCGAACGGGCGCAATTATACGCCCAAATCAACGCCCGCGCCGCGCAAATGCTGGAAAACGGGCTACTCGCAGAAACGCAGGGGTTGCTGGGCAGCGGCCACGCAGACACGCTTCCCCCCATGCAGGCCATCGGCTATGCGCAATGCGTACAAGCCCTGCGCGGACAGCTTTCAATGCCTGAACTCCTGCCCGAAATCCAAAAAGCCACCCGCCACTACGCCAAGCGGCAGGAGACCTGGTTCAAACGCGACGCGGAAATCCATTGGATAGCGCCTTCCGAAACGGAGGAATACATAAATACATGCATCACATTGAAGAACTCATAGCAGCAGCGGAAGCCTCCCTCCAAGCGGCTTTTGCCAAAATCGACGCCCGTGAACTCGCTTTACAGGCGCGTGTCCTGCAAGCCTTCCAAAATAATCGTGTATCGGCGCGCCACTTCGCGCCCAGCAACGGCTATGGCTATGACGACGTGGGCCGGGATTGCTTGGACAAGGTTTTCGCCGAAGCAATGGAGGCCGAGGATGCGCTGGTGCGCCCGCAAATCGCCAACGGCACCCACGCCATCTTCCTCGCCCTGTCCGCCCTGTTATTGCCCGGTGATACAGCCGTCTCCATCTCCGGCGCACCCTATGATACCCTGTGCACCGCCATCGACTCCCTGTGCAGCCGAGGTACTGGATTCGAAGAACTCCCGCTATTGCCCGGAGCGTCCTTCGATATGCCCGCCATCGCCGCCGTATTGTGCAATCCAAAAATCAAGCTTATCTATATCCAGCGCTCCCGCGGTTACACGAACCGCAGCACCCTCCCCATAGCTGATATGGAAAGCTGTTTTTGTGAGATAAAAAAACAGCGCCCCGACTGCGCGATCCTCGTGGACAACTGCTACGGCGAATTCGCGGAGGCACATGAGCCCACCGCCGTCGGCGCGGACGTAATCGCCGGTTCCCTGATCAAAAATCCGGGCGGCGGCATAGCCCCAACGGGTGGCTATCTGGCGGGGCGCGCAGATTTAATTGAAAAAATCGGCTATACCCTGACCGTACCGGGCTGCGGACGGGAGATAGGCTCCTATGAAGCGTCCTATCGCCCCTACTATCAGGGCCTGTTTATGGCGCCCCACACCGTGGCGCAATGCCAAAAGACCGCCCTCCTCTTCGCATCGGTATTAGAAAAATTAGGCTACCGCTGCGCCCCCACATCCAAAGAAGAACGCGGGGACATCATCCAGTCCGTCGCGTTCGGAAATAAGCAAGACCTCATCGCCTTCTGCCGCGCCATCCAGGCCGCCGCCCCTGTGGACGGCTTTGTCACACCCGAGCCTTGGGCCATGCCCGGCTACGCCGATCCCGTGATTATGGCGGCAGGCACCTTCGTGCAGGGCGCAACCACGGAGTTAAGCTGCGACGCCCCCCTCCGCCCGCCATTCACCGCGTATCTGCAAGGCTCCCTGACCTACGCCCATGGCAAACTCGCCATCCTGCGCGCGGCGGCGGCGTTCATAGAACAAAGATAATACTATTTCTTTCTTTTTCTGCGAATGGCCTTGCGCAAACGTGACGCAATCCGATACAAACGGCTCATGCTACGGAAAACATACAGCAAACGATCCGTCATGGTCGGCGCTGTTTGCTGTTTCAAATCATGATAATGCCGCTTAACTGCGGCTTTTTCCCCATATTGCAAAGCCGCCCGAAACTGCGAACGCGCATATGTTGCAAGGATATACTTCTTCTTCTCCGACAGGTCAACGCCCTGCGTCGCTTCAATCTGCTCCAGTGTATAGGTAATAGTGTCGCAGGAGTTCGCTAAATGCGTTTCCCACTTGGTATAGCTTGCACCGCGCGCGCGGGACATTGATTGCTGATAATCGACATAGTTGTAAACAGGCACAGGCAAAAACTTGCGCGAAAAAAGATAATACATAGGCAAAAGCAACTGCCAATTTTGTCCGTTCACCTTGTCATAGATTTCCCGCTTTGGGTTTGCTATATCAAACATGGAAACCCGCGCCATATGACAACCAGAACAAAATATGCTTTCTCCACGTAACATCCACTCAAACTGATTCTCATCTGGACTGTGCGGGAAATGTTCCGAAATGTGCCGCGCAACGCGATCCAAATCCGCCTCCTCGCGCACATTCGCATCCCCGGTTACCACCCCGTATTGCGGATGCTCCTCCAAAAACCGCACCCGCACTGCCACCGAATCCGGCTCCAACCAGTCGTCCGCGTCCGCCCAGCAGAGGTAATCGCCGGTAAACAGTTTAAGCCCCGCGCCAATTGCGCCGCCCAGCCCCCGATTCTCCTGATAAAAATAAATAAGCGTATACCCCCGCTCTTCAAAAGCGGGAATATAGCGCTTAATAATCTCCGCACTATCATCCGTGCTCCCGTCGTCCACGACGATATATTCAATATTCGGATAACCCTGCGCCAGAACAGATTCGATCATACGCGAAACACACCACCCCCCGTTGTAACAGGGGGTGATGATGCTTACCAAGGGCCGCTCTTGCCTATCTGCGGTCATTCTCGTCGAACAGGTCGCCGCATTCCGGGCAGAACTTGGGCGGCTTGGTGGGATCGTCCGGCTCCCAGCCGCATTTGTCGCACTTATATGAAAACGCGCCGCCGGGCTTTTTGCCGCCGCATTCCGCGCAGAATTTCCCCTTGTTTACGGTGCCGCAAGCGCATTTCCAGCCCAGCGCGTCGGCGGGTGCGGTTGCGCCGCAGTTGCCGCAGAACTTGCCCGCGTTGGTCGCGCCGCATTCGCATTTCCAGCCGTTATTCGGCGCCTGCGCCGGGGGCGGCGGGGGAGGGGCTTGCTGTTGCTGTTGCTGGCCCATGGCAAAGAGGTTTTGGGCGTTCATCCCGCCCGCGTTCTGCGCCATATTCATGCCCGCAAAGGCAAACATCGGCCCGGTCGCCTCGTTCTTGGCGGCGGAGCGCATCGCGTCAGCCTGCGCGGAAACCATATGCGCGGCGGCCATATTCGGATTTCGCAGCACGGCATTGCGCTGCAATTCCTTGATCATGGCTTCGTCTTCTTCCGGCGCCTTCACCGAGCTTACGCCAAAGGCGGCGACGGCCAGGCCGCGCAGGTCGCTCCATTTCGCGGAGAGTATCTCGTTCAGCGCGTCCGCAATGTCCTGGGTATGCCCCGGCAGCGCGGAATAGCGTATGCCCGCGGCGGAAAGCTTGGCGAACGCGGGTTGGAGCGCCGTCATCAGTTCGCTCTTCAGCTGCTCGTCGATCTGGTTGCGGCGATAGTCCGCCGTCACATTGCCCGCCACGTTCTTATAGAAGAGCAGCGGGTCGACGACCTTATAGGAATACTCCCCGAAGCAGCGTATGGCAATGTCGATATCGAGACCGATATTGTTGTCCACCACGCGGAAGGGGACGGGGTTGGCCGTGCCGTATTTGTTCCCCATAATCTCTTTCGTGTTTACATAGTACACGCGCTGGTCGCGGCCCGTGTCGCCGCCGAAGGTGAAACGCTTGCCAATGTCCTTAAAGGTATTGAGTATGCCCTTGCTGAAGCCGCCCGTAAACAGCGAGGGCGAAGTCTTACTGTCAAAGGTGTATTGCCCCGCTTCGCCGCAGAAATCCACGATCTGCCCCTGTTCGACGATCATCATAAACTGGCCATCGTTGACGGCCACAACGGAACCGTCCGAGATGATATTCTCATCCCCCTTGTTGCTGGATTTTGCGCCGGTACGCTTCTGCCCCCTGCGCAGCAGGACGTCCGTGGGCAGCGCGTCACAGTAGATAAACTCTTTCCATTGGTCTTGCATGGAGCCGCCGATGGCGCTGCCTATCGCTTTGAATAAACCCATGTTCTACAACCTCCTAATTTACTGCATATAGTATACCAAAAAGAAATCCCATAATCAACAGTATTATGTCGCGGGAGTATGTATGCAAACACAAGGTTTTGGAATCGACGGGCTATTGGCTCGCTATCCGTTTCTGCGAAAAGAGATAATCGGTCTCAGCGTAATGGGCAGGGAGATTCCCGTGCTCATTCTCGGAGAGGGCGCAGCGCCCTGCACAGCGCAGGGCGCGGAAGTCTTCTTCTCCGCGTCCCACCACGCCAACGAGAGTATTACAACGCCGCTGGTTCTGTTGTTCTTGGAAAACTACTGCCGCGCCATTGCCGAAAACGAAAATATAGGTGGCCAACCCGCAAGAGAACTGTTCCAAAGAACCCGTCTGCACATCGCGCCGTTGGTCAACCCGGACGGCGTAGCACTGGTCAACGGCAGGATTCCGCAAAATGACAGCTATTTTATGCAGGCCCGGGCGCTGGCAGCGCAGTATCCCACCATCCCCTTCCCCGAGGGCTGGAAGGCGAATATACGCGGCGTAGACCTGAACTTACAATACTCCGCGCGCTGGGAGGAGGCGAGGAGCATCAAGTATGCGCAGGGCTTCACCCGCCCCGGTCCGCGCGATTTCGTCGGCCCCGCCCCGCTGAGCGAGCCCGAGAGCCGCGCCCTGGCGGATTACACGCTGGCGCACAATTTCCGCCTAATCCTCGCCCTGCACACGCAGGGGGAAGTCATCTACTGGCGTTATCAAGACTGCGAGACTCCCCGCGCCGCCTGCATCGCGGCCGCCATGCAAAACGCAAGCGGCTACCTCGCCGAAGAAACCCCAATCTCCAGCGGCAATGCGGGCTATAAAGACTGGTTCATCCAAGACTTCCGCCGACCCGGCTTCACCGTCGAAGCGGGTATCGGCGAAAATCCCCTGCCGCTATGCGACCTCGCCGCCATCTACGCGCACTGCGAACCCATCTTCGTGTTGGCGCTCGCTAAGGCATAGCATCGCAGGGGTTAGAGTATAGGGTTTTGTGAATCTATGACATCTTATCAGCCAGCAGGTGCTCCTAACTCCTAACCCATATACCGCATCTGTACGCTATTCTGCGGGAGGGGGCACACTTTAGGGGTTGTTCTTTGTGCGGCATACTCCAAGAATTCTTCCACGCTTGGAATCCTGCCCTTGCACGGAACGGCATGCGCAAGGGTGTTCGGATTGACATAGGCGGCATTGATAGCGGCGTGCATTTCATTTTTCAGCGCAGTGACAGAGATACCCTTGGAATCTGCGAGAAGTTTTAGGCAGTGTCGACATGAGATCATGCAATAACCTTTAGCCACAGGAAAAGGCAGCGGACGATCACGGCGCCGACAAATGCAACTGTAGTTTTGGCATAACGCGTGGCAATGCCGCGCCAT
>Ga0123353_10000676_pt1 | contig 41652 bp, 39 predicted proteins | sample TergutLab28metaG_3_FD_92763 | JGI IMG/M metagenome (GOLD analysis project Ga0123353, IMG submission 92763) | Labiotermes labralis P3 segment gut microbial communities from Petit-Saut dam, French Guiana - Lab288 P3 | ecosystem: Host-associated > Arthropoda: Insects > Digestive system > Gut ... | reverse complement strand
GGAAAAGTCTGCGATTTTGCAAAAAAAGCGAAAATTATACATATAGATATAGACCCCGCTGCGATTTCAAAAATAGTAGATACTGATATTCCGGTAGTGGGTGACGCGAAGACAGTGTTAAAAGAAATGAGTTCTTTGATAAAAAATAAAGAACGCAAAGAGTGGATAGAAAAAATCGGAGAGTGGAAAAAAGAACATCCTCTTTCTTATGAAAGAAATGATGATAAACTTCGTCCTCAGTATGTTATAGAAAAAATATCGGAACTTACAAAAGGCGAAGCTATTGTCGCCACGGAAGTCGGCCAGCATCAAATGTGGTCCGCCCAGTATTATAAAGCCGCAAAACCCAGAACGTTTATCAGTTCAGGCGGGCTTGGCACTATGGGGTTTGGTTATCCGGCAGGTATAGGCGCGAAATTCGGAAATCCGGATAAAGAAGTTATAGTTATTGCCGGCGACGGTTCTTTTCAGATGAATATGCAGGAAATGGCGATTGCCGTTTTGAATGAAGTTAATATTAAAACAGTTATTTTGAATAATCAGTATCTCGGAATGGTGCGCCAGTGGCAGCAGATGTTTTACGGTAAAAGATATTCGCGCACGTGTTTGGCGAAACGTAAAACCTGTCCTTCTTCGTGTAATACTCCGGACAGGGATAAATGTCCTGTTTACGTTCCGGATTTTGTAAAATGGGCGGAGAGTTACGGAGCTTTGGGCATACGCGTTACAGATAAAAAAGACGTTGAACCGGCAATAAAGAAAATGCTTGAAGCCAAATGCCCGGTTGTGCTTGACGTATGGGTGGAAATAGAGGAAAACGTTTTTCCTATGGTTCCCGCAGGCGCGTCGCTTGATGATATAATGGTAAGGATGAACGGATGAACGGCAATTAACAATTGAAAATTTATAATTTAGAGTTTCTTTTTGTTAATTGTTATTTGTTAATTATTAATTGTTAATTGGAGTAAAAAATGCGTCATACTATTTCAGTTTTAGTTGAAAATAAATTCGGCGTTTTGGCAAGAATTTCTACTCTTTTTGCGGCACGCGGTTTCAATATAGATTCTCTTGCTGTAGGCGAAACCGAAGATCCTGCCATTTCAAGAATGACAATTGTTGTTAAAGGCGACGATTCCATACTTGAACAGATAACAAAACAGCTTAATAAGCTGGTGGATGTAATAAAAGTAAACGATTTTAGCGGTCTGGAATATGTTGAAAGAGGGTTGGCATTAGAAAAAATAAACGCTCCCAAAACCGTCCGCGCTGAGATTTTTCGCATAGCGGGGGTGTTTAGAACAAGAATTATAGATATTGCCAAAGATTCGGTAATAGTGGAAGTTACGGGCGATGAAGAGAAGATAGAAGCTTTTATAGAAGCTATTGCTGATTACGGTATTAAAGAAGTATGCAGAACAGGCGTAATAGCTATGTCCAGAGGACACAAATAAAAACAATTACGAATTCAAAATTAAGAATTACGAATCAACGGCAAAGACAAAAAACGAATGCCGAATAAAAAATAAAAGAAATAAGTAAAGGAGTCGTAAAATGGAAAAAGAAGCTAAGATGTATTATGAAAACGATGCGGATTTAAGTCTTTTAAAAGGTAAAACCATTGCTATTTTGGGTTATGGCAGTCAGGGACACGCACACGCGTTAAACTTGAGAGATTCCGGTATAAACGTAATAGTCGCGCAGCGTGAGGGCGGCAATAACTATAAAAAAGCCGTTGAAGACGGCTGGAAACCTGTAAGTATTGCCGAAGCCGTAAAACAGGCTGACTGGGTGCATATACTTTTGCCGGACGAAGTTCAGAAAAAAGCATGGGATGAAGATATTCTTCCCAACATAAAAAAAGGCGCGGTTATAAGCTTTTCACACGGTTTCAATATACGTTATAAAAGAATAGTTCCGACGGCTGATATGGATGTTATAATGATTGCTCCGAAAGGTCCCGGACATTTGGTAAGAAGACAATATGAAGAAGGGAAAGGCGTACCGTGTCTTATAGCTGTTGAACAAAACGCAAGCGGCAAAGCGAAAGAACTTGCTTTGGCATACGCAAAAGGAATCGGAGGAACAAGAGGCGGTGTTTTGGAAACGACCTTTACGGAAGAAACCGAAACCGACTTGTTCGGCGAACAGGCAGTTCTTTGCGGCGGAGTTGTTGAGTTGATAAATGCCGGTTTTGAAACTCTTGTTGAAGCAGGTTATCAGCCGGAAATCGCATATTTTGAATGTTGCCATGAAGTTAAGCTAATAGTCGATTTAATATTTGAAGGCGGTATTGCGAAAATGAATCATTCTATTTCCGATACGGCGGAATACGGCGAGTATGTAACAGGAAAAAGAATAATTACCGACTCTACTAAAGCCGAAATGAAAAATGTTTTGGGTGATATTCAGTCAGGTAAATTTGCGGATAACTGGATTAAAGAAAACGAAACAGGCAGACCTTTCTTTAAAAAATGCAGAGAAGAAATTGCAAACAGGCTTATCGAAAAAGTCGGAACTCGTTTGAGAAGTAAAATGTCTTGGGCAAAAAAATAATTCTGTATAAATGGTGTCATGCTGAACTCGTTTCAGTATTAGGTACTTAAAAAACTAACAGCAGACCCTGAAACAAGTTCAGGGTGACACAACAGGACTTTCGGAGCAGAAATTGTATAAGAAATTTTTTAAACTGTTTATTGTTTTAGCGATTCTTGCCGCGGCGTGCTATTACTCTTTTAATACTGTAATGAGCGCTATAATACACTCAAAAAAAGAAGTAGTTTTGCCTGATGTTAAAGGCAAAAACATATACGAAGCTTTGGAAGAACTTTCAAATACCGGTTTCGGTTTGAGAAAAGAAGGCGAAGAGTTTAATAACAACGTTGCTCCGGGTGTAATTTTGCGTCAAAGCCCTCCTGCGGGAATGAATGTCCGTGAGGGTAAAGTTATTAAAGTTACTATAAGCCGAGGCGGAGAAACTATATACATACCTAATCTAATAGGTCAGACTGTCCGTGCCGCAGATATTACAATAAAATCTTACGGGCTTATGATAGGCGAAGTTTCGCAAAAATATTCGGTGATAAAAGAAAAAGGAATTGTTATTTCGCAGGATCCGGCGGCAAAATCCGCGGCGGATAAAGATACTGTTATAAATCTTGTTGTTTCAAGCGGACAGCCTCCCAAAGGCATTATTTATACTCTTGATTGGAAAGGCAAGTCTTTAGAAGACGTGAAAGTCTGGGCTTCGGAAAACGGCGTATCAATTGAGGTGATAAGAGATAACTCGGAATTACCTCCAGGAACGGTGCTAAAGCAAAAGCCCGAAGCGGATACAGATATAACAAATTCGAAAAAAATACTTTTGAATATTTCCAAATAAAGGCTGAAATGAAAAAAATTATAATATCTCCGTCGATTTTATCCGCTGATTTTTCTAATCTTGAAAAAGATATAGCCGCTATTGAAGATGCAGGTGCGGATTGGGTGCATATCGACGTTATGGACGGGCATTTTGTTCCTAATATAACTATAGGTCCGGTTGTTGTTAAATCTTTAAGAAAAACTACAAAGATGCTGTTTGATGTTCACTTAATGATATCGGAACCAGAAAAATACTGGCGTGAATTTCAAAAATCCGGCGCGGATTTTATAACTTTTCACAGTGAAGTTAAAACTGATAAAAAGAAACTTATAGAAGATATAAAATCTTCCGGAATAAAAACAGGCATTTCTATAAAGCCCGCGACGCCTGTTTCCGAAATAGAATATTTGCTTCCTTATTTGGATTTGGTTTTGGTTATGACTGTGGAGCCGGGTTTCGGCGGACAGTCTTTTATGGAAAATATGCTTCCTAAAATTTCCGAACTCAGAAAAATTATAGATGCGAATAATTATGCTTGTATTATTGAAGTTGACGGCGGGATAAATGCTGAAACAGGAATACGCTGCATAGACGCGGGAGCGGACGCGCTTGTAAGCGGTAATTATATTTTTGCCGCGTCAAACCCCAAAGAAGCGCTTCAATCGCTTTTAACTAAATAAATATTTAAAATAACGATTTTGTTTTGTCTTTGTAGTGCCGCATACACGCGTCTTTTTGCAGCACTCCATTTGAGCAATTCAGCGCCAAAGCAAATAAAATAAAAAATATATTGACAAATATCATTATTTTCACTAGAATTGTCAGGACAAAAATGAAAAACTTAAATAAATTTACCATTTTAGGCGTATCGTTATTTTTTCTTTTGATAACCTCATGCAAAAGCATGCAGGGAAATTCTAAGACAACCGTTCTCGAGCAGCCGGGCGAAGATAGTGTCAACGAATATGTCATTTCAGAAGTTATGAGACAGGCTCTTGCCGACACTCCCAGGAAATATATAAGGGGAATCCATCTTTCTCAATGGGTAAGCGGTCCCACGAAATTAAGAAACGCCGCCATAGAACTTTTTAATGAAACCGAGCTTAATACTGCTGTAATCACTATAAAAGAAATGGAAGGACAGGTTTATATTGACGGCGTAAAAACAGCTAATGAAATAGGTGCTTACTTTAATGCGATCCCGAATATAAAACAATATCTGAAACAGTTAAAAGACAACGATGTGTATACCGTTGCCAGAATGGTGGTCTTCAGGGATGATCTTATGACCAGAAAAAAGCCGTCTACGGCTGTAAAAAATCCCGACGGAACTATATGGGTTGACAGAAAAGGCATTGCGTGGCTTGATCCGTATAATCAAGACGCACGTAATTATAATTTAGAAATAGCTGAAAGAGCCGCGGAGTTGGGTTTTGACGAAATACAGTTTGATTATATACGTTTCCCGTCAGACGGTCCTACAAGAAACTGCAGATATAAAAATAAGAATCATAACGCGGCAGACGCTTCGGACGCGATTGTAGAATTTTTGAAACAGGCCAATGAAAGACTAAAGCCTAAAGGCGTTAAAATATCAATAGATGTTTTCGGACTGACTACTACGGCAAGAGATGATATGGGTATAGGGCAGAGAATAGTTGAAATGTCCGAATGGGTTGATTATGTAAGTCCGATGGTTTATCCGTCTCATTATGCTAAAGGCGAGTACGGTATTGAAGACCCTAACAAATCTCCTTACGAAACTGTTTATATAGCTATGGAAGGGGCTCTGAGAAGAATTCCGGCTGAAAAACTCCGCCCGTGGCTGCAGGATTTTTCCATGGGACATAAATACGGGAAAGACGAAGTGCGAGCCCAGATACAGGCATGTTATGATAACGAAATAGGAGACTGGCTGCTTTGGAATCCAAGATGCATTTATACAAGAGAAGCGTTAAAAGAAAAGAAATCCGGAGTTGACAGGTCTTTTGAGAAAAGCAATCCGCCCACGACTTTGATGATAAGAACACAGGAAAGATTAGAAAGATTGGAAAGATTGGAAAGATTGGAAAGAGAAAAAGCGGAAAAGTCTGAAACCGGCAAATAAAAATAAAATTTTGACATATATCGAAGCATTTGTTATAATAGCCAATTATGAGTTTAAATTCTCTGATTATTATTTCTTTAATAGTTGTTTCCATAGCGGCAATTTTTGTTACTATTTATTTAATAATTACGCTTGTTCAGATAACAAAAGCGTCGAAAGAACTTGAGCTTGCTTTGCAGAAAGTAAACGTAGAACTTGATACGGTTAATAAAATTTCCAGCAAAGTCGTTAATATAACTGAAAAAATATCTTCTCCGATTATGTCTGCAGCATCGGTTATTTGCTATATTCTTTCGGGAATAAAATCAAAAAAGTAGGTTCAGGAGGGTAAAATGTGTGATAAAAAAGACACTCTTTTGGCTTTTATTTTGGGCGGAATAGTAGGCGCCGCGATAGGAGTTTTATATGCTCCTAAATCCGGAAGAGAAACAAGATATAATATAAAAAGATTCGGTGAAGAATTCGCCGATACAGTTAATGATTTAAGCGACGATTTTAAAGAAACCGGCCGTAAAATGTATGAAGAAAGCCGTGAAAAAGTATTGTCAAGCAAAGATAAAATAGACGAAGCTCTTGCAGCCGGTAAAAAGGCTTTTGAAAAATACGCAAAAGAAGATTAATAGAAGCAAGCCGAGGTAGCTCAGTCGGTAGAGCAACGGTCTGAAAAACCGTGTGTCGGCAGTTCGATTCTGCCCCTCGGCATATTTTTATGCCTTAAATAAATGCCGATGTAGCTCAGTTGGTAGAGCAATTGCTTCGTAAGCAATGGGTCGTAGGTTCAAATCCTATCATCGGCTGATCTGAACACTAAACCTTAACCATATATAAAATCCAACCTTAAGTAATTATCAAATCTAACTATTGAATGCCTTAAGCAAAAAATAAAAAAGTCATTGCAATTAAATACAATATGCATTATGCTTAGGAATATTTATGAATTTTTTGAAAATATTATCAGTTTTTGCGGTGGTACTGTTTTTTGCGCATTTGGTTTATGCTGACATTAAAGTCACGAGTGTAGAAAAGAGCGGAGCAGAATACAGCATAAGCTTTAATAATTCTATAAAAGTATCCGGTATAAAACTGATAAATAAAGACGGGAAAAATGATATAGAATTTCCGTTTTATATAAGTAAGGGCGTTATACATAAGCAGATTTCAGTATTAAACAGGGATTACAGAAAATATCTGATAAACTCTATTGAAAAAGGTTTAGCGTCGGATATTGACAACGCAAATGACAGGGTAAGTTTTAAAATAAATAAATTCAGCGCTTTGAAAAATCATAAATCAATAAAAGCTTTTATGTCGGTTATTTTTGACGGATTGATAGAAGTTGAGTGTCGTGTTTTAAGCGGGAAAAACGGATTGTGGATAGCTTGGCCTTCTGTTAAAAAAGAATCGGGCTGGAGCGGGGTTTTTGAGTTTACGAATCTAAAATTAAAAAATAAAGTTGAATCGGCATTAATCCTATACTACAATGATAAAAATGAAAACGGAAAATAAAAAACACAGCGACAGCATATTAGATATTTTAAGTACCGTAGGGCTGCCTGTTTTGTCAGGAGCTTTTTTTATTGTATGGGTTATTAATTTTCTTGAAAATCCTATAATTACCTTTCCTCTTATTTCAATATTAATACTTGCTTTGTATTTTTTTTCCGGAAGTATTTACAGCGGACTTCTTACGGTTTTTGCGGTTGTAGCCGGAGTAGTAGGCGTTATTTTTGTGGAAAGTTCTTCGCAAGCTTATTATGTGCTTGCGGGATGCGCAATCGTAACTGCTTTTTACTTTCTTTTTGATATGTATAAAGAAAGCTATTTGTCTATGAAAAACGGAAAATCCGAAGAATATGAAACTCTTGAAAGAGAAAATGCCATAAAAGATTCCGAGATATTGGAGAATAAAAAGAGAAGCGCGTCCATAATGCAGCAGATAAAAAATTTTCGCCAAATAGGAAGAATGATACAAACCTTTCAGGCGTCTCTTGACGAAGAAGAAATAATAATGAAATCCGGGGATCTTGCAGCGCAGTTTATCGGCATAGGCAACTGGAAATTGAAAAAAAATGTTCACGGCGACGTTTTTGCCAGCTATATAAAAAACACGGGGCTGCCGTTAATTGTTACAGATATTTCCAAAGATAAACGTTTTACGCTTTCAAAAAACAGATATTTATCGGTTATTGCCGTTCCTGTGGAAGTCAACGGAAGTTTCTGGGGAATAATAAAAGGGACTTCTTATAAAGCTAACAGTTTTAATGATTCTGATTTAAGGCTTTTGTCAATATTGTCGGGAATCGTAAGCACGGTTTTAAACAATGCCTATCTTTATAAAAAAGCCCGCGATTTAGCTATAACCGACGGTTTGACTGGACTTTTTACGCAAAATTATTTTAAGGAAAGGCTTAAAGAAGAAATAAACCGTTCCAAAAGCAATAATGTATCTTTGGCTGTAGGTCTTTTAGACGTAGATTTTTTTAAAAAAATCAATGATACTTACGGACATCAGGCTGGAGACGCTATTTTGCGTCAGGTAGCCCTGCTTTTAAGAGGAAGATTCAGGGAAACGGATTTAATTGCCAGATACGGCGGAGAGGAGTTCGGCGTAATAATGCTTCACACTGATTCAAAAGAGGCCTTTAAAGTATTAGAAGAGATAAGGACTATAATTGAAGCGGAAAGATTTTTTATTCCTACGGAGAGTTATTCTCCTATACAGGTTAGAATTACCGTAAGCATAGGTTTTGCGGAACTCAGACAGTATAATTCTCTGATTGAAAATGAGCTTATCAAAAAAGCCGACAGCGCTTTGTATAAAGCGAAAAATTCCGGAAGAAACAGGACGGTTGAATTCATTGATTATTAAAAAGGTATTTCCCATTATCACGGCTGCTGCAGTTGTTTTGACGCTTTATTTTATTTTAAATAACGGCATCGGGATAATAGTCTGGTCGTATTTTCTGGTTCTTGCCGGATTATACTGTGCCAAATTTTACAGAATAATCGCTCCGGTATGCAGCGTTTTTGCCGTGGCTGTAATAATAAAATATTTCGGCGTTTATCCGTATTCTGTTTCAATAACCGCCGTGGTCTTTATTTCCGTTATAGCGATTCCGTATTATTATTTTGAAAAAACCGGAAAAGAAGAAAAAGAGTTGTCCGATAAAAATTTAAAGCTGAAAAATAAATATACGGAAATTATTGCGGAACATTCTTATGCGGTTACGGAAAGACAGAGATATGAGGATATGATTGAACGTATAATGCAGCTTTACATTATAGGAAGAGATTTGTCCAAAGACATGCTTGTGGAAGAGTATGTGGGAACTATAATGAAAAGTCTCCTGCCTAGAACAGGAATTATAAGCATAAATATTTTCGACAGAGTAAAAAACGAATGGAAACCGCTTGCTTTTTCGAAACAGTATCAGCAGAAAGACTGGGAATTGTATATGCAGTTTGGAAAACCTCTGAATAATGAAATAAGATATGTAGTTATAGATAATCCGCCGTTTTGTTCGCGCGATTATAAAACGGTATTTTGGCCTTTGAAAATTGAAAACGAGCTTTTAGGATGTATTATAATCGTTTGCGAAAAAGATTATGCTTCAAGATATACTCAGGAAGGAGCCATTTTTGGCCCGCAGATAGCGTTGGGAACTAAAAGAATAAAGCTTTTCAGCGAAATAAGCGAGAAAACAAGGACTGACGGTCTTACGGGACTATATCTTAAACGTTATTTTATGGAAAGGCTTCAGGCTGAAGTCCAGAGAGAAAAACGTTATTCAGGCGGTTTTTACATTTTAATGCTGGATCTTGACCATTTTAAGACTGTAAACGACACATACGGACATCTTGTAGGGGATAAAGTTCTCTGTTCTATCGCAAAAATGCTTGTCGATTGTATTCGTCCCGGAGATTTGGTAGGAAGATACGGCGGTGAAGAATTCATAATATTTATGTCTTTGGCGTCTAAAGACGAAGCCGTTTCCATTGCGCAAAATATTATTGATACAGTTCAAAAGAAAAAATATAAAGAAAATGACGAAAAATTCAACGTTACCATAAGCGTAGGAATAAGCAATTATCCCGAAGACGCTGAGAGTATAGATCAAATAATTTCTGCCGCAGATAAAGCTTTATACAAAGCCAAACAAAACGGCAGAAACCAGCTTGTAGTTTACGATAAAAATCTTAGGCTATAAACCCCACATTTATCATTTGGTAAATCCATTTTTGTCTTTAAATCACCGGGTTTTGTTTGCGACAGGCGCATTATTGCGTCCATGAGTGAGTGTTTTTTAAGATTAACAAATTCAACTGTTTGAGCATAAACAGTAATGTGTTGTTTTATGCGAGTTGTTGAAATTGCTTGAAAAATACGAACGAATGCAATTCAGCGCCAAAGCAAATAAAACAAAAATAGTATTGCTCAAGCGTTAATAAAAGTGTAAAATAATAACAATTATTCTGCATAGGAGATTACTATGGCAAAAAAAATAGGTATTATAACCTCCGGAGGCGATGCTCCCGGAATGAACGCTGCTGTCCGCGCCGTGACAAGGTACGGTATTTATCTCGGATATCAGATGATAGGAATCAGACGCGGATTCAGAGGGCTTCTTGAAGATGATTTTGCGACTCTTACATTGCGTTCCGTAAGCGGAATTATAAATACGGGCGGTACGATTCTTCATACAGGAAGATGTCCTGAAACTAAAACAAAAACCGGAATGAACAGAGCCGTAAATACGATTAAAGAACTAGGCATTGACGGTTTGATAATCATAGGCGGAGACGGTTCTCTTGCCGCGGGCAACGCTATTTCCAAACACGGAATAAAAGTTATTAATATTCCAGCGTCAATTGATAATGATATTTGCGGAACGGATGAAACAATCGGTTATGACACAGCTTTAAATACCGCTGTTGAAGCTATTGACAAAATAAGGGATACCGCGACAAGTCATGACAGGATTTTTGTTGTGGAAATTATGGGTAGAGAACACGGTTTTCTTACTTTAGATGTGGGAATCGCCGCGGGCTGTGAATATATTGTTGTTCCTGAAATAAAGCCGGATATGAAAAAACTTGCCGAGGAACTTACAAAAGGAAAAGAAAGGGGTAAAACCTCTGAAATTATAGCTTTTGCGGAAGGCTGTGGCTCTTCTGCGGCTTTTGCGAAACAAGTAGCGGATATGACGGGGCTCGAAGTAAGAGTGAGTAATCTGGGTTATATACAGCGCGGCGGCAGACCAAGCGCAAGAACAAGAATTTTAGCTTCTAAATTCGGTTACGCGGCGGTGCATTTGTTTCACAACGGCGAGTATAATAAGCTTGTCGGAATTACAAACGGAAAAATTTCTTCAATGCCTATCAGTAAGGCTATAGCATGTGAAAAGAAGTTTGACGATAAGGCATTTAAGATTTTAAGAAACTTGTCGGTATAATAAGGAAAACACGATGAATGGAGCACTTGAGAAAATAAAACGCGGTACAAATGAAATTATATCTACGGCAGAACTTGAGAAAAAACTTGCTTCCGGCAAAAAGCTGAGAGTAAAACTTGGCGTTGACCCGACCGCTCCGGATTTGCATTTAGGTCATACCGTAGTAATAAATAAACTTAAAACTTTTCAGGATTTAGGTCATCAGGTTGTTTTTCTGATAGGCGATTTTACGGCAAGAATCGGCGATCCGTCGGGACGTTCGGATACCCGTCCTATGATGAGCGATGAGCAGATAGCCAAAAATATACAGACATACACTGCGCAGGTTTTTAAAATACTGGATGAAAGTAAAACGGAACTCGTTTATAACAGCAAATGGCTGGAAGAGCTCGGCATAAAAGGGCTGCTTGCTCTCGCTTCGAGAAATACCGTCGCCCAGATGCTTGTCCGTGATGATTTTGAAAAAAGATATAAAGAAGATAAGCCTATAAGCATAGTGGAATTTATGTATCCGATGCTTCAGGCCTACGATTCGGTTGCTTTAAAAGCCGATGTGGAACTCGGCGGAAACGACCAAAAATTTAATCTTTTGCTCGGGCGCGATATGCAAAGAGATTATGGACAGGAAGCGCAGATTGTAATAACAATGCCGCTTCTCGAAGGCACGGACGGCGTTAAAAAAATGTCAAAAAGCTATAATAATTATATAGCTTTAAACGACACTTCCAAAGATATGTTCGGCAAAATAATGTCTGTATCCGATCAGCTTATGTACAGATATTACGAACTTTTAACGCAGGCTGATTTGAAAACAGTCAAAGAAATGCATCCTAAAGAGGCCAAGGTCGCGCTTGCTCTTGAAATTACGGAGAGATATCATGGGAAAGAGGACGCTTTAAAGGCGAAAGAAGAATTTGATAAAGTTTTTGCGAAAAAAGATATTCCCGATGATATAGAAGAATTTATTGTTGAAAATAATGCAATAAAACTGTCTGATTTGCTCGTTAACAGCAATATGGTTTCAAGTAAAAATGAAGCCAGAAGGCTTATAGAGCAGGGGGGTGTTAAAATAGATTTGCAGAAAATCTCGGAAGACATTGAAATAAAAATTGAAAAAGATTTTATTTTGCAGGCAGGAAAAAGAAAATTTAAGAAGATTGTTGTAAAATAATAGGAGGATGGTAAAATGAATTTGAAAAAATTGTCGTTATGTCTTTTGGCTTTAACGTTTTGCGTAAGCATGTTCGCGTGTTCCGGACAAAGAGTCACAAGAGTCAATAATGACCAACCTATTGATTTAAGCGGAAACTGGAACGATACGGATTCGCGATTGGTGTCGCAAGAAATGATAACTGATGCTTTGGGTTCTGCGTGGCTGAGAGATTTTACAGAGAAGCAGGGAAGAAGACCTGTTGTTATAGTGGGAGATGTTTTAAATATGACTGAAGAACATATAAATACAGGTACATTTGTACAAGATCTTGCAAGAAATTTAACAAATTCAGGCAGAGTAACTTTTGTCGCTTCAAGAGATCAGCGCGAAGCTTTAAGAGATGAAAGAGCGGATCAGGCGGAGCACGCAAGAGCTTCCACTGTAAGCCAGCAGGGAAATGAAACCGGCGCGGATTTTATGCTTAAAGGGCAGATTAGTTCTATGCTTGACACAGGAAGCGGAGCACAGTTAATAGTTTATCAGGTTGACCTTGAAATGATTAATATTGAAACTAATGAAAGAGTATGGATGGGCAATAAAACTATAAGAAAAGTAGTATCAAGAAATCGTTTTAGAGCGTAATAATGACCGGTATCGGTTTTAAAATTATAAAAGCGCGTTCCTTACGCATTGCCGTTTTATTTCTTATTGCGGCGATGTTCGGGGGATGCGCTTCCGGTTTAAACGGCAGGTATTACAACCAGTTAAGAGATAAAATAGACTCGGGAGAGTTTCAAGCGGCCGCGGATTTAGTGCAAAACTCTAAAAGAAAATACGGCCAAAGAAATATTCTTTTATTTCATCTCGACAGCGGGTTTACAAATCATCTCGCCGAAAATTTTCAGATAAGTTTCAGAAATTTTGAAAACGCAAAACTCAGTTTTGAAGAGTTCTTTCAAAGAAGCATAAGCGCGGGAGCCGCGTCTATGTTTTTTAACGATTCGACTATGCCTTATTCCGGTACGAATTTTGAAAGAACCCACATGCTTGTTTTTGCGGCTTTAAATCATATTTTGTCGGGTGATGATATGGCTGCAGCCGTTGAAGCAAGACAGGCAAACAGACTGTTTTTGACATTTGCCGTTGACGGTGATTTTTACAGCGACGACGGTTTTATAAGATATTTTATGGGGCTTGTCTATGAAAATGCCGGATTTTTAAACGATGCGCATGTGTCTTATTTCAGGGCGCTGAGAGCCTACCGCGGCGGAGTCGTAAATATTGCTCCTCCCCAAGATTTAATAAACGACGCTTATACCACAGCCTTGCGTTTGAGAATGTCCGCGAGAGCCGCAGAAATAAAAGCCGAATTTCCTTCCGCGCGTGACAACAGGCTTAATTCGCCGAACGGAGAACTTATTGTAATATGCTATAACGGTTTTGTACCAAGAAAAATCAGCAGGGTTTTTGAGTTCGCGCTTTTTGATATATGGCCATACATAAATCAGGTTGAAGTTGACGATGAAGGAGAAGCCGCTGAATTTGAAAGGGCTAGATCTGTTACAATCGCAGCTTTCGCCAGCGATTTTGTAAGAGTCGCTTTTCCGCAATACCAAAGGATTCCCAATAATATAGTTTCTTTTTCGGTAGATACTAATGTCAGAACAGAAGTTTCTTATATGGCTCAGGATTTGGCGCAGCTTGCCGAGAGATATCTTGACGATCAGATATTAAAAATCCGCGCTAAAGCTCTTGCGAGAGCCGCGGTCAGATATGTTCTAGGCAGAACTACTTCAAAAGCCGTTGCCGACGCGACCGGTCACGAAGCCTGGGGATTTTTAACCAGAACTCTTTTTAATATTTTTACGGCTGTTATTGAAAATGCGGATACAAGGGCATGGAATATTATTCCTGAAAATATACTTATGGCAAGGCTTCAGCTGCCTGAAGGACAAAATGCAGTTACTCTGAATTTTTTAGACAGAAACGGACGCAGACTTAGAGTTGAAGATATGACGGTTGATATAAAAAGCGGAAGGAAAAATTTTATCTTTGTGAGGGTAAGGTCATGAAAACAAAAATTTTGTCTTTATTATTCTTGTTCGCTGTTGTTCCGGTTTTTGCGTCTGCGCCCGGGCCTCAATGGATTAAAACGGAAAAGCATATTAATTATCCGAACGATACTTTTATTACCAGGGTCGGGAAAGGTTCTACGTTCAAGGAAGCTGAATCGGCGGCAAAAAGAATCATCGTAAATGAGATTGTTAATGCTATACAAAAAAGCGGATTTACAATACGTAAAGCAGACAAGCTTGATGCGTTTATTCTCAGATCTTACGCTTCGTCATTGTCTTATAACAACAAAGCAGCCGGTGAATTTTATGTTTTTGGCACGGTCAATAGGAACACTATCAGAATGGACATTGAAAAGGAAATACTTTCAGTCAGAGGTAATGCTATTCACAATTTGCGTAAACTTGACGATTCCGTTTCAAATACTGTTCAAAAAATTAGAGAAGTAGACAATGTTTTAGCTAAATACAGACATGAAGATGTAATGATTCTTTTAAAGCAGTATTTAAAAGGAGATAATCTTATTCTTGAATCGCCGACATTCGAAAAAGAACGTCTTATAGATGAAAGGATAGAGTTATTTCAAAAAGTTTCATATGTTCTTAAAGTCGATGATTTTAACACAGCTAGAGTAAAAAAGTTTTTTTCTGAAAACGGATTGGTACTGCTTCCTTCGGTTCCTGATCAAAGTCTCGGGAGAGACATAATAGCCATAAATTGTAAAAAGGATATATCAGAGTCAAGTTACAATGAAGGTTTTAAATACGATTGGACTGCTGAAGTATCTTTTACCGACGCTTATAATCCGGGCGTTGTTATATATTCCAATTCTTCATCCGGTTCTGAAAGTTCGGCAATAGAGCACGCAGCCGGCGAAAAAGCAAGGCTTTCCGCCGAACAGGAACTAAATGATATAATTTTTGATTTTTTGAAGACGACGTTTGACGAAAAAGAATAAATAATAAAGTACAAATAACAAATTTTTGTCTATCGGCAATAAAAGGCAAGAAAATGAAAGCGTTTACCATCCAGATAGGGATTTTCGGCAGAACAAATTCCGGAAAATCTTCTTTGATGAATTTTATTACAAATCAAAATACTTCGATAGTTTCTCAAATTTCCGGAACGACTACAGACGTTGTATCGAAACAAATCGAGATTAATCCTTTGGGTCCGGTAACTTTGTTTGATACCGCGGGCATTGGCGATTCTTCCGCTTTAGGTTCTGCCAGAATGGAAAAAACAAAAGAGATTTTAAATTCTTCCGATGTTGTTCTTTTGCTTGCCGAAACCGATAAATTCGGGGATTTGGAAATAGAAATAATACAAGCGGCAGACAGAAGAAAAACACCGGTCATAATAGTAATATCAAAAAATGATTTGAATCCTCCGGATTCCAATTTTATTAAGGAGCTTGGCTCCTATTCGAAAAATGTTTTACAGTTTTCTTCCGTCACAGGAAACAGAGATAACTTTTTAAACGAACTTAAAAAAATATTATTCGGGGTTTTGCCGGAAAACTATATAGAAAATTATTCGCCGCTAAAAGATATTATAAAAAACGATGATACCGTTATTTTGGTTATGCCAATAGACGCGGGCGCACCGCGCGGTAAAATTATAATGCCGCAAATACAGACCATAAGGCATATTTTAGATTTAAACGCCTGCTCTTATATCGCGCAAGACAGCCAGTATCAGACCATATTAAACAATCTTAAAGTAAAACCGGTTATTGTTATAACAGATTCCCAGTCGGTCAAAAAAATTGCGGCAATTACGCCCGCTGACGTAAAACTTACAACTTTTTCTACTATATTTGCTGCGGATAAATCCGATATTATTGAAATGGCTAAAGGCGCGTCGGCGTTAAGTACCCTTAAAGACGGCGATAAAATTTTAATTTCCGAAGCCTGCACGCATCACGCTTCGGCTGATGATATCGGAAGGATTAAACTGCCTAAATGGATAAAAGAATATGCCGGACAAAACATAGAGATCGTTTATGCAAACGGTCAGGATTTTCCTAATATAGAGGAATTAAAAACATATAAAGTTATTGTTCATTGCGGAGCGTGTACATTAAACAGAAAAAACATGCTTGCAAGGCTTAATAAAGCCGTTGAAGCGGGTGTTCCTATAACCAATTACGGCATTGCCATATCGGTAATGCAAGGCGTGATAGAGAAAGTTTTAGAAGTTTTTCCGGAAGCCCTGAAAGCCTATAAACAACAATTAATAAATAACAAAGAATAATTAATAATTGTTGAGTTTTCGCTTTACGAAAACCGTTTTCATATATTTCAACTTTGGCGAAATTTCAAAATTGTTAATTATTAACTATTTATTATTAATTGTCGTTCAAATTTGATATAATTTCTAATCAATATTAACAGAAAAGGAGACGTTTTTTTATGAGAAAACCCTTGATGGCCGGAAACTGGAAAATGAACAAGAGCATAGCCGAGGCTGTGTCTATGGTAAATGCTTTGAAAACTGCTGTTGCGGATGTTTCTGATGTGGAAATTTTGTTATGCCCTACTTTTACCGCTTTGTATGCGGTAAATAATGAAATAAAAGGAACAAATATAAACCTTGGAGCCCAAAATCTTTTTTGGGAACCTAAAGGCGCTTTTACAGGCGAAATTTCTCCTGCAATGGTAAAAGATGCAGGCTGTTCATATGTTATTATCGGTCATTCCGAACGCAGGCAGTATTTCGGCGAAACGGATGAAACAGTGAACAAGAGGACAAAAGCCGCGTTTGCCGAGGGAATTATTCCGATTGTTTGTGTAGGAGAAACTCTTCAGGAAAGAGAAGATAATGTAACTTTTAAGGTTATTGAAGCCCAGATAAAAGGCGGTCTTGTAAATTTAACCGCTGAAGAAGCCGCGACAGTAGTGATTGCTTATGAACCTGTGTGGGCTATAGGAACCGGTAAAACTGCTACTCCCGATCAGGCGCAGGAAGTTCATGCTTTTATAAGAAAACTTTATGCGGAACTTTATAAAGATGCCGCCGATAAAGTAAGAATTCTCTACGGCGGATCTGTCAATCCTAAAAACGTTTCCGAACTTATGAAACAGCCTGATATCGACGGCGGTTTGGTGGGCGGAGCAAGTCTGGAAGCGGATTCTTTTGCGCAGCTTGTAAAATATTCCAAATAAATGAAAGTAACGGTGAATGTTTCCAACAGACACATTCATTTGACAAGAGAGCATGTTGAAGCTCTTTTCGGAAAAGACTATGTTCTTACAAAACAAAAAACGCTTATGCAGCCTCATCAGTTTGCTGCAAATGAAACTTTGACTGTATCTGGACCGAGAAATGAAGTTTCCGGAGTAAGAATCGTCGGTCCGGAAAGAAATCAAACGCAGATTGAAATTACTGTTGCAGACGCGCGTCATTTGGGAATACCGGCTGTTTTAAGAGTTTCGGGAGATTTGAAAGGATCTGCATCTGCTATTTTGAAAGGACCCGAAGGAATAGTCGAACTTAATGAAGGCGTGATTGTCGCAAAAAGACATATACACATTTCCGAAACTGACGCGATTGAAATGAGTTTGAAAACAGGCGACCTTGTTTTCGTAAAAATCAGTGGGGAAAGAGCTTTAATGTATGAAAACGTAGTAATAAGAACAGACAAAAAAAACGCCGAACCTGAATGCCATTTGGATATTGAAGAAGCCAATGCGGCATTAATAAAAAACGGCGATAAAGCGGATATAATAAAATGAACAAAATTAAAAAAGTGGCGTTTGGGACGGATCATGCGGCGGCGGAAGTAATAAGAAACACTGTAAAAGAGTATTTGAAAAGCATCGGTTATGAAGTTGAAGATTTCGGTTTTTGCGGAGAAGGATCTTGCGATTATCCCGATTATGCCGTAAAAGTCGCCGAGAGCGTGCGCGACGGAAAAGCCGATAAAGGCATTCTTATATGCGGTACCGGAATAGGTATGTCAATAGCCGCAAATAAAGTGCAGGGAGTAATAGCCGCGGTTTGCTGGGATGAAGATACCGCGAAACTTTGCGCGCAGCATAATAACGCCGATATTTTGTGTTTAGGATCAAGAACCGCTACGGTCAGCGCTTTATGCTCCAGAATAAAAGTTTTCCTTGAAACTGAGTTTGAAGAAAGACATTCGGGAAGAATAGCCAAAATTAAAGAGATAGAAAAAAAGCAGTGCGCGAAATAAATTGCGGAGTTAAATAAATGAAAAAACTTTTTATAAGTTTGATTTTCTTTTTCTCGGCGTTTGTCTTCGCTTCAGCTTCGTCAGGAGGTCTTGAGAAAGCATTAATACTTTTAAATGACGGAAAAACAGACGAAGCGATGGATATAGTAAGTTTGAAGCTTAAATCCGAAACGGTTTCCGCCGACGCATATATGGCTATGGGATTGATACAGCTTGACAAGAAAAATTATTCGCAGGCCAAAGAAAATTTTGAACAAGCTTTGCGGATAAACAAAAAAATAGTCGCCGCGCACTATATGCTGGCGATGATTTACGAAAAAGAAGGCAATGACGAACTGGCAATAGATAAGTGGCAAAGAATATTAAAGCATGCCAAAGACGTTAATCTCAGGGCTCTTGCCGAAAAACACATAAAACAGCTTAAAGGACAACTGGAATGATAAAAAAGTTTTCCGTCTTAGCTGTTTTTTTTATTTTTTTTATGTCATGCGCTTCAAACAGGGCTGTTATAAAACAGGATTTTGATTTTTCTGCAATAAGAACTGTAAGGGTAGGAAATTTCTCACCGGCAAACAACGTGCTTAGCAGTTCCGGAGACGCGGTGCAGTCCGCTTTCATAAGACAACTGCTTGCTCGCGGTTTCATGGTTGTTGTTGACCCGAACGCTCCCGCGGATGCAGTAATACAGGGAAGCGTTCTGACGTTTCAGCCGGAAAGAAGATTTCTTGTCCGTACTTCCGATAATCGCAGACCCGGTCATTGGCATGGCTGGGGCAGCGACGCAATTGAAGTGGGAGGTTCAAATGTTTACGATTTGGGACCGGCTTTCGGTATGGACGGAAGAGTTATTGCCAGTAACGCTACCGTAGGAATTTCCGCTCATATGACCGACGTTCGGACCGGAAAAGTAGTCTGGTCTATTTCTTTCTCTTATGAAGGTTTGGATTTGAATTCCGCTTTAAACGGAGCAGTCAGATTTATAGTCAGAACTTTGCCCAATTAGACCATAACGTGACAGGAGAAATAAATGAATAAGAAAATATTTTGTGCTTTATGCGCTTTTGTTTTTTCTTTTAACTTTGCCGGCGCGGAAATCGCTGTTACTGTTTATAACAACAATATAGCCATTATAAAAGACAGCAGGGAAATTGATATTAAGATAGGCGTTCAAAAAATAGAATTTGACGATGTTGCCGCTTATATTGAGCCGACGAGCGTTTTACCGAAATTTTTAAAAAGTCCTGATAAAATAAAAGTTTTGGAACAGAATTTTGATTATGACTTGGTAAGCACAGCGCAGCTTTTAAGCAAATATATAGGAAAAGAGATAGAAATTGAGAGAATAGGCAAAGACAAAAGAGATAAAATAAAAGGAACATTATTATCATCCGGCGGCGGGCTTGTTGTTCAGACAGATAAAAAAATAATATTAAATCCCGAAGGCGAAGTTTCTCTTGAAAAAATACCGGAAGGACTAAGATTAAAGCCTACTTTAACATGGCTTGTATTCAGCGAAACCGCTGGAAAGGAGCCTCTTGAAATTTCTTACCAGACGTCAGGAATGAGCTGGAATGCCGACTATGTTTTGGTAACGGACGAAAAAGACGAAAAGTCGGATATTACCGGCTGGGTAACTATCAGCAACAGAAGCGGCGCGGCGTATAAAAACGCGAAACTCAAACTTGTAGCGGGCGATGTTAATATAGTGCGTCCGAGAATGAATTATGCTTACGCTGAAGACGCCATGTACAAGTCGGCGGTTCCAATGATGGCAGGCGGAGCGCCGTCGTTTCAGGAAAAATCTTTTTTTGAATACCATATTTATGAACTTCAAAGAAAAACCGATTTGAAAAATAACGAAATAAAGCAGATTGAATTTACTTCCGCGCGCAATATTCCGATAAACAAAGTTTTTACTTTTAACGCTTCGGTAAATCCCAAGGTTACCGTTAATCTGGAATTTAAAAATTCCGAAGATAATAATTTAGGAATGCCTTTGCCTAAAGGCAGGGTGAGGGTTTTTAAATATGACGGAGATTCAATGGAGTTTGTAGGCGAAGACCAGATAGACCACACGCCAAAGGACGCAAAGCTTTCAATATACACAGGCAACGCTTTTGACATTACCGGAGAGAGAATACAGACAAATTATAAAACAGCTTCAAAATCCGCTGAGGAAAGCGTCAGAGTAACCGTCAAGAATTCCAAAGACGTTCCGGTTGAAGTAAATATTGTGGAAAATATGAGCAGATGGGACGACTGGAAAATAACCGAAAGTTCCGTAAAATTCAATAAAAAAGATTCCAGAAGCGCGGAGTTTTTGATTTCAATTCCCGCGAATTCCGAAAAAACGGTGGCCTATACGGTAAAATACAGCTGGCAATAAATAATTTCAGGCATATAACATAAAAACGATGAGAAAATTTATTTTAAAATATTTAGCGGTATCTTTTATAATGGTTGTAGCATCGGTTATGCTATGGCTGCTTTTTGTTTATTTCTGGTTTTACGGCACGGTACAGAAATCTTTTACCCCTATGGTTTCCACGGTTCAAAACGAAGTTGTGTCTCCGGAACACGTTAACTCTAAAGATAAATTAAAATTGCTTTTTACGGAATTTGAGCAAAGCAAAGAAATTATTACTTATTCTTTTGTAAATAAAGACAAAAGCGTAAGTTATGCAGAGGGTTTAAGAAAGAGAGATAATATACTTTGGTGGCTTAACGTAATTTATCCCGTAAAGGCGGGTGATACCATAATAGGTTGGATTAAAGTATGGCCTTCTCCCGAAATAGTCGCGGGTTTTCTATTCTCAGAGAAAAATATTCTTATACTTTTTATATCTTTTCTGTGTTCCATTCTGCTTGTTTTTTGTTTAACCGCGGCATATGTATTGTTTAGATTTTTAGTGCCGTTGTCTGAATTTCGAAGTGTAATAAAAAACATTGCGGACGGAACCGCTTCTGATATAAAAATAAAGTATAAAAGCGGTTTGTGGAAAAATATGTATGAATCCGTTTTTAAGCTTAATTCGAAAGTTGCCGATGTAAATACGACTATTCAAATGCTTTTTTCAGTTTCAAAAGCTCTGACATCCAAAGTGGATATGAATAATATATTTAATGTGGTAATGAACATAATACAAAAAAAATTCCCTGACTCCATGTGCGCGATAATTTTGCCGGCTGAGGACGGGTCTTTAAGGATTACTGCAAAGCTCGGATATTCGCAGGGTTTCTCCAGAAGCATAAAAATTGCCGAAGGAAATCCGGTTGCGGATGCTTTTGTAACATCAAAAATGACTATTGTAAAAAATATAAATCTGATTGACCAAAAATTTGTAAAAGAATTTGTTTCCGAGGGTGCGCTGACCCAGATAAACGTGCCTCTTATTGATGAAGATAATACCGCTTTGGGGATATTAAACGTCAGCGGAAAGACAGACAATATTTTTGAGATTGACACTACGGATACGATTGCGATTATAGGTAAATATCTTTCGATAGCTTTAAGAAACGCTAAAATGTACGATAAGGTCCAGGAGTTAAATAAAAAGCTTGAAACGGAAGTGAATACAACATCAAACGAACTTATACAAACGAATGCAAAACTTATAAGAAAAGTCCGCGACATAAAAACTTTATCGGATATTTCAGCTTTTGCGTCCGCTAAATTCGATTTAGGCGAAATAATTCCTTTTGTCATACAAAAAATAATGGAACTTACCGGAATGGAAACTTCCGCTGTTCTTATTGAAGATCCCGTCACTAAACAGTTTTCATTTTTGAAAGGATCTTTTTCATTAGATCTAGAGCAACTTTCTGCGGTTAAATTTTCGGCTGAAAATTCGGGAGTGATAAAAAATATCAAAAAAAATAAAAAAACCGCGGTTTTTTCAAATGCCGCTGCAATAAAAAAAGAAGCTTCTGAATTTTCAAGTATTGTTTCAATGTCTTCCGCGATTTTTGCGCCTATAGAATCAGTCGGCGAAGTTACGGGAGTTTTGGTTTCCATAAATAAATTCGGAAATGAAATTTCGGATAATGATGTCAATATAATACAGCATATAGCGGTTTTATTTGACGGTATTCTCTCGAAAGTAAAACTCTATTCCGAACTTGAAAAGAAAGTCAGCAAACTTACTTTTTTACAGAGAGTATCTTCAGCTATAGCTGCTACTCCTAACTTGGAAAAAACGCTTGAAAAAATTATAGACGTTACCAAAGAAGCTTTTAAAGCCGATTTATGCGCGGTGCTTTTATATGATGAAAAAACGAATCTTCTTGTTACGCAGAAAGGAGCATTTTTCCCGGGCGGAATCGAAAAAATCATGCTTAAAATAGCCAAAGACGACGAAAATTCTTTATCGGCAAAAATTTTCAGGGAAGGAATTCCTTATTTAAGCGCGGACGCCACTGCGGATACGTCGATCAGGAGCCACAGTGCGAAAGAATGGGGTATAAAATCAATAATAATAGTTCCTCTTATAAGCGACGGTAAGGTTATAGGGGTTTTGAGAGTCGGAAAACAAGAACCCGACTTTTATAGCGAGGAAGATAAAAATTTAATAATAATGATTGCAAGCCAGGCCGCGAAACTTATAGAAAACGCCAATTTATACAGCGAACTGGCAGCGCGTAAAATGTAGAAAAGGCAGTTACAAATGACGAATTACAATTTACGAATCAACGGCGACGGCAAAGAATAACGGCGATTGTGATATGAGGCAAAGCCTTGCTTATTGATATGTGCGCAAAGCATATTCTGAAGTGATTAATTATTCACTATTAACTATTAATTGTTGTTAATAAAAGGAGCGGTAAATGGACATGCCTGATTTAAAAGTAATATCTGCAGATGTCAGGAAAGATATTATCAAAATGCTGGAACTTGCGGGTTCCGGACATCCTGGAGGCAGTTTGTCTTCAGTGGAGCTTTTAGTATCTTTGTATTTTAAACACATGAAATTTAATCCTAAAAACGCAAATGACCCCGACAGAGATTATTTTGTTTTGTCAAAAGGGCACGTATGTCCCGTTTTGTATGCGGTTCTTGCGCAGCTTGAGTGCATAGCACCTGACGAACTTTGTACTTTGAGAAAGGCAGGCAGCAGGCTGCAGGGGCATCCGGCAAAAGATAAAGAAATTCCGGGTGTTGAAATTTCGACAGGATCTCTCGGCTACGGTTTGTCTATAGGTGCAGGGATTGCGGTAGGAATAAAACAGCTTAAAAAGAATAATAGAGTCTACGTTTTAATGGGAGATGGCGAGCAGCAGGAAGGAAGCATCTGGGAAGCCGCGATGTCTGCGTCTCATTTCAAACTTAATAACCTGTGTGCGATAGTTGACGATAACGGTTTACAGATAGACGGACCGACAAAAAATATACTTAATGTAGAATCTATTGCCGATAAATATAAATCTTTCGGCTGGAATGTTGTAGAAATTGACGGGCATAATCTTGACGAAATAGATTCCGCGTACAAAAAAGCGGAAGCGGAAAAAGAAAAACCTACCGCTATAATCGCGAAAACAGTTAAAGGCAAAGGCGTTTCTTTTATGGAAAATCTTGCAGAGTGGCACGGAAAGGCGCCCTCAAAAGAGCAGATGGAAAAAGCATTTGCCGAAATAGACGCGGCTTTAGAAAAAAATAAATAAGCTTAGTTATATATTAGGAGAAAAAAATGATAGAAGTTTTTGGAAAAAAAGCAACGAGATTCGGTTTTGGGGAAGCACTGGTGGAACTCGGCAAAAGAGATCCGAAAATATTTGTGCTGGGAGCAGATACCGCTTCATCTGTGGCAATAAACGGTTTTCAGGAAAAGTTCCCGGACAGATTTATAAATGTCGGCATCGCGGAAACAAATCTTATAGGTATGGCCGCGGGTCTTGCTGTCGCGGGTTTTATTCCGTTTGCGGCGACTTACGGGGTTTTTGCTTCGGGCAGACCGTGGGAACAAATAAGGACTACGGTTTGTTATTCAAATCTTAACGTAAAAATAGGCGGTTCGCATTCCGGGCTTATGGTAGGCCCTGACGGCGCGACGCATCAGGCTTTGGAAGAAATAGCGATAATGAGATGTTTGCCGGAAATGAAAGTGATAGTTCCCTGCGATTTGGTTGAAACAAGAAAAGCTACTATGGCAAGCGCTTATATAAACGGACCTGTGTATATAAGATACGGCCGTGAACATATTCCGATAATAACAAAAGAGGAAGATGTTTTTGAAATAGGCAAAGCCAATATTTTAAGAGACGGGAAAGACGTAGCTATTATGGCTTGCGGAACAATGGTTTACGAAGCCTTGTCTGCCGCTGAAATTTTAGATAAAAAAGGCATAAAAGCAAGAGTTATAAATATTCATACCGTAAAACCCATAGATGAAAAAGCCATAATTGACGCGGCTAAAGAATGCGGCGCGATAGTTACCGCGGAAGAACATCAGATATTTGCGGGTTTCGGTTCGGCTGTAGCGGAAGTCGTTGTAAGAAATTGTCCCGTTCCTATGGAATTTGTAGGCATTAACGATACATTCGGCGAGTCGGGCGAACCTTACGATTTAATGGCAAAATACGGTTTAAAAGACGTAAACATAGCGCAAACGGTTGAAAAAGTTTTAAAAAGAAAATAACGTGGAAGATTTTTTCAAATAAAAACATAAAGAGAGCCGCTATGCTTAAAAGAATTGTTCTCATTGTTTTAGACAGCGCCGGGGTAGGCGAGCTTCCGGATGCCGAAAAATACGGCGATAAGGGAGCAAATACAATCGGTCATATTCTTGATTCTATGCCCCCGGATTTTTCTTTGCCTAATCTGGAAAAACTAGGGCTTTATAAAATCTTAAATAGAGAAACCAAGTTTTCTGATGAAGATATTATAGGCTGTTACGGTAAATCCGCCACGCAGTCTCCTGCCAAAGATACCACGGCGGGGCATTGGGAAATGGCAGGAATAATTTTAAACAAACCCTTTCCCGTTTACCCAAACGGATTCCCATCTGAAATAATAGAAGAATTTGAAAAGCTTATCGGAATAAAAACAATAGGAAACGTTGCCGCTTCCGGAACCGAAATAATAAAAGAGCTCGGTGAGCAGCATCAAAAAACGGGTTATCCGATAGTTTATACTTCGGCGGATTCTGTATTTCAAATTGCCGCTCATGAGAAAACTTTCGGGCTTGAAAAGCTATATGAAATATGCGAAACGGCAAGGGATATGTTAAAAGGCGATAATGCCGTAGGTCGTGTTATTGCAAGACCTTTTACAGGAACGCCGGGCAACTATATAAGAACCGCAAACAGGAAAGATTATGCTTTAAATCCTCCGGATATAACGATTCTTGACGAAATAAAAAATTCCGGCGGAGATGTTATAGGGGTAGGGAAAATTGAAGATATTTTTAACGGTATAGGTTTAACCGAAGTTATTCATACAAAAGGAAATTTAAACGGAATAGAAATTACTTTGTCCGAGATAAATAAATCTATCTGTAAAAAAACTTTATTGTTTACGAATTTAGTTGATTTCGATATGCTTTGGGGACACAGAAGAGATGTTGCTTCTTACGCTAAAGCATTAAAAGAGTTTGATAATTTTTTGCCTGAAATTTTAAACTCTTTGACCGAAAACGATATGCTCATTATAACAGCCGATCACGGCTGTGACCCGACTTATAAAGCCCATACAGATCATACAAGGGAATATACGCCGCTTTTGGTTTACGGAAAAATTTTGAAGAAAGGCGTAGATTTGGGTGTAAGAGAATCTATGGCTGATATTGCCGCTACTATAGCTGATATTTTCTCTCTTCCGGCTATGAAAAACGGGAAAAGCTTTAAACGTCAGATAACAATTAACAAATAACAATGGATAATTGTTGTGTTTTTGCTTTACGAAAACTTTTTAATATGTTCCGGTATATCCGAAACTCAAAAATTATTATTTATTAGTTGTTAATTATTAATTAACAAAGGCATTGCAATGAACCCTGTTATAAAAATTTCAAAAACAAAATCATTTTTAAAGAAAGTTTTGCGTAATAAAAAATTCAATCCCGAAATTGTAATTATAACAGGTTCGGGTCTTGGCGGTATTCGTAAAAAATTTGAAATTATAAAAACCGTTAAATATGAAAAAATACCGTTTTTTGCGAAAGCCACTGTAAGCGGCCATAAAGGCGAACTTGTTTTTTGTTCGTATAAAGGAAAGGATATAATTATCGTCAGCGGCCGCGTTCATTATTACGAAGGGCATAATGCAGGCGAAATAATTTATCCGTTAAGAGTTCTGAAAGCTCTTGGCGTTAAAACGCTTATATCTACAGCCGCAGTCGGCGCGTTAAATAAAAATTATAACCCCGGAGATATAGTATTTATAAAAGACCATATAAACTTTACGGGAAATAATCCTTTAATCGGTGGACATTTTGACGAATTCGGAAAGCGTTTTCCTGATATAGGCAGCGCTTATGACGCGGAATTAAGAAAATTTGCTTTAAAGGCCGCAAAACAAAATAAAATAAAATCCCGCGAAGGAATATATTTCTGTGTAAGCGGTCCGTCGTATGAAACGCCGGCAGAAGTTTCGGCTTTCAGAAAACTCGGCGGAGACGTAGTCGGAATGTCTGTTGTTTATGAAGTTATTGCCGCGGCTCAAATGGGAATAAAAACTTTAGGAATATCTTATGTTTCAAATATGGCGGCGGGAATAAATAAAGAAGCTTTAAGTCATGACGACGTGCTTGTTTTGGGCAAAAAAGCCGGAGCAGAAATTTCCGTAATAATAGAAGGCGTATTGGGAAAAATAAAATGAGAGCATACGACATAATATACAAAAAAAGAAACCGGTCGGAACTTTCAAAACAGGAAATAGAATTTCTTGTTTACAGATATAACAACGGCGAAATTCCTGACTATCAAATGTCGGCTTTTTTGATGGCCGTGTGTTTCGCGGGAATGACCGACGAAGAAATATTTAATCTTACTAACGCTATGGCAAATTCCGGCGATATTCTTGATTTATCGCGTTTTGACGCGCCTACGGCTGACAAACATTCTACCGGCGGAGTTGGCGACGGAACATCTTTAATTATAGCTCCAATTGTTGCCGCTGCAGGGATTTATGTTCCGATGATGGTCGGCAGAGGTTTGGGGCATACAGGCGGAACATTAGACAAACTTGAATCTATTCAAGGTTTCAGGACTTCCGCCGATAAAGACGAGTTTTTAGGATTTCTAAAATACGCCGGAGCGGCTCTTACCGGACAGACAAACGAGATAGCTCCGGTTGATAAAAAAATGTACGCATTGCGCGATGTTACCGCTACAGTAGAGTCAATACCTTTAATATGCTCAAGCATAATGTCTAAAAAAATAGCTGAAGGCGCGAAAACTTTGGTTTTAGACGTAAAAACCGGCAACGGCGCATTTATGAAAAACCATAAAGACGCGCGGGAACTTGCGGAAAAAATGATTGCCGTAGGCAAAAAATTTAAACGTAATATTTCGGCTTATGTTACCGATATGGACATGCCGCTCGGGAACTGCGCCGGAAATTCTTTGGAAATAAAGCAGGCGGTTGAAATTTTGAAAGGAAATTTAAAGAATGATTTATCGGAATTATCGATAGAACTTTCCGCGGCTATGATTTTTAACTCGGGCTCTGCCGCTTCTTTAGAGCAGGCTAAAGGTATTGCCGAAAAACAGCTCTCAAGCGGAAACGCTTTGGAAAAATTCAGGCAGATTATTAAAACGCAGGGCGGAAATCCTAAAGTGTTAGATAATCCCGATGAAATTCTTCCTAAAGCAAAAAAATCTCTGAAAATTTCTGTTGCAAAAACCGGATATGTCTCTTATATGAAAACAAGAGATATCGGAATCGCGGCTATGATGACAGGCGCGGGACGAGCAAAAAAAGAAGATAAAATAGATTACGGCGCGGGCGTGTTTTTTTATAAAAAAACAGGCGAATACGTAAAAGAGGGAGAAACTATAGCGGAACTTTTTTATAATGACGCTTCTCTGATAGAAGAAGCAGCGGCGCTTATGAAGGAATCTTATATAATATCGGAAGATAAGTCCGAACGACCGAAACTGATAAAGGAAATATTAAACTGATGAACTTTGAAAAAGAAAAAATCTGGAAGATTCCTAAAGATAACAGCGCGAAAATATCGGAAATTTCGCAAGTCCTGCCGTTAAATCCGAAAATAGTATCTATGCTTATAAACAGAAATGTAGATACCGCGGAAAAGATTGCAAACTTTCTTTACGGCGGCATAGAATCTTTGCATAATCCGTTTTTATTCAGGGATATGCAAAAAGCCGTCGAAAGAATAAGAAAAGCGATTGATTTACGTGAAGAGATTTTAGTTTACGGCGACAGGGATGTTGACGGCGTTACCGCCGTAAATGTTATTGTAAACACGATAAGACTTTTGGGCGGAAATGTCCACTGGTATGTTCCCGCAGACCAGGGTTACGGAATATATAAAGATATTCTTACTAAATATGCCGCAGAAAATGTAAAACTTTTAATAACCGTTGACTGCGGTATTTCCGCTGCGGCGGAAATAGGATACGCGAAAGATTTGGGAATGGATGTTATTATTACGGATCATCATGAACCTCCTTATGAGGGCGTTCCGGATGCGTATGCCATTATAAATCCTAAAATTAATGATGCTAATTATCCGTTTAAAGACCTTGCCGGATGTTCCGTAGCGTTAAAAACCGCGCAAGCCTTAACTGCGACTTTTACCCGAAGTTATAATAAAGATGTCTTGATATGTTTTGCGGTAAAAAACGGCGATGATTTTTCCGGAAATTATCTGAAAATAAAAAATGATTTGGAAACGGAAATAAATGTTTTTAATTCCGCTGCAGAAATAAAACAGATTGTAAAAAATTCGTTCAGGGTATATACTAACAGCAGTGAATTGAAAAGTTTTTTTGTCAAAGCTGACGCTTTGCTTAAGGATAAAATAGAGGTTGTTCTTGCTGACGGAGAAATAAAAGATATCAATGCGCTTTTGCGTTTTTACAAAATAAATAAAATAAAAAATGAGGAAAGAATAAGAGATTTTTTTGAGAATAATCTGGACTTGTGCGCTCTCGGTACAATTGCCGACTCTATGCCTTTAATTGATGAAAACAGAATTATAGTAAAAGAGGGTATAAAACTTATGGTTTCAAATCCTAACGCCAAGCCGGGATTGGGACTCATACTGGAGGATACGGTAACTTTAAAAAATCTTCAAAATATCACCGCCCGTACTATATCATGGAACGTGACGCCGGTTATAAATTCATCCGGACGTATGGGAAGGGGAATGCTTTCCGCGCAGCTTCTTATGACAAACGATTCTTTTCAGGCTAAAAATCTATACGCGGATATCGTAAAGCTTAATGCAGACAGGCGCTGGCTTCAGTCTGAAAATATTGAACAATTCGGGCAGCTTTTAAAAGAACAATGCGATTTGGAAAAAGATAAAATCTTTATAGTTAAAGCTTCAAATCTCGAGCACGGTGTAACCGGTATTGTAGCGTCGCAGATGGTAAAATCTTATTTTAAACCGGTTTTTCTTATTATAACAGACGGCGTTGAGGCAACCGGCGCTGCGCGTTCGGTTGACAGTTTTGATATAGTTGCGGCTCTTGAAAGCGTAAAAGATATACTTATTAAATACGGCGGTCACAGCCAGGCGGCCGGTTTTACGATTGAACATTCAAAAATAGATGAGTTTAAAAAAAGAATAACAGAGTATGCCGAAAAGAATTTTACTCCTTCGGATTTGGCGGAAACCATAATAATAGACGGCGAACTTAAAATTTCAGATATAAACTCTGATTTTTATAAACAAATTGATATTATGGAACCTTTCGGAATGGCTAATCCGCGTCCGGCGTTTTGCATAAAAGGCGTAAATGTTACCGAGATGTCTGTTTTTGGCAACAAAGGCGAACATCTGAAATTTAAAATTTCGCAAAAAGGCAGCAGAAATGTTCAGGCTGTTTTTTGGAACGGCGCGCAGTTTTCAAACGCGCTGCGTAACGAAAATATGCTTGACGTCGCTTTTCAGCTTGAATTAGCGGGTAAAGGCGAAAAGGATCTTGTACAGTTGAATATTGTTGATGTGAAACCGGCAATTTAAATTTGCAGTTAAAAAAGGGAGGCGGAAATGTCTGAAAAAGAAATTGTAAAAATAGCTTTTATCGGCGGAAGCGGGTTGTACGAAATTGACGGAATTGAAAATGTGGCTGAAAAAGAAATAGATACTCCTTTCGGAAAACCTTCGGATAAAATTACCATAGGAAATATTGACGGCGTCAGATGCGCTTTTTTGCCGCGTCACGGCAAAGGACACATTCTTCTGCCTTCGGAAATTAACCAGAGAGCGAATATGTACGCTCTTAAATCTCTGGGAGTCGAGCAAATTGTCGCCTTTACGGCATGCGGATCTTTAAAAGAAAAAATGAAACCTAAAGATTTTGTTATTCCCGACCAGATTTTTGACAGAACAAAAAACAGACCTAATACTTTTTTCGGAAGCGGAATTGTCGCACATGTCGGAATAGCGAATCCTTTTTGTAATGAAATAAGAGACATTATACATCAGTCTGTTTACGAACACGGCATAGAACATCATTTCGGCGGAACTTACGTATGTATAGACGGACCGCAGTTTTCAACAAAAGCGGAATCGGAAGTCAACCGCCAGCACGGTTTTTCAGTTGTAGGAATGACTGCCGTTCCCGAAGCGAAACTTGCCAGAGAAGCCGAAATGTGTTACGCGAATGTTTCTTTGGTAACCGATTTTGACGTTTGGAAAGAAGGCGAGGAAGTTACAAATGACGCGGTAGTCGCGACTATGACCGCAAATATTACAAACGCCAAAAGAGTGGTAAGAGATTTGGCTGTAAAACTTTCAAAAAGGGAAATCAAATGTTCCTGCTGTGAAGCGTTAAAAACAGCTATTATGACCGCTCCCGAAAAACTTTTGATTAATCCGAAATATAAAGATTTAGCTTTATTTCTTGATAAATACTATAGCAAATAAGATTAAAGATTGAAGATTGGAGAGTGGAGATGTTGTGTTTCGGCGAAGCCGAAACTTATTTAAATGTTTTTGTGGAAGGAAAAACACGTTATCTTCACTCTTAAATCTTTACTTTTAACTCTTGTTTTAAAGAGGATACTATGCAAGCAGTATATAAAGATCTTATGGATGCTGCCCGTAAGGCAGCCGCGAATTTTTATGCACCGTACTCAAATTTTGCGGTAGGAAGCGCGGTTTTAAGTTCAAGCGGAAAAGTTTACATAGGTACGAATGTTGAAAACGCTTCTTATGGTTTGACAAACTGCGCCGAGCGTTCTGCTTTGTTTAATGCTTTTTCGCACGGTGAAAGAAAAATAGAAGCAGTCGCGATATGGAGTAAGAATCCGGAAATTTTTCCTTGCGGAGCGTGCAGACAGGTGATTTTGGAGCTTGCTCCTGATGCCGACATCATAATAAACGGCAGAGAAGACAAGCTGATTGTTTTAAACGTTTCAGATTTGATGCCTTTTGCTTTTGATAAAACGAATCTTAAATAGAAAGTTTAATTTATCATTCTGCGCGTAGTCGCAGAATCTATGAATTATAGACCCTGCAGCTTTGTGCAGGGTGACAGCTTTGGGTAATTGCATTTTAAATGATAATCCCGTTAATAAATAACAAATGAAAAACAAAATAATTGCGCTGCTTTTTATATTCTTCATTTCCGCAGTTTCCGTTTTTGCTATGGAAAAGACTTTGTATTCCGTATCAGGCGATGACCAGACGGGAATAAGAGGCTATCCTTTAAAAAACGAATATGTTGTACGTATTGTTAACAGCGACGGCTCTCCGGCCGAAGGCGTTGCCGTTAAATTTTCAAAAATACGTTCCGCAAACGAAGGGCTTGGCAAAAATACAAGCTATGTTTCTCAGTCTGAAGCTCTTACAGATGAAGACGGTTACGCGAAAACCAAATTGGTTTTAGGCAAAACTGCTTCCGAAGAAATAAATGTTGTTGCTTTTTCAGACGATGTTCCCGGAAGCGTAATTTTTAATACGCGCGCGTTTAATAAAAATTGGCTTGTGATGATGCTTTTAAATCTTGCAGGCGGTCTGGCGCTTCTTCTTTTCGGAATGACCTTTATTAATGATGCGTTGCAAAGAGCGGCCGGACAAAAATTCAGAAGTATTCTTACTTATGCCACTTCGTCAAAAATCCGCGGGGTAATCTCAGGTTTTTCTCTTACCTGTTTAAATCAGTCCAGTTCCGCCACCATGCTTTTTGCTATAAGTCTGATAAGCGGCGGAATAATGTCTTTTTACCAATCTATGGCTGTGTCTTTGGGTGCTTCCATAGGCTCTACGATTACGGCGCAGCTTGTTGCTTTCAGGCTTGTAAATTACGCTTTGCTTATAATCGCCGCTGGTTATGTTATATCTTTTGTTTCCGGAGGAAAAAGGCTGTCGAAAGTCGGCGACGCGATATTCGGCTTTGGTCTTTTATTTTTCGGAATGAAGTTGATGTCCGACGCTATGATTCCGCTTACGCTTAATCCGGTTTTTCTTGATTTTATAGCGGCAATAAAATCTCCTCTTTTTGCTATAAGCGCGGGCGTAGCGATGACTCTTATAATACAATCAAGCGGCGCTTTTGTAGGTATAATTATAGCATTAGCGGCTTCAGGTATTTTAACTTTAGAGCAGGCGATATGCCTTGCGTTAGGCTCTCAAATCGGTACATGTATTACCGTGGTTATCGGCGCGTTAAGGATGCCCAGAAGCGCGAAAAGAGCGGTAATTTGGCAAATAGTTCATCAGACTATAGCTGTTATTCTAGTCTTTCCTTTTTTACAGATAGTTTCTTTTAACGGTCAAGGCGTTTGGCTTGTTTTTATAAAAGGGTTTACTGAAACTTTGTTTTTTACCCAGGATATCGGAAGACAAATTGCGATGTCGCACACGTTGGTTGTGGTTTTAAATATGCTTATTTTACTTCCGTTTTTAAAATATTTTCAAAAAATAGTGTTTTTCTTTTATCCTTTCCGTAACAGCGAGATATCTTTTGGAACAGTTTATATAGATATTAAAAATCCCGAACATGATGTCAATAAAGCTCTTGTTCTTTCAAAGCTTGAAATTCAGAGGCTTGGTGAATTTGTTTCCGAAATGCTTACTAATTCAGTAAAGGCTTTGAAAACAAGAAATATAGATATTCCGGAAAGTATTTCAAATAAAGCTCTTAAAACGGATATTCTTTATAAAGAAATAGTTCCGTATCTTGCAAAAATCGGTCAGAGTAAACTGAGCTCGGAACAATCTAAGAAAGAGATCCAGCTTCTTTACGTTTTGGATAATCTCGATGAAATTGCCGACATTATTGACAGAAATCTTATGTATACGGCGAGAAAAAAGATAAGAAGTTTTTCGCGTTTTTCCGAAGAAGGTCTTGAGGATATCAAGAAAATTCACGGAGTCGTTTGCGAAAATATGGTCAGAGTTATGAACGCTTTTTCTTCGGAAGATGAAGTTCTTGCCGAAGAAGTTGCGGCTTTAAAAGCACGCGTGCGTCTTTTAACTTCAGAACTCAAGCAAAAACATATTGCAAGGCTTCACGCTAATCTGCAGGAATCCATAGAAACTTCAGGATTCCATATGGATATTCTGGATCAGTACGCAAGAATAAATTCGATGATATGCGATATAGGCGAGATAATATCCAGAGAAGTGTAATTTTAAACCTTGCGTATAAAAAGGTATTTTTATATAATTCTAAGTAATGCAGTAAAATTTTATAAGAGGAGAAAGTAAAATGAAGAAATTGACGTTTGCGGTTTTTGGTCTTGCGTTGTTGATGGCGGCGTGCACTACCCCGGGAAAAAATACGGCTATAGGCGCTGGCGCTGGCGCGGTTCTTGGCGGAGTTGCCGGCGGAGTTATTGCTCATAATACCGGAGGCGATGCGAAAACAGGAGCATTGATAGGAGCAGGCAGCGGATTGTTGGTTGGCGGAGTTGTCGGAAATTATTTTGACAAACAGGCGAAAGAACTTGCCGCGATAGCAACTGTTACAAAGACAGATGACGGAATTGTCGTTACTTTGAAAAATGATATTTTGTTCGGTATAGGAAGCTCGGAATTAACTTCTGCTTCAGTTCAGACATTGTCTGATTTAAACAGAGTTTTGAAGAAATATCCCGAAAATATAATAATTGTCGAAGGTCATGCCGATAATACAGGAAATGCAGCTTCTAACCAGACATTATCGGAAAAAAGAGCAAAAGCGGTTTATGATTTTCTTTTGGGACAACAATTGAAAACATACAGAATATCATATAGAGGTTTCGGCGATACCAGACCGGTTGCCGACAATTCTATAGAAGAAGGCAGAGCGAAAAACAGAAGAGTTGAACTGAATATTACCGCGAATACCGAACTTATAAAACAGAATTATAAATAATCAGTTTTTTACAAAAGAACCCTGCAAGCGTTATAATGCCTGCAGGGTTCTTTTTTTATATGTCATTTTTTTGCTAAAATACGTTAATTGTTGTTTGTCATTCTAAAAAACATTTGTTAAATTTTTGGAGAAATTATGAATTTTCAAGACATTATTATGAAGCTTCACGCATTTTGGGCTAAAAAAGGATGCCTGATATGGCAGCCTTATGATTTGGAAAAAGGAGCGGGAACTTTTAATCCCGCCACTTTTTTAAAAGCATTAGGTCCGAAGCCGTGGAATGTGGCTTATGTAGAACCTTCAAGAAGACCTACAGACGGCAGATACGGCGAAAATCCTAACAGATTACAGCATTATTACCAGTATCAGGTTATTATGAAGCCGGCTCCGAAAGATATACAGCAAATGTATCTTGAAAGTTTAAAAGCCATAGGTCTTGACCCTAAAAAACATGATATAAGATTTGTTGAAGACGATTGGGAATCTCCAACTCTCGGCGCGTGGGGACTGGGCTGGGAAGTTTGGATAGACGGTATGGAAGCAACCCAGTTTACATATTTTCAGCAGGTCGGCGGTATAAATCTTGACCCTATTTCCGTTGAAATAACTTACGGAACTGAAAGACTTGCAATGTATGTGCAAAAGAAAAATAACGTGTATGATTTGCAATGGACTGACGACGTAACTTACGGCGACGTTCATTTGGAAGACGAAAAAGAATGGTCTTGTTATAATTTTGAAAAAGCCGATACCGAGATGCTCAAAAGGCATTTTAACGATTGGGAAAAAGAAGCCCAGAAACTTGTGGCGGACAATTTGCCTCTTCCCGCTTATGACGCTGTAATGAAATGTTCTCATTTGTTTAATTTGCTTCAGGCAAGGGGAGCAATATCCGTTTCGGAACGCGTGGCTTATGTTTTAAGAGTAAGAACAATAGCAAAAGCAGTTGCGGAAGGTTATTTAGAACTACAAAGTAAAATTTAGGAAGAGTTGTCACCCTGCGCGAAGTCGCAGGGTCTATAAATTCATAGATTCTGCGACTTCGCGCAGAATGGCAGATAATGAAAGAGGAATAAAAAATGACAGAACAAATTAAAAATGCATTGCTTGAAATCGGCGCGGAGGAAATTCCGGCGTCTTATATAGAGCCGGCTTTAAAACAGATTGAAGAATTTGCGGTTAAGTCTTTTAACAATGAAGGACTTAAATACGGCGCGATAAAAACTTATGCTACTCCCAGAAGGCTTGTTTTGTTTGTGGAAAATCTCGATTCTAAAAGTTCCGATAAAACCGAAGAAATTTTAGGTCCTTCCGTTCAGGCGGCAAAAGACGCGAACGGAAATTTTACACAGGCTGCGATAGGTTTTGCTTCAAAAAACGGTACTACTCCGGAAAAACTTACTGTTAAAAACTCCGATAAAGGCGACCGTTTATGTTTTGTTAAAAAAACTAAAGGCGAAAAAACCGAAATACTTCTTTCAAATATTTTTCCTGAAATAATAAAAAACATTCATTTTCCCAAAAATATGGTTTGGGAAGAAAGCGGGTTTAAATTCGCAAGACCCGTAAGAAATATAATTGCTCTTTACGGAAAAAAAGTCATTAAGTTTAAAATAGCCGGTGTTAAATCTGATAATTGGACTATCGGGCTTCATGCTATAGACAAAAGCAGGATAAAAATAGATTTGCCGGAAAATTATCTTGTTAAGATGAAAAATAAACTGGTTATATCAGATCAAAACGAGAGAAAAGAGGCGATAAAAAAGTCAGTCAATGAAACAGTTAAAACAGTAGGAAGCGTTATAGAGGATGAATCTCTTGTCGACGAAATAAATTATCTTGTGGAATATCCTACGGCTGTTTTGTGCGAATTTGATAAAAAATATCTTGACCTTCCTCCGGAAGCTCTTACGGTTTGCATTAAGAAAAGCCAGAAATGTTTTGCTGTTTTAGACAAACAGGGTATATTCTCAAATTATTTTATAGATGTAAAAAACGGTATTTCAGAGTATCAGGAAATTGCAAGAGAAGGTTATGAAAAGGTTGTAGGCGCAAGGCTTGCCGACGCTGAATTTTTTTATAAAAACGATCTGAAAAAAGGGCTTGAAGGCAATATAGAAAAATTGAAAGGAATCGTATTTCATAAAGAAATCGGAACTATTTATGAAAAAGTCGAACGTGTAAACAAAATAACGCAGCTTATAAACAAAGAATTCAATTTAGGCATAAACGCGGACGATTTGGAAAAAGCCGTTATGCTTTCAAAAGCGGATTTGGTAAGCGAGATGGTTTTTGAATACGGCGAACTTCAAGGCGTTATGGGGAAAATTTACGCTAGAAAATCCGGAATAAAAGACGAAGTCGCGGATGCGATAGAACAGCATTATTGGCCGATTTCGGCGTCAGGTAAGCTTCCGGAAAACAGAATTGCTTTGCTTATATCTTTGGCGGATAAAATAGACAGTTTGTCCGCAAATTTTTCAATAGGTTTGGAGCCGAGCGGTTCGGCAGATCCTTATGCGTTGAGAAGGGCGGGGATTGCTCTTATCAGAATGATAAAAGAAAATTTCCCGAAGGACAGCGTCGCTTCCATAGTCGAAAAATCTTTTGAGTTTTTGCCTGAAAAGGTGAAAGCCAACCCTAAAGCAAAAGACGCTCATCAGAGGCTTTTTAATTTTTTCTGGCAAAGAATAGAGAGCATTTTGGAGTCGCAGGGGTATGAACACGGGGAAATCAAAGCCATAACAAACGCCGCGAAAACCGAGAAGCTTAGAAGCTTTGGAACGCTGGAACCAAAAATCGAGTCGCTTAGAAATGCCAAAACCAAAGGCGATTTTGCCGCGATTTCCGAAGTTTTTAAAAGAATAAACAATATTTTGGCTCAGGCTAAAAAGCAAAATATTGAAATTCCGGCTGACGTAAACGAAGCTTTGCTTTCAGACGAAGCCGAAAAGGCTTTATACGTCGAGTCTAAATCAGTTAAAACAGAAGTTGATAAATATCTTTCGCAAAATGAATATAATGCTGTTTTTGATAAAGTTCTTGAGCTAAAACCTTATATAGACTCTTTCTTTGAAAAAGTAATGGTAATGGCTGAAGACGAAAGTATAAAGAAAAACAGAATCGCGCTTTTAAATTCTGTAAAAAACATATTCGCGGGTTTTGTAGATTTTTCAGCTTTGCAGTAATTTGTTTTACATTTGTCATGTTGAGCGGAACAACGTAGTTGTGTAGCCGAAACATCTAGACCCTTCGGCTTCGCTCAGGGTGACAAAACTAAATTTTATACTATACAATACAATTATATTTTCCGAGAGGTTATTATGCCGAATAAACAAGCCGTTATTATAGGTGCAGGTCCCGCGGGATTAACCGCGGCATATGAACTTCTTATGAAAACTGATATAAAACCGATAATCATAGAATCTTCAAATGAAATCGGCGGTATATCTAAAACTTTCAATTACAAGAACAACAGAATGGACATGGGCGGACACCGTTTCTTTTCAAAATCCGATAAAGTAATGAACTGGTGGCTGGATATTATGCCTCCGCAAACGTCGCCCTCTATTGACGACATACTTCTTAATAGAAATATAAAATTTTCTTCTTCAGATATACCGAACGACCCGCAAAAACAAGACAGGGTAATGCTGATAAGAAACCGTTTATCAAGAATATTTTTCTTAAGAAAGTTTTTTAGTTATCCGGTTTCGCTTAGCTGGAATACCATAAAAAATCTCGGAATTGTCCGCTTATTTAAGGCAGGATTTAGTTATATTTACTCAATGTTTATAAAAAGAGAAGAAAAATCTTTGGAAGATTTTATGATAAACAGGTTTGGCAACGAATTATACCTGACATTTTTCAAAGATTACACGCATAAAGTATGGGGCGTGTATCCTGACCAGATACCGGCGGACTGGGGCGCACAGAGAATCAAAGGCTTATCAATAATAAAAATTTTAAGTGAAGCGTTAAAAAAGATTTTCGGCAAAAAATCATCGGGAGTATCTCAAAAAAACGTTGAAACAAGCTTGATAGAGCAGTTTTACTATCCTAAGTATGGTCCCGGTCATTTCTGGGAAACCGTTGCGGATGAAATAAAGAAAAAAGGCGGAACGATAATTTTCGGAGAAACCGTATGCGGAATTTCTACCGAGAATAATACTGTAACAAAAGTATCGGCAAAAGATATTTCCGGAAAAGTTAAAGACTATGAAGGACAATATTTTATTTCGACTATGCCGGTAAGGGAACTTGTAGAGTCTTTTGATAAAAAAGACGAATCCGTTAAGGAAACTGCTGACGGGCTTATATACAGGGACTTTATAACAGTAGGACTTTTGATGAAAAATCTTGAGATAAAGAATGATACTAAAATACCGTCATACAAAAACATTGTTCCGGATCTTTGGATTTACATACAGGAAAGAGACGTTAAAATCGGACGTTTGCAGATATTTAATAACTGGAGCCCTTATCTGGTAAAAGATTTTGAAAACACCGTATGGATCGGTTTGGAATATTTTTGTACCGAAGGCGATGATTTTTGGAATATGAAAGAGACAGATTTTATAAATTTTGCCGCGGACGAACTTGAAAAAATTAATATAATCAAAAAAGAAAATATTTTGGATAAATGTATGGTTAAAGTACCGAAAGCTTATCCCGCGTATTTCGGTACATACGATAGATTTAATACTATAAAAGATTTTACTGATAAATACGAAAACTTGTTTCTTGTAGGAAGAAACGGGATGCACAGATATAATAATATGGATCATTCCATGCTTACCGCTATGACGGCAGTTGAGAATATTATAAACGGAATTAAAACAAAGGATAATATTTGGCAGGTAAACACGGAATCTGATTATCACGAAGAGAAAAAATGAGCTTTTTAAATAATTTTTTAAAAGTCGGGAATAATACTTATGTGCAGTTTGTAAAATACTTTTTTGCAAGCGGCATGGCGTTATTTGTTGATTTTTCGCTGCTTTTCATATTGACGGATTTTGTAGGCGTGTATTACATTCTTTCGGCTACCATATCTTTTATTGCCGGTTTGATTACTGCGTATATTCTGAGCAAAAAATTTATATTCGCTAAAAGCAGTATTTCTAATACAAAAGCAGAGTTTTTAGTTTTTGCCGCAATCGGAATAGCAGGTCTGATAATCAATAATCTTATGCTATGGACTCTTACCGACAAGCTGGGATTCTATTATATGTATTCAAAATTCTTCACGGCATTTGTTACTTATTTATGGAACTTCTTCGCCAGAAAATATATTATTTTTAATTGATTATTTGCAGTATGTTGTCACTCTGCGCGAAGTCGCAGAGTCTATAAATTTATTCGCCTATAATTTTTACCAAAACTCTTTTTCTTCTCATACCGTCAAATTCACCGTAAAAAATTTGTTCCCACGGACCAAAATCCAGTTCGCCGTCTGTTATCGCTACGGTAACTTCCCTGCCCATAATTTGTCTTTTTAAGTGCGCGTCGCCGTTGTCTTCTCCGGTATTATTATGCTGGTATCGTGATATTGGCTCGTGAGGAGCAAGTTCTTCCAGCCATTTTTTATAATCATTATGAAGCCCGGATTCATTGTCATTTATAAATACCGATGCCGTTATATGCATAGCGTTAACTAAAACAAGCCCTTCTTTTATACCGCTTTCGGTTATAGCTTTTTGAACTTCATCCGTAATATTTATAAAATCAACTCTTTTTGCAACGTTAAATACAAGTTCTTTTCTGAAGGTTTTCATTTTATTTCCTTTGATTAACTAACGTGGATTCCGGATCAAGTCCGGAATGACAGCATTAGTTGTGTCATTGCGGACCAGATCCGCAATCTATTCCTTTTTCCCGTACTTATTAAAAATTCCGTCTTTAATTCCCAGAAATATATGTTTATATTTGTTTATTTTATCGCTTTCAAAAAATGTTATCTTAAAAATTCCGCCAAAAATTGAGCCTATAAAGATTCTTGAAACGTTTAAAGTGTCAAAAAAGAAGTGTTTTTTTAAAATATAAACGCAATTGCGGGAAAGATAATATCTGCGAAGCGGGGAATAATTTCTTATTGTAAATCCGGATCTTTTCTGCGATAAGCCTATCTCGTGTAAAATATAATGATTTTTCGATTCTAAAATAGTAAATCCATTTTTCCTTAGTCTGAAATCAAAATCATTATCAACCTGATCTATAAACATTTTTTCTTCAAAGCCGCCAGTTTTTTGTGCGGCTGATACTTTAACAAAGTTTCCAGAAGTCATTGCATATTTTATTTTTTTGAAAGATAAATGGATTGTTGCTTGTCCGTCATTGCGAGGAAAGGCGGAGCCTTGACGCGGCAATCCATGTGTGTCGATATTTCTTTCAATATATTTCAACGCTATAACAGCACATTGATTTTTCTCTGTTTCCGTAAGTTTGTCATAATCCGTAAAAAGTTTAGATACTGTATTTTCAGGTATTTCGCTGTCATGGTCTAATGTTAAAAGCCATTCGGCTTTTATAGACAACGCATAATCAAGACCCTGATTTAAAGCTTTTGCAATGCCAAAGTTGTCGGGATTATAAATAACTTTTAGTTGTTTGTTAGCATTTTCAAGATTTTTTAATTCTGAAATTATTTTGGAATCTTGAGTGGCATTATCAATAATTAATATATTATCAACTTGATTAACAATGGAATTATAACATCTAAACACTTTGTCGCAATTATAAGAAACAATTACTGCACAAATCATATCCATTCTCCGATTTTATTTTCGGATTTTTTCCACTTATGCCCATAAG
>Ga0123353_10000675_pt1 | contig 41666 bp, 38 predicted proteins | sample TergutLab28metaG_3_FD_92763 | JGI IMG/M metagenome (GOLD analysis project Ga0123353, IMG submission 92763) | Labiotermes labralis P3 segment gut microbial communities from Petit-Saut dam, French Guiana - Lab288 P3 | ecosystem: Host-associated > Arthropoda: Insects > Digestive system > Gut ... | reverse complement strand
TGGATATCCAGGCTCTTCTTGTGGTCTCGGTCTGTTGGGTCGGCTCCACTAGGCGGCTTCAGCTTCCTCGCTGAACTGTGAGTTATATAGGTCAGCATAGAATCCATCGGCAGCGAGGAGCTCCTCGTGGGTCCCGCTTTCGACGACACGTCCCTTATCCATCACGAGGATCAGATCCGCGTCGCGGATAGTGCTCAATCGATGCGCTATGACGAAGCTGGTGCGTCCCTCGGTCAGGCGATTCATCGCTTCTTGGATCAACCGCTCGGTACGCGTGTCGACACTCGAGGTCGCCTCGTCCAAGATCATGATGGGAGAATCAGCTAATATGGCTCGCGCGATGGTGAGCAGCTGACGTTGACCCACGCTCAGATTGCTTCCGTCCTCGGCCAAGATCGTATCGTATCCTTGTGGCAGTGTGCGAATGAAGTGATCGGCAAACGCTGCTTTAGCTGCGGCTTCGACCTCCTCGCGAGTCGCCCCATCGCGCCCATAGGCGATGTTCTCAGCGATCGTACCGTTGAAGAGCCAGGTATCCTGGAGCACCATGCCGAACAGTTTGCGTACATCGTGACGGCTCATGTCTGCGGTATTGACCCCATCGACGAGGATCTCACCGGAGTTGAGATCATAAAAGCGCATCAAGAGATTGACTAGTGTCGTCTTTCCGGCACCGGTCGGACCGACGATAGCCACCGTCTGACCCGGCTTTGCGGTCAGGGAAAGATCGCGGATAAGAGGATTGGTCTGAACATAGTCAAAGTCGATATCTTTGAATTCGACCAGGCCTTTTGGCTCATCGAGCAGCGCGGGAACCTCACTATCGGCGGTCTCCTCAGGCTCTTCGAGAAGGGTAAAGACACGCTCGGCAGCGGCGATCGTGCCTTGGATCACGTTAGCGATCTGGGCGACCTGCTGGATCGGCTGACCAAATTGCTGGATATATTGGATGAACGCCAAGATATCACCGATCGGCAGTTGTCCGGCTGCTGAGAGGATTGCGGCATAGACGACGATCACGACATATTGCACATTGCTGATGAAGTGGATCAGCGGCATGATGATACTTGACATGAATTGCGCGCGCCACGCACTACCGAACAGCTCCTCGTTCGTCTCATCGAATCGCGCGATATTGGCTTCTTCACGGTTAAACGCTTTAACGATGATGTGTCCGGCGAAGTTCTCCTCGATCTGACCGTTGAGATCTCCAAGCTGTGCCTGCTGATCGGCAAAGAACTTCTGCGAGCGTGGAGCGATCAACGCAGTCACCAGGATCGATCCGGGAACCGCGATCAGTGATACCAGTGCCAGTTTCCAGCTGATGGTAAACATCATGATGATGATCCCGATCAGGGTAAAGAGCGAGGTCATGGTCTGGGTCATGGCTTGCTGAAGATTGGTCGAGATCAGATCGGCATCGATGGTGATCTTTGAGAGTATCTCTCCATAAGTCTGAGTATCAAAGAAGGAGAGGGGGAGGTGATCGAGCTTCTCAGAGATCATGCGTCGGAGTGTTCTGACCAGATCTTGAGTGACCGTGACCGTCAGCGTCTGCTGGATGTAGGCAAGCAACGCTCCCAGGCAGTACAGCGCCACCAGAATCAGCGCGATACGTCCGATGTAAGCAAAGTCGATGCTAGGGATCTCGGTCGCGCCCATAGCTTGAGCCTTCATGATATCGGCGACCCCGTCGGCAAGACGGTTGGTGGCAAGCGCCATGACCTTCGGCCCGGCGACCACGCACGATACGGCAGCAATCGAGAACAGTGATGCAAGCAGCAGTTTGAAACGATCAGGCCCTAATAGCGCGAACAGTTTTTTTGTCGTTCCCCAAAAGTCTGCCGGTTTTTCTACCGGACCGCTCATATGACCGCCTCCAAATCGCGGTCCCATAGGACGTGCCTCACGCTTGGGTTGCTCGACTTTTTCGGTGGAGTCACTCATCGCCGGTCACCTCCTCGAAAGGTCGCCAGTCTTCCTTTTCGTGCATCACGCTTTCAGCAGGCGCAGCGGTCGTGCGCTGAGTGTCATCGACCATCTTCTCGGGATGCTCGAGCGTGTACTCAACACAATCCTCAGCTTGGATATCTGCGATCACCTCATCGAGGGGCGTTTGGATTTCTGACCTGCTATAGCCTTGTTCTTCCAATTCTTCATCGGTCATCTGAGACTCGGCGATCTCGCGATAGACCTGGCAGTATGTCATGAGCTGGTCATGCGTGCCTTTACCGATCAGCTGCCCCTCTTCCATGACCAAGATCTGATCGGCTTCCACGATGGTCGAGATGCGTTGTGCCACGATTATGGTGACGGTATCTTCCAGATACGGCTCAAGCGCCGCACGCAAAGCTGCGTCGGTCTTAAGATCGAGCGCGCTGAAACTGTCGTCGAACAGGTAGATCGCGGGCTTTTTTACGATAGCACGCGCAATGGCGAGGCGTTGCTTCTGCCCACCGCTATAGTTGGTGCCACCTTGGGCGACAAAGCTTTCGAGACCGTCTTCTTGCTCTTGCACAAACCCGAGTGCTTGGGCGATCTCAAGCGCCTCTTCGATCTGGGCATCGGTCGCATCCTCTTTACCGAAGCGGATGTTTTCTGCGATCGTCCCATCGAAGAGCACTGCTTTTTGGGGGATATAGCCGACCAGCTCGTGCAGGTAATGCTGGCTCATCTCACGAACATCGACCCCATTGACCAGCACCTCACCTTTGCAGGCATCATAGAGACGCACGATCAAGTTAAGGATCGTCGATTTGCCCGATCCTGTCGATCCGATGATGGCGGTCATCGTGTTGTCGTCAGCTTTAAAACTCACATCGCGGATCGCGCATTCCTCACTTCCCGCAAACGAGAAGGACACGTCGCGGAATTCGACGCTGGGCTTTCCACTTGCCGAGCCCAGTGCTTTGGGGGGATCTTCGATCACCGGCTCGGTATCGAGCACCTCGTTGATGCGTTCAGCCGAGACACTGGCGCGCGGATACATCACAAAGATCATCGAGAGCATCATGACCGAGAACAGGATCTGCATCGCGTACTGCAAAAACGCCATCATGTCACCCAAGCGCAAACTCAGATCGTTGATCAAATGCGAACCGAACCAGATGATGGCGATAGTGGTGAACTGCATCAGAAGCTGCATGATCGGCATCATAGTCACCATCATGCGGTTGACCTTGATGGTCGTATTAGTCAGATCATCGTTGGCTTTCGCGAATCGCTCTTGTTGCATGGGTTCGCGATCGAACGCGCGAATGACGCGCACACCGGTCAGGCCCTCGCGTGCCACGAGATTGAGGCGGTCGGTCTTTTCCTGGATTGTACGAAAGATCGGCATACCGTAATAGATCAGGATACCGATGGTGATTAGGAGCAGGGGCAACGTGACCCCCAGGATCCAGGCAAGTGACGCATCGGTCTGCAGCATCATGAACAAGGCACCAATCGCGGTCAGCGGTGCCATGGTCGACAGGCGCAGAAGCAAGAACGTCATCTGCTGTACCTGCTGGATGTCGTTGGTCGAGCGGATGATCAGCGATGCGGTCGAGAATCGGTCGAATTCAGTCAATGAGAAATACTCGATCTTGGAAAAGATATCCCCACGAAGATCGCGCGCGACTGCGGCTGAGACCCGTGAAGCAAAATAGCCCGCACAGATTGCCGCGATTCCGGCAAGCAAGGTGATGCCCAACATGAGGATGCCTTTTTCAGTGAAATATGATCGTTGCGCGGGGGTGATCGAAGCACCGGCAGTCCGGATCGCCTCGGCGACTTGCGCTGCCACATCAGGCTCGGTCTGCATGTTACCGGGGATGCCGCGCTGGATAATGCCGTAGTTGACAATATCGGACATCTCCTTGGGAAGACGTAGCGTGCAGGTAACCTGAATCGCGACAAAGAAAAGTACCAACAGACACAGCAACCAGTAGGGCTTCAAATAGCGAAAGAGCTTAAGCATGATGCTCCTTTGTAATGCAACATTAAACCGTGGGATAAGAACACATCGGTGCAATTATACCGCACCAAATCTTGCCCTCTGAAATTAGTTAATACTGTTACTTAACAAATAGTGTTAGGTAACTAAGTAGCACGCTGATGACAGATCCGGGATTTGAAGATGAGGAAGTCGTCAGTGTATTACCCTCGTTCGCTGGGGATATCACCTTTGTCACCAATGGCGAGAGTCATGTTGAGGCTCGCTTTGTCCCCGATAGTTGGGCAACCTGGAGCCAGGGTTATACCGGGCTGGTCTTTTACGTACGTGACGATACGGTCACCCTTGAGCTCCCTGAGGGCATCACGGCGTTCCTTATCTATGTAGAACCAAATGAAATTGATCTCTATAACTTTTACGTCCAAGCCAATGACGGTACCGTCTACTCCGAAGGGGTGGAAGGCGATTATGGTGCTGCCGGATTCGGTTTTTATACGACCGGAGATCTCACCATTGAAAGTGTTACGATCACTACCACGGATGAAGACTTTGCATTCGGTCAGATTTACCTAGGAATTGAAGAGGCACCACCGGTCACTGCAGATGTCGTGATCAATGGCGAGAAAGTCGTCCTGGGAACGCCGGGGAGTATGCCCGACTTCAACTTCTTGCTGATCGGTATTGATGATGCCGGCGACTTGATCGATGGGTCAGAGAAGTACTCAACGGTCACCGGCGAAGGAGTCTTCTCCTTCAACGTGGGTGAGCTCGGTGTTGGTGAGCATGCGTTCCTCTTGGGAGAACTCGAAGATGAAGATCTCACTGATTGGATCTTTGACGATGAGGTCTGGTTGGTCTTGGTCGAGGTCTTTTCCGATGGTACCTACGATGTCGGCTATATATCATTGACCGACCTCGATGGGTTGGAGACCCTCAATGAGGATGAGATCGTACTTGACGATCTGACCAATCGGGTCGGCGCGTTCTTCGTCAATAGCTATGTCGGACTACCGCCAACTGGTGATATCGCCCCTGTTGCGCTGGTACTGAGTCTGCTGGGTGTCTCAGGTGTTGCACTGGGCTTCTCACGTCGTCTCTATAAGAAAGATTAACAAGCAGAAAAATCATACTCACAAGAATAGACACCGCCCCTACCAGGGCGGTGTTTCTCTCTCGGTACTGCTTTAGAACGAGCCGAGCTGCGTACTACTTCTTGAACGTGCCGAATGCACCGCGCACCAGCTCACGGCTGACCGAGCGACCGATCTGAGAGAGGCTGCTTGATAGCGCTTTCTCAAGCGGGGTCGACGCGTTGCGCGAACGCGGTTTCGAAGCGGCTTTCTCGCGCTGCCTGAGCTCTTTTTGCCGTTGCGCCTCAACCATGTCCTGCTCGTCTTGTGCTGCTTTACGTTGCGCCATCTCATCGAGCGCTTCGTACGCCGAGTGGCGATCGAATGTCTCACGGTATTTGGTATAGAGCGGCGATGACCGGGTGATCTGTTCGACGAAGGTCGGATCCGCGACCCCAAAACTGCAGTGCGGAGAGAGGATGAATCCGCGCTGTATCATCTCAGGCGCGCCCTTCTCATCCAAAGCCGATATCAGCGCTTCTCCGGTCGCCAGATCGCTGATCGCGGTTGCCGAGTCGAACTCAGGATTAGGCCTAAATGACGCTGCTGCCGCTTTGATGACCTTCTGGTCATTGGGTGTATAGGCGCGCAGTGCGTGCTGGATCTTATTGCCGAGCTGCGCGAGCACGGAATCGGGGATGTCGCCGGGGCTTTGTGTGATGAAGAATATGCCGACTCCTTTGGAGCGGATGAGCCGGATGACCTGCTCGATCTTTTGGAGTAGTGCCTTGGGTGCGTCGGAGAAAAGAAGATGGGCCTCATCGAAGAAGAACACCATCTTCGGTCGATCGAGATCGCCCACTTCAGGCAACAATTCGTAGAGTTCAGAGAGCATCCAAAGTAAAAAGGTGGAATACAGAAGAGGGTTTTGGAATAAGGTGACGCAGTCCAGGATATTGATGTAGCCGCGCCCCTGCTCGTCGACTCCGAACCAGTCGCGCAGATCAAGCTCAGGCTCTCCGAAGAAACGATCGCCTCCCGCCATTTCCAGCTCAAGGAGGCGGCGCTGGATCGCGCCGATGCTGGCAGGGGAGATGTTGCCGTACTCTGATGCGAAGGTCTTGGCATTCTCACCGGCGTACTGTACCATGCTGCGAAGGTCCTTGAAGTCGAGCATCAGCAATCCATTGTCATCGGAGAACTTGAATATGATCTGAAGCACTCCGGTCTGCGTGTCATTGAGGCTTAAAATCCGCGAGAGCAGCAGTGGTCCCATGCTCGAGACCGTGACCCGCACGGGGATACCGTTCTCGCCATAGAGGTCGAAGAAGCGCACAGGATAGCCGGAAAAGGTGAAATCGGTGATGCCCATCAAGGCCAGACGCGTATCGAGCGCCTCACTCGGCTCGCCGGGAATGCACAGACCCGAAACATCACCTTTGATATCGGCCATGAATACTGAAGTTCCCATATCCGAGAAAGCCTCGGCCATCACCTTGATCGTCGTGGTCTTACCGGTACCGGTCGCGCCGGTCACCAACCCGTGGCGGTTCATCATATGGGGAAGGAGATAGATCGGCTCGCTCCCTTGTTTGCCGGTCGCGATCCAGATCGTGTTCCTATTGTTAAGATACATGATGTTCCCTCATCTGTCGTGGTCGAAATCAGGCTGGCTGTGCGTACGATAGAAGTCTTTGAGCTGCGCTTTATCAGAGTCAGGCAGCTCTCCTCTCCGCACCCCTTGGATGGCGCCTTCCAGACCCATCAGGAAGTTCACTCAAGTACCAGGATCGATCTGGCGTGTTCTCAGCCACGCGTCCCTGCTGCCGATCGAGACGAGATCATCATACGATCGTATTCCCGCTTCGCCCAGCAGGTCAGCGCTTGCTTTGCCGATATTGGGGAGTTGTGTCAGTTCATTCAAGGGATTCCTCCTCTTTATTCGATGCTCCCATGGTACCTCAACGATCGAATCCCCAGATGCCAAGTCCGGCGTCTTTCGCACGCTTCTCAATGGATCTGAAGATGTCATAATATTTCGCATTCGGTTTTACGCGGATTGCTTCAGCCCATCCGCTGGCAAGGATAAGTCCGTTGAGCATATCGCTCTCGATCGAGACCTCTTCGGAAGGATCGCTCAGCCATACGTAGACCAGATCGCGCCCGTAGCGGTCGTGTGGCTCAAGGTCATATTCGACCCACACGGTCTGCTGACCAGAGAGTACGTGCTCGACGAATGCTTTCGCCTCCACTGCTCCAGGTTCCGGACCTTTTTGCCCGGACGGCTCACTGTTGCTCGCTTGATTGAGCTCAGGAGTGTCGATGCCGATAAGGCGGGCTTTGCGACGTGAGCCATCAGTGAATCTGATATAGACCGTATCACCATCGACGATCTTGTCGATCTCTCCACGCAGGAGAGTGGATCCATCGTAGCTTGAGTCAGTGGAGAGGGGGGTCGAAAGCCCGGGCAGGGAAACACCGAAGAAGTCTGCGATGTAGCCACCCGCTATGGCGAGCGCCGCCACAAGCGCGATCGCTATGTTGCGCGTCGAAGCACGAGGCATTTGTGATCCCTTCCTTTTCAACTTATTTCATGATACTTCACCAGCTCGTTGAGAACTCTTGTTCATCACATGTAGTACAAACGAGTTCGACCCCCGTGTCACACTCACTATAGTAAAATGAAGCATTCGGATACACTTCGACTCTACGGAGGTGCACGAGCATGGAATTTATGGAACCGGTTCTCTACGGTGCGGGAGTCATCGCCCTTTTAGCTTTGGCGTATCTATTCTGGAGAGCCTCAAAGACGTTCGACGTATTGGATACCACCTTGGCACAGGCCAATAAGACGCTTGCCGAGGCGACCGATACGCTTGCGGATCTACGGTCCAACGCGATGCCGCTGATCACTAAAGCGGGTGTGACCGTCGACGCCGTCAACATGGAGCTTCTCCGTATCGATTCGATCATCTCGACTGTCGAGAACGCGACGAAGAAGGTCGAGAAGACCTCGGATTCGATCTCCGGGCTGGTCAATACACCGGTCGATGTGGTCACCGATTTCGCGAGCCGGGTCCGTACTGTCATACGCGAGCGTCGCGCAGAGGCGCAAGACGCACGCAAGAGCGGTATGGCGAGCGGCGAGGTCGACGATGATGAGGTCGTACCCCGGTATGTCGTGCTCGAAGAGAGCGACCTGTCAGGCGATTATCCGACCGAGAAGGTCGTCTATCTTGACGAGCTCGCCGATGAAGGCGCCGTAGAGGTCGTCTTCGATGAAGTGACCGTTCCGAAAGATTAAGGAACCTACATGCAAACCGCTGAGATCCGCGAGAGTTTTCTCGATTTTTTCGAGGGTAAAGGATGCACACGCCTTCCGAGTGCGTCGCTTGTTCCCGATGACCCTGCGCTTCTTTTGACCGTCGCCGGCATGGTACCTTTCAAACCGGTGTTCCTCGGTATTAAGAAACTCGATACCACACGCGCCACGACCGCGCAAAAATGCGTGCGTACCAACGACATCGATATCATCGGCACGACCGGTCGACACCTCTCGTTCTTCGAGATGCTCGGCAATTTCAGCTTCGGCGACTACTTCAAGCGCGAGGCGATCTCATGGGCCTATGAGTATTCCACCGAGATTCTGGGATTGGAGTCCGATCGCCTATGGGCATCGGTGTTCACCGATGACGATGAGGCGGCAGACCTTTGGGTCGAGCTGACCGACATCCCTGCCGAACGTGTTGTGCGCTTTGGCGAGGAAGATAATTTCTGGGCTGCCGGACCGACCGGTCCATGCGGCCCCTGTAGCGAACTGTATTATGACCGTGGCGAGGAGTATTCGTGCGGTCCCGACTGTAAAGTAGGCTGTGAATGCGACCGCTTCGTTGAGTACTGGAACCTCGTGTTCATGCAGTATGATCGTGACGAAAAGGGTAACCTCGCTCCGCTCAGCGCGCTGAGCGTCGATACCGGACTCGGTCTTGAGCGTATGGCCGCCATCATGCAAGGGGTGCAATCCAACTACGAGATCGATCTGATGCAAAATATCATGACGCTCATTCAGGAGATCACCCATACCACGTACGGACGCGATCCAAGATCCGACGTGTCGTTGCGCATCATCACCGATCATGCGCGTGCCGTCGCGTTCCTGATCGCCGATGGCGTGCTGCCCTCAAATGAGGGACGCGGTTACATTTTGCGCCGTCTGTTGCGCCGGGCGGTTTTGCACGCACGCTTACTCGGCGTCTCCGATCCGTTCATGGTGCAGATGACCGACCAGGTCATCGAGAATATGTCCGATGCCTATCCCGAGTTATCCGAGCATCGCGACTTGATCGCGGGCGTCGTTGCCGCAGAGGAGGAGCGTTTCAGCGCTACACTGCGCACCGGGCTGGCGTATCTGGACGAGGCGCTTGGTTCACTTGCTGAGGGCGACACGCTCGACGGTGAGACCATTTTCGTCTTGCACGACACCTACGGGTTCCCCTTCGATCTGACCGTCGAGATAGCCGGGGAACGCGCTATCAACGTTGACGAGGAAGGATATCTTACTCGTATGGAAGAGCAGAAGAGTCGCGCGCGCGCCACGGCAAAAGATGAGGGCTGGGACCAAAGCAGCGTATACACCGAACTCGCGCGTGAGTTCGAGCCGACCGATTTTGTCGGCTACGCGCTCGATGAGACCGATGCGACGGTGCTCGCGCTGATCCGCAAGGGTAAGCGCGTCGATGCGTTAGAGCCCGGTCAGAGCGGTGAGATACTGCTCGATCGCACTTCCGCCTATGGCGAGCAGGGCGGTCAATCAGGAGATAAGGCCCACATCAGGACCGCGGAAGGTGCGCTGTTCAAAGTAAAGAATACGTCGATCAATGAGGGTCACTATCTTCATCGCGGACGTGTCAAAGAAGGTTCGCTCAAAGTGGGCGACAAGGTGAGCGTGTCGATCGACGCACAGCGCAGAGAGCGCATCGCCCGCAACCACACCGCTACGCATCTGCTTCATACCGCGCTGCGCAAGGTCTTGGGCTCCCATGTGGCTCAAGCCGGAAGCTTGGTGGCGCCGCAACGTCTGCGTTTCGACTTCACGCATTTTGAAGCGCTTACCGACGAGCAGATCGACGAGGTCGAGCACCTAGTAAATCGTAAAATATTCGAGAATATCCCGGTCCGCGCGTTCGAGACATCACTTGAGACCGCCCGCGAACAAGGGGTGACCGCGCTGTTCGGAGAGAAGTACGGTGAGTTCGTACGGGTCATCGATATAGACGCGTTCTCCAAGGAGCTCTGCGGTGGCACGCATGTCGGGAGAAGCGCCGAGATAGGTCTGTTCAAGATCATCAATGAGGAGTCGGTCGGCGCGAACCTGCGCCGCATCGAGGCGGTGACGAGTCTGGATGCATACGAGCATCTGCTCGAGCGAGATCGGCAGGTCCAAGCCGCTGCCTCCACATTGCATGTCGCACCTCGCGAGGTCGCCGATCGTGTCACAACGCTGGCTACCAAGCTCAAAGAGACCGAAGCACGCCTCAAGCAGGCGTTGAGCGCAAAACCTGAGGACAGTGGGAGATCCCTTGATGAGATCACCTATGAGATCGAGGGCTATCGTCTCGTCGTCGATAAGGTCGACCACTTGTCCGCCGCAGACCTCAAGCCCTACTGGGATGCGACTCGCACCCAAGGACGTGACGCGGTCGTGCTCATCGGCACCGATAAAGATACGAAGAAGGCTATCTATCTGGCGGCGGCCAATGACGCGGCGGTCGCACGTGGATTCGACGCCGGTGCGCTCGTCAAGGAAATCGCGCATGTGCTCGGCGGTCGTGGAGGGGGCAAACCGACGATGGCACAAGGTGGTGCCGATCAGATTGCGCACATCGACGACGCCCTTGCCAAGGTGGGCGAGATCTTAGGGGTCACGCTTCGATCATGAGCCGTTTGATAGGGTTTGATATCGGTCAAAAACGGATGGGGGTCGCGATCTCAGATCCGAATCGAACGATCGCCTCGCCGCTCGCCGTACTCGATGTGGTCGAGCTCAGAGCGGATCAGCGCGGACTCAGACGTCTGATCGAGGATTATGAGATCCACAGCGCGGTGGTCGGTCTTCCGCTCACCATGAAAGGGGAGGAAGGACCACAAGCGCGCCAGATACGCGAATTCGTCGCGGACTATCTGGCGCCGCTCGGTATTGCCATCCATTACATCGACGAGAGACTTTCGTCGAAAGAGGCAAAAAAAGCGATGCGTGAGGCGGGCACCAGTGAGAAAGAAGCACGCGGACGCGTCGATATGGTCGCTGCCGCGCTCCTACTGCAGACCTATATGGACCAAGTGAGAATGGATTAATCAGTGAGTCGCTCTATCGACTATAGACCGAGAAAGCCCAAAGAGAAGGGCGAGAAACTCTCCGATAGGATCCGTGCGCATGATTCCTCGCGTCTGACCCATCGTGAGACACGAAACGAAGGGAAGAGTACGCTCGATGACAGCGGTGCTTCTCCCACGCGCGCGAGCAGACGCAAAGATTCAACCGATACGTTGAGACATTCGACCAGCACGCTGAGACCGTATCGGTCGAAAAGCCCACTGGTCGCGCTGATCGCACTGGTCGCAATCGCCGCACTGATCATCTCAATGGTCTTTTGTGGGTGGTATCAATTGATCCGCTCGACAGGACCTGATGTGGAGCCTGGCAAAGAGGTCGCCGTCATCATCCCGGAAGGCTCGGGCGTGAGAGATATCGCCAACATCTTGGTCGAGCGAGGTATCGTCGCCAATCCGCTCATGTTCCAGATAATGGCTCGGCTCAAAGGGGGAGGGACCTACTTCCAACCCGGACGGTTCATGTTGATCACCGGGAGCGGTTATGATGCCGCTATCGCGGCGCTCTCGATCCCTCCGGAGACTGCCGAGATCGTGCGCGTGACGATCATCGAGGGACTGCGGATCGATCAGGTGGCCCAATCGGTCGCCGATCAACTCGGTCTCTCTCCGACCGAATTCGAGCAGCGCGCAAAGAGCGCGGCGCCCGATTACGTGGATCGCTATCCCTATCTCGAGGGAGCATTCATGGATTCCCTCGAGGGATTTCTGTTCCCCGATACCTATGAATTCACCGCTGATGCGACCGTTGATGACGTCATCGAGCGTCAGCTCGCACGTTTCGATGAGGTCTGGAAGTCGATCGAGGTGCCAGCGGATAGACTTGAGCGCTATAGCGTTGCCGAGCTGGTGACCATCGCCTCCCTCTGCGAGCGCGAGGCGCGTCTGGATGACGAGCGCCCACTGGTCGCAAGCGTGATAGATAATCGACTCGAGAGCGCTATGTTGCTCCAGTTCTGCTCGACCGTCCAGTTTCTGCTTCCGCCCGAGCGGCTGACAGACCTGCGGTTAAGCGACGCGGATACGCGCATCTCGAGCCCGTATAACACCTACATCAACGAAGGTTTGCCTCCCGGACCGATCGCATCACCGTCACGTCTCTCGCTTGAGGCGGCGGCCCGTCCCGCGCAGACCGAGTATCTGTATTTCGTCTTGACGAGCACGACCGGCGAGCAGACCTTCTCGACCACATTCGAGGAGCACGAAGAGGCGACTCGCATCTCGCAAGAAGTGTTCGGACAATAATGGCGATCCCGACCTATTATCTTGAATCGGTATTGGGTATCACTCCCCAGTGGCTTGCCGAGAAGGGCAAGAGAGCGGTCGTCCTCGATCTGGACAATACCATTCTTCCTCGAGACGAGGACGCTATGGCTCCCGAGATCATCAAGTGGGTCGCTGATCTCAAAGCGGCCGGTATCGGTGTGGTCATGGTATCGAACAGTTGGTTCGGACGCGTTAGTGAGGCCTCGACCCAGTTGGACGTCGATTTCGTCGATAAGGCGATCAAACCGCTTCCGCCGGCGTTCTTGCTCGGTCTGTGGAAAGAACGAACCTGGCCGTGGCATGCCGTGGTCGTCGGCGATCAGTTCTTCACCGATGTGCTCGGCGGGACTTTGCTCTTCATGACGACTATCATGGTCAAGCCGCTGACCGAATATGATCTGAAGCACACCTTATTGCTGCGTCATCTGGAAAGACTGATCCTTCGCGAGAGACAACCTCTCAAGAGTCTTTAAACTACGAGAGAAAGCGCCGAAGACCCTATGCCCCAGAAATTCGCCGTTATCGGAACCCCCATCACTCATTCACTGTCCCCGATTATCCATGACGCGATCTTTGCGCATGAGGGCCGCGACGCGACGATGGGACGGATCGATCCGCTCACCGCAGAGCAACTTGCGCAAGATCTTGCGTCGTGGCTTGCGGAGGGTACCTTTGAAGGTCTTGCAATCACCGCACCCTATAAACCACTGGTCGCGAACCTGGAAGGCGAACGCTCTGAGGAGGTCGACGCGCTGGAGAGCGCCAATACATTGACGCGGCGCACGGGCATCAAGAAGGGTACACCGGCGTTGTGGCAGGTCGACAACACCGATGTCGCGGGGTTCACCAGCGCGATACAGAAGCTACTCTCACCGATCAAGTACCGCACGTTCGTAGTGTTCGGGACCGGTGCGACTGCCCGCACCATCGTCTATGCACTCCAAGCTCAAGAGGCAGCGATGATTCAGGTGGTCGGTCGCTCGCTCGGCAAAGCACAAGGATGCATCCATACGGTCGAAGAGAGCGTATCGGGTGGCGCGCAAGTCACCCGATTGAGCGCCTCGACCGTTCCACCCGGTAAGCGTTTCGACTGCGCAATCAACGCCACCACTCTGGGAATCTCCGCCCATGACGAGTTGGTCTTTCCGCTCTCGTGGTTCAAAGAGTACGCAGCGAGTGTCTTCGATGTGGTCTATCGCCCGCACGGCACCACTCGGCTGATCAAGGAAGCAACTTCGCGCGGTATCGATGCGCTGGATGGCAGAGCGATGCTCTATGCACAAGCGCTCGAGCAAGCACGTATCTGGGGTGCGACCACACCTGACGACGAGTTGATGGAAGTGATCACCAAAGCCGGGGAAGAAGGAATGACCTTATGACCTGCGATAACGCTCCTCTGGCGGTCACTGTCGCCTTCATTGGATTCATGGGAGCAGGCAAAACCAGTGTTGCCGCCGAGCTATCCGAGAGGTTGCGCGTCGCATTCATCGATATCGACCAAGAGGTCGAGACGTATACAGGTATGACGATAACCGAGATATTCGAGCGGAATGGAGAGCGTTTCTTTCGGGGACTTGAGACCGAGTTGCTCGAAGATGCGCTCAACGGTGCGCCGGCGCTCATCGCGTGCGGCGGTGGCGTGGTGCTCGACCCGAAGAATGTCGAGCGACTCAAAGAGAGCGCGTTCACCATATACTTACAGATGTCAGCCGATCAGATCGAGCTTCGTCTCGAGGATTATTCCACCCGCCCACTGATCCAAGCGGTCGATGGACCGCAAGAGATCGCGGAAATGATGGTCGCGCGCGAAGAACTCTATGAGATCGTCGCCGATCGGACCGTCGATACGAGCGGGCTGACGCTCGATGAGGTATGTGATCAAATAGAAAAGCTGCTCAAGGAGGCGGATAGTGGCATATTTCACGCGTAAGAGGTTCGGAGCGGTCACTCGAGTCGATCTCGATGTGGGTGTCGCAGAGTATCCGGTATTCGTGGGTGACAATCCCATCTCGATGTTCGCGACCTATGTCGTCTCGGTCGCAAAACCGAAGAAAGTTGTGGTGATCGCCGATGAGACCACCGCAGAGCTCTTCGGTATTCGCATTGAGACGGTGTTCATCACCAAAGAAGTCCAAGTGATCCCTCTGACAGTCCCCGACGGGGAAGCGTGTAAGACCTGGGAAGTCGCCGGTGAACTGCTTGAAGCGATCGCGGACGCGAAGGTCGGTCGAGACGACCTGATCATCGCGTTGGGCGGTGGAGCGGTCAGCGATTTGGCCGGATTCGTCGCTCATACCTACATGCGCGGCGTCAAATACGCCATCATCTCGACCACTCTGCTCTCGATGGTGGATGCGTGCGTTGGTGGCAAGGCGGCTATCGATCTGGCGGCAGGAAAGAACCTTGCGGGGGCGTTCCATCAGCCGATCGCGGTCATGGCCGATATGCGCGCGCTCGTAGGACTACCTGACTGTGAATTCAAGAGTGGTCTGGCCGAAGCCGCAAAGACCGCGTTTCTCGATGGAGACGAATTCACCGCGTGGTGCGAGGTCAACGCTGAGAAGATCCTCGCGCGTGATTGCGAGGTCCTGACAGATCTCGTGCTTCGATGTATGGAATTCAAGGCGATCGTGGTTGCGAGTGATCCCGAGGATCATGGTGCGCGCGAGTGTCTCAATTACGGACACACCCTCGGACACGCGATCGAACGTCTTGCCGGTTACGGACAGATCGCACACGGTATCGCGGTCGCTGAAGGCATCCGATTCGCCGCACGGGTCTCGGTTCAGATATCGGGTGCTTCGATCGAGACGGTGCGTCGCCAAGACAAGCTGCTCGACATGTTCGAGATCCCGGTCGTGGCGCAACGATGGTCGCCACTCGATACGATGGAAGCGATGCTCTCTGACAAGAAGGTCCGCAACGGAAAGATCCGCATGGTCTTGATGAAAGCGTTGGGAGCGTGGGAGGTCGCAGAACTCGACGACAGTATCGTCTTCGAGCATCTACGTCTCTGGGAAGCGAGTGGGATGTAAATGAGATTTCTTATTCTGAATGGTCCTAACCTCAACATGCTCGGTACGCGCGAGCCAGAGATCTATGGATCCCAGACCTTGGGAGAGCTCATGGATATGGTCCACGACTATGCCGCCGAGCGTGGAGTCAAGACCAAAGCGTTCCAATCCAACTCTGAGGAAAAGCTGATCGAGCAGATCCATCTGGCCCCGATCAAATACCAAGGCATCGTCTACAATCCTGCGGCGCATTCGCACTATAGTTACGCGCTACGCGATGCGGTTGCCGGCACCGACGTCCCGGTCGTCGAGGTACATCTCAGCGACATAACCGCGCGTGAGAAGTTCCGTCGCGAGAGCGTGATCGCGCCCGTCTGCATCGCACAATACTCGGGGGAGGGGGTCCGCAGCTATCTGCGCGGTATCGATGCATTGATCGAAGAGAATGCGCGACACGACGTTGACCCCGATGAGCCCGATCTTCTAGCACGCGGAGATGACGAATATGACGGGCTGAGGGAAGGCGATCAGCGATGAGCCCCGCCCAGAGCGGTGATCGGCTCAGCCGCATCCGTGCCTCTATGAAGCAGGAAGGTCTCGATGCGCTTATTATCAACTATTCGACCAACGTGGTCTACGCGACCGGGTTCGATGGCATCGCCGACGTGGAGAATCCTCATATCGCACTCGTGACCGCCGACAGAGCGATCGCGCTCATCGATTCGCGCTACTTCGAGGTCGCGAGCGGTCAGGCGGCCGCTCACAATTTCGAGGTGATCCTTGCGCGCCATGAGGTACGTGAACGCGCGGTCGAGATGATCGATCAGCTCGCGCCGGTTCGTATCGGCATCGAGGACACCATGGGGTATGGGCAATTCCTCAAATGGAAAGAAGCGTTGGAGGGACGCGAGATCGTCGCGACGCACCGTCTGATCGAGGATGTGCGCGAGATCAAGGACCGCGAGGAGATCGCGCGGATCGAACAGGCGCAACGGATCACCGATGAGGCGTTCACCCATATGCTGGAGTTCATAAAGCCGGGTCAGACCGAGTCGGAGGTCGCGCTCGAGCTCGAGTTCACGCTACGTCGACTGGGTGCTGAGGCGATGGCGTTCGAGCCGATCGTGGCAGCGGGAGCCAACGGCTCTATGCCTCACGCGAAGCCCGGTGGGTACCGCCTCCAGATAGGTGATCTGCTCACAATGGATTTCGGGGCACAATTCAAAGGCTACAAAGCGGATATGACGCGCACGATCTGTGTCGGTCAAGCGAGCGCGTTGCAAAAAGAGATCTACGCGATCGTGCTCGACGCGCAGCTCAACGCGATCGAAGCGGTGCGTGCGGGCGCGAGGAGCGCCGATGTCGACGCAGCCGCTCGGACGATCATCGACAACGCCGGATACGGGGAGCAGTTCGGTCACGGTACCGGGCATGGTATCGGGCTCGATGTCCATGAGCTTCCCAGTCTCAAACCCATCTCCGAGGGTACGATCAAAGCCGGTTCAGTCACCTCGATCGAGCCGGGTATCTATCTCGAGGGAGTTCTCGGTGTCAGGATCGAGGATCTCGTGGTCGTCACCGACCAGGGGTATCAGATGCTGACAGGCTCACCCAAAGAGCTCATCGAGCTTGCGGTATAATCGAGACGCAAGAGTAGGCGCCCGCACGGACCTGGGCGCACCGATAGAAGGAGAAGCGCGGTGGCAATCTCAACCCCTCAATTCAAGACCGGTATGTGCATCATGCATGAAGGCAAACGCAAGATCATCATGGACTATCAACACGTCAAACCGGGCAAAGGTCCTGCGTTCGTGCGCACCAAGCTCAAGGAACTCGAGAGCGGGCGTATCGTCGAGTACACATTCCGCCCGCAGGACAAGTTCGATGATGTACGCGTCGAGAAGAAAAGGATGCAGTATCTCTACAATGATGGCACCGCCTATCATTTTATGGACACCGATACCTATGAACAAGTTGAACTCGATCCGGGTTTTATCGGAGACGCCAAACAATGGTTGCTGGAAAACATGGAGGTCGAGGTTCTGACGGCTGACGGAGATCGTATCGGCGTGGAGCCCCCTATGTTCGTCGAACTGACGGTTACTGAGACCGAGCCCGGATTCAAGGGTGATACCGTCCAAGGTGGGACGAAAGCCGCGACCCTTGAGACCGGTGCGGTGATCCAGGTGCCGCTGTTCGTCAACATCGGAGAGAAACTCCAGATCGACACTCGTGAAGGTGGTCGCTACATCAAGCGCGTATAGGTAGAGCAGACCTTCGGATATCCCCTTAGGATTATTACGTTTAGCTGACTTTTTCGTCGATCGCACGACGGTGATCTATTTGGTCACCGGGCTTGTCGGTATCATCATAAGCATCTTGAGCCGTCGGCGCGATCGATAGAAGTGACCAGCAGGTCGACCGGTCTGTCCTTATAAGGAAGAAATGCGAGACCTCGCTTGTGCGAGGTCTCGATGTGCTATACTGATGCGGCAAGTTAAGCGGGCGGCAGTCCGCTTACACCTTACAGCGAAAGCGAACAGGTCGATGATAGGCAGGTAATTGCAGGACATAACTGTCCCGTCGGCGCGCTTCGCTGGCGGGATTTTATTTATCCGTTCGTGAAAGGATGGTGGCACGATAAGCAACGAATATCGCGTGAATGAGGACATTTATGCATCTAAATGCCGTCTGATCGGTTCAAACGGCGACCAGTTGGGCATCTACAGTGTGGATAGCGCGCTGGATATGGCCGACGACCAAGGTTACGACCTCGTGGAGATCGCTCCACAGGCGGATCCGCCGGTCTGCAAGATCATGGATTACGGGAAGTTCAAATACGAGCTTTCCCAGAAAGCGAAAGCGGCCAAGAAGAACCAGCAGAAGATCGATATCAAAGAGATGAAGTTCCGTCCCAAAGTGGACATCGGTGACTACAACACCAAAAAGAAACACATCTTGAGATTTCTCGCTGCGGGAGCCAAAGTAAAAGTGACCATCATGTTCCGCGGTCGCGAGATGGCCTATCCCGAGCTGGGTCGAAACATCTTGGAACGGTTGGAAGCCGACCTTGCCGACGTAGCGGTCGTCGAGAACCAACCCAAACTCGAAGGTCGCAATATGCATATGCTCATCGCGCCACTCAAGGATAAGCCGAAGAAAAGCGACCCGGCTCCGGCTCCCGCTCCTGTAGAGCAGATCGAAACAGAGCCGGACACCGAGAGTGATGAAAAAGCACTAGAGGATAGCGAGTAAGGAGTTCGATATGCCGAAGATGAAGACCCATAAGGGTGCCGCGAAACGTGTGCGTGTTACCAAGAACGGTAAGCTCATACGTGGAAAAGCATATAAAAGTCACATATTGACCAAGAAGTCTCCGAAGCGTAAGCGCAACTTCCGCAAAGAGGGACCGGTCTCAGCAGCTGATACGAAAATGATCAAGCGTAAGCTGGGAAGCTAACGTAGGGGGAGATAACTATGCCACGAGTAAAAAGAGCGATAAACGCTCACAAAAAACGCCGTGCGATGATGAAGCGCGCACGAGGCTATTACGGCGCGAAGTCGCGTTCATATAGAGCGGCAAAAGAGCAGGTACAGCATTCACTGCAATATCAATACCGTGATCGTCGCAACAAGAAGCGCGACATCCGTCGTCTCTGGATCACGCGCATCAACGCGGCGTCCCGTCAACACGACCTAAGTTACAGTCGTTTCATGCATGGGCTCAAACTCGCAGGAGTCGAGCTCGATCGTAAAGTACTCGCCGATCTGGCGGTCAACGAGCCGGCGTCATTTGCTAAACTGGTTGAAATAGCCAAAGCGGCACTCTAGGGGGACATTGTGGACCAGGAACGCTTTGCACAGGGAATGCGTAACTATCGGTCGGGTAGCTTTGCCGCGGCCGCTCAAGATTTCCTTGAGAGCGCAGAACCAGGCATAGCTCGCGGTAACGGATCTGCCTTTCATCAGGCGGGCAACGCCTTCTTGCAGCTCGAGCGTCACAAAGACGCGTTGACGATGTATCAGAATGCGTTGCGTGATGACACCTATGACAACATGTCGGCGGTATACTCGAATATCGGGCATGTGCACGCCAAGGAAGGCAACTATACCGCGAGCGCGGAAGCCTACGAGCTCGCGTCAACGTATCCAGAGTGCGAAAAACCATACAAGTGCTTCCTGAGGGCGGCACAGAACTATATGAAACTCGGGAGCATCGACAAAGCGGCGATCGCATATAAGAAAGCGGCGCTCGATGTGAATAATCCCGCCCGCTCGAAAGCGCTCTATAATCTGGCGCTGTGTTTGCTTGAACTCAAGCAGCCGCTCTCAGCGGTCGAGTCGCTCAAACTCGCGCTCGATTTTCCCGACTGCGAGAACCGCGGGCAGATATTCTCGACACTCGGTATCGCGTATTCGCTGCTCAACAGCGATGAGGAAGCGATCGAGTCGTTCGATCACGCGCGCTATATCTTCGGCGAGCAGGGTCTCGACCCGGTCGCCCAAGCGGTCTATGATGCGGCAAAAGCGCGTCTTGCGATGAGTGCTCCTCTCGAGTCGATCATCGAAGAGCCTGCAATCGGAATAGTCGAGGAGGAGGCGTCCTCTCTGACCGGTGAGATCCAGTCGATCGACACCGCCGGCATCGATCATACTGCGACAGTCGAACCGTTGATCGCGGTCGGGTCCGACGAGGAGATCGCACAATTCTTCAAGATGACCGAGGGCGAACTGCTCGAACAGGAGAAAGAATTGTCACTGGCGGGCAAACAACGCATGGCGTGGTGGAAGATGCTTCTTTGGGTGCTACTCGCGCTCGCATTGCTCGCTGCGCTCGCGACCGGGATCGCGTACTATCTCGGACTGGGGTACCCGTCTGCCAATCAGGTCGTCTATAATGCGCTCAACGCGTACGGCTCGCAGGCGGACATCGCGGCATACTGGGCAGCTCCGAAAGTCGAAGCCGAGGACGCGATGGCCGATAACGTACCGCGACAAGCGATCTTCGATATCGAAGCCCCAAGTGGGCGGATGGGTGAGTCGACGGTCAAAGTGACCGCCGTCGATGCCGCCGACCACCGCAGCGTGATCACCTTCACGTTGATACGCGATGGGCTCGGTTGGAAGATCGACAACGTTACCTCACAACCGGTTGGCGAGGTGACTGAACAGCCGGCGTCCGAGACCCAGGCTCAACCCGAGACCGTGATAACCCCGCAACCACAGACAGGTACCTCAGAAGATCCAGAGGCAGGAGAGCAACAATGAGTGAGCAGACCTACATCATGATCAAACCCGACGCCGTCGCATCCGGAAAGATCGGACGGATCATCTCTCGTTTCGAGGATACCGGTCTGGTGATCGAGCGTATGGAACTCGATACGCTGTCGGCTGAGCAAGCAGCGGCGAACTACGCCGAGCACGAGGGCAAACCTTTCTACCAAGGGCTCATCGACTACATCACCTCGGGACCGGTCGTAAAGATGGTCATCTCGGGGCCGGATGCGGTCGCCGTGTGCCGAAAACTGATGGGTGTGACCGATCCTGCCCAAGCAGCACCCGGTACCATCAGGGGGGACTTCGGTCTCACTATGGACGCGAACGTCGTTCACGGTTCCGATTCGCCTGATTCTGCAAAACGTGAGATAGGTATTTTCTTCGGCGACCTAAAATAGACGCCGGATTGTGCTATGTTAAAAGGGAGCGTGATGGTCACGTTCCCTTTTGATATGAAAGGATCGTACATGTACTTTAGGATTCTTGAAAAAGACCAGGTATCGACTTTCATTGAAGGACTCGCGCATGTCTACGAAGTAGTTGCGCCCGTCATGCGTGGCGGAGGCTATTCGTTCGAACAGGTCCGCGATGGCTCCGAGGTCGAGCTGGATTACCCACTCACCATCATCCCTCCCAAGAAGTACTTTGTCAGACCGAAAGAGTGTCTCTTTCGCTATGACTCACATTCGGGGGCGCTGGATGAGACCGACCACGAAGTCAGTCCGCGTGTGCTTTTCGGAGTGCATGCCTGCGATATCAACGCGATATTGATGACCGATAAGATCTTTTTGGGTGATTACGTCGATCCCTACTACAAGGCCAGACGCGAGAACACCCTGATCGTCGGGGTGAGCTGTATGCCGATCCCGACCTGCATGTGCAACGCCTGGGGTACCGGTGAGGTCTCGCAAGGATGCGATCTGTTCCTGACCGATCTGGGAGATCGTTACTTTGTGACCTGCCAAAGCTTCGAGGGTGCACATATACTCGACACGTTCGCCAAGACCCATGAGGCGAGCGCGGAGGACAAACAGGCACTCGAGGATCATATACGCGAGTTCTCGCAGGCATTTCGTGAGCCGGTCGACACCACTCAGCTGCAGCTTCTGTTCGACGCGAAGTATAACGACCCGATGTGGGAGACGATCGGAGATCCCTGTCTGAGCTGTGGTGCATGCAGCGCGGTCTGTCCGACCTGCTACTGCTTTGACGTGGTCGACGAGCTTGACGCCGACGGTGTCGCGGGTTGTCGCATAAGATGCTGGGATTCGTGTTTGGATTCCCAGTTCGCAGAGGTCGCCGGGGGACACGATTTCCGCCCCACCCGCGCCTCGCGCGTGCGTTACCGCTTCTATCACAAATTCTGGGCATACCCCTCTCGTTACGGCAAAATGCTGTGTGTGGGATGCGGGCGTTGTGATGTCGCGTGCAAGGTCGATATCAATCCCAGAAGAATAGTTGAAGCACTCAGAGAGGGGGAGAGCAAGTGAAAAAGACCCACGTAGCGGTAGACTCCTCCCAAGCTTATCGCGAGCTCAAACAGAACCCCTATCGCCCCTGGCCGGCGCGTATCACCTCGATCACCAAACTGACAGATACCGAGACGCTCTTCGAATTCCGCCTGATCGATCATAGGGTCCGTGAGCGGTTCAACTTCAACGCTGGACAGTTCATGGAGCTTTCGGTCTTCGGGGTCGGGGAGGCCCCGATCTCGATCTCGTCAGCGCCGTCGAAAAAGGGTTTCATCGAATTGTGCGTACGTAACGCCGGCGCGGTGACCGGCGCATTGCATAAGATGCGCTGCGGAGACATCGTGGGGCTGCGCGGACCGTTCGGACGTGGATTTCCTTTCGAGGAGATGAAGGGTCACGATATCTTGATGGTCGCCGGAGGGCTCGGCATCGCTCCACTCAAATCACTGATCAATCATATCCATGACGAACGCCACGAATTCGGCAAGGTCACGATCCTGCTGGGTGCGCGCAATCCGGACGAGATCTTATTCCGTCAACAATTCGATATGTGGCGACATCGCGATGACTTCGACCTGATCATGACGGTCGATCAACCCGACGAGACGTGGGACGGAGAGGTCGGTCTGGTGACCAGACTGTTCGATCAGATCACGGTCGACCCCCTTAAGACGATCGGGGTGATCTGCGGACCTCCGGTCATGTACCGTTATGCTATCGACGAGATGCGCAAGAAGAAACTTTCGGTCGATCGCATATACATGTCGTTCGAGCGTCGTATGAAGTGCGGTATCGGGATGTGTAACCATTGCGGTATCGGACATCAGTACGCGTGTATCGATGGACCGGTGTTCAACTATTGGGAAGCGATGAACTTGCAGGAGGCGATGTAAATGAGACCTACTGCAGTTATTTTATCTCTTGCATCGGACTATGGATGCCAGGTACAGATCTCGAACTTCCCTGAGATCCTCGAGATGCTCTCAACCTTTGATCTGGGCTATTGGCAGTTCGTATCATCCGGTGATATGCCCGATGCATACGAAGTCGCCCTGATCGAAGGTGCGGTGACGACCGACGAACACGTTGAACTACTCGAGAAGGTGCGTGCGACCGCCAGTTGCGTGATAGCGCTCGGTGCATGTGCGGCGACCGGCGGCATTCCTGGACTCGCGATCGCCGGTCCGGTCCGCGGTCAACTCAAGGAAGTCTATGGTTCCGGTGAGAAGAAGGTCGGAGCGGGTGCCCGTAAACCGGCGCCTATCTCAGACTACATCACCGTTGATTTCACGATACCGGGGTGTCCGATCGATCCGGCAGAGCTCTCACGGGTACTGCAACGCGCGATTCGCGCTCTCGTGGACACTCCGCAGAGACAGAGCATGTGCGGCGAGTGCAAGATCGCTGAGAATATGTGCTTTTGGCTTGCGGGGACTCCCTGTCTGGGCATGATCGCACGCAGCGGATGTAATGCCACATGCGTAAGTCGCGGACGCCCCTGTACCGCGTGTAGAGGCATCGCTCAAGACGCCAATATCGAGAGCGCGTACGCTTTCGCCGCGCAGAACAAGTGTGACGCGGATCAATTCGAATCGCTGATCAAGATCTATAATGCGGCCAACGAGCAAGCAACTCAAAAGGCGGTCACCTCGAAGAAGACCGCTCAGGAGGTTGTCTCATGACGAAATTGAACATCCATCATATCGCCCGCATCGAAGGCCATGGCAATGTGGCGATCGATGTGAAGGATAACGAGGTCAAAGACATCTTCATGGAGATCATCGAGCCGACGCGGGTCTTTGAGGCTATGATGCGCGGACGCCGTTTCGATGAAGTATCCCATATATCGAGCCGCATCTGTGGGATCTGCTCGCCCAACCACTTTGTGACCAATCTGATCGCGGTGGAAGATGCGTTGGGCATCAAGGTCTCCGAGCGCACGAAGAAGCTGCGTCAACTCCTCGTTCACGGCTCATACCTACAAAACCACGCCTCGGCACTTTACATCTTTGCGGCGCCTGACTTTGTAGGGTTGCCTTCATTCGTTCCACTGGCCGAGAGCGCGCCTGAGATCGTGCGTCGTGCACTACGTCTAAAGAAGCTTGGTAATGATCTATGCACGCTCATCGGCGGACGTCCGGTCCATCCGATCACTCCGACCGTCGGCGGTTTTACTGATGATGTGAGTGCAGAGGCGCTGCGCCACTTGAGCGAGCAACTCTTTGAGGCGGTCGCCGATGCGGCCGCAACGGTCGAGCTCTTCGGCGAGATCGTACCTCAGCATTTCGATACCCAAGGCGAGTTGGTGGCCCTTCACGAGATCGATCTTTACGCAACGGTATCTGGACAGATCACCGCGCTTGATGCGGGATGGTCAAAGCCGGTCAGTGAATACCCCAATATCATCAAGGAAAAGGTGGTCGAGCACTCCAACTCCAAACATTCGTTCATCGATGGCAAGACCTTTATGACCGGACCGCTCGCGCGTGTCAACGTCTCATGGGATCAACTGCTCCCCTCTGCTCGTGTGGTAGCGAGCAAGATCGGGCTGCGCCCGGTCAACCGAAATATCTTCAGCGCTCACGCGTGTCGAGCGATCGAGCTCGTCGATGCGGCAGAGCGTTGTGCTACGTTGGCCGATGAGCTCTCCCTAGAGAGCGGATCGGTCGCACCGAAGCCTTTCAAGGTAAAGGCGGGGACCGGTTATGGAGCGAGTGAGGCACCGCGCGGTACTCTCTACCACAGTGTCACTATCGACAGCGACGGTATGGTGACTGCGGCCGACGTGGTCACCCCGACCGCGCAGAATCTTGCCAATCTTGCGCTCGATCTGCAACGCTTCAGTCCCACGGTTGTGGAAAAAGGTGAGGATGAGTTCAAAAAATCGGTCGAGATGCTGGTCCGCTGCTACGACCCGTGCATGTCATGCGCTGTTCACTAGTCGGATGTAGTTAACAAGATTAATGTTTAGTTAAGTCATTTTTAAGATAGAGCATGAGTCGGCGGTAAGTGTAAGCTAACCGCCGACTATTTCTTTGTCGTTATTCTTGCCTTTATTGGGAGGATGGCGCATGTGATCCCTTCCTTGCCAATACGAGCTATCGACAAGACGAAGGAGATGAACAATGAAAAGCTTTGGTATGCGCGCGAACAGTTATTGTACGGTGGGCGCGCTGGTGATAGTGGCGGTGCTTGCCGCGATGCTGCTTGTGCCCTCGACAGCGACCGCTCTTGGGTCACGAACGATCGCAGAGGTGACCGGTGTCACTCGCAGTGGGCTGATCAGTTGGCTCAATTCGCATCGGTTCGACTCATACTATCTGGGGACCCCGTATGTGGGAGGTGACTTTCGATCTCCGAACGGAGACCCCTCGTTCAACGGTTCGGTAGGCATGAACTGCACCGGATTCGTCTGGCATGCCTTTACCGCTGCCGGAGCATCGGGCATACCGGGTATCATCGGCTGGCTCGACTTTATCCAATGGAACGACCTCGAGCATTATCATTACTATTCGAAGGCCGAGATGCTCGCATCCGGCATACTCGAGAAGGGTGATGTCATCTGGATATGGAACAGCAGTATGTATGATATCGATCCTTATCATCACACCGGGATCTTTTGGGGATCGACCCCGAGTGAAGATCTGTTCTGGCATTCACACGACTCGAACGGAGTCAATGCGGTCACCACGATCCAGGGGAAAGGTATAGCGGCATCCTATACCGTCATCAAGACCGATCACGTGGGATACCTCGATCTGGTAAAGACATCATCCAAGCCGCAGGTGACCGCTTCGAACAGCGATTTCTCGCTGGCCGGCGCGGTCTTTGGCATTTATACGAACCCGTCCGCGACCGGTACCCCGATCGCGACGATCACCACTGACGCCACCGGTTATGGCAAATCCGGTGCGTTGACGAGTGGACTGTACTTTATACGCGAAACGACCGCACCGCGTGGATTCGTGATCAGCCCCTCTGTGCATACGGTGAGCGTGAGATCAGGAATGACCACGAGGGTCGGTGGCTCACCCGGACAAGTGGTCAATGTGCCCGCGATGGGGAGGATCGATCTGGTGAAACGATCTGGATGGTCCCAGATAAGCGATAACAATGCCAGCTACAACATCGCTGGGGCGTCCTACGGCGTCTATATCGATGAAGCGTGCATTCAAAGGGTCTCGACGATGACGACCAACGCTTCAGGAGAGGCGGTATCAGCCGAGATCGACGCGGGAAACTATTTCGTCAAAGAAACGAGTACTGCGACCGGCTATGCGCTCGATGAGACCGTCTATCCGGTCAGAGTACGCCCGAATCTCACCGTGCGTCTCAATGAATCTGCAGGTCAAGTAGAGGATATGCCCCAGCACAATCCTGTTGGGATCGCGCTGAGCAAGATAGATTTCGAAATGATGTCAGGTGCACCGCAAGGAGGTGCGACTCTGGCTGGAGCGCAATTCGAGGTCAAGCATTACGCGGGGTATCATTCAACGGTCAACACCTCATGGAGCGCAACCATGATACCGACAAAGACATGGACTTTTCGTACCGATGAAGACGGCTATGTGTACCTCGATCCCGAATATCTTATCGCGGGAGACGAACTGATAGTCGACAATGAGGGTCGCTCTGTCTTACCGCTGGGAACGATCACCATCAAAGAGACCAAAGCGCCTGAAGGCTATCTCTTGGGTGAGCAGACGATGTGGGTCCAGCAGGTCACCTCGGAGGGGACCGCGCAGACGGTGAGCACCTTCGTCGCACCGGTCGTCGCCGACCAGATCAAGCGCGGTGATATCGAATTGATAAAAGCAGGCGAGGAGACCTATGAACGTCTCGGCGGAGTACCATTCCAGATCACAAGTACGACGAGCGGCGAGAGTCATGTCATCGTTACCGATGCGAACGGATACGCATCGACTGCGGCATCATGGAACCCCCACACGCAGAACACCAATGAAGGACTGACCGACGAGGATGGGGTATGGTTCGGTGCACAGAATGCGTTAGATAACTCAAAGGGTGCGCTGCCGTACGACACCTATATGATCGAAGAGCTTATCTGCACTGCAAATGCGGATCGAGAATTGATTCCCCCGTTCGAGATCGTCATCGTTCGTGACTCCCATGTAGTCTCACTCGGTACGCTCCTTAACAGTCCGCCTGTCATACCGGCGATCCGAACGAGTGCGCTTGATGGCACCAGCGGTACCACGATGCTCTTTCCTGATAACGAAGCGCAGGTCATCGATACGGTCGTCTTTAATAACCTCAGATCGAACACAAACTATATTCTGCGCGGAATACTGATGGACAAAGCAGGCAACGAGGTACTGCTCATAGACGGGGAGCCGATCATGTCAGAGGTGGAGTTCTTCACGGAAGCCGTGTCCCAATTCATAAGCGGCACCGTCGAAGTGGTCTTCGATTTCGATGCGTCGCTCGTGACTGCATTGATGGACACTTACGATCTGGACGAGATCGATATCGTCGTGTTCGAGTATCTCTACCAAGGCGATGAGCTCATCACCTCACATGAAGATATAGAAGATACCGACCAGACCGTTACGGTCATCAGGAGGGAAGTACCGCAGAAAGAGGAGCTCCCTGAAGTGTTCGAGAGCCAGGAGAACACTCCGACGATCGTGCCAAGTGTGGAAACAACGCCGGTACCGATCCCACTCGAGAGTGCCCCTTCGACCGGTGACGGAATCTATGTGAAGCTCGAAATGGTGATCATCGGTCTGACCGTCGGTGGGAGTCTTACCGCCATCTCAGTGGTCGCTCGGCAAAGGAAAAAAGCGACGTTAGTGCGATGAACAACGCGGATATAACGTAGCGCCATGAAAGGAGGCATCAATACAAGTCGCATAAGCCACGGCAGTCCATTCAGAACCACATAGGTACGACCAGCTGCATCATACCCTCACCAAACAGGGAGAATACCTTGTGCGGCAGTTGCGGGCCCAGGGGCTTGCGGGCTTGGGCACATACGACGCGAGCATTAAGTTGACCGCCGAAATATACGCTATCTGCGGATATAGACCCGCAAATATGCGTGAATGTGTATCGCGGTAACGAAACGCCTATAAGGAAAATTCAACTTACCAAACATGGTAAAATATTAAAACTGTGTTATCCGCTTCGCGAGGTAAGGAGTTTGCGTGTCGTTAAGCGATATGCTCTTCGGGAGTTTTTCTAATGATATTGCGGTCGATCTTGGGACCGCCAATACCCTTGTCTCGATGAGAGGTGAGGGCATCGTTCTTATTGAGCCTTCGGTTGTAGCTATCGAGCACGATACCGGTCGCGTTCTGGCGGTCGGTCAAGACGCAAAGCGCATGATCGGACGTACTCCCGGATCGATCACCGCTATTCGCCCGCTCAAAGACGGGGTGATCTCGGATTTCAACGTGACCGAAGCGATGCTTCGGTATTTTATCAGCCGCGTACGAAAGCGCAAGTTCCTCTTCCAGCCAAAACCACGAGTCGTGGTGTGTGTTCCTTCGGGTGTCACCGAAGTAGAGAAACGCGCGGTGTTCGAGGCGACTATGAGCGCGGGTGCACGCAAGGCGTTCCTCATCGAGGAGCCGATGGCAGCCGCGATCGGAGCCGGGCTCCCGATACACGAGCCGACCGGTTCGATGGTCGTCGATATCGGCGGAGGCACGACCGAGGTAGCGGTCATCTCATTGGGTGGCATCGTCGTATCTCGTTCGAGCAGGACCGCCGGAGATGAGTTCGACGAAGCGATAGCCAATTATGTGAAACGTGCATTCAACGTTGCGATCGGCGAGCGTACCTCGGAAGATATCAAGATCGAGATAGGCTCAGCATGGCCGCTCGTTGAAGAAGTAGACGTTGAGATCAAAGGACGCGACCTTTCGACTGGTCTGCCTCGTACGATCACGATGGAATCAGAAGAAGTACGCGAGGCGATCGAGGATCCCACGCAATCTGTCATTCGTGCGGTCACCGACACACTGGAGGAAACTCCACCGGAGCTCGCGAGTGACCTTATGGAATACGGTATCATCCTGACCGGCGGTGGCGCGTTGCTCCGCGGTCTTGACGAACGGCTCAGACACGAGACCGGTATGCCCGTCTATGTCTCTGACAGCGCGCTTACCAACGTCGTCGAGGGCTCAGCCCAAGCGTTAGAGGAAATCGATGTTCTTAGTTCGGTCCTTCAAGGATCGCGATAGGATCTTAACCACATGAGGGTGCACGAGACAAAGGAGCCGCGCTCGGCTCAACTCTGGTTAGCAGCGGTCATGATCGTGCTATCCATCCTCTGCATCACGGTATGGGATCGTGAAGGTCCGAATGGCCCTTTGCACAGCATACGCAGTGGCGTACAAGCACTTTCCACTCCGCTTGCTCGCGTCGGTAATTTTTTGACAAGCCCTATTCGCCAATGGACCGCAGAGGTCAACGTCGGCAATATATCTCAAGAGGACGCGCGCACACTGTATCGCCAGAATGAGGAACTGCGCCAACAGGTGCTCGTACTCGAAGAGAGACTTCTTCAGTTCCAGAATCTCGAGAAACTGATGGAAGCGCAACAGAATGCAGATTACAACGGTGTGTCAGCACGTGTGATCGGCATTCCCGCCAATGCGTGGGATCAAGTCATCACGATCAATAAGGGATCGAACGCTGACTTCGAGGTCAGTATGCCGGTAGTGGGACCGCAAGGTCTTCTCGGACAGATCATCGAGGTCGGTCCGAACTTCTCGAAAGTCCGTCTCACGACTGACCGTCGCAGCGGTGTTGCCTGTATGCTGCAGCGAACTCGTACCCCCGGTATCGCTACCGGATCGCTGTCCGGTACGCTCACTCTTGAGTTCGTCGCAAACGAGGTCGAGGTCGAGCCGGGTGACGTGGTCATCACCTCCGGTCTGGGGGGTATCTATCCCGAAGGGTTGAAGGTCGGAGAGGTACTCGACGCGATCACGGGGATCAGCTCGCTTTACCAGACGATCCGCGTGACCCCGTCCAACGATCCGCGTGTCGTCGAAGAAGTCATGGTGCTGACCAACACCACACCATTTGTTGAGACCGCAGAGATTGGATCGCTCTAAATGAGACTATTACTGGTCAACACCGCCGCGTTCTTTATTGCGGTACTCCTGCAAGTCATGGTCGCGCCTTATATCGCGATCGGCGGGGTATCACCGAACTTCTTAATGATCACCGTCATCATCATGGCGCTCGTCGAGGGTCCGAACACCGGGACAGTCCTCGGTTTTGTCGCCGGACTCCTCTTCGACCTGCTCGGCGCCGGACCGGTCGGTCCCATGGCTCTCGTGCTCTCGATCACGGGGTATATCGCCGGACTGGTACAGGAGAACCTGTTCGCCGAGGGATGGATCCTACCGGTCGGTGTTATCGCGCTCGCCACATTTACTTCAGAAATTCTCTACATGATTGTGATATTGTTTCTGGGAACGCAAACCTCGCTTGCGAGTGCGTTCTTTGGTATTGTGCTTCCGAGCACGTTTTATAACGCAGTATGTGCGACGATCATTTGTCCGATATTGACGCGCGCGTTACGCGACAATACCAGTTCGGTCATCTTTGGGACTCTATGGTAGGAGGCTTCTCTGATCTATCAGAAGCCTGACATACAGAACAGAGTGCTGTCGCTGATGGCGATATTCGTCGTCATGATCCTCGTATTGGTCTTTCGCCTCTGGTCGATGCAGATCGTCCACGGGCAGGAGTATACCGATAAGGCAGCGATCAACCGTCTGCGAGAGGCGACCACGATCGCGCCTCGTGGACGTATTCTGGATCGTAACGGTATCGAGTTGGTCACCAACCGTACTTCGATGGTCGTGCTCGCGCCGATCTCAGCGCTTGAAGATGATGCACTCATCGAGCGTCTCGCAACTCATCTCATGATCACCGAGGAGGATGTGCGCGAGCGTATCGGTTCGGTCAAGGACGCTCCACTCGACTTGCGAGTCGTCGGTATCGATGTACCCATGGATACGATCTCCTACATCGCTGAGAACCAAGCACTCTTTCCCGACATCCAAGTAGCTGCTCGCGCGGTACGCACCTATCCGCAGGCTGCCCTTGCGTCTCAAGTGCTGGGTTATGCCGGGCTGATATCTGAAGCCGATATGGAGCGTGAGCTCTTCGAGAACTATCATTCGGGCGATATCGTCGGAAAATCGGGCGCGGAACTTGCCTTCGAAACGGTATTGCAGGGTGTGCGCGGTCGTCAGCTCATCGAAGTTGACGCGCAAGGTAAGCCACAAGCGGTCGTCCAGGACGATCCTCCTCAAGCAGGACAGGACGTGATGCTCACTCTCGATGCTGAGCTGCAGGGAGCGACCGAGCAGATCCTGGCGCAGACCGTCGCAGCCGGTATCGAGTCGGGGCTCAAGACCGCCGGTGCGGCCGCGGTCGTGCTCGATGTCAAGACCGGTGAAGTCCTTGCTATGGCAAGCTATCCGACCTACGATCCCGAAGTGTTCGTCGGTGGCATCACCCAAAAGGATTGGGAGAAACTCACCGATGAAAAATTGAACTATCCGCTTATCAATCGCGCGATCGGCGCATCCTACCCACCCGCATCGACCTTCAAGGCGTTCGTGGGGCTGGGAGCGCTCGATGCAAGCATCGTGACCACCCAGACCCAGACGACCTGTGTCGGGGGCTGGACGAAACTGGGTCAATGGGATCAGAAGAATTGCTGGATATACCCAGGCAGTCACGGGACCATGGATATGCACTCGGCGGTCGCCCAATCATGTAACTATTACTTCTACGATATCGGCTACGCCTTCGAAGAGAATACCGATGAGGGACTGCAAAAATATCTCGAGAGTTGGGGATACGGCTCGGTACTCGGCATCGATCTTCCCGGAGAGGTGTCGGGGCGCATCCCAACCGCAGAGTGGAAAAACGAGTGGAACGTGCTCAATCCCGAATTCAATATCGGCGCGTGGGTTCCCGGAGATGGGGTGCATCTCGCGATCGGGCAAGGTGATGTATTGACGACTCCTCTACAGCTTGCCTCGACCTATGCCGGGATCGCTTATAAAGGAAAGGTCCTTCGGCCACACGTACTCAAAGCGGTGCTCGACTCTAATGGGGACGCAGCGCTGACCATTGAGCCCGAAGTCGTTTTTGAGCCGAGCGTCACTCCCGAGAATCTGGCATGGATGCGTGAGTATCTTCGTGCGGTCGTGACTGAGGGTACCGCTTACGGTGGCTTCTCCGGTTTCGGCACCGCGATCTCAGGCAAGACCGGTACCGCAGAATATACAGGTACGAAAAAGGACGATACCGCTTGGTTCGTCGGGTTCGCTCCGAGTGAGGATCCCCAGTTCTGCGTAGCGGTCGTCGTCGAGCAGGGAGGCGCAGGTGGTCGCACCGCCACGCCGGCGACGCGTTCGATCTTCGGAGCGATCTTCCACGAATCGACCACCTTCAGCCTTGGAACGGACAGGTCTCGGTAAGCGGTGGCTCTTTTCCGCTACGATATCCGTCGCAACGTCAATTTCACATTGGTGATCGCGGTGGCAGCGCTTCTCGTCGTAGGGACGACGATAATTCTGTCTGCGACCTCGGCAATGGAAGATGCGAGCTCCTTTCTCTACCGTCAGATAATCGGTATCGCAATCGGTCTTGTCTTGATGGTGTGCTTCTGGCTTTTTGATTACCGCAACTTTGCTGATATGATCGTCCCGCTGTGGATCGTCAATCTCTTTCTGATACTCGCACCTCGGATCCCCGGACTCGGATCGACCGCCGGAGGTTCTGAGCGCTGGCTTGCGATCGGGGGGCGTCATCTGTTCCAGCCTTCCGAGCCCGCAAAGCTCGTAACGATCCTGCTCTTCGCAGCGATCGTGGCGCGCTATGAAGGCGAGATCCCTGACCTGTTGAGCTTCATCAAACTCTTCGCGATCTCCTTGATACCTGCGGTTCTGATCATGCTGATCCCCGATCTGGGGACTGGACTGGTATTCGTCGCTATATCCTTGGGGATCTTATGGGTCGGCGGTGCTCATTCACGCACCATGATATTACTTATATTGGTCGGGTTGCTGTGCGTGATCGGCTTCGTATTCACCGAGATAAACTATTCGAAGACCAACGATGGGGACGGGAGGGTACTCAAAGAGTACCAGCTCAATCGACTTATCGTTTTCGTTGATCCCGATGTTGATCCTCAAGGAGCGGGCTACAACTTAGAGCAGTCGATGATATCGATCGGTTCAGGTGAGTTCTCCGGCAAAGGTCTCGGGAGCGGGTCGCAGACGACCGGCAACTTTTTGCCTGAGCGACATACCGACTTCATCTTCGCGGTCCTCGGCGAGGAGATGGGCTTTATGGGAGGGCTCCTCCTGATGGGGCTCTATCTTGCATTGCTCATGGCATGTTTGAGCATTTGTGCATCATCGATCGATTTATTTGGGTCGCTCATCGCGACTGGTATCATGAGTATGTGGGCATTCCAGATCCTTGAGAATGCCGGTATGACGATGGGCCTGATGCCGATCACCGGTATCCCGCTTCCATTTATGAGTTATGGATCATCATTTTTGGTAACGAGTTTGGCGTGTGTAGGCGTTCTGCTCTCGATCTGGCGCAGACGCAACTATCAAAGTCCGATAAAAGGAGTAGATGACGATGAAACTTCCGCTCAATCCTCTCGAAATCCAGGAATTCGAGAAAAAACTCGGGCAACAAAAAACAATTCCGGTCCACGTCGAAGTTCTCCTCGACCCCACGCTTCCTTCCTTTATCGCTGAAGAACTCACGGTCGCGTTCGTTCCACATAGCCCACATGGGCGCGCATCGGTCGATGTGCTCGAACCGAACAAGAGACCGGTTCTCCATCGCGATGTCGATGTCCTCGTCATTGTGATATCAGGAATCGAAGCCGATAATCACGTTCTTACCAACGCGCGTGAGTTCGCTCAGCGCGCCCAAGATGAACATAAACCGATCGTGATCGTTTGTACCGATGCGCGTGTCGCACGCGCGCAGCTTGCATCTCTCTTCGGTGTCAATATCCTGGCGACAGTCGTCAGTGACAATACCGGTGCAATGCTTGACCAACTCGCAACGTGGTTCGCTGAGACGCGCAGTGATCTCAAACTCGCGTTCGCCGCGAATTTCAGCTGGATGCGTCGCCATATTGCGAAAGAAGCGATCAACAACACGGCGGTGCAGAACGGTGCGATCGGACTCGTTATGATCATTCCCGGAGCAGACCTTCCGGTCATGACGCTCAATCAAGCGAAGATGGTTCTGCAGATAGCTGCGGCGTACGGTCAGCACTTGAACAAGGATCGGATCAAAGAGTTGGCGGCGGTCGTCGGTGGCGGTTTTGCGTTGCGTGCAGCCGCACGGACCGCGATAGGTTTCGTTCCTGTGCTCGGTTGGGCGATCCGTGGCGTGATCGGGTACTCCGGTACGATGGCGATGGGGTATGCCGCTCTCGAGTATTTTGATAAAGGCGGGACTCCCGAAGGTCTGGCGGTAAAGTTAAAAGAGGTCCGTGATGACTTGGTCGAGACCGCGCAGAAGGGAACCGAAGCGCTTCCGATCGATGAGGTAAAGACCAGGATGAAAGCTTTGCCCGCCGCGATCTCCAGCCGAAAGCGATCAGTTGAAGACGACGCTGAACAAATTGAAGCCGATCTTGAAAAGGCGTTGAAAAAGCAAGAAGCTAAACTCGATCGGGTCGAGCGAAGAGGTAAGCTTCGCGAGCGCTTGAGTCGTGATCGCACACAAAAGGAAACACAGCCGAGTGGCTATCACAAACTTGCGTGAGAGGATAGAACCACTCCTCAGCAGTATCGAACGCCCATCACGCTATATCGGTAGTGAGTACGGTGTACGTACGTGGCAGGATAATCTGGGCGCAGATGAATTCTCGATAGGTCTTTGCTATCCGGGAACATACGAAGTCGGGCAGGCGAACCAAGCGCTCCAGATATTGTATGCAAATCTTTGCATAGACGAGACGATCGCCGTCGAGCGCGTCTATCTGCCATGGCTCGATATGATCGATGAAATGCGCGCGCATGATATTCCCCTCTTTACTCTTGAATCCTATAGACCTGTCGACGAACTCGATATCTTAGGGATAACGATGCCCAATGAGATGGCAGCGACCTCGATACTCGAGGTACTCGATCTTGCCGGCATCCCTTTACGTGCCAACGATCGAGACGAGTCGCATCCGATCGTGATCGGAGGTGGTCCCTGCGCGTTCAATCCTGAGCCGTTGGCGCCGTTCTTCGATGCAATTTTTATCGGGGAAGGCGAGAGTGCGATCACGGAGATCGTCGCGGTCGTTCGCGAAGCGAAGAGAGAGGGAATCACGCGCGACAGGTGGCTTGAGGCGCTCAGCTCTATAGAGGGCATCTACGTTCCTTTGCTCTATGACAAGAGTGTGGATGGACCGATATTTAAACGGCTCGAGAGGGATTTTGATGCGGTATCGACACCGGGACGCATCGTCGTTCCGTTCGTCGATGTGGTGCACGATCGCTGCTCGATCGAGATAGTGCGTGGGTGCAACAGAGGATGTCGTTTCTGCCAGGCCGGTATGACCTACCGTCCGGCACGCGAACGCAGCGCTGACACGGTGATCCGAAGTGCTCTTGAGGGGATAGAGAAGACCGGATATGATGAAGTCTCGCTGACCTCACTTTCCAGTACCGATCACAGCCAGATAGCCGACATCGTGCGTCGACTCAACATACAACTCGCAGATCGGGCGGTCAGTGTATCGCTCCCCAGCCTTCGTGTCGATTCGTTCAGCATCGATTTGATGAACGTTCTGACTTCAGGCGCGAAACGTCCCGCTTTAACGCTGGCTCCCGAGGCTGGGAGGCAGCGTATGCGCGATATCATCAACAAGAACGTGAGTGAAGAGCAACTCCTCGAGGCGGTACGCACCGCCTTCGAGAGCGGATACCATCGCATCAAGCTCTACTTCATGATCGGTCTTCCCCATGAGACCGATGAGGATGTCCTCGGTATCGCTGAGCTGGTCAAAAAAGTGAGCGAAGTGGCCCATGACGCGATAGACCCACGCAAGCGAAGCGCGGTAAAAGTCGCGCTGAGCGTCTCATCGTTCGTGCCAAAAGCGCATACTCCTTTCCAGTGGGAGGCGCAAGACAGTGTGGAGGAGCTTGAGAGAAAGCAACAGCTGCTCAAAGACGCGCTCCCGCGCAGGGGAGTACAGTTCTCATATCACGACGCGCGCACGTCAGTGGTCGAGGGACTGATCGCACGCGGTGATCGCTCACTCGCTTCTGTCATCGAAGACGCTTGGAGGAGCGGCGCGCGTTTCGAAGCCTACCGTGAGCAGTTCGATCATACGAACTGGGAGCGTGCCTTCGAATCGTCCTCATTCGATCCGTCTGTGGCAACCGCGTCACACGAGTTGGATGAGACGCTGCCCTGGAGCCACATCAGCACGGGAGTGAGTGACGAGTATTTGAAAGCCGAGGCGCAACGCGCGCGTGACGGACTCACGACCACCGACTGCACGTTTGCCGACTGCACAGAGTGCGGAGTTTGCACCGATCTTGACGCGAAGCCCGATATCAAAGGAGAGCGATCATGAGTGCTGGTCATGCTCCCACCTATCGCCTCCGCATCGAATATGCAAAGCAAGGGAGGGCTGCTCACTTGTCCCACCTTGAGGTCATCCGTGCTCTTGAGCGCATCGTAAGGCGAGCAACCTTGCCCTATGCGATATCGGAGGGGTTCCATCCACACATCAAACTCTCGTTCGGGCCGGCGCTTGGAGTGGGGACCGCATCACTGAGCGAATTCTTTGATGTGATCCTCAAAGAGTTCATCGCTCCTGAAGAAGCTTTGGCAAGGCTGCAAGAAGCCACGACCCCGGTGTTGCCGATACTGGACTGTGGGTATGTGTCTGCGCGCGAGCCATCGCTGAGCTCTGCGGTCACTATCTTTGAATACCAAGTGAACGTCGATGGCTCGGTAGAAATCAGCGGGGAGTTTCCCGAAACGCTTGAAGTGGAGCAGAAAGATAAGATCAAACAATACGATACCTATTCGACCCTTCCGCGCGGTCTGTCAAGCGCGCAAGGGGATCATGAGACGATCGTGTTATTCACCATCCGCTCATCACCGCAAGGAACGTTGCGCCCAGACAGTCTTATGAACTACCTCTTGGGCGATGACGTCGATACCTATCATCTTGAGTTCTTGCGTACCGCAACGTGGGTCGAGGATGAGGACGGGGTATGGCACAAGCCACTTTCGCAGATGGACCGATAGCAAAGAGCATCGCGATCGCCTGCGCGGTCATGCTGTTCGTGTTAGTCATCGTCGTGTCGATCTATCTCACATCGTCGCCACCGATCGTGTCATCGCTTATCCATGCTACGCACAATGCATCTGTGCTCAGTAGTGAACTGCGTGAGCGCGGCGCCGACACTTCGACCCGTTTCATCAGAAATGGCACCGGCGAGGTTGAGATGATCGAGTTCTTTGAATCGGATAAGATCGCGGGTGAGGCTTCGATCGAGCACTTGCGCGATGTGCGAACCGTGATCCTATTCACCTGGATCGTCGGCGCGATCTGCGCGATATTGATAATTACATTACTGATCACGAGTTACTTCAAGAAGTGGTGGAGCTGGTTGCGCACTACACTCAAGTTCGCAGCATGGATTTGTTTGGCAGTCCCTCTGTTACTTGGGTTCATAGTGGGGGTCGCGTTCGATCCGCTTTTCACATTCTTCCACGAAATATTCTTCCCACAGGGTAACTGGCAATTTCCTATCGATTCTTTACTCATACAGACGTTCCCAGAGCAATTCTGGGTCACGATCATGCTCATTCTCCTCGGTCTCATCTTCGCTTTTGGGGTCCTGTTCCTTCTTGCGGATCGCTTGATAGATCGATTTGCTCCGCACCAGTTCAGCGTGGTAGAATAGCTATCCGCGCGCAGAGATGTGCGCAAACCGATCAGCAGGAACGCTCTTGGGCGTGATCGCTGTTCGGGGGTGACGTGGTTTCGACATGGTGATGTTCGAGATCGGATAAGCAGGCCCAGGTCTCCTCGCCTGGTTAAACAGGGGTAAACCATTTTAAACGGCGAATCTAATTACGCCCTCGCAGCTTAAACGCTTGCGACGTCTAGTTGGGGTCATCTCCCGACGCCAATGCGACGACACAAGGGGAGATGCTCTATTACCTGTGGGCTGTATAGGTAATAGCTAAGATAGAACAGCCATGGAAAGCGTGCGGTTTGTCATTTGTCTTACACGATTTCCAAGAACACGCAAATGACTGAGCCTGGAGAAACCGGTCGAGGATGCATTATGGACGTGGGTTCGATTCCCACCACCTCCACCAAAAACGATACCGTTTAACTGCGGTTTTTATAAATGGAAGATAGTTTTACGCCATTTTTATGCCAAAAAGCTAGAAAAAAGCATCTCCTACGAGATCACTTCTCAATATGCCCAAATCGCACCGTTATATCGAAAAAGCAGGTGTTGTATCACACCTGCTCTTTTTATTTATGCGATACAATTATCTCGTTAGTGTCCGCGTGAGAGATGTGAGGGAGAACATGGATTTCAATCATTTCAAGGTCGATGGAAAAAAGAAAATCTCCCTCGCGGATTTCCGCACTGATCGCGATGATACATTCAAGAACAAAAGTGCTGAAGTTGCATTTTTGGAAAAGAATACCGCAAAACTCGACGAGCTCCAGGCACGATTCGCAGCCGATGGGAAAGCCGGACTTCTCGTGATCGTTCAAGGTATGGATGCCAGCGGAAAGGATGGCTCGATCAACGCGGTCTTCTCCGGCATGAACCAATATGGTGTTCATGTCTACAGTTACAAATCACCCACAGCACGCGAGCTCGCCCACGACTACCTCTGGCGTCTTCATCGAAACGTCCCGATGCGCGGGGACATCACCGTGTTCAATCGCTCATATTATGAGGATGTCCTTATCGTAAAAGTCCACAAACTCTATAAGCAGCTTAATATCCTTGACCGTGCAAAAAGCCCTCAAGCTATCGATGATCGCTATCGCCAGATCGTCGATTACGAACGATATCTGTGGGAGAACGCCATCGTGGTCGTCAAGTTCATGCTTCACATCTCGAAAGATCAGCAGGCACGGCGCTTTCTGCGGCGCGTCTATGACCCCACGAAGAACTGGAAATTTGCGATAAGCGATATCATTGAACGCGAATTCTGGGACGATTATCAGAACGCATATGAAAAAGCGGTGAACGCAACTTCCACCAAGATAGCCCCTTGGTACATCGTACCGGCCGATGACAAATCGTTCGCCCGCGCGGTAATGTCACAGGTCGTCGTCGATGCACTCGAGGATCTCGATCCACAATTCCCCAAGATGAAGGAGTCCGCTAAAGACGAACTCGAACTCGGTCGCCGCTATCTTATCGGGGAGAAGGACGCGATAGCCGAGGTAAAAGAGCTCGTAAGGAAGATTTGGTGACCATGCGCTTCGCACTTTCTTGGGCAGCCCAAGAAATAGCTGATCACAACGAAGTCGAATTCACCTCGACACCGTTGGGGAAAATGATCCCGCTGACCAAGATCGATGGCCTCTGGACGAGGCTGGCGCGCGACATCGGTTGGAATGAGGCGATGCGACGTGCTCAATCTCCTCATGACTTCATGAAACTGATCAATCCTTATGGGGACGCGATGATGCACGAGATGCGCGAGACGTTCAATGCGACCGGCAGCTTGGGTAGACGCGATGCAGCGCCCACCTACATCTGCATCGCAGACGATATCTGCACCAGTATCGGCTGGATCGTCTCCGAAGAGATCGCGCGCGACGCGCTTATGATGGTATACAGTAAAATGCTCTCTTCGATACATAACGATCTGCCATTCTCGCGCGACGAGTTCAATGTCGAGTGGTGTTTTCACAGTGACGGAGATGTCTCATCGATCTATCCCTCGATAAAACTCGCAGGTTTCAGCGCGGTACACGCAGCGAGCGTACCCTATACTCGGATGAGTACGATCGTCGGCAAAGCCGGTAGCACCGGGCTCCTCTTCTTTGGTGGTGTGATGACCGAGACCCTTGAGGAAGGTACACTATCCGGAGAGCTCACGCGGCAGATCGCGATACTGGCGCGTCGCCCCAACATGGTAGTGTGCGATGATGGTGGTATGACCACGCTTCGCCAGCTCGAACACTATCTGGACGCGTGCCACAAGATCGCACTGTGCTAGATTGGACTTTCGATGAGCCAAAATGCACCTCTTGGAATTTTCGATTCCGGCCTTGGTGGGCTGACCGTCGCGCGTGAGATCGCGCAACGGCTTCCACACGAATCATTCGTGTATGTGGGAGACACCAGGCGCTGCCCGTACGGACCGCGCGACCTCTCCCAAGTTGAGCAATACGTACGTGAGATCTGCACCTTCCTGCAGGATAAGGGGGTAAAACTCATCGTGATCGCGTGCAACACCGCGACCGCAGCCGGGCTCGAATTGATGCAACGTGAATTCGATATTCCCATCATCGGCGTCATCGAGCCGGGAGCACGAGCCGCGGTTCGCACGACGCGAAATCGTAAGGTCGGAGTCATCGGGACCGTCGGCACGATCCAGAGCAGCGTATACCATCACGCGGTCAAGGCGCTTGATGCCGGCTGTCAAGTGATGAGCGTTGCAACACCATCATTTGTCGATATGGTCGAGGAGGGGCTTGCGTTCAGTGATGAGCAATCGAGTGATGTGACCCATGGGCTGCGCGTTCCTCCCAACTTCGACGAGATAGCGACCGATTATCTGGGCCCTCTACAAGATGAGGAGGTCGACACGGTGGTTCTGGGTTGTACCCACTATCCGCTCCTACACGATCCAATCGCTGAGATCATGGGAGATGACGTGGTGCTCGTCTCGAGCGCCGAAGAGACCGCACGTGATGTGTCGTCGACCCTTCAACGTCGTGGCCATGAAGCACTCGAGGACCATATCCCCACCTATCAATTCTTCACCACCGGTGATCTCGATCGATTCCAAATGCTGGGATCGAAGGTCTTCGGAAGACCGCTCGACTCGCTCGAACTTCTCGATATAGACTATCTCGAATCATTGATCGATCCTCATAAGGAGTAATCTCATGACAACTACCCGTCCGGTCACTATCAGTCGAGGCATTATCGCGCATGCACCGGGGAGTTCCGAAGTCTGTTTCGGAAATACGAGGGTCATC
>Ga0123353_10000674_pt1 | contig 41688 bp, 38 predicted proteins | sample TergutLab28metaG_3_FD_92763 | JGI IMG/M metagenome (GOLD analysis project Ga0123353, IMG submission 92763) | Labiotermes labralis P3 segment gut microbial communities from Petit-Saut dam, French Guiana - Lab288 P3 | ecosystem: Host-associated > Arthropoda: Insects > Digestive system > Gut ... | reverse complement strand
TGTGCTTTCGCAATTTCCTGAACTTTGAGCAGCATAATAGGTCACTCCATTTTCTAATTCAGCGGTCGACAGGTATTCGGTTCCGCCGGTTGCAGCGTTATACCATTTGATGTTTGAGCCTTGGGCTGTAAGATTGGCTACAGTAGCACCCACGCATAAAGTCTGCGGAGTAGTAGCTCCCGGAGCGATAAGACCTGAAGTCAAAACAGTAACTGTTACAGGCAAACGGTCAGTGCTTTCGCAGTTTCCTGTGCTTTGGGCTGCATAGTAAGTAGTTCCGTCTACTAATGAAGTTGCCGATGGCGGTGTGTATTCGGTTCCGCCGGTTGGGGCGTTATACCACTTGATATTGCTACCGGTTACTTGCAGGTTATTCAGCGTACCGCTGCCGCATATTGTTTGAGCGGTTGGACCGGTTGGTGCAGGTATTGTTGTCGAGCTAAGCGTAATAACAACTTCCTTACGATACCCTATTTCGGTTTCGCAAGATCCGGCTGACATGGCGGCAAAGTAGCTGCTTTCGCTCAACATGGTTCCTACCGGCAATTGTTCGGTGCTGGTGGCTGTTGCATACCATTTGATCTGGTTGTGTGGTACGGCGATGTTGGCAATTGTCGCTCCTAAGCAGAAAGCTTGCGGAGTGGTAACATCCGGAGTACCCGGAGAGGAGGTAGTTATCGTAATCGTCACAGCCGTACGGTTTGCGCTTTCGCAAGAACCGCCTGCAGTTAAGGCAGCATAGAAAATACCGCCTCCGGCAGGAATAGGTTCAGTTTTCTCCAAGAGAGTTCCTCCGGTAGCTTCGTCATACCATATAACATTATTAGGATTGATTGAGCTCGGGATGGCTATGTCAGCCAATGTTGCCGGAAGACATAATGCTTGAGTAGAAGGGACGATGTTTGGCGCACCCAGTTCCACATTGTTTTGCAGGTTTACGGTCACAGCCGTACGGGATGAGCTTTCGCAAGTAGCCGAACTTTGAGCGGCGTAATAGGTCACTCCATCTTCTAATTCAGCGGTCGACAGGTATTCGGTTCCGCCGGTTAGCGCGTTATACCATTTGATGTTTGCGCCTTGTGCTGTAAGATTGGCTACAGTAGCACCCACGCAGAGAGTCTGCGGAGTGGTAGCTCCCGGAGCGCTGAGACCTTGAGACAAGACAGTAACAATTACCTCTTTGCGTGTACCGATGCAAGTACCGACTGTTTGAGCTGCATAGTAGGAGCCGGAAGCCAAAGACTCGGTCAACTCTAATGCAACCGTAGTAGTGCCATCGGCAAACCATTTGACACCGCTGCCTATAGATGCCAGATTGGCAACTGTGGCAGGACCGCAGAAATCCTGAGGATTTGGAACGATTGGTTCTGCCGGCGTACCAATATTAATTGTAACGCCTGTGCGGTTTGTGCTTTCGCAGCTTCCAGCGCTTTGGGCGGCATAATAGATAACACCGTTACTTAAAATCATATTGCTCGGCAAAGCTGTACCGCCGGTTGCGGCAGCATACCATACAATCTGGTTGTTCGGTACGGCGATATTGGCTATCGTAGCGCCGGCACAGAAAGTTTGCGGATTAGGATCAATCGTTGGTTGCCCCGATATAGTTGTAACTATAGTGATCGTTACAGCCTTACGGGTTGCACTTTGGCAAGTACCGCCTGCTGTGTATGCAGCATAGTATGTACCGCCGGCAGAAATATCAGTATCAGCCGGCAATGGATCGCCGCCCGTTGATGCTTCATACCATACAACATTAGGGCTTCCTGTAGGGATAGCTACATCAGCCAGCGTAGCCGGAGCACACAAGCTTTGATCAGCGATGTTCGGCGTAGGCAATATTATTGTATTATCTATAATTACAGTTACAGCTGTACGTTCGGAAGTTCCGCAAGTAGAGTTGCTCTGAACGGCATAGTAAGTAGTTCCGCCTGCTAATGGATCAGTTCCCTGAAGTACTGTTCCGCCTTCATTTTGCCATACAATTCCGGTACCTTCGGCTTGAAGGAGAGCTACAGTAGCTCCCGTGCAGAAAGTTTGCGGAGTAGCGGCTGTCGGAGCGCCGAGCGTGTTGATCGTCAGGGAGACGGTAACACTAGTCTCATCGCTTATACAATCGCTTGTTTTGGCGCGTGCGTAATAGGTAGTATTATTGGTAAGCGCATCACCCGGATCGAGAGGGGTTGTGCTCGTTGTACTCGCAAACCATTGCAAGGTAGCTCCCGTAGATACGCTGGCAATCAAGTCGCTTATCTTGGCGCCGGAGCAGAATGACTGGTTGGCGCTTGCTACCGGAGCGGCAAGACTGCTGCAATCGGTAGTGGTCGTAAATGTTATTCGATCGCTGACCAATGGGTAAGGATTTGAAGTCTGGAATATATATTGAATATAGCCCCAGGCGTAATAATCCGTTTCTTCATCCAAGCCGGTAATTGCACCGCTGTAAGGTACGGATGGATCTTCATTCGTATTGGCGCTGTTGACCTCTTTTATATAGAAGGTTGTAGATCCGCGTAAGAAAGTGCCGGCTAATATTTCATCGTCGTCCGGAAATTCATACGACACGCCGCCTACCAACAATTCTCTCGTAAGAGGCTTGACACTGAGTGTGACATTACTTTTTGTATAGATAAAGCCGTAACTCATGATTTGGTCCCAATCTAAATGACCGTCGGAAGTCAATACTCGAGGAAAAGACGGAGGAATATTCTGTGTTACTTTACCTCTAAATACCTCATTAGTTGCAGGAAATTCTCCCCGCTTGAAAGTTGCATTTAATGTAGCTGTTTTTGCTCCTATTGACGTTGTCGTACCTTTTGTTATACTTGACGGGGAGCGGAAATAGAACAAATGCTTGGCACGAATTGGGTTACTCTCGTCATCAAACACTGCGTCAAATCTAATGACATTAGAAATAAGAGCAGAGCTAGAGCTCGCCCAATATGAAGAGTATCCTGTTGAAGCCGCGTCATTGTAACCAAAGCCAAAATTACCTGTAATGGTAGTACTACCACTAACGTTATTACCCGGCTGGAGAGGCGTACCCGGAACTACCTTTCTAAAATAGAGTTTGAAAAGAGGTAAAATCTCTCCTTCATCGCCCGGGTTGTTGAAATTAAGGTTGGTCAAGGCTTGTTCGTTGAAAATACCAGCCGTCACTGCTTCCCAACCTGCTACGCTGGAGAATGATGCTCTCGAATCGTCGCTCGGTAGACGGCGGGAACTGTTTGGCTTGGCAATTATAAAATTCAGTCCCATACCTCCTCCTCCTTTCAACGCAGGATTGATATCTATGGCGTTTTCATACAGCGCAGGGTAATGCTCCCCTGTCGACGGACTGCTAGCCGAAAGAGCCATCGGCACATCCTCACTGGGGTCAAAGTTCGGTCCCGTCCAGATGAGTGTATTCTCCTTGAAGAAGAATGCGTACACCAACGCATCTGTACGTATCGGTCCTACAAAGAAAACCGTTACGGTAGCATTTTCGTCTGTCTCTTCAATGCTTGCAACAAAGCGCGAGTCATTGGTTGCCATGCCATCAGGATATTGAGCATTTGCAACAAAAGGCATCAAGAGACAAGCCATTACAAGCAGCAGCATAGAAATGCCACTCCTCATTCGTTGTAATTGGTTTTTGTTCATGTCATTTGTTTGTTAGTTAATAATTATAAAGTTATTTAATTTTCGATAATGTCGCAATTTCATAACGCAACGCAAAGTCAATCAATTGTTTTATGACTGACTTTGACTGAAAAGATATGTATAAATTAATTAAATTACTCATTTTTTCATCTTTTCAACGGGCAAAATTAAAAAATAATTTTTTATTTCCCTCATTTTTTTTCATTTTTTATCGGTATAAACACAATATTTTTCTTGTTGTTTGAAAACGATGACAAAGAATGAGGAAATTTATTGAACAATATTAATTGAAGAATATTATATGATAAATGCAGAAGCTACCTTTTTTGCGATGGAATCGCCTTTTAGAATTTCTACTATTTTAAGTGCAAATTCTGCTGCAACCCCCGGTCCTTTGGCAGTGATGAATTTTCCGGAGACGATTACTCTTTCGTCGGTAACTTGCGCTCCGTGCAGGTGTTCTTCGTAGCCGGGGTAGGATATTGCTTTTTCTCCTTTGAGGAGCCCCATTTCTCCCAATATCATCGGGGCGGCGCAAATAGCGGCAATGTACTTTCCTTTGTTGTTATAGTCGAGGATAAGTTTTTTTAGTCCGGCATGGCTGTTCAGGTTTTTGGCGCCGGGCATTCCTCCGGGGAGGATGAGCATTTCGCCTGTTGAAAAATCGGTGTCTTCAAACAGGGAATCTGCCATGATGGTTATTCCGTGGGAGCCGGTTACTTCTTTTTGGGGGGTGATTGATACTGTTTCTACTTCGAGACCGGCTCTTCGGAGGATGTCGGTAGGGACGATGGCTTCGGTTTCTTCAAAGCCGGGAGCTAAAAAAATAAATGTCTTTGTCATAGGGTTGTAAGGGTTAATGATTATAATTTAGTTATTGGAGGTTGAATATGTAGGTGATGGTGCCGCTTTGGTTTTTGTCGGAGGTGATTTTGTTGAACTTTGTTTTTTGGGCGGCTTCTATTGTAGCGCTTCTGAGCGTCGGGTCGTCGATGTTTGTTCCACGTCCGATTCTTGCAGTTATTACGGTTCCGTCGTTGTCGACAATGATTGATACAACAATTTTTCCCTCTTCAGAAACATTATAAGCAGGTTTTATATCTTCGCCGACACGTTCTCTTTCGGCAAGTGAATATGAACTTCCTACAGCTCGCGAGCCATTGCCTCCGGTGCCATTGCCTCCTCCGGTACCGGTACCTCCCAGGGTGCCGAATGGGTTGCCGCCGTCGCCTGTTCCTTTTCCTGTTCCTCCTTGTCCGGAAGAGGTGTTCGAATCTCCTGTGCCTCCTACACCTCCTGCACCTGTGTCGAAGACATTTTTGGTGCGGTTTCCTATTTCTGCCGCTGCTTTATCCTGGGCTTCTTTCTTGGCTTTTGCTTCTGCGATTTTCCGCTGCTCTTCCTGACGTTCCAGTTCTTTCTGCCGCTGTTGTTCTTTCATTTCCTGTTCGCGGCGAAGTTCTTCGGGGGTTTTCTCTTTTTTTTCCGACAAGGTTATTGATTCCTCGATGTCCTGTGTTTGTAATTCCTCTTCTCCGGTAAATGGTTCGCTTTGCTGATAGGCGGACAAATCACTTGCGTAGTCGGCAGGGGCGGCGGCGAAAAAGTCATTTCCTCCTTCTGCGTCTACTCCGAGCTGCATGGAGAGACCTTGCTCTCCGGTGGGGATTATATAGGAGAAAACAGAAAACCATAATAGCAGGAGGAGGGCTATTAGGAAGAGGATGGTTCCGGTGACTCCGTATATTTTGGCTTTGCGTTCGAGTTGCATTGTTATTTAAAATTAAAAATTATAATGTTACGCGATGTAGGGGTAGGGCTTGCCCCTACCCTTCTTACAATACCCCTACCCTTCTTCATTGGGCAAGCGGGGGTTGGATCAGGGGCAGGGGCAAGCCCTGCCCCTACCGTCATTTCACCGGACGGGTAGCTATCACCAGCTTGAATTTATTGATATTGGCAATGTTCAAAATTTTTACTACTTCGCCGTGTGGGACTGTTTCGTCGGCGTACAAGGCGATGTACATTTCGGGTTCATCGGTGATGACTTGCTTGAGAAATGGTTCTACTTCTTCGAAAATCACCGAACGTTCTCTTTCTTTGCCGTAAGCTACATAGTAATTCAAGTCTTTGTCTATGATTACTCTTGTCAGGGGTTTTGCCGAAGTTTGCTGTTTGCTTTGGGGGAGCATTATTTTGATGGCGTTCGGGTGAACCACGGTCGAGGTTATCATGAAAAAGATAAGAAGCAGGAAAACCATGTCGGACATGGATGCCATACTGAAACTGGCGTCGGCTTTATTTCTTCTTTTTAATGCCACGATTTTTAGTTATTGAGTTATTAGTGATGAGTTATTAGTGATGAGTTATTAGTGATGAGTTGGTGATTGGTGACGAGCAATCACTCATCACTAATAACTCATCACTAATCACTATTTAGTCGGCTGGTCCGTTCAGGATGTCCATAAATTCTAACGAGTGAACTTCCATGTTGCTTACCACCTTGTCGACTCTTCCGGTCAGGTAGTTGTAGGCGAAATAGGCTATGATGCCTACAATAAGTCCGGCTACTGTGGTTACCATAGCAGTATAGATACCGCCGGCAAGGACCATCACGTCGACATTGTTGCCGGCTTGCTCCATGGCATAAAAAGATTGTATCATCCCGACTACTGTTCCCAGGAATCCGATCATGGGGGCGCCTCCTGCGACTGTCGCCAAGAGGGGAAGTCCTTTTTCCAGTTTCATGATTTCCAAGTTGCCTACGTTCTCAATTGCAACCATTACGTCGCTCATGGGACGACCAAGACGGGTTATTCCCTTTTCTATCATTCGCGAATAGGGGGTGTTCGTTTTTTTACAGAGGGTTAATGCGGCTTCAATTTTTCCCTCATTGATGTAATCTTTAATTTTATTCATAAAGGTTGTATCTTTTTGGGAGGCTTTTTTTACAACGACCATCCTTTCTATAAAAATATATACAGCCAATACACAAAGAATCAGAAGAGGGATCATAATCCATCCTCCTTTAAACGCCATGTCCATCAATTTCATTTCCGCTACTTCCTCTACTAGTTCTGTAGTTCCGGGAATCTGCAATAATACATTCAAATTCATCTCTTTTTTTATTTATTTATTCAATATATATAATATGTTTTACTTTAAACATTCTTTGTAGAGCCTGATCGTCTCTTCTAATCCGAAATAGAGCGCATCCGAAATTAAGGCATGACCGATGGATACTTCCTTGAGCCATGGGATATTCTCTTTGAGGAAACGAAGGTTTTCGAGGTTGAGGTCGTGTCCTGCGTTTACGCCCAAGCCAACATCTCTTGCAGCTTTTGCCGCCTCTACGAATGGCAGCACGGCTTCTTCCTTGTTGCGCTCGTAGTTTGAGGCGTAGGGTTCGGTATAGAGTTCTATTCTATCGGTTCCGGTTTTGGCGGCGTTCAGAACGTTATCTATATCGGTGTCTACAAAGATAGATACGCGTATGCCTGCTGATTGCAGCTCTTCTATTATTTCCTTTAAAAAGGATTCGTTTTCGATGGTATTCCATCCGGCGTTGGATGTAATTGCTTCGGGCGGGTCGGGAACCAGCGTTACCTGGCATGGTTTTACCGCTTTTACCAATTCCATAAACGAGGGACTCGGATAGCCTTCGATATTGAATTCCGTCGTTATTATGCTTTGAATATCCAATACGTCGCTGTACCGGATGTGGCGCTCGTCGGGTCTCGGATGAACGGTAATGCCTTCGGCGCCGAAGGTTTGACAGTCGACCGCTACCTTCAAAATGTCGGGAATGTTTCCTCCCCGAGCATTGCGCAAGGTAGCTATTTTATTAATATTTACGCTTAATTTTGTCATATTTTTTTATTTTTGACCCTTATTTTTTATTGAAAGCGTGTGTCCCATCTTCTCTTTTTTCGTTTTTATATAAAACATATTATACTTGTTTGGTTCGATTTCGATGGGAACATTTTCCACAATTTGCAAACCGTAACTTTCCAAGCCTATGCGTTTGACGGGATTATTTGTCATTAAGCGCATTTTCTTCACTCCTACTTCGCGGAGGATCTGGGCTCCTACTCCGTAATCTCTTTCGTCGGGCTTGAAGCCGAGGTGCACGTTTGCGTCAACGGTGTCATAGCCTTCTTCTTGCAATTTATAGGCTTTTATCTTGTTCATCAGACCGATGCCCCTGCCCTCTTGGTTCATGTAGACAATTACGCCTTTTCCTTCTTCCTGAATGCGCCGCATTGCCATGTGAAGCTGTTCGCCGCACTCGCAGCGGAGGGAACCGAAAATATCGCCGGTCATACAGGAGGAGTGTACTCTGACCAGTATGGCTTCATCCTCGTCCCACTCTCCTTTTATCAGGGCAATGTTTTCCTGGTCGTTTGATTTTTGACGGAAAGGGATCAATTTAAAGTCGCCGTAAATGGTAGGCATTTTGACTGTTTCTCCTTTTTCGATCAGCGATTCAGATTTCAGGCGGTAGGCAATCAGATCTTTGACACTTATGATCTTCATTTCGTATTTTTTCGCAATTTCGATCAACTGCGGGAGTCTTGCCATGGTGCCGTCTTCGTTAATGATCTCTACCAACGCGCCTGCCGGATAGAGACCTGCCAAACGCGCCAGATCGACAGCTGCCTCTGTGTGTCCCGCACGCCGCAGCACTCCCTTGGTTTGCGCTTTTAATGGGAAAATATGTCCCGGTCTTGCCAAATCGGATGGTTTGGTGTTGGGACTGCACAGCGCCTTGATTGTCATCGCGCGGTCGTATGCGGAGACGCCTGTTGTACATCCGTTTCCGATGAGATCGACTGCTACGGTGAACGGGGTTTCATGCAGGGAGGTATTATCTGTTACTTGGAGATCCAGATTTAATTCTTTGCAGCGGTCTTCGGTGACAGGGACGCAGACTAATCCTTTTCCGCGGGTAAACATGAAGTTTACTTTTTCAGGGGTGATCAATTCGGCGGATGTGATGAAGTCGCCTTCATTTTCGCGGTCTTCGTCGTCTACTACTATCAGAAATTTTCCTTCTCTGAAATCGGCGATGGCTTCTTCTATTGTGTTCAGTTTGAATTCACTCATATTTATTGTTTTAATTTTTTTGGCAGGGGATAAAATTGTTCGACAGAAATCGTCAAGAATCGTCGTTTTCGTCGGAAGTCGGGGGGTCCGGTTCTTTTAGCTTTAATAGCTGCAATAATATTTCCAACAAAGCACGCCATCCTTTGCCCATACCGCTTACAGTAGACATTCCCGACATCCAATGTATGTTGAAACGTATCGTTACCATCGAGTCGGTAGCCGCTTTGTAAGTTAGAAAAACTCCTAAGGGGAATAGTACTGCAGAGCTTAGCCAGATGCCTTCCCAAACAGGCCAGACTCCGTCGCGAGCCATTTTATAGCCTGTGTTGTCTATCACATAATAGGTAATGAAAAGGAAAACGGAGATGACTACCGGAAAGCCAAGCCCTCCTTTGCGTATGATTGCGCCCAGTGGGGCTCCGATAAAGAAAAAGACAAGGCAGGCGAAAGAGAGGGTGAACTTGCGGTGGCGCTCGATGTCGTGCCGCCGGAAGCTCCTGTCCGTTGACTCCTTTTCGGCATCGTAAAATGAGACGTCCGCCCTGTTTCGGCTGGCGGCTATGATGGCGCTGGTTATAGCTTCCTGCTTTTGATGAACCGATTTGTTGTTCAAAAAGGTATCTATGGAGTAAGCGGCGTAACTTTCGAGCGAGTCCCTGCTTATTTTCAGCGGATTATAGAGGTCTTTTGCGAAATACCTTTTGTTTAGAAATTCTTCCGTATTTTTTTTCTTCAAACTGTCGGAAATAATTCGGAGAGAGTCTAAGGTATAAGCCAGCGCCTTCATATCCTTCGCCAAGTACCTGTTGGAGACGATGGAGGCGTCGAGCATATTGAAATTGGAATCAAATTCGATCAGTATTTCTTTATATTTAAAGGATTCCCTACTGTATGGGATGTTGCCTTGTCTTTGCTGCTGGCGTAAATTTTTAAAGGATTCGCCGGAGTAGAGCTCGAGAATAAAATTTTTCTTGTCTTCCGACATTTTGAGCCTTCCCGAGTCTGCCGACGTGACTTCCGCATTTTCAAATCCGTCCGTGAAATTGTAAATCATCATGTCTTTTAATAATTTACGATTGTTGTCTTTTTCCCTGACGTAGATGTTGTAATTGTCTATTCCCTGGTAAAATTCGCCTGTCGGGATATCTACTTCGGGCGATTTATGGCGCATGGATAGAAGCATTGTCCACAATTTGGTCTGAATTACCGGCATGGCATTGTTGGAGAAGAAAAAGGCTCCTACGCAAACCAACAGTACAAAAAGGATAAAGGGACGCATAATTTTAAAGAGGGAAATTCCTGCGGCTTTCATGGCAAGGAGTTCGAGCCTCTCGCCCAAATCGCCGAATGTCATTAACGAAGAGAGCAGGATGGCTAACGGGAGAGCCATAGGGATGAGCGAAAGCGCAGCGTAGTATAGGAACTCCATCAGCACGAGAAAGTCTAATCCCTTTCCTACCATTTCGTCGACGTACTTCCACAAGAATTGCATCAGTACAATAAAAAGGCAGACGAAGAAAGTCGCGAAGAATGCTCCTAAGTAGCTTTTTATAAGAAATAGATAAAGACGCTTAATACGCATTTCTCAAAATAATAAGTTGCTGCAAATTTAACCGTTTTTTCTGAAACAACGAAAGCATAAGGTAAATATTATCTTGAGATAGCCTCGTATTACATCCCGTAAGCTTTTCTTAATTTAGCTACTTCGCTGTTCCACAGGCTGATGGATTCTTCCTTTTCTTCCGGTAAGGCAAAGTCGGTGATTGTTAATATCACATCGTTTGTCAGTTCTGCCAGGGAGATGCGAAACTCGAAATAAGTTTTCGGCTCATCGCCCTGCCAATGGAATTGCATGTAACTTCCGGTACGGTTGTGTATGAGTTCTGCCGATGATTGTGACGATTTTCCCCACTGAAAAGTGTATATATTGTCTTCTACGGATACTTTGTCGGCAAACCACTCGGCTAATCCGTTCGGCGTACTGATGCTGTTCCAAAGAATGCTGGTGGAAACATTGTTCAATACGTACTCTAATTGAAATTTTTCTTTCATGTGCTAATTAAAATTGAAACGGTGCAATATAGAATGTTTTTAACAGAAAAACAATAGTCCGGTGAAAAATAATTTTTTTATTCGATTTTATTTTGCAAGTTTTGCATTAATTAATTTGTTTATTCCGAAAAGAGGGAGTATCTTTGCAGCGCAATTGAAGGGGTATTATCCTGAGATTGAATATATCGCGGAGTGGAGCAGTGGTAGCTCGTTGGGCTCATAACCCAAAGGTCGTTCGTTCGAGTCGGGCCTCCGCAACTGAGGAAAGGATTAGCAAGGAGCTGATCCTTTTTGTTTTGATGGGGGACTTATATTTATTATTGGTTGTTTAATTTAATCTCCTTAATGGCATTAATAATATTAAATAAATTTAATATTATATATATTAGAAAATATTTTTTATATGGATATAATAAAAAAGAGACTTGGGTGTCTCTTTTTTATTATTTGAACGTTGTATTTTTAATTTCTATCAAATAAAGTGTAACGGTTTTTGCAAAATATGGCTGTAGTTAATAATCGTGTTACAATCTGTCCCGTTAGGGGCATGATATTGGTAGAAAGAAAAATTCCCCACAATCAAAGTCCCGTTAGGGACACAACATAGCATATTAAGAAATATAAAAATTAAGAATGATAGATTTTCTTTATTCATGTCACGTCCCTAACGGGACTTGGGCTAAAGGGGGGGGACAATCATTTTCTACCAATATCATGCCCCTAACGGGACAGATTGTAACACGATTATTAGCTACAGCCGCAAAATATATGTAATCTCTTTAAGATCAATTATCCGATATATCTTCTGTGAGAGCTGTTGTTTCATCGCCACTCTCCAATGAAAGCAGTTCTGCCGGGATTTTGTTTTTAGGCGTCAATCCAAGTTCGCGTAGTCTTTCTACTTGGGAGACAAGGTTTCCTTTTCCTTCGGAAAGTTGACCTAATGCTGAATCGTAGGCTCCCTGGGCGCTCTTTAATTCGCGTCCTATCTGGATGAAATTCTTTGAGAAGCCGGCGAATTTATCGTAAAGTAAACTTCCCTGCCGGACAATGGCTTGTATGTTTTGCGCCTGATATTCTCTGTTCCAGAGATCTAATGCCATTCTTAGGGCGGCGATGAGGTTGGTGGGGCTCATTAGTACTACTTTCCGGTTGTAGGCGTAGTCCCATAGAGTGGGGTCGTTTTGCAGTGTTAAAAGATAAGAGGGCTCGTTGGGGACAAACATCATGACAAACTCTAGCGAGTTGTTTTTGTAGCGGGAGTAATCTTTTATGCTTAATTCGTCTATGTGTTTTCTGACGGATTGGAGGTGTTCTTTCATGTAACGTTTTTTCTCGGTGTCGTCTTCGCTCATTACGTAGTTGCTGTAAGCTGTTAATGAGACTTTTGAGTCTATAATGACATCTCTGTTTCCGGGGTAGCGAACAATTACGTCGGGGCGAATTTTTGAGCCATCTTCGCAGGTGGTTTCTTCCTGCTTGAAAAAAGCCTCTCCTTCGCGTAGTCCGGATCTTTCGAGGATGGTTTCCAGTACCATTTCGCCCCAGTCGCCCTGCATTTTTGAATCGCCTTTGAGGGCACGGGTGAGGTTGTTGGCTTCGTCGCTGATTTTCCGATTCAGGTCCATCAGGCTTTTGATCTGACCGAACAGGGAAGAGCGTTCTTTGTTTTCGGTGTCGTAGACCTCTTCTACTCTTTTTTTGAATGCTTCGAGGTTGGCGTTCAATGGTTGGAGGATTCCGCCTAATTTTTCGGAACTTAGTTCGTTGAATTTCTGCGTTTTTTCTTCGAAAATGGCGTTAGCTATGTTTTGAAATTCGAGCTTGAATTTTTCGTGGAGCTTCTCGATCTCTTGCTTTTGGACTTCCATTTTTTCAAGGAGGGAGGTGTTTTCTGCTTTTAGACGGATAGCGGCGGCAGAGAGAGATTCTGTCTCTTGTTGTTTTTCTTGGAGTTCTTTCTGGAGGGAGGTTATTTGTTCTTGCGCTTTTTGTAACAGGTCAAGCTTGGCTTGTAGATTGGCTTCGGTTGAAGCGAGTTTTCCTGTCATTTGGAGGATTTGAGGGGTTGTTTTTCGAGAAATGATCAACCAGCCGGCAAGGATGCCTAATAATATTCCGGGGATTAAATAATATATTTCCATGTTTTGTTGGGTATGTTTTGCAAATATAGGATGATGTGGGGGGAAAAACAAATTGTAGGGGGAGTTTATTTTTTGGGGGTGGGGATTGAAAATTAGTTAATAGATTATTTATTAGTTAATAATTTTATATTTGTAAAAATATGGAGAGTTAAGGAAATTAAAAATTAAAATAAGTTTAATATTTATATTATTTTATATATATTATCTATAGCTAATAATGGTATTGCAATCTGTCCCGTTAGGGACATAATGTTGGTAGAAAGAAAAAATTTCCACAATCCTAGTCCCGTTAGGGACGAAATTTCCCCCTAATATTCCGTCCCTAACGGGACTTGGGCTGAAGGGGGACAATCATTTTCTACCAATATCATGTTCCTAACGGGACAGATTGCAACACCATTATTAACTACAACCATATATTGTAGACGGGTAATAAACAAAAATGGAAGAGAAAAATCCCTTCCATTTTTGTTGTTCCCTTTCCCATTTTGGGTTATTTCTTTTTCTTTGCAGATATGGATATTGTTTCGACCTCTTCTTTTAGGTCTATTTCGTTGCCTAACTCATCGATGAATTGGTATTGGAGGAAGGCTAAATCCTGAGATGGTATGAGAGAAAAAGAGTAACCGTATTTTCGTTTCCATTTCCACTTCAATGAGAAGAAAGGGAAACCTTTATTGATGAATGCCGCAACATACGGATGAACAATCAATTTGAATTTATTGATTTTCAATACATTCACCAAGTAGTCTATTTTATTTTCCAACGAATCGACAAATAAAACAGAGGGTTGGGAAATACCTTTCCCGTAACATGTCGGACACACTTCTTCTGTGTCGATGTACATTTCTGAACGGACGCGTTGACGTGTGATTTGCATTAATCCGAATTTGCTCAATTGCAGTATGTTATGTTTCGCCCTGTCCAAAAGCATGTTTTCTTTCATTCTTTCGTACAGTTTTTGGCGATTCTCTGCCTTGGTCATATCGATAAAGTCAATCACAATAATACCGCCCATGTTTCGCAAGCGCAATTGCCTTGCAATCTCGTCGGCGGCGGCTAAATTTACTTCAAGGGCATTTGTTTCCTGGTCGTTGGCGGCTTTGGATTTGTTTCCGCTGTTAACGTCGATTACGTGCATGGCTTCCGTATGTTCTACGATAAGATATGCGCCGTTTTTAAACGATACGGTTCTTCCGAAAGAGGATTTGATTTGCTTCGTGACTACAAAATGGTCAAATATCGGAATTTCATCGTCATACAGCTTCACAATACCCTGCCTGTCGGGGGCAATCATCTTTACATAGTCGCGTATCTCTTCATAAACGCCTTTATCGTTTACGCAGATACTTTCAAAAGAGGGACTGAAAATATCTCTCAATATACTGACCATGCGCCCACTTTCCTCGTGCAACAACATCGGAGGTTTTGTTTTTCCGATCTTGGCAATTCCATCCTCCCAACGTTTCATGAGAATTCTTAACTCGCCGTCCAATTCCGCCACTTTCTTCCCTTCGGCAACAGTTCGCACAATAACACCGAAATTTCTCGGTTTAATGCTTTTGATCAACTGTTTGATTCTATTCCGCTCATCTGCCGACTTGATCTTTTGAGATACATATATTTTGTCGGAAAAAGGCATAAGCACGAGTAGCCGTCCTGCGAGAGAGAGTTCGGACGTCAGGCGGGGACCTTTGGTCGAAATCGGCTCTTTGGATATCTGGACAAGCACCTCTTGCCCTTGAGTAAAGACTTCTGTAATGGAACCGGTCTTGTCAATGTCTTTTTGAAGTTGCATTTTAGACAGTACCGGAGGCTTCTTATTGCTTTTAGCATTATTAATCGCTTCTTTGATAAAAGCCGTTAAAGAAGCGAATTGCGGACCTAAATCCTGATAATGCAGGAAAGCGCCCTTATCAAAACCCACGTCAACGAATGCCGCATTTAGTCCGGGCATCATCTTACGCACATTGCCAAGATATATATCGCCTACTGAAAAAGATCCGGAGCGGTTTTCCCGATGGAACTCCACCAGTCGTTTTTCTTCCAGAAGGGCGATTGATACTTGCGATGCTTGGACGTCAATTACTAATTCGCTATTCATCACTGTTTGAAATATTAATAAAGTTTATCTTCAAAACAAAGAACAAACTTAAAGGCAGACTTTAAGTTTGTTCCATGGTTCTTTCAATCAACATAAAATAACACAATCACATCATTTCTTCTTCTTATGACGATTTTTTTTCAATCTTTTCTTGCGTTTATGTGTTGACATTTTATGTCTTTTTCTTTTTTTTCCGCTTGGCATTTTTGTAATTTTTTAATTCAAAATTATAGTTATTATTTTTTTACATCTGCAACGAATGTTTTTGCCGGCTTGAAGGCAGGAATGCTATGCTCAGGGATAATAATGGTGGTATTCTGAGATATGTTACGGGCGGTCTTTTGCGCTCTCTTTTTAATAATAAAAGAACCAAACCCTCTCAAATACACATTTTCTCCATTTTCCAGAGATTTTTTTACTTCTTCCATAAACGATTCAACCGTTTTCAAAACATCAATTTTGTCAATGCCTGTTGATTTGGAAATCTCACTAACGATATCAGCTTTTGTCATTTCAATAAATTTTTATAGTGTTATACTTAAAATATTATTCCTCTTAAAATCAGGGTACAAATATAGGACTTTTCTCTGTTTAAAAAAAACAATAATGGTCTTTTTTATAAAAAAATAAAAGAATATCTTTAAAATGCCAAATAATTACAGTTTATGAGTTTTAATGAACAGCTGATAAAATGGTATCTTTCAAATAAAAGAGAGCTACCTTGGAGAGAATCCTCGGATCCTTATAAGATATGGATTTCGGAAATTATATTGCAACAGACGCGAGTAAATCAGGGATTAAGTTATTATGAAAGGTTCATTCGACGCTTTCCTGATGTTAAATCTTTAAGCGAAGCGAAGGAAGACGAGGTGTTAAAATTCTGGCAGGGGCTTGGCTATTATAGCCGCGCCAGAAATCTGCATGCTGCTGCACACATGATCACTTCCCTGCACAACGGTATTTTTCCAGCCGACTACCAAAGCGTATTAAAGTTAAAAGGAATAGGAGAATATACGGCTGCGGCTATTTGCTCTTTTGCATACGGTCTGCCATACGCGGTGGTCGACGGAAATGTCTTTCGCGTCCTTTCTCGTTTTTTCGGTATATCGACTCCGATAGACAGCGGCAAAGGGAAAAAAGAGTTTTCGGAATTGGCGCAGGAGCTGTTGGACAAGAAAAATCCGGGGTTGCACAATCAGGCAATGATGGATTTGGGAGCGACCGTTTGCTCGCCTTCTTCTCCAAATTGCACCAAATGTCCGCTGCAAGAGGGTTGTTGCGCTTTTGCCGATCGGTCGTGGGCAAGCTTTCCCGTCAAGCAGCAAAAGACGAAGCAACGGGACCGTTTTTTTTATTACCTATATATAATAGGTATGGATGGAAAAACTTACCTGCATAAACGGGAGAAAAATGATATTTGGAAAAACCTCTACGAATTGCCTCTGATCGAAACAGACCGGAAGCTTTCGGAAGAGGAGTTGTATGATAAGTCAAGTTTTCAACCGCTTGAAGCCGAATTTGAAAATATGCGGATAAGAAAGATATATCCGACGGTCAAACACGTATTGAGCCATCAATGTATTTATGCCTGTTTTTTGGAGGTTGAGGCTGATTACAAGAAAAGCGGAAATTCTATTTTTATGGAAATTGACGAATCGAAAATTGGGGATTATGCGGTTTCGCGACTGACGGATATTTTCTTGTCTGAGATGTTGAATTCTACCGTTTAAGGATTTTTTTAGATACAGTTTAACGTGAAATAGCCAAAAAAGTCCTACTTTTGTAAAATATTCGCATTTCAAGCATTTTTTTTTGGAAAGTAGGCTTTATGTCAGAACCAAAATTTCAGTTTAATTCAAGAACTCTTACATACGAACGGATAGACAACACCATTCGTCACAAGATAAAAAGTCTCGGTTCACACCTGATTACGAGCGTTTTATCCGGATTGGCGTGTTTTGTTGCTTTCGCCATGTTGTTTGATTCTCCCAGGGAAAGAATACTGCGAAGCCAAAATGCGCAATTGGAAGCCCAGTACGAATTTGTTAACATTCAGTTAGACCAGATACAGGAAGTACTGACGGATATGCAACAAAGAGACGACAACATGTACCGGGTTGTTGTACAAGCCGAACCAATCCCCTCCTCTATCAGAAATGCCGAATCAGGTCAATACGAAGACCTCCGAAAAAAAACAAACTCGGAACTGGCTGTCTCTACTACCAAAAAATTGAACAACATCAAAAGACAACTCTATATTCAGTCCCACTCTTTCGATGAGATTGTAGATCTTGCCAAAAATAAGGAAGAAAAGTTTTTGTGCATGCCGGCAATCCAACCCGTGCTAAATAAAGATTTGAAACGTGTGGCATCCGGATATGGAATCCGCATTGACCCTATATATAAAATACCCAAATTACACACAGGGATGGACTTTACAGGATCATTGAATACCGAAATTTACGCCACAGGAAAAGGCGTTGTAAAATCTATAGGGTGGATGCAAGGCTACGGAAACACGGTTATCATCGACCATGGTTTTAACTATGAGACACTTTATGCACACCTTAGTAGCATCAAAGTGAAGGAAGGGAGTAAAGTGAACAGGGGGGATGTTATTGCTTACATGGGAAGTACAGGAAAGTCGACCGGTATTCACTTGCATTATGAGGTTCATCTTAGAGGTAGAGCTACAAATCCTCAGAATTATTACTTTATGGATCTCAATCCTCAAGATTATGACAGGATGGTGCAGCTTTCTTCTAATTATGGGAATGTATTTGACTGATGTAAGGGTGGTGGGCGCATCGTAGAGACGGGGCGCGCCCCGTCTCTACATGGGACGCGCGGAGAAAAAAACAAAACATTTTCATCTGTATATTCGTTAATTTCTTGACCAATTTATATCAAATGACCGAAAAATCCTATTATTCCATAAGCGAAGTTGCGGAAATGCTGGGTGTAAACCTTTCCCTTTTACGTTACTGGGAGAAAGAATTTCCCTTCATTTGTCCTAAAAAAACGGATAAGGGTACCAGACGTTATACACAGGAAAATGTAGACGACATTAAGTTAGTCTATCATTTAGTCAAGGAAAAAAAACTGACGCTCGAAGGCGCAAAAAAAAGATGGAAGGAAAATAAGGACGGAGTAATTAAGAATCATAAGATTATACTTCGTTTACAAGAGATACAAAAAGAGATACAACAGATCAAGGAACAATTTAATACAATCGTGGAGGAGAGTAGATAACCCGTGTTTAGTCTGTACGATATATTAGAATATATAGGCACTTTTGCGTTTGCCTTCAGCGGCATCCGGTTAGCTGCCAATAAAGACTTTGATCTGTTCGGGGCATACGTCGTCGGCTTCGTAACAGCGATTGGAGGCGGGACTATCCGGGATTTGCTGCTCGGGTTCACTCCATTCTGGATGCTGCAAGGCAGTTATCTTTTATGTTCTGCCGTTGCATTGGTTTTTGTGATCATTTTTCGTAATTATTTGATTAAGCTGAACAATGCCTTTTTTATTTTCGACACGATTGGACTTGCTCTTTTTACCGTAGTAGGGATAGAAAAAACACTTTCTCTCGAATTTCCGTTCTGGGTTGCAATCATTATGGGAACCATTACCGGCTCTGCGGGAGGAATTATGAGAGATATACTGATCAATGAAATACCGCTTATTTTCCGGAAAGAGATTTACGCGCTTGCCTGTATTGTCGGAGGATTATGTTATTTTGCCTGCATTTGTCTGGGAATTAATCCTCATATAACGCCGATAATCAGCGCTATGAGTGTAGCCCTTACCCGGATCATTGCCGTTAAATTTCAGATAGGTCTCCCTTTAATAAAGAAGGGTGAGAAAAATTTATGACTTTTTAGTAGGAAAATCACAAAAAAAGATATAGATTTGTACCGTGATTATAGTAATGAACAATTTTAGAAATCTCTAAAACATGTAATATGATGAAAAAGATATACACATTAGCATTATCTCTGTTTGCGGTAGCAAGTAGCTTCGCCCAAACAACCATTACTTACGAATGTAATGCATTGCGTGCGGGAGATATTCGCAACTTGACGCAAATAGAATATCAAGCGCCCGGAGATGGAGGAATCAATCAGGTATGGGATTTCTCTCAGTCAAAAGAATTGAAAGGCATGACTATCAGTCAAGCGGAAAATAGAGCGATTACATCCAATAATAATCTGAATCTGATTATCGACGAAGGCGGAGTAAAAAATACGCTTTTCGAAATAAGCAAAGCAAAAAAGATGTATTGGGGCTTGGAAAACGAAAACGTAAAAATTCAATTCAATGAGCCGATCATTGACCTGAAATTCCCTTTCAGCTATGCTGAAAAAATAGAAGGTATCATGGACGGAACATACAACGAAAGCAGTGGCAAAGTAAATCCTATCAAAGGAACATACACTACGCAAGCCGATGCTTGGGGAACATTGATTTTGCCTGACGGAAATGTTTATCAAAACGTTCTCCGCGTAAAAGTAGAAAAACTTTACGCACAAACTTTCCAAAGCGCAAACGGCAAGGACGAAGAATATAAAGTAAGTTCGATACGCTACCAGTATTTTGCAAAAGGAATTCGTTATCCGATATTAATTATCCTGGAAACCGAAATCAAGAGCGATTGCAACTGTGCATGCAGCAGTAAGACCAAAGAAGCTTTTTATGAAGCGCCTGCATACTTCGTGAACGATATCATAGCCGAAAAGGGAGATGAAGCAATCGAAAGCTTCGAATACAATGTAGCTCCGAATCCGTTTGAAAATGACCTTCGTATCTCCTTCTCTTTAAGCAAAAACGCTAAAATAGAAATCAACCTTGTTGATATGAGCGGTAAAGTGATCAAAAAAGTGATCAACGAAAAAATGGAAAAAGGAGATTACATTTACAATGTTAACACTACCGGTATCGTAGCAGGAAACTATGTGCTTCAAGTGAAAGTTGACAAAAAAGCTTATTCCAACAAATTGGTTAAAAAATAAAAGCTATTATAAGTTTAGGTGGGAAAGGGAGATTCACAGCAATTGTGGTCTCTCTTTCTGTTTTTAGGAAATTTTCAATATTTGTAACAAAAAACAGCAGGAAAGAAGCCTGACATCTTTGCATTTCTATTAACTTTGCAAAATCTTTTTTTTCATACGAAGTAATCTAAAAACGACATATTCAATATATATGTAAATGAAAACACTTAACCTGGCAGGTATAAAAAGAGGCAATATATTCTCACCCAATCATACAGGAAACGATGCCGCGATTTTCGAGTTGACGAAAAACAAGCTTTGTGCAAAAGGCTGTTTTGTTGCGGAATATACAGAACCGGAATTTCAGGAAAATGAAATCCCGTACACGATGATTTTCGGAATGGCGCGCGACAAACAGACGGTTGCCAAACTTAAGGAGTTGGAAACAAAAGGAGTAACAGGCATTAATTCCGGTACAGGAATTGAAAACTGTTTCCGGAACAACATGACTCGCCTGCTCACGGAAAAAGGAATCCCCTACCCCAAGAGCGAAATAGTCTGCACAAAGAAAGACGCAACAGACGCCTTTTTAAGACTGGGAAGCGATAAACTTTGGATCAAAAGGGGCGACTTTCATGCCATACACAAAGAAGACGTGTGTTTTTGCAGCAGCATGGAAGAGGGCAACTATTTATTGAGCGAATTTGCCCGTCGCGGAATAGAAAGCGCCACTGTCTCCGTCCATTTAACCGGAGACCTTGTTAAGTTTTACGGCGTTCGCAATACCGGTTTTTTCCATTGGTTTTATCCCTACTACTTCGGACACAGCAAATTCGGGAACGAAACGATCAACGGAGAGGTAAAAAAATATCCTTTTGAAGAAGAAAGGTTAATGTCTATCAGTAATCAAGCCGCCGAAACGCTCGGAATTTACATATACGGCGGGGACGCCATTATATCGTCCGACGGTTGTATACAAATCATTGATTTGAATGATTGGCCCAGCTTCGCCCCGTGCAGGGAAGAAGCCTCGGAAGCAATTGCGCAATGTATTTATGAAACATTTGCAAAATAAGCCCTTATTGCAGATCCTTTCATGAAAAATTAATGAAAATTAAACAAGAAAGGAATGGCAAGTTTCTTTTAATATCACTACTTTTACTCCCGTAAACAGCACAGAACAAATACAAAATTTATGGAGGGAAAAATTACGATAGCGTCAACGTTAAAATCATCGGATACGGAAGAATGGTGGGATATCGTATTTACTCGTCCGTTGGGATTTTACTTGGCTTTATTCTATAAAAATCTTCGCATAACCCCTAATCAGGTAACGCTGGTCAGCATCATTCTGGGAACGTTAGCCGGATGTTTGTTTTATTCTGCGGACTTAACTGTAAATGTGGCAGGAATGCTCCTACTGGTCTTTGCCAACTTGCATGACAGCGCCGATGGGCAACTTGCCAGAATGACCAATAACAAAACACAATTGGGGCGAATCCTCGACGGTCTTGCCGGTAATATTTGGTTTATCTCTATTTATGTCGCCATTTGCTTGCGGCTGACACTTCAAGGATACCCCGAAATATGGATTTTAGCTTCATTTTCAGGAGCATGCCACGTTATTCAGGCGACTATGGCAGACTATTACCGGAACATTCACCTTCTTTTTATCAACGGAAAAGCGGGCAGCGAAGTAGACAATTCGGAAGAGTTGATCAAAGAGTTTGAAAACTTGCCCTGGAAGAAAAACTATTTTCGGAAAATCATGCTCGGGTTTTATATAAACTATACAAAACAACAGGAATTTTTCTCCAAAAACCTGCAAGCGCTGCTCCATTTAATACGCACAAAATATAACAATACCATTCCATCGTGGCTAAGCGCCGAGTTCAGGGAAAAAGACAAGTACCTGATGAAATACACGAATATACTGACATTCAACACGCGGATGTTCGCACTGTTTTTCTGTATCCTCATCAATAAGCCTTATATCTATTTCCTGTTTGAAATTATCGTGATGAATATTATACTCGCTTATCTCATTATATCGCAGGAAAGGATCAGTAAGTATTTCGCAAACAAAATCGAACACGCCGGATAATCAAAAGGGTGTTTGAAAAATAAACAGATACAAAATGCCGAAAATAAATTCACAGAAAGCGATACAAAATATATTTTTAGTTATTGGCGTGATTGCGCTTGGAGTTATGGGTTACAAGCTCGGCTTCATCACCATCATCAACAATATCAGGGAAATGGGATGGTGGTTTATTCCTGTGATCGGACTTTGGGTGATTGTATATGCATTCAATACGCTGGCGTCCATGTTGATTATAAGAGATGGCTCCGAAAAATCCAAAAATGTAAAATTCGGAACGGTTTATAAACTCACGATAACCGCATTTGCCATAAATGCGTCAACTCCTGTAGGATTGGTAGGCGGAGAGCCGTACAAAGTAATGGAATTAAAACACTACTTGGGAATAACCAAAGCGACCTCTTCCGTCATCCTGTTTACCATGATGCATATTGTCTCTCATTTTTGCTTTTGGGTTGTTTCCATCCTGTTGGTTGTCATAGTTTTACCCATAAAAGATGAGTGGACTTGGGTATTGGTCATTACGCTGTGCGTATGCCTCCTTCTTATGTTCGTCTTTTTCAAAGGATACAGCAAAGGCATGGTGATGCATACATTAAGCATCCTGAAAAAATTCCCTTTCCTGAAAAAAAGAGCGAGAGCATTTATCCTGAAAAAGTATGGAGATATAACAGATATCGACACGCAAATTGCCTCATTGCACGGAGAAAACAAAGCAAAATTTTACGCTTCTTTAGGAACCGAATTTTTGGGACGCATATTGAGTTGCGCCGAAATTTATCTCATGCTTCTCGCTTTCGGTCAACCTGTCAGTTATATTTACTGTATCCTTATCGTTGCATTCGTTACGTTGATGGGCAACCTGTTGTTTTTCTCGCCTATGCAGATTGGGACCAGAGAGGGCGCCTTCCTGATTATATTCGGAATTTTAGGGCTGCCTTCCGTGTTGGCGGTCACAATCAGCCTGATCACACGTATTCGCGAATTATCCTGGATATTCATCGGTATGCTCTTGATGAAGATAACTGTAAAGGATGGTTCGAAAAAAATAGAGAATGATTAGTGATAAGTGATTAATGATGAGTGCGATACCATATAGTCAAAATGAAAAATAGCAACATAAAAGGAATCATCTTCGATTACGGAGGGACATTAGACACCAATGGCGTTCATTGGGCGCACATTATTTGGGATGCTTACAAGAAAGCCGGTGTTCCAATCTCCGAAGAGCAGTTTCGCGAAGCCTATGTTTACGGAGAGCGTTTTTTAGCGTTGCATCCGGTGATTTTACCCGGTTTCAATTTTCGTGATTTAATGGAAGCCAAAATAAAGGTAGAATTTGATTTTCTGGTAGAAAATGGTATCTTGCAAAAAAATGATCTTTTACAAAAGCAAATCGTAGAAATTACCGGTAATTGCTATAACTTTGCAAAAAAGATGACAGCAGAATCGCGAAAGATCATCGAAAAGCTTCACGAACATTATCCGCTGGTATTGGTTTCTAATTTTTACGGAAATATAGAAGCTGTACTGGAAGATTTCGGAATCCGTGAGTTTTTCGGCAAAATAATAGAATCGGCAGTTGTCAAGGTACGCAAACCGGATCCCGCTATTTTCAGACTGGGAGTAAGCGAGCTGGGACTGAATCCGGAAGAAGTGATCGTCATAGGCGACTCCTACTCCAAAGACATTGTTCCGGCAAAAGCGTGCGGATGCCAAACAATTTGGATAAAAGGAAAAGGATGGGAGAAGAAGGAAGAGAAGGAAACTTCGGCTGCCGACGCCATCCTTCCTGATTTTAAAACATTAGAAACAATAATTTTATAACAATATTTACAGCATGGAAAAAATTAAAATTCAGAAACCCGAAGGTAAACTTGGCGTTTTAATTATAGGTATGAGTGGTGCTGTTTCGACCACTTTTATTGCCGGAACTCTTTCCGTAAGAAAAGGATTATCTCTCCCTATCGGATCCATCACTCAGTTGGGAACCATTCGCTTGGGAAAAAGAAGTGAAAACCGTTTTCCTAAAATCAAGGATGTTATTCCTTTGGCAGATTTGAATGACATTGTGTTCGGAGGATGGGACATACGGGATGAAAATGCCTATCAATCCTGTCAGATTGCACAAGTGCTGAATGAAAAAGACTTAGCCGGCGTCAAAGACGAACTGGAACAGATCCGTCCGATGGCAGGAGCTTTCGACCAGACTTACGTAAAAAAACTCACAAGCGATTTCATTAAAAAAGGAGCCACCAAATGGGACTTGATGACTCAAATACAAGAAGATATTAAAAATTTCCAAGCGAAAAACAATTGCAGCCGTGTAGTGGTTATCTGGTCGGGAAGCACGGAAATATTTTTGCCGCTGGGCGAAGTCCACAAGGATTTATCCAACTTGGAAAAAGCAATGAAGGAGAATCATCCGGAGATCGCCCCAAGCATGCTGTATGCCTATGCGGCTGTTTCGCTTGGTGTTCCTTTTATCAACGGCGCACCGAATCTGACCGTCGACATGCCGGCTATCTGGGATCTGGCAAAGAAAACCGGAACGCCGATACTGGGCAAAGATTTCAAAACCGGACAAACCATGTTGAAAACGGTACTTACTCCTATGTTTAAAACCCGCATGTTGGGACTGAGCGGATGGTTTTCGACCAACATACTGGGCAACCGCGACGGAGAGGTACTGGACGATCCGGGATCTTTCAAGACCAAAGAGGAAAGCAAGCTTTCGGTCATAGAAACGATTCTCCAACCGGAGCTTTATCCTGAATTATACGGAAATGTATACCACAAGGTGCGTATCAACTACTATCCGCCGCGCAAAGACAACAAGGAGGGCTGGGACAACATCGACCTTTTCGGTTGGATGGGCTATCCGATGCAAATGAAAGTTGATTTCCTTTGCCGCGATTCTATCTTGGCTGCGCCTCTTGCGCTGGATTTGGTTCTTTTCTCCGATCTGGCAAAACGCTGTGGCTTCATGGGTATACAAAGCTGGCTCTCTTTCTATTTTAAAAGCCCTATGCACGATTTCAATACTGTTCCCGAGCATGATTTGTTTATTCAAAATGCTAAAATGAAGAATACATTGCGTATGATTATGGGGGAAGAAACGGTTGATTATTTGGATGAGGAGATTGAGGTTTATCAGTAGAGACGGGGCGCGTCCCGTCTCTACGACGTAGCGTTTCTGTCATACTATAAAACGGCGAAATTTAATTTAAAATTTCGCCGTTTTATTTTGAAAAAAATACTATCTTTGCAGCCTGCTTTGTGCGGAACTTTTGCATAAATTAACATATTTAAAACATGAAGTTGTTACAAAAGAAACTATCGAACTACGATGCTCCTCAAAAAGCAAAAGCTGCGGGTGTTTATCCTTACTTCCGGGTAATAGAAAGCGACCAGGATACTGAAGTTATCATTAATGGGAAAAAAGTATTGATGTTCGGCTCGAACAGTTACTTGGGATTGACAAACGACCCCAGAGTGAAAGAAGCTGCTATCAAGGCAACTGAAAAATACGGAACCGGATGTGCTGGTTCGCGCTTCTTGAACGGAACATTGGATATCCACCTCGAACTGGAAAAAAAATTAGCAGCGTTTGTCGGCAAAGAAGATGCGATTATTTACTCTACCGGATTTCAGGTTAATATGGGTGTAGTTCCTACCTTAACGGGAAGGGAAGATTACCTCATCTACGACGAATTGGATCATGCCTCTATCATGACCGGCAAGCAACTTTGTTTCTCCAAAGTGCTAAAATTCAGACACAATGATATGGAATCACTGGAAAAGGTTTTGCAAAGATGCGAACCGGATAAGGTGAAACTGATTGTAGTAGACGGCGTATTCAGCATGGAAGGCGACGTAATCAAGCTACCGAAATTGGTTGAATTGGCAAAAAAATATGACGCAAACGTATACGTAGACGAAGCCCACAGCCTCGGCGTTTTAGGACGTCAAGGACGCGGAGTCTGCGATCACTTCGGACTGACCGACGACGTGGATCTCATTATGGGAACTTTCAGTAAATCGCTGGCTTCTATCGGAGGTTTTATTGCTGCCGATGAATCTATTATCAACTGGTTAAGACATAACTCCCGCTCCTACATTTTCAGCGCGAGTGCCACTCCGGCAGCCACAGCCGCCACATTAGCCGCATTGGAAATCATGCAGGCAGAACCGGAAAGAATACAAAGACTGTGGGATGTGACCCATTTGGCACTAGACGGATTCTGTTCGCTCGGATTCGAGATAGGACATACCGAAACACCTATCATCCCGCTCTTCATAAGAGACAACGATAAGACATTCATGTTCACAAAGATGTTGTTCGACGAAGGTATTTTCGTCAATCCGGTAGTAAGTCCGGCTGTCCCTTCATCCGACACATTAATTCGCTTCTCCTTGATGGCTACGCATACCAGAGAACAAGTCGCCGTAGCGCTTGATAAAATGGGGAAATGCGCCAAACAATTAGGTATCATTTAAAGAGTTACATAGAAAATGAACAGTTGGTTTGAGTGTAAAATTCGTTACGAGAAGTTGGACGACAAAGGAAAAGGGAAGAAAGTGACAGAAACCTATCTGGTAGACGCTCTCTCCTTCTCCGAAGCCGAAGAACGGATGAATAAAGAAATCACACCTTTTATGAGCGGTGAATTTTCCATTTCCGGAATCAAAAAGGCGGGAATCAATGAAATATTTCCAAACGATGAAGGCGACCGCTGGTACAAATGCAAAGTGAATTTCATCTCTATTGACGAAATAAAAGCAACCGAAAAGAAAATAACAAGCAACATCCTCGTGCTCGGCTCAAACATAAAAGATGCCTGGGATCACTTGGAAACCGCATTAAAGGATACCATGTCCGACTACGAAGTTCCGTCTATCATAGAGACGTCTATCATGGATATTTTTCCTTACAAGGTAGAGGAATGAGTATTCCCGATAAAATAAAAGAGATCAATTCCGGGCTTCCCGAAACGACGCGGTTAGTGGCGGTTTCAAAATTTCACCCCGCCGCGGCTATTTTAGAGGCGTACAACGTCGGGCAGCGTATCTTCGGAGAGAGCAAGGCGCAAGAATTGACAGAAAAACAACATCTACTGCCGAAAGACATTGAATGGCATTTTATCGGGCATTTGCAAACCAACAAGGTAAAATACATTATCCCTTTTATCTCGCTCATACACAGCGTAGACAGCGTTAAATTACTGGAAGAAATAAACAAACAGGCGGAAAAACAGCATCGAACCATCAACTGCCTGCTCGAAATACATATCGCACAGGAAGAGACTAAATATGGTTTTTCAATCGAAGAAGCACGCTCTCTGTTTGAGGAAAACGCTTTTGAAAAATTTGATCACGTCGTTATCAAAGGTTTTATGGGAATGGCTTCTTTAACGGACGACACGCAAAAAATCAGGAAAGAGTTTTATTCGCTATCCTCTTTTTTCAATGAAATAAAGGAAAAATACGCACCGCAGGTTGACACTCTTTCAATGGGAATGACGGATGATTATAAAATCGCTATCAAAGAAGGAAGTACGCTCATCCGTATCGGAAGTTATATTTTTGGAAACAGGGAGTATTAGCATATGAAATTAATTCTTGTAATCGGCGCAGGCAGCTTTATCGGCGGAATTCTTCGCTATCTGTTATCCTTGTTGATACTGGCAAAAACGACCACTCATTTTCCATTACATACATTGACGGTCAACATTATCGGCTGCTTTTTCATCGGAATTGTTATGGGATTTTTTGATAAAGGACAGGTTTCTCATGAATGGAAGCTATTTCTTGCAACGGGCTTGTTGGGCGGGTTTACTACTTTTTCCGCATTTTCGAGCGAAACATTTACTTTATTCAAGGAAGGACATGCCGGTTATGCATTGCTTTACATCCTTGCAAGCGTATTGTTGGGATTGCTGGCAACATATATTGCCTATTGTATCGTTCGTTGGGTGAATTGAAATATTATTTTGAAGTGCCAGTTCATGGATAACCTTAACTAAACAACATTGATTTTATATTTATCTATGTATTATTTGCAAGCCTTTTATCCTTTCAAAATGTTTTTTATTCAAAGTAGCAAGCGGCAAGTTATTTTGCAATACAGTCCCCGCGATTAGAATATCCGGTACTTCTATCAATTTGTTATCTCGTTTTAATTGTTTGTATATCTCAACCGCTTTTTTTGCTGTTTTAGTATCAAAAGGCAAAACGGTTATTTGCGAAAAAAAATTGTCCCAGAAATCATCTTGTTCTTTTGAATTGCCTATGTACAATTCATATTTCGTAATGGCTGAAACAGTAAACAAAGCATACTTTTCCGTTAATCTGAAAAACAGACTTTTCGATTTGTCTTTTTTACGATAATAATCTATCAAAATAGAGGTATCCAAACAAATTATTGTATTCTCCATGCGTTGAAATGCTCTCTTTGTTGTTTAAAATTCGAATATTGCTCATCTGACATAACCGGACCGGAGAGAATAAACTTCTGAAAATCGGAAATTTCTGTTTTCGCTCTTTCCGAAATATAACTTTCCGAGAACTCTTTTGTTATTTTCGCTATCTGATTAGCCGGCAACTGTTTGATTAAACCGGCAATCTGTTCGTAGCTCATATTTAACGTCAATTCCATAATCATTTCCTCTTTGTTAGTATAGCCACAAAGGTATTAAATAAATTCATGTAAATCAATAGAACAATTCTGACAATGTACGACATTCATTTTAAACATATTTTTCAAATCAATTTTTATTCCTACCTTTGTTATCTAAAAAACTCAATCTTAATAAGCAAACATTATGGAAGACTTGGAATACAACGAAGATGAAGCCGTAAAATTCATCCTAAATCACTTACCTGCCGAAATAAAAGAGAAGGTAAAAAACGATGATATTGAATATATATTAGATGTTATCTACGATTTTTATAATGAGAGGGGATACTTGGACGAAGAAGACGAAGAAAGCGATGAAATAGTAGACATCGCTGAAAATGAAATATTCGAATATATAATGAATCAAGTATCCATTGATCAAAAATCAGAACAATTTACAGAACCTGTTGTCAGCGCAATTTTGGATGGCGAATATGAATATTGCAAATCAATAGGGATCTTTGAGGAAGAGGAGTGAAATTTTCGACATGCTCCTGGCACTGTCTCAAAAGCCCGTCATCCCGCGTTTAACGTGGGATCCTATAAAAACTGACTATCAAGAGATTGCGGATAAATATTTATTTTGTTTTTAGATTTATTTCAAATTCGTTTTTTACTTGCTCATACATTTGGTCAAATAATCTGATATAATAGTCTCTGTTATACTCTCTATTATCGTATATAAAGTCTATAACATAATTGAATACCGAATCACCCCAACTTGGTTCGGTATAATAACTTAATCTATGTCCTTTGTATGTGAATTTATCTAAATCATTCAATCTTCTTTGTTGAAGATTGTTTATTTTTAATTTCAATCTTTTTTCAATGGCTTCCCTATCATTTAAATGGTTTTTTTCTTTAATATTAGCCATTTCAACTATCAATTGATGTTTATTGTAATTAAAAATGTATTCTGCTACTGTTAATGCTTGCACCATTTCTTCACCAGTCAAACTCTCCTTTAATAAATCTAATTTTTTATTTGATTCTATTCCAAGTGTAACTAATTTTTCAAAAAAACTTTTTTGATTTTTCTGCATATCATCAAACATTTTATTGAATAATTTGATAAATACATATATAATTATAAATGCAAATATAATAAATGCAGCAGCTGCAATAGCCATCATACCAAATGTGGAAATACCCTCGGCGATTGTAAGCGTACTTGTTACCGGGTCGGTTATTTGTAGAATTAATATTGATAAAATTAGAGACATTTCTTAATTCTTTTTATTACAATAAATAGTTTTTAATAAAAAATAAATGGGGGTTATGATAAGTTTTTAAGTTTAAATAATGTAGCATCAATTGCATCTAAAATATCATCTAATTTTCATCTTTATCAGGATTATATATTTTTACTCTTTTCTCAACTATTTTTCTTTTCTACTAAATTAATGTGTAATCTGTTACATAATGTTTCTCTTTTTCATACGTTACTGAAATCCGGCTACCATACATCACAATTAAACGAGTTGCTGGCAAATTAAGTGAATCTGACATTTTCTCTATTTCTTTTGTTCCAATGGCTCAAAGATAATATGCGAATAATCTAATTTTCAAATTTTCGTCCAACCGTTGGACACATTAGTCCAATCATTGGATAATGGTTAGTTCTAATGGATATTTTGGGATAATCTTTTTTCTCATAAGCTCCTCAAACTTAAAATGTTATGCTTATCTGGAGTAATGACATAACAAACAACCTTATTACCTCCTATTCTAATTATTCAATAAAATAAAAAGAAAAAAATAAGGTAATAAGGTTGTTGTATATGGTATAACCCTTTGCTACTAAGGTTGTTTTGTCAGAAAAATAAGGTAAAATGAGGTTTATCAGCCTGATTCCAGGCAACGAAGCAAGTTCTTATTCAACACCTAATCAAAATCATAACTATATTCGTAATCATAATCATAACCGTCGTCGTAAAGAACCGGACGTAAAAATTGAGGTTGAGTCTGAAACATGGCGGCATTCCTTTTCATTTGAAAAAGAACCTGTTCGCGTATTTCAGCTTGAATACGGGCTTTTGCCAGTTCGCGTTCTTTCGCCTCCTCTTTCTTCTTTTTCGCTGTATTCAACGCCACACGGACCCTGTACGATTCGCTGTTATCGCGTCCTATGGTATTGATAACCCTTATGTAAGGCGCTTCGATGTCATACTTATCTATCTGCACTGTATATTCGTATCCCTGCTCATAGAAAAAATTGACAAGCTTTCCGCAATACGGCTCCCATTCGGTTGTATCTTTACGGCTATAACCCGGTTTTACCAGAAAACACCTCTTATTGTCCGGCGTGATGATCGGCTCGGGTGCAACCTTCATGAAATTTTGCGCCTCAACAGGAAGCAAAAAAATTGCAAGAAACAGAGCTATAATAAAACGTCTCATACGTGTAATTTTTTTTTAGTGATTAGTTATTAGTGATTAGTTATTAGTGATGGTATAGTAAGTTTTTTATCACTTATCACTTTATCACTTATCACTAATAACTTATCACTGCTTTACGCTTCACCCGAACCTCCAAAATTGATCGGCATCGAATGGGTAAATTCGTTATCAGATTTTTTAATCTGTCCGTGTTGCCGTTCGTACTTAGCGAGGTTATCCTGAAGGGCGAAAAGCAGCCTTTTGGCATGTTCCGGCGTCAGGATAACGCGCGATTTTACTTTTGCTTTGGGCGTATTCGGCATGATACGGACAAAATCAATTACAAATTCAGAAGAGGAATGGGATATTATTGCCAAGTTGGAATAAGTTCCTTCTGCCACTTCCTCGGTCAATTCAATATTGATTTGATTTTCATTCATAACGTTTTCCATTGTTCTTTTATTTTATTGTTTTTCGGATTTAACCCATATTAAAATTTCATTCAGTTCCCTCACTCCGCTGCGCTTCGTTCGGGATGACAGGCGTTTGCTGTGAGTGAGAAGGGAGCAGGAGGCAATGGCTTTGCCGTTGCTTCCTGCTCCCCAGCCTCAAAAAGACAGACACGACGTCATTCCGAATGGAACGCAGTGGAATGAGGAATCTAACTTTAACTAATTCTAAAAGTCATCTTCGTCGACTTCCTCCATTACCGGTTCTCTCGAATCCAGCACGCTTCGCCGGGCGTCCATGATCTTCTCCATCTCGTCTTTCGAACCGACGATCAGTTTGTCAAATTCACGCTGACCGGTTCCTGCCGGAATCAAGTGTCCGCAGATAACGTTTTCTTTCATACCTTCCAGACGGTCTATCTTTCCGCGAATAGCGGCGTCGTTGAGTACTTTGGTGGTTTCCTGGAACGAGGCGGCAGACATAAAGCTGCTTGTCTGGAGCGCTGCGCGGGTGATTCCCTGTAGCACCTGACTGGAAGTTGCCGGAATGGCATCTCTTACTTCAACCAACTTTAAGTCGCGACGTTTCAGCATACTGTTTTCGTCTCTGAGCTTGCGTACGGTTACGATCTGACCCGGTTTCAATGATTGTGAATCACCACTCTCGACTACCACTTTTTTGCCGAATATACGGTCGTTTTCTTCCATAAATTCGTTTTTGTCGGAAACCTCTTTTTCAAGGAAAGTGGTATCGCCCGGATCGTCAATTTCTACTTTACGCATCATTTGACGAACGATTACTTCAAAGTGCTTGTCGTTGATCTTCACACCTTGTAAACGATATACATCCTGTACCTCGTTCACAATGTATTCTTGAACAGCGGTAGGTCCCTTGATCGCCAGAATATCGGAAGGAGTAATGGCGCCGTCCGAAAGCGGAATTCCGGCGCGAACATAGTCGTTTTCCTGAACAAGGATTTGTTTGGAAAGCGGCACTAAGTATTTCTTTACTTCTCCTGTTTTTGAAGTAACGGAAACTTCTCTGTTACCACGTTTTATCTTTCCGAAGTTTACTTCCCCGTCAATTTCGGAGACTACGGCAGGATTGGAAGGGTTTCTCGCTTCAAACAATTCCGTTACACGAGGAAGACCTCCGGTGATATCTCCGGTTTTTCCTACGGCTCTCGGTATCTTCACGAGTAATTCTCCGGCTTTTACTTTATCATTGTTTTCAATAATAACGTGAGAGCCTACAGGCAAGTTATACGTTCTGAGAAGTTTACCTTTCTCATCCAGTATATTGACTGCAGGAATCTTGGATTTATCTTTCGATTCGATGATAATCTTTTCCTTCAGACCGGTCGTTTCGTCGGATTCTGTTTTGAATGTGACGTTTTCAATCACATTTTCCAATTCGATTTTTCCGCTTACTTCGGTGATAATTACAGCGTTGAATGGGTCCCATTCGCAAATGTTATCGCCTTTTTTCACCAAGTCACCGTTCTTGAAGTAGAGTTTTGCACCATAAGGGATGTTGTTGGTAGTCAAGACGATCTTCGTATTCGGATCAATAATCTTCAACTCTGCCAAACGACCTACAACTACTTGTATTTTCTTGCCCCCATTTTCGGCATCTACGGTACGAAGTTCGTCTATTTCGACAATACCATCGTAACGAGATGTAATGCCTGATTCTGCTGCAATGTTTCCAGCGATACCTCCTACGTGGAATGTACGCAGGGTAAGCTGAGTTCCTGGCTCGCCGATGGATTGCGCAGCGATTACGCCTACGGCTTCTCCTTTTTCGACTAAGCGTCCGGTAGCGAGGTTTCGCCCGTAACATTTGGCGCATACGCCTTTTTTCGATTCACAGGTCAATACGGAACGTATTTCTACGCGCTCGATCGGCGATTCCTGAATGGTTTGCGCGGCATCTTCATTGATCTCTTCTCCCGAAGAAACAATCACATCTCCGGTAAGCGGATGTTGAATGTCGTGTACGGATACGCGACCTAAAATTCTCTCGTACAAAGAAGCAACTACTTCCTCGTTGTTTTTCAATTCGGTACATACAAGACCTCTCAGCGTACCACAATCGTCTTCATTAATAATCACATCGTGCGAAACGTCTACCAGACGACGGGTCAAATAACCGGCGTCGGCTGTCTTCAGGGCGGTATCCGCCAAACCTTTACGCGCACCGTGAGTAGAAATAAAGTACTCTAATACGGAAAGACCTTCCTTAAAGTTAGAAAGGATTGGGTTTTCAATGATTTGTCCGCCTTCACTGCCTGATTTTTGAGGTTTTGCCATCAAACCGCGCATGCCTGAAAGCTGACGGATCTGCTCCTTGGAACCACGGGCTCCAGAGTCGAGCATCATATATACGGAGTTAAATCCCTGGTCGTCAGACGAAATAGTTTTCATCAATATATTCGACAAGCGGGAATTAACGTGCGTCCATGTATCAATAATCTGGTTATAACGTTCGTTGTTGGTAATGAATCCCATGTTATAGTTATTCATAATCTCTTCCACTTCCTGATAACCTTCCTGAACTAATTGTTCTTTTTCTTCCGGAATGATTACGTTTTCAAGGTTAAACGACAAACATCCCCTGAATGCCATGTAATAACCCAAATCCTTAATTTCGTCAAGGAATTGCGCAGTACGTGCTACTCCACAAATCTTGATTACCTTTCCGATAATATCTCTTAATGATTTTTTGGTCAACAATTCGTTGATAAAACCAACTTCTTTCGGAACAGCCTGATTGAAAATCAAACGTCCTACAGTCGTTTCGATCATCTTGTCTGCCAATTCTCCTTTTTCATTCAAATCTTCAATCACTACCTTGATCGGAGCGTGCAGAGCTACTTTCTTCTCATTGTAAGCAATTTCGGCTTCTTCTACACCGTAAAATGTCAAGCCTTCGCCCAATGTTCCGGAACGAGGTTTGGTGATATAGTATAGACCAAGCACCATGTCCTGTGAAGGGACGGTGATCGGCGAACCGTTTGCCGGGTTCAGAATGTTATGGGAGGCAAGCATCAGCATTTGAGCTTCCAGTATGGCTTCGTTGCCCAATGGTAAATGGACAGCCATTTGGTCACCGTCGAAGTCGGCGTTGAACGCGGTACATGACAGCGGGTGCAACTGAATGGCTTTTCCTTCGATCATCTTCGGCTGGAACGCCTGAATACCAAGACGGTGCAGCGTAGGGGCGCGGTTCAGCAATACAGGGTGACCTTTCATCACGTATTCCAAAATATCCCATACCACCGGATCTTTGCGATCGACGATCTTCTTAGCCGATTTTACGGTTTTTACAATTCCACGCTCAATCAGCTTACGGATAACAAACGGTTTGTATAATTCGGCTGCCATATCTTTCGGCAAACCGCATTCGTGCATTTTTAATTCTGGACCTACAACAATGACCGAACGAGCCGAATAGTCGACACGCTTACCGAGCAAGTTTTGACGGAAACGTCCTTGTTTTCCTTTCAAGCTGTCGGATAGCGATTTCAACGGACGGTTGGCATCGGTCTTAACAGCGCTTGATTTTCTTGAGTTATCGAATAACGAGTCAACGGCTTCTTGAAGCATACGTTTTTCATTACGCAAAATAACTTCGGGAGCTTTGATTTCGATCAAACGTTTTAGACGGTTATTGCGGATAATCACACGACGGTATAAGTCATTTAAGTCGGATGTGGCAAAACGACCTCCGTCCAGCGGAACCAGCGGACGCAATTCCGGCGGAATAACGGGAACGATCTTAACGATCATCCATTCCGGTTTGTTTCTGCCTTTTGAGGCGCGAAGGGCTTCTACTACCTGAAGACGCTTCAAGGCTTCACTTTTGCGTTGTTGTGAAGATTCCTGGGAGGCGCGGTTTCTCAAATCGTAAGAAAGGGCGTCCAGATCCAAGCGTTGAAGCAAGTCGTAAATCGCTTCGGCGCCCATTTTGGCGATAAATTTGTTTGGATCGGTATCGTCCAATAACTGGTTATCTTTTGGAAGGGATTCCATGATATCCAAGTATTCTTCTTCGGTAAGAAGATCCTGTTCAGCGATACCATCATCAACTTTTACGCCGGATTGGATAACAACGTATCTTTCGTAATAGATAATTGCATCCATTTTTTTGGTCGGCATTCCCAACAGGTAGCCGATTTTGTTCGGCAACGAACGGAAATACCAGATATGAGCTACCGGAACTACCAATTGGATGTGTCCCATACGCTCACGACGCACTTTTTTCTCGGTAACTTCTACTCCACAACGGTCGCAAACGATTCCTTTGTAACGGATTCTTTTATATTTTCCGCAGTGACATTCGTAATCTTTTACCGGTCCAAAAATACGTTCACAAAATAAACCATCGCGTTCAGGTTTGTACGTCCGGTAGTTAATCGTCTCCGGCTTCAATACCTCGCCGCTCGAAACTTCCAGAATCTCTTCGGGAGAAGCCAAGCCAATGGAAATTTTGTTGAATGAACTCTTTACTTTATTTTCTTTTCTAAAAGCCATATATTTAATTTTTTTCAAAAAAGTGATAATTTATTAGTGATTAGTGATTTAGTGATTAGTGATTCCAAATTAATCACTAATCACTAATCATTTATCACTAACTAATCAAGCGTGATGCTTAATCCTAAACCTCGCAATTCGTGCAGTAACACGTTCAGAGATTCCGGAATTCCCGGGTTCGGCATTGGTTCGCCTTTTACGATTGCTTCGTAAGCGCGCGCTCTGCCCATTACGTCGTCGGACTTGATTGTGAGTATTTCCTGCAGGATATGAGCGGCACCGAATGCTTCCAATGCCCAAACTTCCATTTCCCCGAAACGTTGACCTCCGAATTGAGCTTTACCTCCGAGAGGTTGTTGGGTAATCAACGAGTATGGTCCGATCGAACGAGCGTGCATCTTGTCATCTACCATGTGACCTAATTTCAACATATAAATCACACCTACGGTTGCAGGCTGGTCAAAGCGTTCGCCGGTTCCGCCGTCGTACAGATACGTTTTACCATATCTTGGGAGACCGGCTTTGTCTGTCCACTCATTCAAGTCGTCCAGGTTGGCACCGTCGAAGATAGGGGTTGAAAATTTGCAATCAAGCTTCATGCCTGCCCAGCCAAGTACGGTTTCGAAAATTTGTCCCAAGTTCATACGGGAAGGCACGCCGAGCGGATTCAATACGATATCCACCGGTGTTCCGTCTTCGAGGAACGGCATATCTTCCTGACGGACAATGCGGGAAACAATACCTTTGTTTCCGTGGCGTCCCGCCATTTTGTCACCAACACGTATTTTGCGTTTTTTAGCAATATATACTTTTACCAATTGAACAATACCGGCAGGGAGCTCGTCGCCTATCGTGATATTGAATTTCTTACGTTTGAGGACTGCGTCTAATTCTTTGTATTTTTTCAAATAGTTCATAATCAGATCGCGGATCATCTCGTTCTTACCGGCATCGGTAGTCCATTTACTTATCTGGACGGTTGTGTAATCAACTTCATTCAGCAATTTGGCAGTAAATTTCGTTCCTTTCGGGATCATATCAGTACCCAGAAAGTCTTTCACTCCCTGAGAGGTTTTTCCGTTTGTCAGGAACAACAGCTTTTCTACCAAAATATTTTTGAGCTTCATTGTGTCGTATTCAAACTCTTCGTCCAGTTTCGGAAGAATCGCTTTATCCGTCAATCTTGATTTACGGCTCTTCATTGCTTTTGAGAAGAGTTTTTTATCAATAACAATACCTCTCAAAGAAGGTGTTGCTTTCAATGAAGCGTCTTTTACATCGCCGGCTTTATCGCCGAAGATGGCGCGAAGGAGTTTTTCTTCCGGCGAAGGGTCGGATTCTCCTTTCGGAGTGATTTTACCAACCAGAATATCGCCTGGTTCTACTTGCGCTCCGATACGGATAATTCCGTTTTCGTCCAAATTGCGGGTAGCGTCTTCGCTTACATTCGGAATATCGGCGGTCAGCTCTTCCAAACCACGTTTGGTTTCGCGAACTTCCAATTGATATTCGTCAACGTGAACGGAGGTGAATATATCTTCTTTTACTACTTTTTCGTTGATAACGATCGCGTCTTCGTAGTTGTATCCTTTCCAAGGCATGAATGCCACCAAGAGGTTTTTACCGATTGCAAGTTCTCCGTTTGCGGTGGAGTATCCTTCGGTCAAAATTTGTCCAGGAACAACCCGTTCGCCTTTTGAAACAATCGGACGAAGGTCGATCGTCGTGCTTTGGTTCGTTTTTCTGAACTTCGGTATGATATATTCTTTTACGGCGGATTCGAAACTTGTAAATTCTTCGTCTGCCGTCCGGTCGTAACGAATTTTTATTGCGGTTGCGTCTACATATTCGATTACGCCTTCTCTTTCGGCGGTAATTTGCGTACGGGAGTCGCGGATCAATTGTCCTTCAACGCCTGTACCAATGATTGGCGATTCGCAACGAATCAAAGGAACTGCCTGGCGCATCATGTTTGATCCCATCAAGGCGCGGTTCGCATCGTCGTGTTCGAGGAACGGAATTAAGGATGCGGCAATAGAAGCGATCTGCGTTGGAGCGATGTCCATTAAATCCACTTCTTCGGGACCTACCACAGGATAGTCGGCTTCTTTACGGGATTTCACCTTATCTATGACGAAGTTGCCTTTTTCATCCAACGGGGCATTTCCCTGCGCTATGATTTTGCCTTCTTCTTCTTCGGCGGTCAGGTATTCGATTCCGTTTTCGGAAACATCCACTTTTCCGTTTTCTACTTTGCGGTAAGGGGTTTCGATAAAGCCGAGGTCGTTGATTTTGGCGTATACGCAAAGGGATGAGATCAAGCCGATGTTCGGACCTTCGGGGGTTTCAATGGGACAAAGGCGACCGTAGTGGGTGTAGTGAACGTCGCGAACTTCAAAACCTGCGCGCTCGCGTGATAATCCGCCGGGACCTAATGCCGATAGACGGCGTTTGTGGGTGATTTCTGCCAGCGGGTTGGTTTGATCCATGAATTGCGAGAGGGCGTTCGTTCCGAAGAAGGAGTTGATAACGGAAGAGATTGTCTTCGCGTTGATCAAATCGATCGGAGTGAATACCTCGTTATCGCGAACATTCATTCTTTCACGGATTGTACGCGACATACGGGCAAGACCTACGCCAAACTGGTTGTAGAGTTGTTCGCCCACGGTACGCACGCGACGGTTGCTCAAGTGGTCAATATCGTCGACATCCGCTTTTGAATTGATCAGCTCGATCAGGTATTTTATAATTTCGATAATATCTTCTTTTGTCAAAACTCTTACATCCATGTCGGTGGTAAGGTTTAACTTTTTGTTGATCCGGTAACGACCAACGTCGCCTAAGTCGTAACGTTTTTCGGAGAAAAATAATCCGGAGATAATTTCTCTTGCTGCCGGTTCGTCGGCAGGTTCTGCGTTACGAAGCTGGCGATAGATATAATACACGGCTTCCTTTTCCGAGTTGGAAGGGTCTTTTTGCAATGTATTATAAATAATTCCATAATCGGAATTTTGATCTTCTTTGTGAAGCAGGATCGTTTGAACGCCCGATTCGATAATCTCATCAATGTGGTTGTTTTCCAACACGACCTCGCGGTCGATGATGATTTCGTTGCGTTCGATAGATACTACTTCGCCTGTATCTTCATCTACGAAATCTTCTACCCAAGTTTTAAGAACGCGGGCAGCCAATTTACGACCGATCACCTTCTTTAAACCACTTCTGGAAACTTTTATTTCTTCGGCAAGTTTGAAAATTTCGAGAATACTTTTATCACTTTCATACCCGATAGCACGCAAGAGAGTGGTCACGGGAAGTTTTTTCTTACGGTCGATGTATGCATACATCACGTTGTTGATGTCTGTTGCAAACTCGATCCAGGAGCCTTTGAACGGAATGATACGGGCTGAATAGAGTTTCGTCCCGTTGGCGTGCATGCTTTGTCCGAAGAAGACGCCCGGCGAACGGTGCAATTGAGAAACTACTACACGTTCGGCTCCGTTGATGATAAAGGTTCCTTTTTCCGTCATATACGGGATAGGACCTAAATATACATCCTGAATGATTGTCTCAAAATCCTCGTGGTCGGGATCGGTACAATACAGTTTGAGTTTCGCCTTTAGAGGCACAGAATATGTCAATCCTCTTTCGATACACTCTTCTATGGTGTATCTGGACGGATCGATATAATAGTCCAAAAATTCAAGAATGAAATTATTACGGGTATCTGCTATCGGAAAGTTTTCGGCAAACACCTTATACATCCCCTCATTCTTTCTTTTTTCAGGGGGTGTATCAAGTTGAAAAAAGTCATGGAACGACTTCAATTGCACTTCAAGAAAGTCGGGATATTCCTGTTGATTCTTGATCGATGCAAAGTTTATTCTTTGTTTTTCGGTTTGTAAAGACATTTATCGGCGGGATTAGTTGAACTTGAAAATTGAATAAGACGCAAAAAGGTTTAGAACCCCGATAAAAAGGTTCTAAACCAAAGTTCCTGATAATCAGGAGGTACTATTTAAGTTCGACTTCAGCTCCCCCTTCTTCAAGTTGTTTCTTAAGTCCTTCTGCGTCTGCTTTAGCAAGACCTTCTTTGATCACACTTGGAGCGCCGTCTACTAAGTCTTTAGCTTCTTTCAAACCAAGTCCTGTCAATTCTTTTACCAATTTAACGACTGCAAGTTTTTGTGCGCCGGCTGCTTTGAGAACAACATCGAAAGATGTTTTTTCTTCTTCTACAGGACCAGCAGCGACTGCAGGACCAGCGGCAACAGCAACAGCTGCAGCAGCAGGTTCAATACCATACTCGTTTTTCAAAATTTCAGCAAGTTCGTTAACTTCTTTTACTGTCAAGTTAACCAATTGTTCTGCGAAAGCTTTTAAATCTGCCATTTTATTATTGTTTTAGAAAAATTTTTGTAATTTGTTTGTTGTTTAATTAATTATCTTTCAGAGAGTGTTTTCAACACGCCATGAATTGTATTACCTCCTGATTGAAGCGCTGAAATAACATTCTTGGCAGGCGATTGTAATAGGGTAACAATTTCGCCGATAAGTTGTTCTTTGCTCTTGATAGCAACCAACGCATCTAATTGGTCAGCTCCCAGATAGAAACTTTCTTCTACATACGCTGCTTTTAAAGTAGGTTTTCCTGCTTTATTTTTCTTGCTAAATTCTTTGATGAGTTTAGCAGGTGCATTGTTTGTATTGGAAAGGACAAGGGCTGTAGGTCCTTCCAACGCTGCGAACAATGGCGAGAAATCACCGGTTTGTTCCAACGCTTTCTTCAGTAAAGTATTTTTAGCTACGACTAATTTAATGTCTCCTTTGAAACAGGTTCTTCTGAGTTCGCTTGTGTCAGCGGCGTTCAAGCCGGCTGCATCGGCAATATAGAAGTGTTTGTATTCTCCGAGAGTTCCTTTTAATTGTTCTATGATAGCGCTTTTATCTTCCTTTTTCATCTTCTTAATCCTTTAATATTAAATTTCATCAACTGATTTAGGGTCAATTTTAATACCCGGACTCATTGTACTTGAAAGATAAATGCTCTTCACATACACGCCTTTGGCAGCAGTAGGTTTCAATTTCATCAATGTATTGATAAATTCTTTTGCATTGCCAACGATTTGCTCAGGAGCGAAAGATGATTTTCCTACTGAGGTGTGTACAATACCGAATTTGTCTACTTTGAAGTCAATTTTACCTTGTTTTACTTCTTTTACTGCCTTTGCCACATCGTTGGTAACGGTACCGCTCTTCGGGTTCGGCATGAGTCCGCGAGGACCTAATACGCGACCTAAAGCACCGATTTTACCCATAATGGAAGGCATTGTAATGATTACATCTACATCTGTCCAACCGCCTTTGATCTTGTCGATATATTCGTCAAGACCTACGTACTCGGCTCCTGCAGCTTTTGCATCGGCTTCCACGTCAGGCGTACATAATACCAAGACCCTGATTTCTTTACCTGTACCATGAGGCAGAGATACTACACCTCTTACC
>Ga0123353_10000673_pt1 | contig 41689 bp, 35 predicted proteins | sample TergutLab28metaG_3_FD_92763 | JGI IMG/M metagenome (GOLD analysis project Ga0123353, IMG submission 92763) | Labiotermes labralis P3 segment gut microbial communities from Petit-Saut dam, French Guiana - Lab288 P3 | ecosystem: Host-associated > Arthropoda: Insects > Digestive system > Gut ... | reverse complement strand
TAGTTCTTCTTCAGTTCTTTGAGGGTTTTTTGAAGATCGATGATGTGGATTTTGTTTCTTGTTCCGAAAATAAACTTCGCCATCTTCGGGTTCCATCTTCTTGTCTGGTGTCCGAAATGGACGCCTGCTTCCAACAGGGCTTTCATTGTAATGTTAGCCATTTTGCTGCTCTCCTTTGGTTTTTACCCTTTCCGTATCCCGGATTGAAGGGCTCCGCAAGGAAACTTTGTTTCCCGGGAACATTGTTCCCTTCGCGGCTTCCGCAGTTTTCAATATCCGAAACTGATAATTTATTATCAGACCTTCGGCAAATCCGACTGCGTGCTTATTTGCTATCAAACGCCAATAATTTTACAAAATAAAACAGAAAAACTCAATATATGTATTTAATATGCTTTTTTCATCACAATTTTATTTTTTTCAGGGTTTTAAAATCTGTCTGGTCTATCTGTAAAGAAGTAACGGAAATATAACCTTTCTCAACCATATCTATATCGCTTCCCTTATTTTTGCCGCCGGAAAAAAATCTGCCTGTAAGTTTATAACTGAAATTTCCTTTTTTATCCGCTATTACAGCTATATTTTCATTATAATCATTTAATCCCAGCGGAACAACTTTAATTCCCTTATAGTTTTTGGGGATATTTATATTAAGGCATACGGCTTTATATTTCTTCTTATTTTTCAATATCTTTTCCGCAATCTGCCTTGTTGCTATTGCCGAGCGTTTGTATTCCTTAGAATGCATTTCTGCGGCAGAAACAGCAATAGACGCAATACCTTTCATAGCGCCTTCTCTTGCCGCGCCAACCGTACCGGAATAAATTACATCCTGCCCCATATTAGGACAGGTATTTATCCCCGAAATAACCAGATCAATATTATCTTTTCCGAAAGCCAATAAGCCATATTTTACGCAGTCTGCCGGAGTGCCGCCTGCCACGGCATAAAAATCTTCAGCGACTTTTGCGGCTTTTTTATATTTTGAAAGAGTTATAGCATGACCTGTACCGGACATTTGGCTTTTCGGAACCACAACATAAACTTTCGCTATTTTTGACATTTCTTTAATCAAAGGACGAAGCCCGGGACCGTTTACGCCGTCATCATTTGAAATTAAGACTCTATACATTTTTTTATCTCTCCGAAAATTATTTCCTGAGGAAAGCTTTCAATGGGCAATTTCGCCTGAGAACATTCCGAGTTTGAAACAATCTGTTTATTTTGATTGGATTTAAGTTTTTCTATAAGCGATACAAGAGCTGATACTGAAAGATTTTTTTCATCTATAATTTCCACAACTCCGTCTTTCTCAATTTCTTTCGCATTGTAAAACTGGTGATTGTCCGACGCGGACGGATAAGGAATTAAAACCGCAGATTTTTTTAACATTTTTAATTCAAAAACCGTTCCAGCCCCGGCGCGGCATATTACAATGTCGCTTGCCGCATAAGCGTCTCTTATATCGTGCATATAATCGAAAATTTTATATGAAGCTTCATTGCAGTTTTTGCTTCTTATATAATCATGATTCTTTTGTCCTGTGATATGCAAAGTCTGTGTTTTTTCTTTTAAAGATAACTCTTTAACCGCGTCAAAAGCGATTTCGTTGATTTTTGCCGCGCCTAAACTCCCGCCGAAAATCAATATGGTAAAAATGTCGTTTTCAAAATTAAATTTACGGCAAACGTCGAATTTAGAAATTCCTGAAATATCTTTGCGTACGGGATACCCCGAAAAAAATATTTTTTTTCTTTTAAAATATTTTTCAGAATCTTTAAAACTAACAAAAGTTATATCGGCAATCCTGTTTAACAATTTGTTTGCAACTCCGGGAAAAACGTTTTGTTCGTGTATAAAAGTTTTAATTTTTAAAATTTTTGCTGCAAAAACCGGCGGAACAGAAATATATCCGCCCGTGCCTATAACCGCAGCGGGTTTAATTTTTGAAATCAGTTTCAAAGATTTAAAAAATGAAAAAATAAGCTTAAAGAAGAAACTTACAAAACGAATTGAAAATCCGCGAGGCATGCCGGACAAATTAAAAGTCACAAAATCAAAACCGCTGTTTTTCATAATATTTTCGGAAGCTTCATTATTGCTTATGAAAAACATAACCTGATACCCGTTATCTCTAAATTCTTTTGCCAAAGATATTCCCGGATATATGTGCCCGCCTGTACCGCTTGCGGCAATTATGACATTTTTATTTTCCACTTTTCACCTTTTTCATTTCGTATTGCGACAAATTTATTAAAATCCCGGCCATTGTCATAGTGGCTATAAGAGAAGATCCGCCGGAAGATATAAACGGAAGCGTTATTCCTTTAGCGGGAATATTCCCGACCGCTACTGACAAATTAATAAGCGCCTGATAAACAATTGTTAAGGTTATTCCCAGCGCCAGAAATCGGGAAAAATCATCCGGAGCGTTTTTACTTATCTGCATACCTTTATATAAAAGAAACAGAAAAAAAACTAACACTAAAGATGAACGCACAAAACCAAGTTCTTCACCGATAATTGCAAATATAAAATCCGTGTGCGGCTCGGAAAGGTACGCTCTTTTTATTTCGCCGTTGCCAAGCCCTTTGCCAAAAAGTCCGCCCGAACCTAAAGCCTGTATAGACTGTTTAACCTGCTCAACTTCTCTGCCTGTGCTTACTAAAAGTTTATCAATATTAAAAACAGAATCTAAATAAACTCTGTACCTCGTCATCCTATACGGTTTTCTTATTATTTCTATGGTTATAAAAGAAAGCCCTGCGGCAAGCAAACCTAAAATCCATCTGAGCTTAATACCCGCGCAAAAAAGCAGAGAAAAGGATACTGCAAAAATTAAAGTTGATGTTCCTAAGTCCGGAGATATCGCTATCGGGATTATCATCACGAAAAGCATTGCGACAGGAACCAGAGTAGTTTGCCATTTCTCGTAAAAATCTTTTCTTCTGGCTAAATAATCGGAAATAAAAATAATAACCGCAATTTTAGCGATTTCAGACGGCTGGAACGGAATAAATCCGATATTAATCCACCTTTTTGAACCGCCCTTTGCCATCCCGAAAATCAAAACCGCCAAAAGCAAAACAAAAGTTAAAATATAAATATATTTCGCGTATTTTTGATAGAGTTTATAATTAATCAGAAATGCAGTAAGACACATTCCGCCAAAGCCTATAATGGAAAAAATTAAATATTTTACAAAAAATTTATATGGAGAGGCCCATCTTAAATCAGCCATTATAGCGCTTGACGAAAATACCATATAAGCGCCGAAAAGAACCGCCGCTAATATAAGCAGCATTAAATTATAATCGTATTTTTTGGGATCGAATTTGAAATTTAACATTTTAGAAGTTGAGAAGATGAGAAGTTGAGATGTTCGGCAACAGCGCTACTGCTCATCATACCATCCTCTCATCTTCTGTATTTGCCTTTTGTATTATCTGTCGTAAAAACCGATAATTTCGGTTGAAAATTTATAATTTAACCCGATATTTCCGTAATAACCCGATTGGGTTGACGACATAGAGTAATTGAAATTAATATAGGCGCTGAATGCCGATGATATATCGTATAAACCGCCAACGCCGATTCCATAGTTTAACGGATTATTTGAAACACCCTTTATTTCAAGTTCATGCTCGCTGTTTTTAAATTTTCCGGTAAATTCCCCAGTTGCCCCAATTAAAATCGCATCCATCCTGACTTCTCCATACCATTTCATCCTCATTTGGGTTCCGTTATTAATTTGCAAACCAAAACCTGCGTTAGCTCTGTTATACGAGCCTGCGTATAAGGTTAAATCCGCTGCGCTTGTAGAAAAATTTACTCCTGTTTCACTAAATTCATTTGTCGCGACAAATGAATAATCAAGACCGGCAAAAGGTCTGAAATAAACATTATTCCTATAATAGTAATCATATCCCGCTTCCGCTGAAAGATTTAGACTGTATCCGACAAAAGAGGCTTTTGTTGTTCTGTTGAGATATCTTATTTCTCTTGAAGAATCGTAATTTTGCCTTCCCCCGACAATCATAAATTTCGCTTCAACATCATTTTCAAAAAAATAAGAGCCGTATCCGCCGACAGTGTATCCGTCTATACTTATTTTATCATTGTTTTGAGAGGCGCTTGTGCCGACGTATCCGGCGCTTACTCCAAATATATATCTTTCATCGCGCATTGTGTCAAAACCGACGAGAAACCCGCCGTTTGACGCTTTAAAATTTCCGGGAGAATCCACGTCTCCTTTATATAAATTTGACGAACCGTAACCCTGAATCCAGACATTACGTTTAATCGCACTGTCATTGGCGATGAAATAACTTTTTTTAAGTCTTGATAAAATATTGTTTTTAGAAGCGTTTAAAGCTGAGATTGTCACGGCATTGGCATATATATGACCTGAAATATCGTTTAAAGCGTCTTTTTTCTCAAGCTCGCTTGAAAAACCGTCAATGACATCAATAATATAAAATAAATCGTCAACAGCATTTCCATAATCCCTGTCTAAGGCCAACGCAACATTAAGCTGGTTTTCGGTAAGACCCTGTATGGCGTTTAACTGATTTATAAAAACATTTAAATTTGCATTATTCCAGCTTGATGAACTTGTTATGTTTGAATCTGTTTTATAAGTAAGCCACGCATTGACTCTTCTCATATCATTGCCTTGAGAATTTGTTTTATCTAAACCCATATTTCCGAGGCTGTTTTCCGTTGTTTTAACAATCATATAAGTTTTTGTGGAAGCACTTATGCCTCCTATGCCGACCTTAATTGTCGTACCTTCCATATTGGCAAAATTTGCGGTAATTAAGTCAGAAGAATTTGAATCAGAATCGAAATCATAATAAATCAGAGCCGATGAAATTATATTAGACGATATTCTTAAAATATCATTGTTATTATTGTTTCTCATATCTATAACGGTATCAGATGAAAAAATTACATCTATTGCCTCAAAAGTCGCGGTCGCGCCTAAAGTAACGGTTCCTGCATATACGTTGAAAGTCTGAAGTCTGAAATCACCGTTAAATGCAAGAGTTCCCGAACCGGTTTTTATTACGAAATTATTATTTCCGCCGCTTGTAATACCGCCGTTAAGAGTTATGCTTCTTCCGTCATCGGCAAAAAAAGTAAGAGTTGAAGTAGTCATATGTATATCGTTTCTTTTTCCAGCAGCTTCGTTATCAATAAAAACAACGTCTCTGCTAATTGCGGAAATTAAAGAAGCCGTACTGTTCTGTATAACAAATGCTCCGCCGCTCGATGCTGCCGTATTATACCGAAACTCTCCGCCGTCACCTACTACAATACCGCTTGAAACAGAAAACCCTCCGTAGCCTTTTTCTGATTTATTTCCGACTGCGGTAACATAACCGTCGAATATTATATATGAGTTGGAATACAAGGCTCCGGCATTGCTGGTTTTTACGGAATTGTAAGAAATAGTGACAGTGGATAATGCATTTCTAAAAAATATTCCATTTTCAGCCCAAATTGCACCGCCGTCACTTTCCGGTCCGTTAGTTTCAGTCGAGTTTCCGGTAATAATTGCAGAACCCGAAAAAGATACATATCCGCCGGAAAGAATAGCACCGCCATTGCCGGTTCCTGTATTTTTTGTCAGTTCAATAGCAGCAGTCGGAGATGTAAAAATAACATTGCTTACGGCATATATAGCGCCGCCGCCACGCACAGTATTAGTGCTTGAACCTGTAGTAGTTTGATTTGACTCTATTTTGGCTCCACCGTAAAATGTCACCGAGCTGCCAGAATATAGAGCGCCGCCTAAAAGCTGGCTGGAATTCGATACGATATTTATAATACTATTCGATGATGAAAATAAAATGTAATCGCCGGCATAAAACGCTCCGCCGTTATGTTCTATGTTTTCAGAAATTACTCGATTAGAGTTGATCTCCGCCATGCCTCCTATAATTATATAGCCGCGTTCGGCATAAAACGCTCCGCCGCCCGTAGTTGAAGTACTGTTATTTATATCGATATAACTGCCTTCAGTTGCAACTATATTGTCTCCGCTGTAAATTGCACCGCCATAACCATAGTCAGTACCGCTTACATTGTATTTGAAAATTATATTACCGTCTAAAGTAAGCGTACCTGAAGCAAGATATATTGCACCGCCGGACGTATTAGATTTATTTTGATCAAAAACAATATTGCCGCTTACGGTTAAATTATTGGAACTCGAATATACCGCACCGCCTCCGCCTCCGCTCGTATCTCCGCTATATTGCCCGTATCTGAAAGTTATTGAACCTACTGTTACTGTAAGAGAAGAATTATCTGACTGATAAGATAAAAATCTGTGAACACCGCTTGAATATAAAACCCGGGATGAATTACTGTCTGAAGCAAGAATAACATTACCGGATAATCCGGTTATTTCAGTAGGAATATAAATAGTAAAACCGCTATGAAATATTCCCTGATTTGCCGAATTCACATTACTCCAGCTAGAATTTACCACATCCTGATTTGTAAAATCTATCGGAGCGCAATACGCCGCGCCGGCAAATATAAACATAAATAATGCGCATATAAATACTCTTATAGTTTTCATAAACCCTCTCTATATATTAATGACATATGTTATTATTTTCTCTTTATCATTTAAAAACGTGGCGCCCCAACTACGAATTTTGTGGGATGACAAAAGAGTGGAACTAAAACCTACTTTTGTCACTTTCTGTCTGCCCTTATTTCTCTGGCCGTTTCTCTTTCTATATCTTTTCTTTTTATAGTTTCTTTTTTATCGTAAGCCCTTTTTCCTTTTGCAAGACCTACAAGAAGTTTCATCCTGCCTTTAGACGAAACATAAACCTCAAGAGGAACAACCGTAAGCCCTTTTTCTTTTACTTTTGAATGCATCCTGTTTATTTCGGATTTATGCATCAAAAGCTTTCTTTTCCTTTTTGTGTCATAATCCGAAATATGCGTGGATATCTGCTCATAAGGAGCGATAAAAATATTTTCCGCGAAAGCTTCTCCGTTTGAAAAACGCACAATACCGTCGACAAGAGTTATATTTGAACGTCTTACGGATTTAACTTCATACCCAGACAAAACAATTCCTGCTTCTAATTTTTCAAGAATTTCATAATCGTGAAACGCTTTTCTGTTTGTTGAGAATATCTTTTTTTCCATTATATAACCAAGGGCAAAGTTATTGTAAATTTAGCGCCTTTTCCCAAACAGCTTTCCGCTTTTATCGAGCCGCCGGACATATCTATTATTTGTTTTGAAACCGTAAGAGACATCCCCAAAGCTTTTGCGGTTTTTGTAGAAAACATCGGATCAAAACATTTGCCTAAAGTATCAGCATCCATTCCTTTTCCTATATCGGTTATCTCTATAATAACATAATCTCCGTCTTTAGACATATTTATGGAAATATCCCCTCCCGAAGACATAGCTTCTTTAGAATTTTTTATCAGACTGCATATAACATGCTTGAATTTTTCAGGATCGACATTTACTTTATAATTTGTCAGATTCAATTTAAAATTTACACTTTCAGATTTTTCTTTTTCAACTGCTTCATTTATTAAAACATATAGATCGCTTATAACCGGTTTTAGCTGCTTTACTCTGGTAGAATCCAACAGCTCAACTATCATTTTATCCATTCTGTCAACTTCCGAAGAAAGCATTTTAAGCATCTTATTTGGAATTTCTCCGTCAATTTTTACGGCATTTTTGAAATAATAAGCTATGTTTTTGAGGCTTGCCAGAGGATTTTTTAAATCATGAGAAGCTATAGACGCAAACTTGTTTAAAACCACAAGTTTTTCGTCATTCTGTTCCTCTTTTAAGGTTTTTGAATAAATATTTCTTTTCGCTTCCATTTTATTCCTCAATTATTTTAAAAAGTTCCGAAAGCTCAAATGGATTTTGTAAAAATTTGATTTTTTTATTTATCATATTTTCCGGTATAGGAATTTCATAATCCAGTATTCCTATTAATTGTCCGCTTATATCTCCGGAGTTGACTTTCCTGCATAAATTTTCAAGCTCGGTTATAATACCCGTCTCCGAAATAATAACGTTAAAAGTGTTTAACTCCGCGCTGTTTAAAAATTTATCCATAAGAGGAAAATAGATTACGTCATAACCCTTGGCAAGAATCGAAAGTTTTAAATTATTAGACTTGAGCGTATCGGAACTTATAATTGCAATTTTTCCTTTGACTGCCGGTTTTAAAAATTCCGCGATAGCTGCCTTTGTAACAGGTTTGGCTATAACTTCGGCTTTCTCAATTCTAAGGTTTGAATCGCCTATAAGCATAACCTTTGTATCGTATGAAATTTCTTTTATTTCTTCGCATAATCGTGAAATGTTATGTGAAAAAGAATCGAAAAAAATCAAAGAAGGTTTTCTTCTGTCTGCAAACATCAAAGCTTTTTCTAAGTTTTCCTCAATTATAGACATAACTCCGGAATGCCTTAAATTCGAAACCAGAAAATTTATGGTCTCATTATCGGAGCTTACTATTAAAGCAGAGGGTTTTGTATTAATTTCCTTAACCGTATTCAAAATATCTTCTATTTCAAAAGGCTTGCTTATACATGCAAACGCGCCTTCTTTTATTGCTTCTCTTATCAAATCATTCATCGCGTAAGCAGTCATCATCACTACAATGGTTTTCGTATTTATTTTTTTTATTTCCTTAAAAACTTCCACGCCGTTCATTTCCGGCATTCTTATATCCAAAAATGCGATATCAAAATCAGTATTTTTCACAAGATCCAAAGCCTGAAGCCCGTTTTCCGCGGTTAATACATTATGACCTTCTATTTCCAAAATACTGGCAAGCGAAAACCGCAATCCTTCTTCATCGTCGGCAATAAGAATATTAAGTTTTTTTTCTTCCATATAATTCTACTCCAAAGGCAGTCTTATTGTAAATTCCGTTCCTTTTCCTTCAACGCTTTGAACGTTTATCGTACCAAAGTGTGCGTCAACTATTTCCTTTACGATAGAAAGACCCAATCCTATTCCTTTAAGTTTAGTTGTAAACAGCGGGTCGAAAATATGATCCGCCGTATTTTTATCCATTCCCATCCCGGTATCGGCAATCTTAATTTCCGCGAACTTCAGAGAACGTCTGGCAAATATTTTTATCAAGCCTCCGCCCGGCATCGCGTCTCTGGCATTGGAAATAATGTTAATTAACACCTGAGTCATTTTATCGGGATCCATAACGGTTTTAAAATGCTCAACTTGTTTATCAATCTTGATATTGGCGGGTATAGAAACATTCGCTATTGATTTGTCTATAAAATCCTCTATCTCAATATCTATCTTGTTCAATTTTTTTGCCCTTGAAAAATCAAGTAAATCCGTAATAATTTTATTAGACCTTGAAACGTCTGCGGAAAGCATATTCAGCATTTTCTGGGCTTTTTCATCCTGAAAATTTCCTGTTTTAGAAAGATAATAAGATATATTTTTCAAACTTGCCAGAGGATTTCTGAGTTCATGCGCTACAGAAGCAGCAAGACGGCCTATTGTTGCGAATTTTTCCGATTTCAATAATTCATCCTGCATATTCTGCATTTTAGAAAGAGTTGCTTCCAACTCTTTGCTTCGCTGTTCAAGCATGGCTTTCAAACGCATCAAATCCAGCTTTTCATTATTAAGTTCGTCAACATAACCTTTTAAGTCCTGTGCCATGGAGTTAAAAGATTCAGCCAAATCGCTCAGTTCGTCGTTTGATGTCAGAGGCACTCTGTAAGATAAATCGCCGCCGGCAAGTTTTTGGGTTCCCAAAGAAAGTTCTTTTATGGGATTAAAAAGAATTCTGACAAGTAAAAAAGAAATAAGCAAAGTTATAGCAACAACTATTATGGTAAGCAAAACAACGGTTTTTGATACCCTGTCTATTTCTTTGTTAAGTTTTTCTACCGTTACGCCGACTCTTGTTATTCCGACCGTCTCGCCTCTGTCATCGTTTCTTATATTACTGTTGGCAAGAGAAACTCCGGCTATTTCGCGAAACTGGTCATACGCTATCATAGGGACAAAAACTTCATAAATTTCCCCAACGTTTTTTAGCCTAAAAGAATTTCCTTTCGGCTCTTTTTTACCGAAAAGCATGAGGTCGGTTTCATCCGGTTTATTTCGGGATAAATAATCTCTTACCTCGTAATTGGTAATACCGGACTCGGCTAGTTCTACAATTCTTCTGTCATATATAATCGCATAAATCACGTCTTCTTCAAGCAAAGCCGTATCCGTAGAATACTGCAAAATGGCTTTCTGTTGCGCCGAAATATTAAAATCATTTGAATTGGCTATTCTTCTTGCAATGTCTTCCGTTCTTTTCTTGAGGGAATTTTTAAGCGTGGATGTCTGGGTATTAATAAAAAATACTGTAAGAGTCAATGCGGTAAAAACAACCATAGCTATAATAGTAGTTATCAGCTTTATTTTTAAACTTATACGCATCTCATTAATCCCTTGTTTTAATCTATAAATGATATTAAAAAACGACTACAAAATCAAACACTTTTCGTTTTATTTGCTTTGGCGTTGAATTGCAATCATTCATATTTTTTATTAATTATTATTTGTTATTTATTATTTGGTTTTTATCTGCATATATAAAAATATTTGCATTTCTCGCAGTGTTCCCTGTCATTTTCGTCAAATTCAAATGACTCTCCCGAGTTTATTTCGTCTAAAACTTCTTTCAGCGCGTTTATACAGACATTATATATTTCGTTTTCTTGCGGAAACGGGACTATTTTGGCATTTTTCACGCCGTAAAAAGCGATTTCGGAAACAAAAAAAGATTCGTTTTGTTCAAATATGTACTTGTATAAAGGCAGTTGAAACGATTTTATACTCTTCTTTATGTTTTTTCTGTTTTTAATATCGGCAATTAAAGCGTCAAAGTTTGACAATATGACAGGTTTATTGACCGCACCTGTTTTATAGTCATATATATTGTAGGCATTTTGAAGATTGTCTATCCTGTCTATAAAGCATTTAAGTTTATACTTCCCGAGAGATGTTTCTATTTCGGCGGAATAGTTTTTTTCGCATGCCAAAATTGTGCCGAAATCTCTTATTTTTTCATTTTCAAGCAGTTTTTCCATTCTGTACATCAAAACTTCTTTTATTAAAAACGCGTCCTCTCTGAATTTCATATCAAAAGAAGAGTCAAATTTATCTTCAAGTTTTTTAAGATAATTTTTCTTAAATTCTTCAGAGCATATTTCGGAACTTTTTAAGCCTTCATAAAAAGCTTCGTTCAAAAATTCGTGTATAAATTCCCCTATATTGCTTTCTGAAATTTCTTTGCCGACTTCCAAACCTTCATCTAAACCCAGTATATATCTGAAATAAAACTCCAGCCTGCAGCGCAGATAAGAGCTTATACTGGTATGAGAATAAGTCATATTTTTCAAGAAATTCTTTATTTCGGCAGTCTTTTCATAACTACGTTTTTTTGAATTAACCGACGCAAGACTTGCCGGAACAAATTTTTGCGTATTAACGCTGTTTATATCCTTGCTTAGAAATTGTTTTTGCCATACCAAATCTTCTATAAATCTGCTTCTTTCTTCTTTTTCATTATCGGAATATATCAAATCCAGTTTTTTAGAACCCGCGATAAGTCTTTGAAAATGATAAGCCTGTATTTCATACTCTTTTTTTGCCATTTCTATTCCGAGAGAAAACATTATATCTTTCGGAACAAGAGGAAAATTCTTTGTAATTGCAGGAAAAGATGAATCGTTCATAGCCAGTATAAAAACGTTATCAAAGCTGAGATTTCTGGATTCAAGAAGTCCCAATATCTGAAGCCCTTTAAGCGGAGAGCCCGGCAAGCTTATTTTTTTGTTTTTTAGCAAATCTTCAAAGATATTAAACATTTCATCGCGGCTGAAATGAACTTTAGAAACTTCGCCGTATTTTAATTCTTCCGCTGCTGAAATTAAAATTTTCAAAGCGCTTCTGTCCAGCGGATAGCTTTGAATAACACTTAGATTTAAAACTTTTTCTAAAAACGATAAAACAATTTCAGACAAATCAAAAAGCGTCTCAGGTGTTTCCCAATCAATAAACAAAGTTTTAAAAATATCATTTAAAATGTTTCTTAGTTTTGCGGAATCAAGCGGCTTCCACGCTCCGGCAATCGTAAAAGACATATTTTCCAAGAGTTCCTGCTCATTTGAGATATCATGCAAATCAATAAAAAGTTTTCCCGCAAGTTTCCCCTTAGAAGAAGAATCCAAAGCCTGTTCTATTTTATGTGCAATGATTCTTGAAACCGAGGCGTCCCCGAAAAATCTCATATTTTTAACCAGCGGATTTGTAATAACATCTACAATATCTTTAGAATAATAATTTTTATCTTTTTTGGACAGCTGCGCGCGCATTATGGATTTGAGCAAACCGAAAACCGCGGTTTTAGCGGCAGGATATCCCGCGGAAACATTATAATTATCAGTTACTGATGAAACTTCCGAAACTACAGACTGAATCATTTCGGGTTTGGGAACTATAACCACTGTTTTATCAATTTCATCCGGAGGAATATTTTTTATAAGATTTTTCAATAAAGCTGCTTGCGATTGATCATCATAGGCTCCGTAAATATTCAAATCAAAATTATTTTCGTATTCTTTTACTTCGGTAGCTGGGTAATTAAAACACTCATAAATCTTCTTTAAAGTTTCATAACTTTTCGGATTGCCTTGCGTAAATACTGTAAGCTTCCCTGAGTCAAATATTTTTTTATATATTTCAAGTTCGGTTTTATGCAGATAGAAAGGCGCTGTTAAAATAACCTCGTCAAAATTACCGCATAAAACGCTTTCAGGCATATTCAAACATTTAAGAAAAGAATAACCTTTTGTTATTATTTTTGAACTTTCAAGTATCGAATGAAATCTTTTCCTTATTTTAAAAATATTTTTTAAAAGTTCATTTATATTTTCCGGAACAGAATATCCTATTTCGGCATTGGCTTTAAGGTTTTGCAATTTGTCTTCTGTTACGCTTTCCAAATCGAGCTGCTCTATAAAAAACAAAATTTCATATGCCCACGGCAAAAAATGTTCAAATGATTTTTCCTTTTTTATAAGATTCGGAGCTTCTTTTGAAATAATTTCAAACAGAATATAAGCGGCTTCCAAATCCGGAATTTTCGAAAAATCTGAATTATCAAATATTATTCGTTCTATAAAATCATCATTTGAAAAAAATAGAGGACTGTAAAAGGATTTACCATACTTTATCGCAAGTTCCTTTTTTATAAAAAGAAACGGGCGTTTGCCGCCGCTTATAACAGCGGTTCTTCCCGCGGAAGTTTCGTAAGCATGCTCACAAACCCGGTTGATAATGTTTTCATTTATTGGAATATTTATTATTCTTGAAGCCATTTTATACCTTTATTATGTTTTTAGAATCCAAATCTACAATAAAACCTTCAACATTTTTGTCCGGATATATTTCCGAAACGTGCCTTATATATTCCAAGATTTGTCCGGTATTTGAATCTGTCTTATTAGAACTTTTAAAATCAAAAATTAAAACATCATTTTTAGTTTCAATCATCTTATCTATTCTTAAAGTATCGCCTGCGGCGGTTACTATTTCTTTCTCATTATAAATTTGTGAGTCATCATAATTAAATATTTTTAGAACCTTTTCGTTTTCAAACAGATTTTCAAGCTCCGGCTTCACATAAGAAGTATCTTCATAAATAAATTTTCTTTTTACGAAATTTACCGCTTTGCCGATTTCGTCATAAATATCTTTATTTTTTAAAGTCAATATTTTTGAAAGAGCAAAATGTATTATAACGCCTTTTTTCATGGCATTATTTGCGTTTAAATCTCCGTATTCTTTTTTTATGTTATATTGAACGCTTTTATAACCTGCCGCTGCGGTATTTTCAATATTATTTATGCTTTCCTTATTTTTTATTTCATATTTTTCTTTTGAACCGCTTTTTATATTTTCATTTCCGATTAAAACCGCGGCGGCATTTTCTTTCGTCTTGCATTTTATAATCACGGCGTAAAGTTCATACTCGGCTCTTGTCATAGCTACATATAATGAGTTTATTTCCGCAAGCAGAGACTTCGCTTTCTCTCCGTCATATATGGACTTTAATTTCCCGGAAAACTCTGATATGCCTTTAGTTATATATAAAAGATTAATTTTTTCACCCGAATTGTCAAAATAAGGACTTTTAATATCTTTTCCGGCCAGCTCTAAAAACGGTATTATCACAACCGGGAACTGTAAACCTTTGGCTTTATGCATAGTCATTATTTTTATACCGCCGCCGGATGAATTCCTTACATAAAGCCCTTCGTCTTTATCGCTTAACGTATTAAAATATTCAAGAAAACTTTTAATCCCCGAATCTTCTTTTTCAAACTCTTTTATAAGTTCCAAAAATCTTAAGATAAAAATTTCGGATTCCCTAAAATTTTCGGCGATGGAAAATTTTTCAAGCAGTGTGATAACCAATTCATATACCGGCGTAAAACCCGCCTTTACAAAAAACTCTTCAAAGTATTCGTCCCAAAGCCGCTCGTAAGCGTTTCGGAAGTCTTTATAAAAAACCTCGCTTTTGTTATTTTTATTATGCCTGAACAAAAAGATTTCAATTTCCTTACCGGAAACATTGTTTCCTGGTGCTTTTTGAAATATCTCTCCTAAAACAAACGACGCAAAAGACAATGAATCAAGCGGAGAATCAATAAATTTAAGCAAAGAAACTATCTGTTTTATGATGCCGTTATTTTTTAAATTAAGCGTTTGATTTGATTCTATATTTAATCCTTCTTCAATAAGCCAAGAACCGGCTTCCGAAACTTCGTCATTAGTTCTGCACAATACGGCAATATCGTTTGCGGCAAATTTTTCCGATACATTACGAATATACTCCAAAAACTTCAGTCTTACTTTTTCGCTGTCATCCGCGTTTTCAGTCTCGACTGTTTCTATTTCCACATACCCTTTATTCTTTTCTTCCGTATAATTTTGAAACGATAATGAATACGCCGTAAGTAAAGTTTTATAGTTATTTAAATCCGCGTCTTCGCCAATAGTTTCAATAATGTATCTTTCCAAATTCTCTTTTGAAAAAACTTTATTGTTAAAATCAACTATCGCTTTTTGGCTTCTGTAATTTTCGGAAAGATTTTCCGATATTTTTGCAAACGCGGAAAGATCTTCCTCGGTTTTATAAAACACTTCGGAATTCCCGCCTCTGAATCCGTATATAGCCTGTTTTGGATCACCCACATAAAAAAATGTTCCGCCTACTGCCAGGCTCTCTTCCAAAAATCTTTTCAAAGCCGACCACTGAAGACTGCTTGTATCCTGAAATTCGTCTATAAGAAAATGCTTATATTTTTCAGATAATCTGTAATACACTTCGGGCATTATAAATTCATTGGATTCTTCAGCTCTGAAAAACTTCATTGTCTTTCTGTTCATCTCATTTAAAAACACAAGCTCATCTTTTTTTGCCGCAATATCAAATTCATCGCTTATTTTTGAAAATATGTCGCAATATATGCCGTAATAATTTCCGGCGTAAAATTCGTATAAATCTTCAACATCCGCGCGTACTTCAGACCAAAGAATATCAGCACCGGCTTTTTTCTCTTCATCAACAGATTTAGTATATTTTAGAATATCATTCTTAAATGTAGCAGGCACGGCTAAATCCGAAAATATCTTCTCTCCTTTTTCAATAACGCCTTTTATCGCGTTGAAAGACGTTCCGTTTATGCCGGCTTTAGAATAATTTTCGCAAAAAAACTTTACTTTAGAATAAATTTTGGAACTCCTTGAAACAAGACCGTCACGAAAAAATTTCAAGCCCGGATTTATATCTTTCCCCTCATAACCGGTTTTTTTTAAAAGATTTTCAACCTCGCCGTAAATATCATTTCTCGGGAACCATCCGCTTTCCCCGGCAATCAAATATTGCGATAAATAATTAAGCAGTAAATTTTCGCTTTCTTTTGAAGATAACGCGTTTTTAAGAAACGAATCCAAAGCGAAATGAAGATGTTTTGAAATATCTTTTTCAACGCGAAAATTCGGAGATATATCGATGTTAATAGCGCAGGATTTAAGTATGTGGTTTATAAAACTGTCTATAGTGCTTATATTGAATCCGTCATAGTTTTTCAAAATATAATTTAAGGCTTTTAAACTTCTTGTTGAAATTTCCTTTTCCGGCAACTTTAAATCATCGAAAATATGATTGGTATCAAACCCTAAAGCGGCTTTTTTTAAATAATCGATAACCCTGCTTTTCATTTCAACCGCGGCTTTATTGGCAAAAGTTACGGCTATTATGCCGTTTAACGAGGCAATATTCCCGTCTCCTATTAAAGCAAGCAGCAGATGAATATAGCGTTTAGCGAGATTGTAAGTTTTTCCCGATCCCGCCGAAGCCTGCATTGAAATTATCTGATATTGTTTTTTATTCATAAATTAGAAAAAATAAACGCCTGTCCTAAAGCTATTCCGCCGTCATTTATAGGGACTTGTTCGTTAAAATAAACTTTTATATTTTTTGACTTTAGTATTTTATGGACCCTATTAAGAATATACATATTTTGGAATACGCCGCCGCTTAACGCAATTTGTTTCGTATTATATTTTTTCATATAGAGCAAAACAGATTGTATTATAACTTCGCAGATGGAATTATGAAATTTAATACTTACCTTGCTTTTAGAAACTTTTTTTCTTAAATCGGAGATTATATTTGTTATTAGCTGTTCAATATCGATAATACCATTACTTAGCTTAAATGGATAAAAATCAGAAAAGGAACGAGATTGAATTGTTAAAGATTCCAGCGCTATTGCCCCTTCGGCTTCAAAAGAAGATATATGCTTTATATCTAAAAGAACAGCAATTGCATCAAACAATCTTCCCATGCTTGATGTCTGCGGGCTGTTTATATCTTTATCCAGCATTTTCAATACTGTTTTATAATCAAACTTTTTTAAACTTTCCGGCATATACTCCGTCATTTCATATTTATGCAAAAGAGATAGCGCAATTCTCCATATTTCTTTTGTACATATGTCTCCGCCGGGAAGCTTAAAATAATTCAAATGCGCAAGTCTTTCAAATTTATTGTTTTTATACAAAACAACTTCCCCACCCCATATTTTTCCGTCTTCGCCGTAACCGTTTCCGTCAAAACTAAAACCTAAAACCGAACCTTTTAAATTGTGTTCTGCTATAACAGAAGCGATATGGGCATAGTGATGATATACTTTAAAACAGTTTTTCTTATATTTATTTTCCGCGTACCGCGATGAAGAATATTGCGGATGTGCGTCACATACGGCTTTCTTAGGTTTCACTTCAAGAAAATTTTGGATTTTGTTTATTGTTTCTACGTAAAAATCTAAGTTTAATTTTTCCGATAAGTCTCCTGTATATTGAGACATATACGCTTTGTTGTTTCTTGTAATACAAAAATTATTTTTTAAATCCCCGCCTGCTGCAAAAACACCTTCGGACATATCGACGTTTATAGGGTCAGGAACAAAACCGCGGCTTCTGCGTATTATTATTTTTTTATCGCTGTCAGGCAAAAATTTGACTATCGAATCATCCGAACGGTTTTCTATACCCCTGTCATTTGTAAGAAAGCAATCCGCTATCCCCTTTAAATTTTCAAACACTTTTTCTTCAGTTACACATATGGGTTCGTCGGAGCGGTTTCCCGAAGTCATTATCAAAACAGGGATTTCTTTAATCAGAAGCCAATGAAGCGGAGCATATGGCTGCATTACGCCTAAAGAATTATTGTCAGGCGCAATTATATCCAAATATTTTTTATATTGCGGATTTTCTTTTTTAGCTAAAAGAACTATCGGCGCAGCATCTGAAAGCAATGCTTTTTTTTCGTAATGACTTATACGGCAAAATTTTGCCGCCGTTTCTCTTTCAGCCATAATCGCAAAAGGTTTAAACAGTCTGTTTTTTCTCTGGCGTAAAGTTTTAACGGCATTTATATTGAAGGCGTCACAGACAAGATGATATCCGCCTATGCTTTTTATCGCCGCGATTTTGCCTTTTTTTAATACCTTAACGCAATCATCAAAAGCGTTAATCGCTGTTGAAATCAGCTTTTTATTACAATCATAAAAATAAAGCTTAGGACCGCATTTGGGACAAGCGTCCGGCTGTGCGTGAAATCTGCGGTTTGACGGATCCGAATATTCCGACTCGCATTCCCCGCACATTTTAAATATATTCATAGCCGTATTTTTTCTGTCATAAGGAAGTTTTTTTATTATTGAAAAACGCGGACCGCATTTAATACAATTGATGAAAGGATATTTGTATCGTCTGTCGGATTTTGAGAAAAGTTCTTTTTTGCACTCGCCGCACAAAGCCAAATCATGAGGAAACTCTGAGGATACTTTAGTTTTTTTGCTTTTTATTATATTAAAACATTTGTATTTAATATAAGGAATTTTTGTCTGTTTATATGAAGCGGAAAAAGATGATTTTTCTAATTTTGAAACAAAATTTTTTATATTTTCCGGGGTTCCGCTTACTTCAATATCAGCGCCTAAACCCGTATTTCTTACATAACCTGAAAGAGCAAAGGCTTTTGCCAAATTAAAAACAAAAGGCCTAAAACCCACCCCTTGCACCATACCGGAAACTTCAATTTTTATTGTCAGCTCTTTATTCATTTTTAAAGCCGCTCTTTTCCGTTTCATTCCCCTTCAATATTTTTTACATAAGTTTCCCTGCCGGAAATTACACTTATATTAACTGATTTGCAGATAGGACATACAAGTTCGGACATATCGGACGGCTTTATATCGCAAGAACAAGCATTGCATTTTGCCGCAAGAGGCATAATTTCATATTCTACTACGGCATTTTTCGCGATTTCATTTTCGACAAAAATGTGATCGACAAAAGAATGGTCTAAAAAATCTTTTTCTATGCCTGACGCCTCTCCGAGAGCAATTGTAAGTTTTGTGATTTTTGAAATATTATTTTTTTGCGCTTCGGCTAAAACCGTTTCCCATAATTCTCTTGCTATACCGTGTTCGTGCATATTATCCTCCAAATTATTATTTATGTATTTTAACAACTAACGTAGAGCCCCGCACTGCCGAAGGCAGAGTTCGGTCGTTTGAACTCTTAAGACACTCGGAGATGACAAGCTTTGCGTGTCACTTTTTTGTCTCTTCCGCCCATGAACGCCTAATATAAAGAGGGCTGACATTTGAAAAAGAATCCGATTTATAAAACTGAGCAAGCTCTGCCAAAACAGAGGCTTTCGGCATACTGAAAGCCGCAGGAATAGAAACGCTTAAAGAACCAAGAGATTTCGCAAGCTTATCTTTATATACAATAGAAGCGTCGCCAATTACTATAATTTTATTTTTATATTTTTTATTTTGAGCGATAAAATCATCAATACTTTTAATTATAATTTCTTTTTTGCTTTTTACATATATTTCATTTCTCAAAGCGTCTATCGCGGTGACAAGTTTAACGCCTTTTATATCCGGAAAAGAATTTTCAAGTATCGTCAAAGTATCAATTGCAACTACAGGTTTATTTATGGCTTGAGCCATGGTTTTAACTGCAGTCATTCCTACTCTTATTCCGGTAAAACTTCCTGGTCCTGTCGAAACGGCAAATTTGTCTATATTTTGATACGTATTTCCGGTATCTTTTAAAATTCTTTCAATTGCAGGAACAATCATTTCCGAATGAATATGCCCGCAATCATATATAAAAGACGCCAAAGTTTTTCCGCTGTCGTTTAAAGCAATGCTGAAAGTTTTACCTGAAGTTTCAACAGCCAAAATTTTCATTTCATTTTCCTTAAAATAATTTTTCGTTCGTCTCCGTCAGTTTCTATATCAATGCTCCATGTATTATCATTTTTCGCGTCTCCGGTCAGCCTTTCAGCCCATTCTATGAGAGATATATTCCCGCCGTAAACATATTCCTCAATTCCTATACTCCAAATATCCGACGGAGCAAGCCTGTATAAATCCATATGAAAAAGCTTTAAGCCGTCTTTCCCTGTTTCATATTCGTTAACAAGAGTAAAACTTGAACTTCTCGCGAAACCTTTATTCCCGAAAGCATTGACTACGCCTTGGGTAAAAGTGGTTTTTCCGCTTCCCAAATCCCCTTTCAGAAAAACAATATCGCCTTTCCCCAAAAGAGAGGCGAAACTCTCCCCGAGTTTTCTTGTTTCTTCTGCAGATTTAGTTATAAAAACATTCTTTTTAGAAATGCTTATATCCGCGATAAGCGGTTTTTTGCTCTTTGTCATTGTAAAAATATCTCACTTTGCCAGAATTTGTTATTTTTCCTATAAAAGAAATTTCCGGAACAAGTTTTTTTATAAATTTTGCTTTAGATTGAGAAACAGTAAAGACTAGTTCAAAATCCTCCGAACCGAACAATGCGTAATCTATTTGCCGTTTTTCATTTTTAACGACTCTTTTAAGCTGTTTTGAAAGCGGAATTTTATCTAAAAATATATCCGCGCTTTTTGTAAGAAGCCCTATGGAAACATACAAACCGTCGGAAGCGTCTGTCATAGACGTTAAATATTTTGATATTTTCTCCGCTTCTTTAAGCCTTGCCTGGGGGAGACTTTGTCTCTTTATAAGATATTTTTCATCAGCGCTGAATTTATTATCCGCACTGCGTCTATACAAAATATCAAGTCCCGCGCCGGAATCGCCGAATGTATTTGTAACGCCGATCAAATCGCCGGATTTCGCGCCGGTTCTTCTAATAATATTCTGTTTTCCGATTCCGACAAGAGTTACGGATATTATTATTTTATCAGACTTTACAGTATCCCCGCCCGAAATTAAAACACCGTATTTATCGCATGATTTTTTAATTCCCGAATAAAGCTTTTTTATAAAATCCACTGAAATACCTGACGGCAAACCTAAACCTATGAAAATATACTCGGGTTTTACCCGCCCCATAGAGGCAATATCGCTTACGTTTACCTCAACGGCTTTTTGCCCAAGTTCATAAGGCGTTGTCCATTCTGTTTTAAAATGAACATCTTCAACAAGCATATCTTTTGTTACGCAAATATTTTTCCGGCCGTTTTTGAAACAAAAACAGTCGTCGCCTATTCCCGCGGACACACTTTTGCCGCCGGTTTTCGCATAATTATTCTTTATTATATCCAGTAAAGCAAATTCGCCTATGGATGAGAGGATTTTTATGTTTTTTTGTTTCATTTTAGAATACTCACTAAATCATCTAAAAATAACACTAAAATGTTATTAACTTGGATCCCCGATACAAACATTCGGGGATGACAAAAGATAGGATTTAAAACCTGCTTTTGTCAATTATACTACTTTTGAAAGTTTTTTGATATAATAATGCGGACTAAAAAATAAAGGAGATTGCAATGAATGTTTACAAAGCTGAAATTCCGCCTTTTAATTCAGGCGAGATAAAAAAAGTCGCCAAAACATTAGTTTTGGTTGCGGTAATTTTTGCCATAGTAGGTTTAATTTTCGGAAGTTTTTTTGTTGTTCCTGTAGGTTATGTAGGGGTGCGTATTAATATTATCACAGGACAAACAGAATCTTTCGCAAGAGGAACGTACTTAAAAATTCCTGTTATACACAGAGTAGTAAACTACGATGTAAAAACGCAAAGACAGGAATTTAGGGCAAATTCCGCGTCAAAAGATTTGCAAACTGTTCACGCGCTTATTGTTGTAAATTTCAGACCTGATTACAGCAAAGTCAATGACATACATACAAATATCGGCAGCGATTACGTATATAAAGTTATAGATCCTGCTGTACAGGAAGCAGCAAAAGCCGCAATTTCAAAGCTTCCTGTTGAAATGGTTGTTGTAGAACGCGAAAATTTAAGAGCGGCAATAGAAGAAAGGCTCGTTCAGAAACTTACTCCGTATAACATTATAATAGAAAGCGTAAACATAACAAATATAGATTTTTCAACCGAATTTAACAGAGTTGTCGAAGAAAAACAGATAGAAGAACAAAAGGTAAAAAAAGCAGAGTATCAAAGATTGCAGGCTGAAGAAGAAAAGAAAAGACAGATACTTCTCGCGGAAGCCGAAGCGCAAAAACAGCAGCTTTTAAAACAATCCGTCAATAAAGAAGTTATAGGTCTTAAATGGATTGAAAAATGGGACGGACGCCTGCCTGTTTATATGTTAGGCGACGGACAAAACATTATGCTTGCGATGCCCAATGCAGCCAATGCGAAACAATAAAATTTAAAATAATCAAAAAGACCTGAAACTGTTACGGTTTCAGGTCTTTTTTTAGAACTATGAAAAATCTATTTTTTAAAAGACCGGTTATAACACTCCTTTTTATTTACTGCGCTTATATTATTGTCGCAGATATCAGCGGCGTCTTTAAACCCGAAAGACAAAGTTTCTTATATCACTTCGCAAACCAGAACAAACCGGTAACCATAGAAGGCAGAATTATTTCACGGCCCGAAATAACAAAATCCGGCAATAAAAGATTTATCTTAAGAGCGTCAAAAATAGAAATTTATCCGGTTTCCGAAAAACTGCTCATAAATATGCCTCAGGGTTACGAAGCTTCTTACGGAGATGTGGTCGTTTTGGAAGGAAAATTAAAAATTCCGCAAAAACCTCTTTTCCCTCTGCTTTTCAACTATCAAAATTATCTAGCCAGAGAATCGATATACACAATATTAAACGTCAGCTCTTTTGAATATGTAACTTCAAAACCAAATCCCTTTAAAAGATTAGCTCTTGCCTTACAGCAGGATATGATAAACAAAATTAACGCGTATTTTAAAGAACCTTATTCCGGCATATTAAAACCTATAATTATCGGCGATAAGACTACTTTAGATCCCGATATAAAAAACGCTTTTTCGGATGCCGGCGTAGTACACGTGCTTATTGTAAGCGGACTGCATGTCGGTTTTATCGGCGCTATGATTTTAGGATTATTCAAGCTTTGCGGTTTGCCGCTGAAAAAAGCCGCTCTTTTAACCATACCTTTCATTTTTTTATATGCCGTTGCGACAGGCGCAAATCCGCCGGCAATACGCGCGGCAATAACATTTTCATGCGTTTTGGTTTCTCTATCGCTTAACAGAGAATCTCTTGTGTATAACGCAATGGCGCTGTCAGCAGTTTTAATTTTGCTTTTCCAGCCTCAGCAGCTTTTTACGGCTTCATTTCAAATGTCTTACGGAGCGACGCTAGGAATAATCTGCTTTTACCGCGGCGTTTTCAGTATTTTCGGAAATATTAAAAACCGCATACTGAAATTTTTCTGCGAAGTTTTTTCGGTTACAGTTTCAGCGCAAATTCCGCTTATTCCTATTTGCATGTATTATTTCGGAAAAGTTTCAATAATATCGTTTGTCGCGAATTTAGTTGTCGTTCCTCTTATAAGCATAATTTTGTTTTCAGGAATGATATTTTATTTTATGACGTTTATTTCTTCATTTGGTGCTTTAATAATTTCCTACGTGATATCCGCGTTATTATATTTTATGATATCGGCGGCCGTATTTTTCGGAACGCTTAAATACGCTTCGTTTTTTGTAGCAAAACCGTCTATTACCAAATTATTTTTCTTTTTTGCTTTTATTTTCGCCGCGTGTTATTATAAAGGTAAAAAGCGTTTTATTATTACAGCGGTTTTATTGTTTGCGTACTTATGTTATCTTTTCATCCCACAATTTCTAGAAAGAAATACAATATCTTCGCAGACTTATGAAGGAAACAACATAACGGTTTTGCATATGAAGTACAGGAAGGAAAATTTGTTTGAAATTTATAACAATTCTAAATATTATGATCGGTCTTTTATAAATTCGTTTAAACAGTTTTTGGATTTTTCAGGAATAAAAAAAGCCGGCGTAACAGCGATCGGCTTTGATAAAAACAGAATTGAAAATGATTTGAAAGACAAAGATATTACTATTTCATTTCGTCAAAATAATTAAACAGCGTAAAAGTGTCATCGCCGTACATCAATACCGCGAAATTTAAATCATAACCCTTTTTTGAAGGTTTAATACTGCCGATTTTATCACCCGCGGAAACTATATCTCCAATATTTACGTCAACAGTCCTCAACATCCCGTAATATATAAAATAATTTTGCCCCGGATTATAAATCCAGACTGCATTTCCTCCGATAGAATTTAAAGCTCCTTTTTTAACATAAACCACTATACCGTTATTAGCGGCAACAACAACTGCCTCTTCCAAAACAGTATTCTTTTTCAAATTTTCCGGAACTATAAAAAACTTTAAATACGGCTGGGAAAGAAATTCGTCTCCTTCAAAAAATTTAGGATCTCTGAAAGATAAATTTATGAATGAAGTAAGTTTTTTGAAATTTTTAACATCGCGTTTAGTAAAACCGGACACAGGAAATATCCATTCCAGATTTTCGGTTATATCTTTGTCTTTTATTTCTTCGTTAAGTTTAGGAACAAGCCTTTCGGATTTAAACTTTGCTTCCGCCGAAGTAAGGTTTCCTTTTCTAAGTTCGTTTTCATAGTCAGACCAGTTTTTTATAGCGTCCGCAAACGCTATAGCCGAAATACATGCGAAACTAACCGCAAAAATAATCTTTTTCATTTTTTATCACCATTCCAAATGCCAAAGCAAATAAAACAAAAAACTTTTTGTTTAAAATTTTATATAATTATGAATATTGCAAATTATAGCAAAATTGGAAAAACCTATGAAATACAGCGCCGGCATTATTTACAATAAAAACAAACCGAATGCAAAAAAACTTGCATTTACCGTTGCCGCTTGGCTGAAAAACAATAAATGCAGAGCTTTTGTAAGTGATTCTCATTCGGCAAAACCTAAAAAAGCAGACTTTGTTTTATCTATAGGCGGAGACGGAACAATGCTTAAGGTTATACGAACTTTTTCGCCTTTGGGCGTTCCCGTAAAAGGTATAAACTTGGGTTCTTTAGGTTTTTTAACAGATACGGCTACAAACGAAATATTCGCATTGCTCAATAATATATTTAAAATCGGAATAAAATTTGAAAAAAGAGTTTTGCTTTCAGCGGAATTTACATATAACGGCAAAAAAATTAAAACTATAGCAGCAAATGACTGTGTTGTCCGGTCTTTGTCGGGTGGAAAACTTATAACCATTGACGTAAGCACGGACAAACAATTTACAGCCGAGTATAAATGCGACGGAATGATAATAGCAACTCCTACAGGTTCTACCGCGTATTCTCTTGCGGCATCCGGTCCTATAGTTTATCCGAATCTGCCGGTTTTTATAATTACCCCTATATCACCGCACACGCTGACGCAAAGACCGATGATACTTTCTGACAAAAACAACATTGTGGTATCAGCGAAAAATAAACATAATAACGGAAAAATTTTATTATCTATTGACGGACAAGAAAATTACTCGCTTATCAATGCAAGCAAGGTTAAATTCTCTTTATATAAAAAACCGCTGAAACTTATAAAAAACGGAAGTAAATCTTATTTTGAAACGCTTAAGAAAAAACTGCACTGGAGCGTTTAAAACGGCAAATGACTAACAATCTATGTTATTAAATTTAACTATCAAAAATTATGCCTTAATTGAAGACTTAAACATAGAATTCGCTCCGGGATTTACCGTTATATCCGGCGAAACAGGAGCCGGAAAATCCATACTTGTAAAATCCATAGAACTTCTGACAGGAGCACGGGCGGATTCTTCGGCAATACGCTCCGGAGCTTCAATGTGCTCAATAGCGGCGTCTTTTGAGTATAAAGATAAAAGAATTGCCGATTTTTTAGATAATATTTCAATTCCTTCAAACGATAATACTGTTTTAATCCGCAGAACCATTGAAAATACCGGCAAAAGTAAAGCCTTTATAAACGACTCGCCTGTAAATATATCAACTCTTGCCGAACTCGGAAATTTTTTAATAGATTTTCACAATCAGGACGCAAAACATTCGCTTCTAGATGTAAATACCCAGCTAAAAATATTAGATAACGAAACAGAAGACATTATTCCCCTGCTTGAAAAATCAAATATTTTATATGAAGAGTTAAAAGATATTAAATCCAAACTTGAAGACATAAATCTTTCAGACGCGGAAAGAGCAAGAAAGATAGACTTATATTCATTTCAGTTAAAGGAAATAGATGATGCGAATCTCCAGCCGCATGAAGAAGAAAAACTTGAAGACGAACTTCCGAAGCTAAAAAACGCCGAAAAAACAATTACTTTCGCTCAGGAAATTGTATCTTTACTTTATTCTGATGATAATGCCGCATTAAACAGGATTTTAAGGGCTAAAAAGAATATAGAACAGATAAACTCTTATAATTCCGACGCTGCGGAAGCTTTGTCGCTTATTGAGCAGTCTTATTATCAGACAGAAGAAGCTTATAGAGAAATTGAGAATATTCTTTCAAAAACTGACTTAAATCCCGAAAAATTAAATGAACTTCTTGAAAGAGTAGAACTTATAAAAAAATTAAAGAAAAAATACGGGGCGAACATCGAAGAAATTTTAAATTATAAAAATAAAATAGAACAGGAATTAAAAATACTTAACGATTATCAGGACAATACCGAAAAACTTGAACATGAACTTAAAGATAAAACAAAAAAACTAGATGAAGTCTGTGAAAAAATAAGCAAAAAGCGCAAAAAGGCGTCTCTTTCCTTTTCTGAAAAAGTAAAAAACAATTTGACCGAACTTGATATTAAAAACGCTGTTTTTGAAGTTAACTTTGACAAAAAAGAAGCATCCGCAAACGGCTTTGACTCAATAGAATTTATGTTTTGCGCCAATAAAGGCGAAAAAATACTCCCGCTCAGAAACTCTGCTTCCGGCGGAGAATTATCAAGAGTTCTTTTAGCTATGGAATTATCTTCAAAGCTTGAAACAGATCAGACGACTATATTTGATGAAATAGACACAGGTACGGGCGGCAAAACCGGCGAAAAAATAGGTTCAAAACTTGCGCAGCTGGCGGACAAAAAGCAGGTTTTTTCAATAACCCACCTTGCCCAAGTCAGCGCTTTTGCTAAAACACATGTAAAAATATACAAAGAAACAAAAAATTCCAGAACTTACACAAACGCAAAAATACTTTCAGAAAACGAACATATAGAAGAAATAGCAAGAATGATCTCCGGCGAAAATATTACCCCGCATGCGTTAAAACACGCAAAAACTTTAATACACTCATAATAAAAAGCTGTTTGAGGCTTTAAGATTTTAGGCGAAACAAAGAAAAAGCAAGGCGCAGTGTGCGAAAGTGAAACGGCACATAAGCCTTGCTTTTTTAAAGTTGCAGCCAAAATATTAAAAGCCGATATAAAAAAATATTCTGATTAATAACCTGCCTCTTTTATCACCGGCTGTTCTGCAATATTACCTGTCAAAGAAAGCGATATCCTTGACGCCTTTCCCGTACCGGTTGTAGCGGCGGCAAATGATGTCGAATTTACCGTAACGCTAAAACTTGTAAAATATTTGTTTCCTCTCGCGTCAATATCAAGGTCGGTATTAACCGATGTTTCCGGAACAGCTAAAAAAGAACCGTGTTCCGCAAAATGAATTTTTTGCGCGGTATTAACTAAAGCCAGCAGCGCTTTTCCTTCAGTAGCCATTGCCCTTCTTGTGTTGCTTTTATACATAGGCACGGCAATAATTGTCAAAACACATATAATAACGAGAACTATTATGAGTTCCACCAGCGTAAAACCTTTTGCTTTTTTCATTTATTTCCCCTTTTAGAGTTTATTATTGAACTGTTACGGGATTATACCAAAATTCATCAGCACTCGTAAATTCCTAATTAGCGATTGTCTTTAAATATCCGGCATATTCTTCAGGCAAATCTTTAATAAGCTCAAGAAGTTCTTCTTTAGTTATATAACCGTTTTTATAAGCTATTTCTTCGGGACATGATATCATTATTCCCTGCCTTTCTTCTATTGTTTTGATAAACATGGAAGAATCAAGCAAAGATTCGTATGTTCCGGCGTCAAGCCAGCTGAATCCTCTGCCTAAAAGTTCAAGATTAAGCTTTCCCTGCTTAAGATAAACGTCATTAACTTCGGTTATTTCAAGTTCACCGCGTTTTGACGGTTTCACGTTTTTCGCTATTTCTATGACTCCATTATCATAAAAATAAAGTCCTGTAACAGCCCAATTCGATTTCGGATTTGAAGGCTTTTCTTCAATAGAAACGGGTTTTCCGTTTTTATCAACTTCAACTATCCCGTAACGTTGAGGATCTTTTACATAATAACCGAAAACAGTTGCCCCTTCTTCCCTTGAAACGGCGTTTTGAAGAAATTTAGACATCCCGTGACCATAAAAAATATTGTCGCCCAGTATCAAAGCGACATTATCATCGCCTATAAATTTCTCGCCGATTATAAAAGCTTCGGCAAGACCGTTCGGTTTTTCCTGCAACGCATATTCTATATTTAATCCGAGTTTTTTTCCATCGCCGAATAGCTTTTTCAATGACGGCAAAGTATCGTCATTGGATATAAGAAGAATATCCTTTATGCCGGCAAGCATAAGAACCGAAAGCGGATAATAAATCATCGGTTTATTATAAACCGGCAGCAATTGCTTGCTGACCGCTTTAGTTACCGGATAAAGCCTTGTCGCTTTTCCCCCTGCCAAAATAATTCCTTTAGTTTTTTTCATTTTGCTCTCCTGTTAATTTCAGTTATTTTCATTTTGTTCATTTTCAGATGACTTGTAAGGCACCAAATGCGCCCCCCATCCGCCTTCCTTAGCATCATTATACGCATTAATAGGATTATTTTTATTCTTAAAAGCCTTCAAATAACGGGCATACCTTTCTGCCGTTATTGCCGCTGCAACAACGCCTATTATTTTCGGCGGAACTTTCGCCTTGTGCAAACTTTTTATAAACTCTCCGGTTTTAGCTAAAAACAATACATTATAAGACATTCGAACCATACTGTCCGGAATCCCGGTATTAGTGTCCTCTTTATCAGGGAACATAGTTCCTTTGGTATTATATATCGCGGCGGCAGAATAAACGGTCATAGCCTGAGGATAAACAATCTTCAAAAGTCCGGAAAACAACGGTTTATCGGATTTATCTTCCTTATATTTCGTCATTGAAATCTTAATTTTTTGCTTATAAAAATTTTCTTCATCAACAACATACCACGAATAAGGCTTTTCGTAATGTTTTTTCTTAGGCACATATTCATTATATAAATTACCAAGTTCCGATAAAACCTTTGCCGCGGGAAAAATATCTTTCAGAACATCCTGCAGAGCCGAGTCTGCAAACGCCGGATAAGGATTATAAACAATATGAATCTTGTTTATAGTTGTATTAACGGTTTTAAGATATTTTATTCCTTTCTTATTTCTTTTAATCCCGAAATATTTCTCGGCGCTTTCAAGAGAAAAATCCGAGTAAGCTCCTGGCATTTTCAGAAAATATCCCTTAAAAAGATTTTCCGTGAAAATAGCCTTTCCGTATGCCAGATGTAATTCTAAGGCTTCCTCTTGAAGATCTTGTAATTTATCAACCCAGCCTTTAAGCCTTGCGACATCTTCATCTTTTTCTTTATGAAATCCGCTTGCCAAATCTCCGGTTATATAAGCGGCGATTATGTCTGTATTATAAGACGGCATCTGAACCAAAAACGGATCTGTTCCAAGAGAAAGAAGCGACCCGATTAAATAATTGACGTTTCCCACAAAATTCATTGTTCTGGCTTTATGAACAGCCAAAGAAAGAGCCGCATTATCAACAGCATTCTGCATTGCCATTCTGTCTCTTATAAGCTTGGCAATGTTTAGCATCATAGCCCAGCTTATTACGAGTATCAGCGTGAAAACAAGAAAATAATATAAAGTCTGCCCTCTGTTATTCATCAAAATTCCTGGCTCCGGGATAGGCTTTATAATAATAATCTGAATCCGGCGAAGGTACCATTCTGCTTCTTGACGATAAATATCGCCTGTTTCCTCTTGATGTATCTTTTGCTACAAGAGAGCCGAACATTACTCTTGTATAATAATAAATTTTTGCCGTATGCGGACGAATTATATTTCCTGAATAATCTTTATCCCAATCTATCTGTTCCGCAGCTTTTTTTGACCTTGTATACACTTTAAATGCTTCAGAAGCATTATTCTCTGACTCAATTTCCTCTTCTTCATCTGGCTCTTCATCGGCAGGATTGCCGTTTTTCCTATAAAACTCCCAAACCGTTTTTTTATCGGAATAACCAAAATTGCTTTTATCTAACAGTTTTTCAATATTTGAAAAAGGATTCAAAGAAGAATAGTACGGGCGCAAATAATTTTTCGCCCATTTTTCCGCTTCTTTAACTTTATCCTTACTGTCTCCTTTTGTAACTGATACCGAACGCATTGCAACAAAAGCCGCTTCATTAAGCGTCATATCGTCAACAACCATTATGCAGATCTGCAAAAACGCAAACATAATAATTGTCGTAAAAACAACCACAAAAAGCGCTTCAATCAAAGATTGTCCGGAGGAATTCTTTATCATTTGACGTAACCGTCGTTTTTAGATATTACACCTTGAACGCTTGAAGGCAAGCCTGCCGACTCTTTCGTACGGTCATATCTTGATTTCCATGCTTTTTTATACAATTGAAAAGCGCCTGCGGTTACGGCAAGCAAAACCAAAAAGACAAGCAAAAATTCAACTAAAGTCTGACCTTTAATTGATTTCATATGGACGTCCTGAAAAACCCTGATGTTTTAGATTTGCTGCGAATTTTACGACAATGCGAGGCGTAAAAACGCAGGGCGTATCCGAAGATACGGACAAGTTTTTTAACGAAGCAGTGCCGCTAAAGGCGCCGTGAAGATGAACGTCAGGGTTTTTCAGAACGTCCATCATTTATTCCGCGATAACTTTTGTGGTTACAAAAATCAAAACGTTAGTTTTCGTTTCGTAAGTTTTATTTACGGAAAACAAAGCGCCTAAGACAGGAATATCGCAAAGGAATGGAATGCCTTCGACAGTTTTTCCTTTCGTAGTTTCGATAAGACCCGCCAAAACCATAGTTTCGCCGTCTTTAATGCGCAAATGCGACGAAGCTTCCCTTTTGGCAATGGAAGGATAACTTGAACCCGGAGCATTATGGTCAAGCCTTGAAAGTTCCGTTCTTATTTCTATATCTATTTTGTTATCTTTTACAACAGTCGGAATAATTTCCATCATTATACCATACGGCTTCCATTGAATCTCATTAGTTCCGATTGCCGTAGTCGGACCGGGAAACGGAAATTCACCCCCGACCATAAACTTTGCCTTTGTTCCGGACTTTGTAATAAGTTTCGGTTTTGAAAGAACTTTTGCCGCGCCGTTTGTCTCCAATGCTTTTATTGTAGCCGAAAACGCAGTCATCCTTTCCCAGGCGCCTGATTCTATTATAGACGGAATTGACGACTCAACAAGCCTGATTTCATCAGGCAGTTTAATCCCGAGTTCTCTGGACTTATTTTCATTGATTTCAGTAATTTCAACGGAAATTTCAACCATTTGATCGCTGTATGATAAAGACGCAAAAAACAAACATACCATAAAACATAAAATAATCTTTTTCACTTTTATCTATCCTTTAATGCTTTTCTGAACTCGCCGTTACTCAACATCTCATCATCTCATTTGCCCATCTTCTGTCTTTTATATATCGGTTTTTCAACAATATTTATTTTTCTTTTATTTCCGTGAATTTCAACCTCTAAATCACCGTTAACCGCATCCGAATCAATCAATGCTAAACCAATTGCTTTTTTAAATATAGGCGAAAATGTACCGCTTGTTACAACACCGGCTTTTTTATCTCCCAAATAAACAGCATTACCGTTTCTGGCAATACCCGCAAGGCATTCAAAAGCTATTGATTTTCTTAAAGGATTATCTTTGAAAGGAAGCAAAGCTTCTTTACCTATAAAATCATTATCCCAGTTTATAGTCTTTTGAAATCCGGCATCCAAAGGATTAATATTTTCATCAATCTCATGCCCGTGCAAAGGCATACAGGCTTCAAGCCTTAAAGTATCGCGGCAGCCAAGCCCGCACGGCTTTACCGATAAACTTATAAGCTTTTCCCAAAGAACTGCAGCGGATTCTTTGGATATAAAAATCTCAAAACCGTCCTCTCCCGTGTAACCCGTTCTTGCTATTTTCAGAAACGCCGCTGAAATATCTTTCAATTTCAAATCAGATACGCTGAAATATTTCATGTTTAAAATATCAGTTTCGCAAATACTCTGTAAAATTTCGGCAGTTTTTGGTCCCTGCACAGCCAAAAGACATATTGAGCTGCTTATATTCTTTATTTCTACATCATCCGGTTTATGACTGTTAAACCACTCAAAATCTTTTTCAAGATTTCCGGCGTTTACAACAACCATGTATCTGCCGTCAGTTTTATAAACTATTATATCGTCTTTTACTCCGCCGTTTTCGTTTAAAATCATCGTATATCTGGCCCTGTTTTCGTTAAGCCCTGAAATATTACCGAGACTAACTTTATTTAAAAATCCTTCGGTATTATTGCCTGAAACTATAAAGGTTCCCATGTGCGAAGTATCAAACATCCCGGCAGCACTTCTTACTGAGTTGTGTTCGTCCATAATAGACGAATACTGAACAGGCATTTCCCAGCCGCTAAACTCGGTAAATTTAGCGTTAAGCTTTTTATGTTCTTCGTATAGAGGAGTTTTTTTCATTTTTAGATATTCCTTTTGTTAATTGCCGGTTTTTCCGTGCATTTTCCAAGCGCGTCTTCATAAGCGTTAAATAAACATTCGCTTAATGACGGATGAAAAAACATTTCCCTTGAAGGCGTTTCGCCTTTTTTCAGAATTTGTGCTGCAGTATTTATAAGTTCATCGGCATGAGCGCCTATAATCCAAAATGCCAGCGGTTTTTCCGTGTTTTTATCAACAGTGCATTTTATAAATCCGGAACGTTCATTTTCTATAAAAGCTCTTCCGCTTGCTGTAAACGGAAATTTCCCAAAGAGCGCATCTTTATAGTTTTCAAAATCATTAAGCTTAACCGAAGCTGCCGGAGGCATTGAGAAAACAACTTTAGGAACAATATAATTATCAGCCGCCAAATTACCGTTTTTAATTGCGTTTTCGGCTGCGACAGCACCCTCATTTTGCGCCGTATAAGCCAGCATATTTTTCCCTGTTATATCTCCTACGGCATAAATATTTTTAATATTTGTCTGGCAGACTTCATCTGTTATTATAAAACCTCTGTTATCTGTCTTAATTCCCGCATTCTCAAGATTTAAGTCTTTATAAACTCTGCGGCCGGTAACTATCAAAACTTTTTCATAATTACCGATATTTTCAAGTGCATTAATGCATGAAGTTAATACTTCAACTCCCTGTCTTTGCAGATTTTTAGAAATTTCCGCTGATATTTCGGTATCTTCCGAAGGAAGTAAAAAGTCCGCGCATTCGGCAAGCGTTACGCAGCTGCCAAAACCAGCTAAAATCGCAGCCATTTCAATGCCTATTGCCCCGCCGCCGATAATCAAAATGCTTTTAGGAATTTCTTTTAAATTTAAAACATCCGTGGAACTTATTATCTTTTCACCGTCAAAATCAAAACCTTTAATTGACGCCGGAATTGTCCCCGCGGAAATTATAATTTTATCCGCAAAAATTTCTTTATCGCTGACAGTTAAAACATTTGTATCTTTAAAAGAAGCGCTGCCTTTGATAACATCTATAGGATATGAAGACAAAATTAATTCCATGCCTTTGCGTATATTGGCTATGGTTTTATCTTTTTTAGATATTATGTCTGCAAAAGAAAAAGGCTCTAAGTTAGCCTTAAAGCCGTATTCGTTAGATTTTTGTATTTTTTGTTTTGTTTTCAGCGCCTGCCATAAAAACTTCGTAGGCATACAGCCGCAGTTCAAACAGGTTCCGCCGATTTCGGATTTTTCTATCAACACGGTTTTGGCGCCAAGCTGCGCGGCTCTCACCGCTGCGGTAAACCCTCCGGGACCGGAACCTATAACGGCAATATCGTATTTATTCACAATAGTTAACCTTTTGTATATTATTCCCCTTTTGGAAAAAGGGTGGACGCAAAGCGGACGGAGTATTTGCCTTTAATTTTTATGATCCTTTAAAAACTCTATAACACCGTCAAGATTTTGCATAACGTCTTTTGCCGATACTCTAATAACAAATAACCCTAATGATTCTAAATATTCATCTCTCTTTGTGTCGTTATTCTGTTTTGCCTCATTATCATGTGAATAACCGTTTATTTCTATAACAACTTTATTTGACGCATTAAAAAAATCAACAATATAATTACCTATAATTTTTTGACGCGTCCAATCTAATCCGTTAAGTTTTTTGTGTTTTAATTGTTGCCAGAGCAAAACTTCATGTAAAATTCCGGCTTTTCTTAGTTTACGAGCAACTTCTTTTAATTTTGAATTATAAGATAATGTTTTTATTAAAATACCCCGTCGCTTTCAGCGACACCCCTTTATAAAAACGGCGAAATTTTAACTACTTATTATATATTTTCAATATTTCGGCAACGGCTTCTTCGGGTTTTAACAGCTTTATTCCATCTTTACCGTCTTTTCTTGCTTTAAGTTCAATATTGCCGTTTACAAGATTCTTTTCGCCTATTGTTATTCTGTAAGGAATTCCTATCAAATCCGCATCCTTAAATTTTATACCGGCGCGCTCATCTCTGTCGTCAATTAAAACATCAAGACCTTTTGAAGTAAGTTCATCGTATATTTTTTGCGTAACTTCTTTAGTTTTTTCGTCTGCAAAATTTACGGGAACAATTATAACTTCAAACGGAGCTATATTATCAGTCCAGATTATTCCGTTTTCATCGTGAGACTGCTCAATAGTTGCCGCTAGAATTCTTGTTACGCCTATACCGTAACAGCCCATTACCATTAAATTTTCTTTGCCGTTTGTATCCAAATATGTAGCTTTCATAGAATCAGAATATTTCGTTCCAAGCTTAAAAGTATGCCCTATTTCTATGCCTCTTGAAAAATCAATTTTGCCTTTTTTGCATCTCGGGCATATATCGCCTTTTACTATCTTTCTTAAATCTGCGGATTCGTCATATTTATAATCTCTGCCTGCATTAACATTTTTTAAATGATAATCTTTTTTGTTCGCTCCGGTAACGGCATTATTAATATTGATTACCGATAAATCTGCAATAATTCTGATTTTCTTTTTCAAATTGACAGGACTCGCAAAACCGCATGGTGCGCCTGTAATATCAGCTATGGTATTTTCATCTGCTAAAAATACTTCCGTTGCTCCCAAATAAGACTGAAGTTTAATTTCATTAATCTCAAAATCGCCTCTTACCAAAACAGCCAAAGACTTGCCGTCGGCAATGTAAATCATAGTTTTTATAAATTTTTCGGGACTTGCGCCTAAAAACTTTGACACGCTTTCAACCGAACCTATATCAGGAGTTAAGACTTCTTCTAAAGATAAAGTTTCCTCATTGTAAGAATTAAAAGGCAGACATTCCGCTTTTTCCGTATTCGCGCCGTAACCACACTCGCAATGCGCTATTTCTTCTTCTCCTGTTTCCGCAAGAACCATAAATTCGTGAGAAAAAGAACCGCCAATGGCTCCGGACGCAGCTTCAACCGCGCGAAATTTAAAACCGCATCTCTTACAGACATTACTGTAAGCCTCAAACATAATTTTGTAATATTTTTCCAAATCAGCTTCGTTAACGTGAAATGAATAACCGTCTTTCATTAAAAACTCACGCGCACGCATAATACCGAAACGAGGGCGGATTTCATCTCTGAATTTCGTGCCGAACTGATACAGCATTAAAGGAAGCTGTTTGTATGAACTTATATTTTTCCTTACTAAATCCGTTATTCCTTCTTCCGCCGTCGGCGCAAGACAAAACTCAGCTTCTTTTCTGTCTTTAAGCCTGAAAAGTTCTTTACCGTAAACATTCCATCTGCCTGTTTCCAGCCACAATTCTTTAGGAAACATAAGTGGGAGAGTTACTTCCTGTCCGTCCGCAGCGTTCATTTCTTCACGGATTATTTTTTCGACTTTTCTTAAAGCCTTCAAGCCTAGAGGCAAAAATTCGTAAAGACCCGAAGCGAGTTTGCGTATCATCCCCGCTCTTATCATAAGTTTTGCCGAAATGATATCAGCGTCGGAAGGCGCTTCTCTCAAAGTCGGAATTAACATTTTTGAAAAATACATTTTTTAACCTCGTTATAAAAACAATTACGAATTCAAAATTACGAATTACGAATCAAAAGCAAAAAACATAATAGCTTAGTCGCGCCGTTAATTCGTAATTGGTCATTCGTAATTTGTAATTGTTATTTTTAGTTATTATACTAAAAGGCGGGTTTTGTAGTCAAAATTTAATCAATGCTAAATATTTCTTTCATATCATCGGGCAACGGAGCGGCGAACTCAACTGTTTTTGAAGTTCCGGGATGGGTAAATTCCACGCTGTAGGCATGGAGCATTTGTCTTTCGTAAGTTTTGCCGTTTATAGTTTCGGGACCGCCGTACTGCTTGTCTCCGACTACCGGGTGGTTTATGTATTTCATATGGCTTCTTATCTGGTGGGTTCTGCCTGTAATAATGCGGACTTCAACCAAAGTGAAATTTTCTTTTCTGGCAATAACTTTAAATTCGCTTATAGCCATTTTTGTCGCCAAAGGATTTACTGACATTAATTTTCTGTTTTCGGGAGAACGGCCCAGCGGCGCTTCTATTCTGCCTCGGTTTTCAACTATAGTGCCTTTGACTGCAGCATAATATATTTTCTTTACGGTTCTGTTTTGCAGCTGCTTTGAAATGCTTATTTTGGATTTTTCGTTCTTCGCAAACATTATAAGCCCTGACGTATCTTTATCAAGCCTGTGAACAAGATACGGATTATATTTTCCTTTTGAATGCGCAGTTAAAGCGTTTAAAAGAGTGCCTGACGGATGACCGTAAGAAGGATGAACCACTATGCCCGGCTGTTTGTTTACTATTATTATGTCGTCGTCTTCATATATTATATCGAGTTTTATTTCTTCGGGAATTATGTCGAGTTTAACTTCTTTTTCAAATTCTGCTTCGACAATATCTCCGCGTTTAAGTTTATGGCTTGGTAAAACGGGTTTATCATTTACCAAAACCTTATTTTTCGCCGCAAGTTTTTGAAAATAAGAACGGGAATAGTCTTTATAATGGTCTGCCAAAAAAGAATCAACTCTTTCCCTTTCAAATTTTGAATATTCAATTTTTTCCTGCATTTTTATACCTTTATTATTTGTTAGTTATTATTCGTCTTTTTATTACCACTATTAAAGCTAGTCCGGAAATAAACAGAATCAACGATATAATCTGCGATATGGACAAGCCTAAATAATATTCCCCTCTGAAATCTCCCCTGAAAAACTCTACCGTAAACCTCATTACCGCGTATATAATCAGATAAAAAGCTAAAGTCATTCCTGACGCATGTTTTTTCTTATTATAAAAATGCAAAAATACGAATAAAGCTATATTTGCGAATGCTTCATACAATTGAGTCGGGTGCACATGAACGTGTTGAACAGCCAAAGAATCCGAATTAGTAAAAGCGACAGACCACGGCAAAGCGCACTCTTTTCCGTAACAGCATCCCGCGAAGAAACAGCCTATACGCCCAAAAAAATGACCTAACGCTAAAGCAGGCGCAACAATGTCGCTCATTTTAAGAAACGATTTCTTTGTTTTGAAAGCGTATAGAATAAAAAAGGCAATGGCAGCTATAAAACCGCCGTAATATACAAGACCGCCCTGCCATATTTTAAAAATATCAAGCGGTGAAGCAAGAAAAGCGTTAAAATTAACTAAAATATATAAAATTCTCGCGCCGGTAATCGCCGATATAATCAATCCGAAAAACAGATTGTAAAGTTCGTCCCGGGTAAGTACGCCAGATTTTGTTTGTTTTAAAATATGCGAAACATACGATATCGCCGCTATAAAACCAACAGCAATAAAAAAACCGTAAGTATATACCGTAACTTTTCCGAAACTGAAAAGGATTGGATACATAAAACCCCAGAACTACAATTAATAATTAACAATTAATAAATAACGACTATACACTACAGAAAATATATTTTGCTTTCAGTAAAACTCCAAAATTATTAATTATTATTTATTCTTTGCTGTTATTTGTTCTTTGCTTCTAAACATGTCTATTATAATCAATCCGGCGGCTATACATATGCAGGAATCGGCAATGTTAAACGCAGGCCATCTTAAATAATTTATTCCGAAATCAAAAAAATCTACAACAGCGCCTCTGAAAATTCTGTCGGTTAAATTCCCTAACCCTCCTGCAAATATCAAAGCAAAAGCATATCTTTGCAGGATTGTAATTTTATTTGCGTTAAAATAAAGCCATACTGCGACTGCCAATAAAATAACTGCTATAAGTACCGTAAAAGCAAAATTGTAGCCTTGCAATATACTAAAAGCCGCGCCGGTATTACTGACGTGTGTGATATTAAAGAAGTTGAAAAACGGAATTACTTTTATTACCGCTCCGTAAGAAACAAAAGAAGCGATTATATATTTAGACAATTGATCCGCTATAAACAAAACAAAAGTTAAAATTAAAGGCTTTTTCATTACTTTAAAGCCTCGGCGCATCTGGGACAAAGCCCGTTTTTAATACCAAAAATGTGTCTCCAGCATCTTTCGCACTTTTCGTATTCGGATTTTAACGCCTCAACGGAAATAATATCGTCTTCGGCAACCTGTTCCAAAGTTAAATCCCAGCTTCCCAAAGCCAGAGCTATCAGATTTTTGTCTTTGAAAACTTCCGCATATTTTTCAGAATATTTTATTTTAAGGGCTGCTTCTAAATTCGAACCTATACTTTTTTCCTGTCTTAATTTTTCGTATCCCAAAAGCGCCTGACCGCGCGCTTCAAGAATTTTCTCCCACTTTTCAAGAGTTTCCGCCTGCAAAATATTTTTGCTGTTCATAATCGGAAAATCCGTAAGAAAAACCGACTGAGGAACGTTCGGAGATATTTTTACTATTTCTTTCCACGCCTCGTCAGCCGTAAAAGAAAGTATAGGGGCTGTAAGCCTTATCAAAACCGAACATATTTCAAACATAGCAGACTGCGCGCTGATTCTTTCGGGAGTGTTTTTCTTATCGCAATACAGTATGTCTTTCAAAGCGTCAAGATAAAAACCGCTTAAAAACACCGTGCAGAAATTATTTATCGCCGTAGCGGCTTTATGAAATTCATAACTCTCAAACGCCGCGGTAGTATGGTTTATAAGATCCTGCAAGCGGCTTAAAGCGTACTTATCTATTTCCTGCATATCTTTAAACTGCAGGACGTTTTTAGCGTCAAAATCGCCTATATTCCCGAGCAAAAATCTTATTGTATTTCTGATTTTTCTGTACGCGTCGCTTAAACCTTTTATAATTTCTTCAGAAATTCTTATATCTTCCCTGTAATCGCTGAACGCTATCCAAAGACGTAGAATATCGGCTCCGTATTTATTTACAAGCTGCTCGCTGGAAGTAACATTGCCGAGCGATTTGGACATTTTTTTGCCTTGCCCGTCAACAACAAAACCGTGAGTCAAAACGTTTTTATACGGCGCAGTTTCGTTTATCGCGACGCACGGAATCAAAGATGTCTGAAACCAGCCGCGATGCTGGTCGCTGCCTTCAAGATACAAGTCCGCTGGAAATTCCAAATCTTTATAATTGCCGCTTGATAAAACAGCTTCGTATGATACGCCGGAATCAAACCAGACGTCTAAAATATCTTCTTCTTTTCTGAAATTTTTAGAGTGACAAGACGGACATTCCGCGTTCGTTCCTTCCAAAAGTTCGGTTTCGCTTAACTCAAACCAAATATCCGATCCTTTTTGTCCGAACAATTCGGATATTTTATATATGATTTTCGGATCTATTAACGCTTCTCCGCAGTCCTTGCAGTAAAATACCGGTATAGGAACGCCCCATAAACGCTGGCGGCTCAAACACCAGTCAGGACGGCTTTCAATCATTCCCGTTATTCTGTTTTCGCCGTATTTGGGAATCCAGTTTACTGTTTTTATGGAATCTAAAAGTTTTTTTCTTAAATTGTTCTGTTCAACGCTTAAAAACCACTGAGGAGTCGCTCTTAAAATTACGGGTTTCTTGCATCTCCAGCAATGCGGATAAGAATGCTCCAGTCTGAATTTTCCGAGCAGCTTTCCTTCTCTTTCGAGTTTTTCTATTATCAAAGGATTTGCTTTAAATATATTCTGCCCTTCAAATTCCGGAACTTCTTTCGTAAACTGCCCTCTGTCATTAATCGGAGATATAACTTCCAGACCGTATTCCAGACCTGCCTGATAGTCTTCCACGCCGTGTCCCGGAGCAATATGCACTATTCCGGTTCCGTCTTCCATACTTACGAAATCCGCAAGTATCCCGCGCGACAATCTTTCAACTACGGGATTTTGACACTGAATATTTACAAAATCAACGCCTTTGGCATCTGCAACAACTTCGTAATTTACGGCTTTTATTTTTTCTTTTAAGCTTTCTGCAAGCGGTTTTGCGACTATAAGTTTTTCTTCCCTGCCGTCTTCAAATTTATAAACCGCGGCAATATATTCCGCGTCTCCGTTAAACGCTAAAGCGACGTTTGCGGGAAGAGTCCACGGAGTAGTTGTCCATATTAAAACCGAGAAATCTTTAAGTTTAAGCTCTTTTGATTTTAACGCTTCGGGAAAAGAAACTATTTTAAATTTGACCAAAATAGAATCCGACGAATGGTCTGCGTATTCGACTTCGGCGTCCGCCAAAGCGGTCTCGCAGGATATACACCAGTAAACCGGCTTTTTTTTGCGGTAAATATAGCCTTTTTCGGCAAGCTGTCCGAAAACTTTTACTATTGAAGCTTCGTATTTAGGGTCTAAAGTTAAATACGGGCTGTTCCAGTCCGCTATTACTCCGAGACGCTTAAATTCTTCTTTTTGTATTCCGGCAAACTTTCTCGCGAAATCCGCAGCCTGTTTTCTAAAAACTTTTCTGTCAACTTTGCTTTTATCGGTTTTAAGTTCTTTTAAAGCAAGCTGTTCTATAGGAAGCCCGTGGCAGTCCCATCCGGGAGTAAACGGAACATAATTACCCATCATCGAGCGGTATTTTAAAATAAAATCTTTTAAAACTTTGTTCAAAGCCGTGCCTATGTGTATATGCGCGTTGGCATAAGGAGGACCGTCATGAAAAATAAATTTTTCTTTGTCTTTATTCTTCTCGCATATTTTGGCGTATAAATCTTCTTTGTCCCAATTCTCAATGAAAGACGGTTCTCTTTGCGCGAGATTGGCTTTCATCTGAAAATCGGTTTTTGGAAGATTTACTGTTTTTGAATAATCTTTTTTCTCTGTGTCCATTTTATTTTATATCCTTTTTAAAAAAGAAGATGAGATGCTGAGAAGGTGAGAGGTTGGGCAACGGCTTCGTCTTTACTCATCTTCCCATCATCCCATCTTCTCAACTTCTAATCTTCGGTCTTTGTCTTTTT
>Ga0123353_10000672_pt1 | contig 41799 bp, 37 predicted proteins | sample TergutLab28metaG_3_FD_92763 | JGI IMG/M metagenome (GOLD analysis project Ga0123353, IMG submission 92763) | Labiotermes labralis P3 segment gut microbial communities from Petit-Saut dam, French Guiana - Lab288 P3 | ecosystem: Host-associated > Arthropoda: Insects > Digestive system > Gut ... | reverse complement strand
GCGCCCGTCGGCAAGGGCCAGCGCGGCTTGATCGTCGCCCCGCCCAAGACCGGCAAAACCGTGATGCTGCAACACATCGCGCACGCCATCACGGCCAACCATCCCGATGTCGAACTTATCGTGCTGCTCATCGACGAGCGCCCCGAGGAAGTCACCGAGATGCAGCGTTCAGTCAAGGGAGAAGTCGTTGCTTCCACCTTTGACGAACCGCCGACGCGCCACACCCAGGTGGCCGAAATGGTGATCGAGAAGGCCAAGCGGCTCACCGAACACAAAAAGGACGTCGTCATCCTGCTCGATTCGCTGACCCGGCTTGCGCGCGCCTACAACACCGTCGTCCCGGCCTCCGGCAAAGTGCTTACCGGCGGCGTGGATGCCAACGCCCTGCAAAAGCCCAAGCGGTTCTTCGGTGCTGCGCGCAACATCGAAGAAGGCGGCTCCCTTACCATTCTCGCTACTACGCTGATCGACACTGGCAGCCGCATGGATGACGTGATCTATGAAGAGTTCAAGGGAACCGGCAACCTGGAACTGCATCTCGACCGCCGCATGGCGGAAAAACGCGTTTATCCGGCAATCAATGTCAACCGATCCGGAACCCGCCGCGAAGAATTGCTGATGAAGCCGGATGTCCTGCAAAAAGTGTGGATACTGCGCAAGCTCCTGTATGGCATGGACGAAGTTGATGCGATGGAATTCCTGCTCGACAAAGTGCGCGCCACCAAGAGCAACGCCGAATTCTTCGACGCCATGCGATCCGGCTGTTAAAGGCTGTTAAACGTTTGTCCCGCATCAGCCCGCCATTCGTGGCGGGTTGATGCTTTTCCAGGCTCCAGATTGCAACGAGGTGTCCGAGCGCTACAGCGACGATGCTGGCATGCAAGATTGGTTCGGATCGGGCCTGAGGTATATCGGGCATTTTCATTATGCGGACAAAATGAATTTCGACAGTCTGCGTGGTCGCTTATTATCTTCTTCGTATATGCCGCAGTCCGGGCATCCCGGCTACGATCCTGCATTGCAGGCGCTTAAATTCCTGTTCGTTTCAACGGCTCGGCAGGGATATGTTGATTTTGAATACGACACCCGGATTTATGCTGGGACATTGTAATTCAATTTTCAAATTCTGCCGGTATCTGCTCCTGCGTTCAGCGCCGCAATTGCTGTTCGACTGATAGCGTTATCAGATACTACGTCCATGTTGGAATCGCCGACACCCTCCCGGCAGGAGGTTCCCCGATATGGTTCAGAGGGAACCCCAAACTCCATGATGAGCGCTTGACCCGCATCGGTTCGCCGTAAATGGCGAGGGTGCGCGCAAGCCGGGGCTGCGCAGGTACCGCTTCCTGCGTAGCGTGTGCCGTACCAATAAGCCTTGTCGGAATGGATAAAACACCCAGGTAGACACAGAGGGGTGTTTCTTCCTGTTGTCACGCGTGCTGATACTGCATCAAGCACTGCGGTACTTATTTATCCCACTTTTCCCCACGCTTTATGCGGAAGATTAAAAGTTTATGTATTTCTTCAAAAAAACGCTATAATTGCATTGATTTTTAAGAATTTAGAGCTTTAGCGTGAAAAATGGCATAAATATTCATGCTAAAAATAGTTTCACTTTTTTTCTGAAATGAACGACAATTGAGGTTCTAAGGGGTATATGGTGGGTTTTAGTGGTGCACGGTGTGTTGTCCGTGCGTGAACGGGGGAGCAATGTCGATGTTCCAGGGAGCTTCGGCACTCAATCTGGATATCAAGGGACGCCTTGCAATTCCGTCCAGGCATCGTGAGGCGTTGGTATCAGGCGATGGGCAGATCGTGATGACTGCCCATCCGCATGGCTGCCTGCTCGTCTACCCCGTGCCTGCCTGGGAGCCGATCCGCGAGCAAGTGTTGCGCGCGCCCAGCCTGAATCCCCATGCGGCCCTGTTGAAACGCCTGCTCGTTGGTTATGCCCAGGAGGAAACGCTCGACAACGTCGGACGCGTGCTCATCAAACCGGAACTGCGCAAATATGCCGGACTGGAAAAACAAGTCTGGCTGGTTGGTCAGGGCTCGCATTTTGAACTGTGGTCGGACGAGAGTTGGCAGCGTCAGCAGCAAGCCATGATGGCGCTGGCTGAGACCGGGCTGCCTCCGGGTTTCGAAAGCCTGGCTTTGTAAGGGGGCGACCATGCATGTCGCCGTATTGCTCCACGAAGCGGTTGATGCCCTGGCGGTCAAAGGAGACGGTATCTACGTCGATGGCACTTTTGGCCGTGGCGGGCATAGTCGCGAGGTGCTCGCCAGATTGGAAGCGGCGGGTAGGCTCATCGCGTTCGACCGCGACCCGGCGGCTATTGCGGCGGGGCGTTCTAACGACGACCCACGCCTCACTCTCGTCCATGCCCCGTTCAGCGAATTAAGTGCGGTATTGGATCAGCTTGGCATCGATGGGGTCGACGGCGTACTGCTCGATCTCGGCGTCTCTTCGCCTCAGTTCGACGACGTGGGGAGAGGGATGAGTTTTCGTTTTGATGCGCCACTCGACATGCGCATGGATACCAGCCGTGGACAGACTGCGGCTTCGTTTCTGGCGGAAGCATCCGTCGGCCAAATTACGGAGGTACTCAAGAAATATGGAGAAGAACGGTTTGCTTATTCGATTGCAAAGGCGGTTGCAGTTGCTCGGACGGGGGGGGGTGTTGCGACCACGGGACAACTTGCCGAGATCGTGGAAAAGGCGGTCCGTACACGTGAGCCGGGGCAACACCCGGCGACGCGCAGCTTCCAGGCTTTACGGATTTTCATTAATCAGGAATTAGAAGAGCTGAATCGGGTGCTGCCGGTGTGCGTGGAACGGCTGCGGCCTGGGGGGCGGCTCGTGGTGATCAGTTTTCATTCGCTCGAAGACCGCATCGTCAAGCGCTTCATGCGTGACGAGGCGAGTCCGCCGCGCCTGCCGCCGCGCTTGCCGGTGAAGGCGGCGGATCTGCCCCGCCCGCGCCTTACCCTGGTGGGACGCGCCCGACGTCCCTGTGTGGACGAAGTGGCAAATAATCCGCGCGCGCGCAGCGCGGTGATGCGGGTGGCAGAACGTTGCAACGGACGCAGGGAGAAGACGGCATGATCCGGTTCGACGCCCTGTTTGCAGCCCTGCTCATCGTATTGGGCGCTGCCAGCGCCTTGGGCGTGGCTTCCTCACAGCATGAAGCCCGCAGATTACGTTCCGCGCTCGAACGTGAACAAACCCGCACGCAAAACCTGAAAGTGGAATGGGAGCGGTTGCAAATCGAACAAAGTACTCTGGCTGCACCTCGCCGGGTTGCGAGCATTGCGCACGAACTTCTGGGAATGGCGCCTCCGGATGCCGGACAGATCGTCGTGCTGGAGGCTGACTGGCCATGAATCGGATTGGTAAGGCCGTTACCTTTAACCACAATCCCCTGCTTCGGCTCTGCCTGTCGCAGTGGCGTGCCCGTCTGGTGCTGGTCGTGCTGCTTTCGGGTATGGTCATGCTGTTGGGGCGCTCGCTCTATCTGCAAGGCATCCATAATGAATTTCTGCAAGCCAAGGGTGAATCGCGTTACGCGCGGGTGCTCGAAGTGCCTGCTACACGTGGGCGTATCGCCGACCGTAATGGCAACCTGCTGGCGGTCAGCACGCCGGTCAGCTCGATCTGGGCGCTTCCGTCCGAGGCTGGCCAACTTGAACCAGGGCAATTACGGCAGCTTGCGCAGTTGCTCGAAATGAGCGTTACCGAACTCAACGCCCGTATTACGGGCGGGCGCGATTTCGTTTTTCTCAAGCGCCAGGTTTCCCCCGAACTCGCGGACAAGGTTGCGGCGCTTAATCTGCCTGGCATATACCAACAGCAAGAATTCCGCCGCTATTACCCGAGCGGTGAAGTTATGGCGCATATGCTTGGTTTTACCAGCGTCGAAGATCGCGGGCAGGAAGGCATCGAATTGGCGTTCGAGCGTATGCTTGCCGGACAGCCGGGTTCCCGGCGGGTCGTCAAGGATCGGCGCGGGCAGGTGGTGGAGGATGTGGAATCCATCCGTCCGCCGCGCGATGGGGAAGATGTGGCCCTCGCAATGGATGCCAGGATTCAATACCTGGCGTATTCCGCCCTGCGCGAAGCAGTGCGGCATCATCGCGCCAAGGCCGGGTCGGTGGTGGTGATCGACGTTCGCACCGGGGAGGTTCTGGCGTTGGTCAATGCGCCTGCTTTTAATCCCAATAACCGCACCCGTCTCAGCGGGGAACAACTACGCAACCGGGTATTTACCGATACATTCGAACCTGGCTCGATCATGAAGCCTTTCGTTGCCGCGATGGCGCTCGAAAGCGGCAAGTTCCGCGCCACAACGCCAATCGACACCTACTCCGGCAGCTTCAATATCGGCAATCGCACGATCCACGATGTGCATCCCTACCGTACGCTCACGGTGGCCGAGGTCATCCAGAAGTCTTCCAACATCGGTGCGGCGCGGATGGGACTGGCGTTTGAGCCGGAATACGTGTGGGCGCTCTATGACCGGCTCGGTTTCGGTTCGCCGCCTGGGTTGGGTTTCCCGGGCGAGGCTCGCGGCAATCTGCGTCCGGCCAGGACATGGAAACCGATCGAGCAGGCAACGATGTCCTATGGCCACGGCATTTCAGTCTCGCTGATCCAGATTGCCCGTGCCTATCTTACGCTTGCGCGCGATGGCGATATCGTGCCGCTGTCGTTGACCCGGGTCGACAGGTCGCCGGTCGGCGTACAGGTATTTTCACCACAGGTGGCGCACGAAGTGCGGCAAATCATGGAAACGGTCGTGGGCCCGGGCGGCACGGCCACCCGAGCCCAGGTCGCGGGCTACCGCGTGGCGGGCAAGACGGGAACCGCCAACAAGATCGAGAATGGGCGCTATGTCAATAAATACGTTTCGTCCTTCGTCGGCCTTATACCGGTGTCGAACCCAAGGCTGGTCGTGGCGGTGATGATCGATGAACCCTCCGGCAATCAGCATTTCGGCGGTACGGTGGCCGCGCCGGTGTTCTCACAAGTGGCTGAAGGCGCTTTGCGCGCGTTGGGCGTGGCTCCCGATACGCCGCTTGCGCCTTTGCAGTTAACGGCGATGGGTACTGAACGCGGGCCGCCCAGGGAGGGCATGTGATGATGCGCGCCGCCGATGTGTTCGCGTTGCTTGCCGGGGCCAGTGTAAAGCTAAATGGTATAATTACAGATTCACGACGCGTTGGAGATGGAGATGTATTCGTCGCCTGGCCGGGCGCGGCAGATGATGGGCGCAGGCATATCGAAGATGCCCTTTCTCGTGGCGCGGCGGCAGTGCTCTATGAAAGTGGTGACGGTTTCCGTGTGCCTGAAGCGGGGCGTCCCGTGTTTGCAGTTGAAGGCTTGCGCGCGCTGGCTGGAACCCTGGCAGACGAAATTTACGGCAGACCCTCGGAAAAGCTGTGGCTGGCCGGAGTCACGGGAACAAACGGCAAGACGACCGTGAGTCAGTGGATTAGCCGCGTGCTCGAAGCATTTAGGTATCCCTGTGGGGTGATCGGCACGCTGGGCAGCGGTTTTCCGGATGAACTCACCGCCAGCATCAACACCACGCCGGAGGCGCCCGACCTGCACCGGTTGCTTGCCGGTTTCATTGCTTCTGGCGCGCGTGCGGCGGCGATGGAAGTTTCCTCGGTGGGTATCGACCAGGGGCGGGTCAACGGCGCGCGGTTCGATGTGGCTGTCTTGACCAACCTCACGCGCGACCACATCGACTATCATGGGTCGATGCAAGCCTATGCCGAGGCCAAGGCACAGTTTTTCGACTTGCCGGATGTGGGTGCGGCGGTCATTAACCTCGACGATAGTTTCGGCGTGGAACAGGCCGGACGCTTGGCGGCGCGCGGCATGCAGGTGGTTGGCTTCAGTCTGGCGAACCGTGCCGGGACGCCAATGGGGGTGCAGAAGCTCATTGGCGCGGATTTACGCGCAAGCCCAACAGGATTGTCATTTGATGTGCTCTGGGGAAATTGCCGGGTGCCGCTGGACGCACGCCTTGCGGGCATGTTCAACGCTTCCAACCTGCTTGCGGTCATCGGTGCGCTGCTGTTGCATGGTGAAGCTTTGGATGACATCGTGCAGGTTGCAAAAAAACTGGCTCCGCCACCCGGCAGGATGCAAATAGTAGGCGGCGACGATGAGCCGCTGGTAATCATAGACTATGCCCATACGCCGGACGCGCTTGCTAAGGCGCTCGAAGCGTCGCGTGAAACTGCGCAGGCGCGTACGGGCCGGTTGATCTGTGTGTTTGGCTGCGGGGGCGGGCGTGATACGGGCAAGCGCCCGTTGATGGGAGAGGTGGCGGCGAAGCTTGCCGACCGGGTGATCGTCACCAGCGACAACCCGCGCAACGAAAATCCACAGAAGATCATCGATGACATTCTCATGGGCGCAGGTTCGGCAGTCGAGGCTGTGATCGGGCGCGCGGAAGCGATTCATGCCGCTGTGAATGCGGCCAGTGAAGACGACGTGGTTCTCATCGCGGGCAAGGGGCATGAGCTTTATCAGGAAATCCGTGGCGAACGGCATCCGTTTTCCGATTGCGTGCAGGCAGCGCAGGCACTCGCGGCGCGCGGGGGGGCGTCATCATGATGACGCTTGCCGAAGCGCTCGCTTTGCTGGAGTCAAGTGGGATGTGCACGGCGCGCGCAGTGGGTGAGGCGCGGATCGAGACGGTGGGAACCGATAGCCGGACTATCGTGCCCGGCCAATTGTTTGTCGCCCTGCGCGGTGAGCGGTTCGACGGGCACGATTTCATCGAGGCGGCGCTGGCCGCCGACGCAGCGGCGGTGATGGTCGATGTGCGTTGGGAGGCGGAACATGCGCAAAGCGGCGTGGCGCGGCTCGTGGTCGACGATACCCGTCTCGCGCTTGGCGCGCTGGCCGCCGGCTGGCGTGACCGTTTCGATATACCGCTGATCGGCGTCACAGGCAGCAACGGCAAGACCACGGTCAAGGAAATATGCGCGTCGATTCTGCGCACCTGGTTCGGAAGGGACGATGCCGTCCTTGCTACACAGGGCAACTTCAACAACGACATCGGTTTGCCGCTGACTCTCCTCAGGCTGCGTGCGCATCACAGGGTGGCCGTGATTGAAATGGGAATGAATCATCCCGGCGAGATTGCCGTACTAACCGGATTGGCGCGCCCGACGGTGGCGCTGGTCAACAACGCCCAGCGCGCCCATCTCGAAGGAATGGGGTCGCTTGACAGCGTTGTGCACGAGAAGGGCTGCATATACGACGGATTGGCCGAAAAAGGCGTGGCCGTGGTCAATGCCGACGACGCGCACGCCGATGAGTGGTTGGCGCAGAACGCGCAGGCGCGCCGCAAGACGGTGAGTTTTGGCATTACGATGCCAGCGACGGTGCGCGGGCGCTGCGAACTGCGGGATCTGGAATCGATTCTCTGGCTCGATACTCCCTGGGGCCAGGCAGAATGCATGTTGCGGATGCCGGGCATCCATAACGCCCTCAATGCTCTGGCCGCCGCTGCCGCCTGCCTGTCTATGGGCGCGCCGCTTGCAGCGGTGACAGAAGGGATTTCCGGTTGCAATGGCGTACACGGTCGGCTGCAACGGCGCATGGGACCACGAGGCGCTTTGCTGCTCGACGACACCTATAACGCTAACCCGGATTCCGTGCGCGCGGGTATCGATGTGCTTGCCCGCATGCCGGGCAGGACGGTTCTCGTTTTCGGCGATATGGGCGAGGTGGGAGAAGCCAGTGTGCAGGCACATGTCGAAGTAGGGGCTTATGCAAAAGACAAAGGAATTGATTGTTTGTGTACACTTGGGGCTATGAGTGAAAGTGCCGCAAGTAAGTTCGGTGTAGGAAGTTGGCACTTTCCTACGGTCGAAACGTTGGTGGATGCGCTTGCACCCAGTCTCAATGCCGACGATACGGTTCTGGTGAAAGGTTCGCGCTTCATGCGCATGGAACGGGTGGTCGAGGCGCTGGCCACGCTCGCTGGCCCTGCTCCTACTCCATCCCCGGAAGGAGAAGGCTGATGCTGCTCGAATTGGCGCAATGGATCGGGCAACACATCCGCGGCTTCAATGTAGTCACTTACATTACGCTGCGCACGGTGCTGGCGGTGATGACCGCGCTCTTTTTCTCGCTTGCCTTTGGCCCACGGGTGATTCGCTGGCTGGCGGCAAAAAAGATCGGGCAGGCGGTACGTAGCGACGGGCCGCAGGCGCACCTGGTCAAGTCGGGCACGCCCACGATGGGTGGCATCCTGATCCTGATCACGGTGGCGCTGACCACGCTCTTATGGGGCAACCTTGCCAACCCCTACGTCTGGACCGTCCTCGTAGTCACGCTCGGTTTCGGCATTGTCGGTTGGTACGACGACTGGAAGAAAGTGGTGTTCCGCGACCCGAAAGGGCTGCCGGCGCGCTGGAAATTCTTCTGGCAATCGGTGCTTGGCGCGGGCGCGGCGGTGTTTCTTGCGGTTTCGTCCGATAACCCGGCACAAACAGAACTCATCGTGCCGTTCTTCAAGAGCGTCAGCGTCGCGTACCCGTTGGGGGTGGTCGGTTTTGTCGTGCTTTCCTATTTCGTCATCGTTGGCACTTCCAATGCGGTCAATCTGACTGACGGGCTGGATGGCCTTGCCATTATGCCGACGGTGATGGTGGCCGGGGCTTTGGGCATTTTTGCTTTTGCAAGCGGCCACGTTGAGTTGTCCAAATATCTGTTCATCCCTTCCGTGCCCGGCGCGGGCGAGTTGTGCATCGTGCTTGGCGCGATTGTGGGGGCGGGATTAGGTTTCCTGTGGTTCAACGCCTATCCGGCGGAAGTGTTCATGGGGGACGTTGGGGCGCTCGCCCTGGGGGCAGCGCTGGGGTGCGTGGCGGTCATCGTGCGCCAGGAAATCGTGCTCTTCATCATGGGCGGGCTGTTCGTCGTGGAGACGCTCTCGGTCATGATGCAGGTCTCCTGGTTCAAGTACACCAAGAAAAAGTATGGGGAGGGGCGCCGCATCCTGCGCATGGCCCCACTGCATCACCATTTTGAGCAAAGTGGCTGGAAAGAAACCCAGGTGGTGGTGCGTTTTTGGATTATCACCCTCATGTTGGTGCTTTTTGGTCTGGCGACCCTGAAGCTGAGATAAGGATGGAGATGGAACTGGCGGGTAAACGCTTCCTCGTGGTGGGTCTGGGCGAATCCGGGCTGGCGATGACGAAATGGCTGCGCAGGCAAGGCGCTGCCGTAAGTGTCGCCGACAGCCGCGAAGATCCGCCCAACCGTGCGGCGCTAGAGGCTTTTGCACCGGATATCGAAGTCATCGCCGGATCGTTCAGGCCGGAGACGTTCGAGGACGTGGATGCTATCGCGCTCTCGCCCGGTGTGCCCAAAAGTACGCTGGACGGTGTTGTCGCCGCCGGAGAAACGCCGATCGTCTCCGAAGTGGATTTATTCGCCGACGCAATCAGGGTGTTTGCGCCAGAATCGAAAGTGCTGGCGATTACCGGTTCAAACGGCAAGACCACGACCACGGCGCTGGCCGCGCACCTGCTGAACGGCGCGGGGCTGGAGGCGGTTGCCTGCGGCAACATTTCGCCCTCGATGCTCGATGCGCTGATGACGGCACTGGACGCGGGCCGCCTGCCGCATGCCTGGGTGCTGGAATTGTCCAGCTTCCAGTTGGAAATCACGCACCGGCTGGCGGCACATGCCGCGACGGTGCTCAATGTCAGTGAGGATCATCTCGACCGCTACGATTCCATGAGCGGTTATGTCCAGGCCAAGGCGCGCGTTTTCCAAAACCCGGCGACCCTGCGGGTGCTCAATCGCGACGATGAGCGCAGCCTGGGACTTGGAGGGGGCGACCCCTGCATGGTGACGTTCGGACTTGGTTCTGCGCCGTGCGATGGACATTACGGTATCGAGCGGGATGCCATTCATTTTGGCAAGGAACGTCTGATCGGCCTTGATGAACTGCTCGTCAAAGGGCTGCACAATGCCGCCAATATTATGGCCGCGCTGGCTCTGTGCCAAGTCATCGGTGTGGGCGCCGGGAGAGTGTTGTCCGCGCTCAGGACGTTCAAGGGTTTGCCGCACCGGGTCGAGCCCGTTGCGGAAATCGACGGGGTGCTCTACGTTGATGATTCCAAGGGGACGAATGTTGGGGCAACACTTGCTGCCATCGAAGGTATGGGGCGACCCGTTGCCATCGTGCTCGGCGGGGACGGCAAGGGGCAGGATTTCGTACCGCTGAAAGAAGCGTTGAAGCGCCATGGCCGCGCCGTGGCCCTGATTGGCCGGGATGCCCCGCTTGTCGGGAAAGCCATTGCGGGCTGCGGCCTGCCGGTGGAGTCTTTCGTCCGCCTGGAAGAGTCCGTGCGCTGGCTTGCGGAGCAGGCACAGGCCGGTGACTGCGTGTTGCTCTCGCCCGCTTGCGCGAGTTTGGACATGTTCAGAGACTACGCGCATCGAGCCGAAGTGTTCATCGAAACTGTGCGAGCCTTGTCGGGAGGTGGACGATGAGATTCGCGACTGCCTTGGTAAGGGGCTTTTCTGGCAAGAGAGCCAATCGAGGCGATGACGTTGCCGCGCGCACGGTCGGACGTCTGATCAAACCGCGCGCACCGATGAGCGAAATCGACCCGGTGCTGGCCTGGCCTGCGGTCATCCTGTTAATGATTGGGTTAGTGATGGTGTATTCGGCCTCGATTGCCACCGCCGAAGGCAATGCCTATACCGGTTACCAAGCGGATTATTTTCTGGTCCGGCACATACTTTTCCTCGGTGTGGGGCTGGTGGCGGGGCTGGTCGTGTTTCGCATCCCAATGGAAGTATGGCAACGCATGGCTCCCTGGCTCTTCCTGATCGGCGTCGTTTTGCTGATACTGACGTTGATTCCAGGTGCCGGCCTCAAAGTCGGTGGCTCGCGGCGCTGGCTGCCGATGGGGCCGGTGAGCTTGCAGCCTTCCGAGTTGATGAAACTCTTTGTGGCGATCTACGCCGCCGATTACACCGTGCGGAAGCTCGATGTCATGAGCAGTTTCAAAAAGGGTTTCATGCCAATGATGGGGGTGATTCTCTTCGTCGGCTGCCTGTTGTTGTTCGAGCCGGATTTTGGTGCGTTTGTAGTGGTGGCTGCCATTGCATTCGGTGTGCTGTTCCTTGGCGGCGTCGGGTTACGTGTTTTCCTGCTGCTCGGGTTGGCGGCAATCGTCGGTTTCATCCTCCTGATCTGGATTCAGCCTTACATGCGCGCGCGCATTCTCGGTTTCATGGATCCCTGGGCCGACCCATTCGGGGACGGTTATCAACTGTCGCATGCGCTGATTGCTTTCGGGCGGGGCGAATGGTTTGGCGTGGGCCTGGGCGGCAGTATCGAGAAACTCTTTTATCTGCCTGAGGCGCATACCGATTTCCTGCTTGCGGTGATTGCCGAGGAACTGGGGTTTGCCGGGGTGTTTGTCGTGGTCGCGCTTTTTGCGCTGCTAATCCAGCGGGCTTTCGTCATTGGGCGCGAGGCGATCCGGCTCGAACGCTATTTTTCCGGTTTGGTGGCCCAGGCAATCGGTTTGTGGATCGGGATACAGTCGTTCATCAGCATGGGCGTGAACATGGGGCTGTTGCCGACCAAAGGGCTGACCCTTCCGTTGATGAGCTATGGCGGCTCCGGCCTGCTTGCTAACTGCCTGGCACTTGGCATCCTGCTGCGCATCGATTGGGAAACGCGGGAAATGAAGCGGGGGGGCAGTGTATGAAAACGGTGCTGGTGATGGCTGGAGGAACTGGGGGGCACATTTTCCCAGGGATAGCCATTGCCGAATGCCTGCGCGGGCGGGGCTGGGGTGTTGTCTGGCTCGGCAATCCGGAAGGCATGGAAGCACGGCTCGTGCCGCCGCGCGGTTACCGGATGGAATGGTTACGCTTTAGCGCATTGCGCGGAAAAGGGCTGTTCCGCAAGCTGATGCTGCCATTCAATTTGTTGCGGGGATGCTGGCAGGCTTGGAGGGTATTGTCCCGCGTACGTCCGGACGTGGTTGTCGGCATGGGTGGCTATATTACGTTCCCCGCCGGGTTTATGACGGTACTGACGGGACGCCCGCTGGTGCTGCACGAACAAAATTCCATCGCCGGGCTCGCCAACAAGGTATTGGGGCGTTTTGCCGCCAGTGTGCTTTCAGGTTTTCCGGGCGCGTTGCCGGGGGCGCGCTGGGTGGGCAACCCGGTACGCGAGGAGATCATCGCCATTGCGCCACCCGCGATGCGTTTCGAGGAGCGTGAGGGACCGTTGCGCCTGCTGGTAGTCGGAGGCAGCCTGGGTGCGGCCGCGTTCAATGGCGTGGTTCCCCGTGCGCTGGCGATGATTCCGCTTGAACGCCGCCCCACGGTCGTGCACCAGGCTGGCGAGAAACAGATCGATGCGCTACGGGCGGCTTATGCCGCAGTCGGGGTTGAGGGCGATTTGCGTCCTTTCATCGACGATATGGCTACCGCTTATGCCGAGGCCGATCTCGTGCTCTGCCGGGCGGGGGCGCTTACCATCGCCGAGTTGACGGCGGCGGGAGCCGCCAGCCTGCTGGTGCCTTTCCCTTACGCGGTGGACGATCATCAAACGACCAATGCGCATTTTCTCTCATCAAGAGAAGCGGCTTGGTTCATGCCGCAGTCTACCTTGGAAGCCGAGAAACTGGTGGGATTGCTTTCGGGTATCGAGCGCAGCCAATTATTGCGCACGGCAGAAAATGCCAGAGCCCTGGCAAGGCCGCTCGCCGCCGTGGATGTGGCGGATGTGTGCGAAGAACTGGCAGCACGGGTAAAAGCATGAAAAACAAGGTCAAGAACATCCATTTCGTTGGCATCGGCGGCTCAGGCATGAGCGGTATCGCCGAAGTGCTTGCCAATCTCGGCTACCAGGTTTCCGGCTCTGACCTTGCGGCTTCCGCCATGACCGAGCGTCTGGCGGGACAGGGCATCCGCATCGCTGTGGGGCACGCAGCAGAGAACATCATCGGGGCGCAAGCGGTGGTGGTGTCTACTGCGGTCAAGGACGACAACCCGGAAGTGCAAGCCGCATATCTGGCGGGTGTTCCCGTAGTCCCGCGCGCGTTGATGCTTGCCGAACTGATGCGTCTGAAGAAGGGCATTGCCATTGCCGGCACGCATGGCAAAACCACGACGACGAGCCTGGTGGCCAGCATCCTTGGCGAAGCCGGCCTTGACCCTACTTTCGTGATCGGTGGGCGGCTCAACGCAGTGGGGGCGAATGCCCGCCTGGGTACGGGCGATTTCCTGGTTGCGGAGGCAGACGAGTCGGACGCCTCGTTTCTATATCTCACCCCGGTGGTTTCAGTCGTCACCAATATCGACGCCGACCATATGGAAACCTACGGGCACGATTTCAATCGGCTGAAACAGACTTACGTGGAATTTCTCAACCGCCTGCCGTTCTATGGCGTGGCGGTGCTCTGCCAGGATGACCCGCATGTGCGCGAGATCCTGCCGCATGTTTCAAAGCAGGTGGTGCGCTACGGCCTCTCGAAGGACGCCGATATTTATGCTGAAAACATCCGTGCCGAGGCGGGGCGCATGTTTTTCGATGTGGTCAGAAGGGACATCAGTGGTCGCCTGCCCATCATGCTCAACGCGCCGGGCGTGCACAACGTCCTGAACGCGCTTGCTGCCATTGGCGTGGCAGCCGAAGCGCAAGCGCCGGACGACGCTGTTTTAAAGGCGCTGGCGGAATTCAAGGGCGTGGGGCGGCGCTTCCAGCAGTATGGCGAAATCACCTTGCCCCAGGGCGGCAGTTTCACCCTCGTCGACGATTATGGCCATCACCCGGCGGAAATGGCGGCCACGCTTGCCGCTGCGCGTGGCGCGTTTCCCGGTCGCCGGTTGGTGCTGGCCTTCCAGCCGCACCGTTATACCCGCATGCGCGATTGCTTCGAAGACTTCGTAAAAGTGCTCTCCTGCGTCGACGCGCTTTTGCTGGCTGATGTCTATGCGGCAGGGGAGATGCCCATCGTCGCCGCCGACGCCCGTGCGCTGGCGCGTGCGCTCAGGGTGGCGGGCAAGGTGGAGCCGGTATTCGTCGAGGATATTGCCGACATGCCGTTGCGTATCCTGGAAACCGCACTGGATGGCGATGTGGTGGTCACGATGGGCGCGGGTTCCGTTGGCAGTGTCCCTCAAAAGATTGTTCAAATTTCGGCAGGTGGGTGACATGGAACATGTTTTCGGCAGAGTTGCAGTATTGATGGGCGGCACCTCCGGCGAGCGCGAGGTGTCACTGAACAGCGGCATGGAAGTGCTGGCGGCATTGAGGGGGCAGGGTATTGATGCGCATGTCTTCGACCCGGCCGATGAGCCGCTGGACGCGCTCAGGGCTTTTCAGCGCGTGTTCATTACCTTGCATGGCGGTTACGGCGAAAACGGCGCGATCCAGGGGGCGCTGGAAATTATGGAGATTCCCTATACCGGCTCCGGGGTGATGGCCTCGGCCATTGCCATGGACAAGTTTCGTACAAAGCTCATCTGGCAGGCGGTAGGGCTGCCGATACCGGAATATGCAATGCTCGACGACGGCTCAGAGTTCGATGCCCTGGAAAGGCGCTTGGGCTTGCCGCTTTTCGTCAAACCGGCGTGTGAGGGTTCCTCCATCGGCGTTTTTATGGTGACGGGATCCGGTGAATTGAAATCAGCCTATGAATCGGCCTGCCAGCACGGCAATTTGATTATGGCGGAAAAAGGCATCATGGGAGGCGAATATACGGCTGTCATTCTCGGGGATGAAGCCCTGCCCATCATCAAGATCGAACCGGCGACGGCGTTTTACGACTATGAAGCCAAGTACCTGCGCGACGATACCAACTATGTTTGTCCCGCCGATTTGCCGCCGGAGAAGGTGGCTGAAATCCAGGCAGGCGCGATAAAGGCATTCAATGCCATCGGCGCGACGGGATGGGGCCGGGTGGATTTCCTGATGGACGAGGCCGGGCGGCATTACTTCCTGGAAGCCAATACTGCACCGGGCATGACCTCGCATTCGCTGGTGCCGATGTCGGCACGGCAGGCTGGGCTGTCGTTCGAAATGTTATGCAGGAAGATCCTTGAAGGGGCGCACTGTGGCTGAACGGCGCGAATCCGGTACTGCAACACGCGCGGCTTCTTCACGTGCGAAGAAGCCTGGCGGGCTATGGCATCGCCCGCAGTTGCTGAATCTGGTTTCGGACGTGCTGTTTCTTCTTGCTGTGTTGGGGCTGGGGTGGGCGCTGGTGGTCTGGACGTTCTCGAAGCCGCTTCTCCCCTTGCGCGAACTGGTATTGAGCGCCCCGCCATCACAGGTGACGCAGGCGCAGCTCGAACATGTTGCCCGTACTGCGATCCATGGCAATTTTTTCACCACCAGGCTCGAAAATATCCGCATGGCCTTCGAGAAACTGCCTTGGGTACGGCACGCTGAGGTGCGCCGCCTTTGGCCGGATGGGCTGGTATTGAGCCTGGAAGAACACGAAGCGGTTGCCTACTGGAAGACTATTGGCGACGGCGGCGGAGATGTGCGGCTGATCAACCGCCAAGGGGAGGTGTTCGTCGCTTCGAGCGATGCCGCCATGCCAGAGTTCTCCGGCCCCCAGGGGTCGGCTGCCGTCATGCTTGAGCATTACGAGAAGTATTCAAAGATATTGCAGCCGTTGCAGGCGAAGCTCGTGCGGATGGATTTATCGGCGCGCGGTACCTGGCAGCTCTGGTTGGACAATGGTTTATCCGTCGTGCTCGACCGCGAACAGGAACGTTCGCCGATCGAGGCACGTTTGGAAAGTTTTGTTGCGGCCTGGCCGCGGTTGAAGGACAGATTCGGAGTTCAAATTGCACGTGCCGACCTGCGTTATCCAAACGGTTTCGTGCTCGCTCCGGTCAATCACAAAACAAGGCCGCAATGATCGGCTCAATTAGGCATAGAAGATGAGTAAGGAATATAAAGATTTGATCGTCGGTCTCGACATCGGTACCACGAAAGCCACCTGCATGGTGGCAGAAGTGAGGCCGGATGGGCGCTTGTCCATCGTTGGCCTGGGTACGCAGCCGACCAGCGGCCTGAAGCGCGGCGTGGTGGTCAACATCGAGGCCACTGTCGACGCGATCTCGCGCGTGATCCAGGAAGTCGAACTGATGGCCGACTGCAAGATTCACGATCTCTACACGGGAATCGCAGGCAGCCATATCAAGAGTTTCAATTCTAATGGCATGGTAGCAATCAAAGACAAGGAAGTCTCGCAGTTCGATGTCGAGCGCGTCATCGAGGTTGCGCGCGCGATGCCGATCCCGGCCGAGCAGCAGGTTTTGCATATCCTCACCCAGGAATTCATCATCGATGGGCAAGGGGGGGTCAGTGAGCCGATCGGCATGAGTGGAGTCAAGCTCGAAGTGAAGGTACATATCGTCACCGGCGCGGTGTCGGCGGCGCAAAATGTGATCAAATGTGTACGTCGTTGCGGGCTCGAAGTCATGGATTTGATCCTGCAACCACTGGCTTCCAGCTACGCGGTGCTGACCGAAGACGAAAAGAAACTGGGTGTGTGCATGGTCGACATTGGCGGCGGCACGGCTGACATGGCTGTGTTTACCCAGGGAGCGATTCGTCACACCGCCGTCATTCCGGTGGCGGGGGACCTGGTGACGAACGACATCGCCATGACCCTGCGTACACCAACCGCCGAGGCCGAAGAACTTAAGACACGCTTCGGTGTGGCCATGCATTCATTGGTGGATCCTGATGAGATGATCGAAGTGCCCGGCGTAGGGGATCGTCCGTCGAGACTGCTGACGCGCCAGACACTGGCCGATGTCATCGAACCCCGCGTGTCGGAAATTTTCGATCTCGTGGTGGCTGAGTTGCGCCGTAGCGGTTACGAGGAACTATTGTCCTCAGGGATCGTATTAACCGGAGGCGCGGCGCTGATGCCGGGCATTGCCGAACTGGGCGAGGATATTTTTCATATGCCGGTGAGGGTAGGTTCTCCGCTTTATGAAGGCGCACTGGCCGATGTGATCCGCTATCCGCAGTATGCGGCAGCAATGGGGTTGGTGATCGAAGGGGTGGCTCAGCGGCGGCGCGGTATCCAGGCCCGCGATACCAGCGGGGTGAAACAGGTTTGGGGGCGCTTGAGGAATTGGTTCGGGCGTAATTTTTAAGAGGTGTTCGGCATGCAGGGCATGGTTTGTCGAGCGGCATAACGACGGGGGAATTAAAATTGCGAAAACGAAACACGACCTTTGTGCTGTAATGCAGTACTTGACATTGACACTGTGCTGCTGCAGCGGGGCAATAGCCGGGGGAATTTTCCCAAGGTTTGACATTCTTTCCAGGAGCTGAAGCAAATGTTTGAAATTGTTGAAAAAGAACAGCGGTCACCGAATGGCAGGACCATTATAAAGGTGATCGGTGTGGGGGGGGCGGGCGGCAATGCCGTCGACCACATGGTGCGTGAAGGGGTACAAGGCGTCGATTTCATTGCTGCCAACACCGACGCGCAGGCTTTGGCGCGATGCCTTGCGCCGGTCAGGATCCAACTTGGCACGAGCGGGCTGGGTGCAGGTTCCAAACCGGAAGCGGGCCGTGCTGCCGCGCAGGAATCGCACGATGTTATCGCTGCCGCGCTGGCCGATGCCCACATGGTTTTCATTACCGGAGGGATGGGCGGTGGAACCGGAACCGGTGCTGCGCCCGTGGTGGCCGAAATCGCCAAGGAACTGGGCGTCCTTTGCGTAGCGGTCGTGACGAAACCCTTCGATTTCGAGAACCGCCTGCGGGTTGCCGAGAGTGGTATTGAGGAATTGAGCCGCTACGTTGATTCGCTTATCGTCGTGCTCAACGATAAATTGCTCGAAGTCTATGGCGACGAAGCCACTTTCGAAGAGTGCTTCCGTGCTTCGGACAATGTGCTCTGCAAGGCGGTCGGAGGTATTTCCGAAATCATCAACGCGCCGGGTCTGGTCAACGTCGATTTCCAGGACGTACGTACGGCGATGGGAGAAATGGGCCGCGCCATGATGGGTTCGTCGGAAGCCGCCGGACTGGATCGCGCGCGGATTGCCGCCGAACAGGCCGTAGGCAGCCCGTTGCTTGAAGGTACCGAACTCTCAGGTGCGCGTTGCGTACTCATCAACATCACTGCCGCCAAGGGTTCGCTGAAACTGGCTGAAGTGAAGGAGGCCGTGCATACCGTACAGGCGTTTGCCGCACAGGAAGCCTTTGTCAAGTATGGAACCGTGTTCGACGACAGCATGGAAGACAGCATGCGTGTTACCGTGGTAGCGACGGGCCTGGGTTCTCCGCGATCTTCGAGACAGGAGCCGCAGCCAAGGATACATGTCGTGCGCAACACGGGTACGCACGGTTCGATCTATGTTGGCGCGAACGAGGGTTATGAAGATAGCATAAACATTGCTACGCCGGCAATCATACGCAATCGCCGTGGCCGTGTTGAACCGACGGTAGGGGGTGGTGGCGGTAGAACCAGCGGCGGCAGCACGACTACTGGCAGCGCTAACCCTGGAGGCTACGACATACCCGCTTTCCTGCGCCGTCAGGCTGACTGAGCGTCGGCTCATCGGTTTTCCTGGAAACGCATGCCGTCATTTCGGCAGGAACGAGAGGCCCATCCCCCCTGGGTCTTTCCTGCCGGGATGGCGGCGGGCGTCCCTCTTGGGGGATATTTTGTCGGGTTGCTTATGTTAAGCTCGCATGAGCTTACGAAAAGAAATAGGAACCGTGATCAGGCAACGCACACTCAAATCAATTGTTACCGCGACGGGCGTTGGCCTGCATGGCGGACGCAAGGTCAATCTTGTCCTGCGCCCTGCCGCAGTGAATACCGGCATCGTTTTTCATCGCGTTGACGCTCATCCACCCATCGACATGCGTGTCGACCCGTATTCGGTTTGCGACACCCGGATGTGTTCCGGGCTGGAAAAGGACGGTTTCAAGGTTGGTACGGTCGAGCACCTGATGTCTGCCTTGGCCGGACTTGGCATCGACAACCTTCATATCGACGTCGACGCGCCAGAGATACCGATTCTGGATGGCAGTGCCGGGCCTTTTGTCTTTTTGCTCCAATCGGCGGGCATTATTGAGCAGTTGGCCCCCAAAAAATTTTTGCGTGTCAACAAAACCGTTGAGTACCGCGAAGACGATAAATTTGTGCAGTTATCGCCTTACGATGGCTTTCGCCTGAAATTTTCAATCGTATTCGATCATCCGGCGATAGATTCGACCTCTACCGAAGTGGAAGTCGACTTTGCCAGGCACTCCTATGTGCGCGATGTTTCGCGCGCGCGTACTTTCGGCTTCATGCAGGACGTGGAATTCATGCAGGCCAATGGGCTTGCTCTGGGCGGAAGCCTGGAAAATGCAATCGTCATGGACGAATATCGTGTGCTCAACTCTGAAGGGCTGCGCTATGCCGATGAATTTGTCAAGCACAAGGTGCTTGATGCAATCGGCGACCTCTACATCTGTGGCTATCCGTTGCTGGCGGCTTATACAGCTCACAAGGCTGGCCATGCGCTTAATAACCGTCTGTTGCGGGTGTTGCTTGAAGATGCCTCGGCCTGGGAAGTCGTCAGCTTTGACGATACCGTGCCCGCGCCTGCGGCAGTCGTCCATCAACTCACCGTGCCAGTGCCGGTGTTTTAACGCAAGGAGAGGGCGTAATGCTGCTGGCGCGGGTTCTAGCCGTGCTGTTGTGCTTAGGGATCGGTGTTTCGCTGATCCTGTGGATGCTGACTGGGCAGTCCCAATACAGAGCATGGGCCTGGAGGCTTTTTCGCGCTGGCGTGGTTACGGCCTTCGTCATATTGTCGCTTTTCGTGCTTGAACGGATATTGATGGTCGTTTGACGCAAAACGACCGGCAGGCTGCCGCCTGCTTTGTTGCAGGGGCGCGGAGATCAATAGGCGTTCCGATCCCTGACGATTACCAATATGGTTTTGACGATGATCCAGAAGTCCAGCATCAATGACCAGTTGCGCAGGTATTCGAGGTCATACTTGATGCGCTTTTGCATTTTGTCGATGGTTTCCGTTTCACCCCGATAACCATTGACCTGTGCCCACCCGGTGATGCCTGGTTTGATTTTGTGGCGGATCATGTAGCCTTTGATCGCTTTCCGGTAGGTTTCGTTGTGCGCAACTGCGTGCGGGCGCGGGCCGACGATGCTCATCCGGCCTTGAAGCGCGTTAATGAACTGTGGCAGTTCATCCAGTGATGTCTTGCGGATGAATGCGCCAAACCGAGTAATGCGTACGTCATTTTTCGTAGCCTGTTTGATGACATCGCCGTCATCACAGACTTTCATCGAACGGAATTTGTAGACGAGGATTTCTTTACCGTCCAGGCCGTAGCGTCTCTGTTTGAAGATAACGGGACCGGGAGAGGACAACTTCACGCCGATGGCCAGCAACAGCATAAACGGAAGCAGCAACAACAGGATAAGGGACGAGAGCACGACATCCGAGGCGCGTTTGACGAAGCCGTTGAAGCCGGTGAAAGGAGTTTCGCAAACCGCGACGACCGGCATGTTCCCTACTGTGTCGAATCGTCCCTGGATGAGGTCGGTGATGAAAATGTCCGGGACGAAATAAATCGAAGCGGTCGTATCCTTGAGGCTGTCGAGCAGGCCGAGGATGTGAGGCTGCGCTGCCATCGGTAATGCCAGGTAAATGGTTTCGACATGGTTTTGCTTGACGAATTCCGACAAGTCGAACAGGCGCCCCTTGATCGGGGCAGAGATATCGGGCAGGAAATCGTCGGGGGTGTCATCATCGAAGAAACCGAGGACATGCGTGCCAAGGTAAGGATCGCTTTGGAACTGTTGTGCGAGATGGATGCCAATTTCGTTGACCCCGGCAATAACGGCGGTGCGTATGTTGCCCGGTGAGGAGAGTACACGCGGAAGCACGAATCTCAGGGCAGTGTAGATAATGCCGTATGCAATGGGTGTAGTGACGACCCAGGCGAGCAGGATATTTTCGGGGAAATACTGGATGTAGGTCGTGGCGAAACCCAATACCCCCATGATAAGGATGAACAGCAACCAATTGGACAGTAATTTCCTCAGTACCCGGAGAGGCCTTTCGTGAAAAGACGCTTCGCCAGGGAAAGTTACGGCGAACGACAGGATGCAGAGGATGACATAGCGCGGGCCGATGTCTTCATTGTGATAGCCAGCAACTGCCAGTAGGGACGCCGCGATGATAGAAGGGTAAAGAAAGGCTTCAATGGCCGTGCTTAACGTAAAGTTGGCGCGTTGGAGCAGGTTTCCCTTCAGTGGGTGATTGCTATGTTCGTGTTGGAGCATCAGCTATTATAGTATGCAAAACAGACTGCGGCAGTAAACAGTTTGAATGAGCGGCGGCACAGCGACTTGACAAATAAAACTGGCCGGATGCCCGAAGGCACCCGGCCAGCCTCATGATTACGAATGTTACAGCAAGCCAGCCTTAATTTACAGCCATCTTCCGGCGGCGTGCGACTATTCCAACAACGCCCAGGCCCGCAAGCAGCATCGCGTATTCGGCGGGTTCGGGAACCACGCCCATCGAGCCGATCAGGTTGAAATTGTATAAGCCACCAGAAGTCCCGGCGGTTGTGCCGAAAAGCGCGAGCGTGTAGGCAGTCTCTGTAAGGGGAATGGATTTCTTGAAAAACAGCTCGAACTGACCAGTCGCTAACTGCCCGACAGTGACATTCTGCGTGAAAAGAGCAGTAGCCGTGCCAGTATCAACATCGTAGCCCGCGAACAAGCTGACTGTCAGCGTGTCAAGCTTCAGGGTCGGGGTGCCATTTCCCTGATTGCCAACGAGAGTGTTGCCCCAAACCAAGGAGGTCAACAGCGGGTTTTTGATACCCAGAAGGGCGTCGCTGACCGTGAAGGTGAACACGTCAGAGAAGGTGGGGTTGCTAGGGTGTCCGACTATTCCGGCACCTACCAGTTCCAGGTTATTTATAGAAAGCTCGCCGATGTCTTGGGCAGCGGCATGCGCGAAAGTGACACAGCCAAGCCCCAGAACGATAGCGGCGACGGATTTTTTAAATTGCAGCATGATACGCTCCTAGTGAGAAAACAGGTCTTGCAAAAAACAGCTAACTACGTAAAACTACGTCTAACTGCGTAAAACTACGTATAAATGTCAGTAACTACGTGCAAAAATCAAAGTAGAAACCAGCGTATAGCCTCAGCAAGTTTCATGCCTGTTTTCCTCATGTTTTTGCCTTTCCGTGAGTCATGCCCGCGCCAGCGCGTGACGGATGCCGGCCAGCGCATAACAGATGCCAGAAATCAACTCAATGAGTTATCCATTTGATAATCAAGAAAAATTTCTGTTTGTTTGGTGTGTGGCTGGACATAGTTGCAGTGCAGGGCGGGGTGTTAATGCGGCAATTGCTATTTTGAGTAATTATGTATATGTCCAGGTAAGTAATTGAAATTAGGCAATTTTGTGATGTCAAAGAATGAGAGTCAGCAATTTTTACACTTTCCTTTTACGAGGCGTGAATTTTGTTACGATTTGATTTATATATTGAATAACCTAATAACCGCGCTGTTTATGAGGGTATGGAGATTAAGTATGTAGGTAGCCTTATTTTTGTGTTCGGGCGGGAGTCGGTGGTTTTTACACTTTGTCACGCATTTGCTCCAGCAGGCACAAAAAAACCGGTCGGACGCCCGAAGGCGCCCGGCCGGTTTTATGACTACGAACGTTACGGCAAGTCAGCTTAAATTTAAACAGCCATCTTCCGGCGGCGCGCAACCATTCCAACAACGCCCAGGCCCGCGAGCAGCATCGCGTATTCGGCGGGTTCGGGGATCGGGTTAGCTTGTGCGCCTGTTACCGTGATGTTGTAGGCCCCACCGAAGGCGCCAATCGTTTGGCCAGAGATCACGAACGTATATAGAGCCGCATCAATGGGGGTTTGCTCTATTACACGCAACGAAGAGACATCAAAAATAGGCGTCGAGGTGAGGTCGCCGTCTTTGTACAAGGCAACACTCATGCTAGACAGGTCGAACACGCCAAGGTCAATGTTGATAACCGAAGAGAACAGCATCGGCTTGTCGGTATTCAAAAGGTCGGGCGCCACCTGGAAGGAGATGGTATCTTTGAAATCTACGTTATGTCCCACCAGATAACTGACTGCGAAGTTGTCAGCCAGCGTCGGGGTTTCGAGAGAAAGCGTGCCAAGATTATAATCGGCAGCCTGTGCGATAGCGGCGCAACCAAGCCCAAGAACGACAGCTGCTACTGTTTTTTTAAGCTGTAACATGAAACTCTCCTTGCGAGAAAAAATAGGTCTTGCGAGAAAAACAGGTAACTGCATAGCAGGTAACTGCATACAACACGCGACTTCACAAAACAGGCGACTATTTTGAGTAACAAAATAGAAACCAGCGCATGCTACAAGCAAATACCGTGCCTGTTTTGCTCATATTTTTTGCCTTTCCGTGAGTCATGTCTACGCCAGCGCGTGACGGATGCCAGAAACTGACTTTGTGAGTTATCCCTTTGATAATCATGAAGATTTACTGCTTGTTCGCTGTCTGGCGGAACACGGATCGTGCACTGTTGCAGTGCAAGGAGGGGTGTTTAGTGCAGCAATTGTTGCTGTGGGGCCGTTACCTTGCCTGGTGAGCTAAGTCGCTAAGCCGTTGAAATCAGCGTATTTTTGAGGCGCCTGCTAGTGGGAGTCAGCAGATCTTACACATCCTTTTATGGAGCGTGAATTCGGTCACATGTTGATTGATATATTTAATAGCCGCTCTGTTTCAGAAGATACGAATATTAAGTATGCAGATGACTTGATTTTTGCGTTCGAGCGGGAGTCGACGATTTTTACACTTTGTCACTCCACATTGTCACTCCCATAAACCAACCGGATGCCCGAAGGCATCCGGCCAGTTGCATGGTTACGAACGTTAAGGCAACCCAGCTTTATATTTATACGGCCATCTTCCGGCGGCGCGCGACCATCCCGACAACGCCCAGGCCCGCGAGCAGCATCGCGTATTCGGCGGGTTCGGGGATCGGGTTAGCTTGTGCGCTTGTCAACGTGACGTTGTAGGCACCGCCAAGACCCCCACGAACTTGGCCAGAGATCACGAACGTATATAGAGCCGCTTCAATAGGGGTTTGCTCTATTACACGCAGCGAATTGACATCGAAAATAGGTGTCGCAGTGAGGTCATTGCCTTTGAACAAGGAAACGTTCATCTCCCACAGGTTGACCATCCCAAGGTCAATGTTGAGAATCGAGGAGAACAGTGTCGGCGCGTTGGAATTCAAAAGGTTAGGTGCCACCTCGAAGGTGATCGTATCGGTGAAGGTTGTATTTCCTCCTTCAAAAAGGCTGACTGAGTAGTTGCCAGTCAACGTCGGGTTTTCGGCAGAAAGCGTGCCAAGGACATAGTCGGCAGCTTGTGCGACAGTGACGCAGCCAAGCCCTAGAACGACAGCGGCGACTGTTTTTTTGAGTTGGAACATGAATCTCTCCTTGTGTGAAAAATAGGTTTTGCCGGAGAACCGAGAAACTACGTACGTAAAAGCATCTAGGTAGAAACCAGCACAGGCATATGGTACAAGCAAATACTGTGCCTGTTTTTTTACACATTTTGTCTCCCCGTGCGCTATGCCCGCGACAGCGCATGATGTATGCCAGAAGCGGGTTTTGTGAGTTATCTATTTGATAATGTTCAATATTTTCTATTTGTTCGGTGTGTGGCTGGACGCAGCCGGGCACGGGTACAGTGCAAGGACGGGGGGTGGTGCAGCAGTTGTTGCTGCGGGTCAGTTATCCTGTTTGTATAATTAATCCGTTAAACCGTTGAAATAAGTATGTTTTTTCGATGACGTATAATTGGAGTCAGCAATTCTTACACCTTCTTTTACGAGGCGTGAATTTCGTCACATCCAAATTTGTATGTTTAATAGCCAATAACCGCGCTGCTTCAGGAGGTATGGAGATTAAGTATGCAGGCAGCTTGATATTTGTATTCGGCCAGGAGTCGATGATTTTTACACTCTTTGTGTAAACCAAGGGATTTATACCTTTAACTTGTAAACGGTAAACGCGCCGTAGATTACAACGTAGAGGGAAATAGGTTGGCGGTGAGCGTAGCAAACCCCAACGTTGTGGCGCAGGGCTGTTGGGGTTCGTTGCGCTCACCCGCAACCTATGCGCTACTTTGGCAACCTATGCGCTACTTTGGAAGTTAAAGATATAGTTCCCAAAAAAACCGACCGGGTGCCCGAAAGCACCCGGTCGGTTTCATGAATACAGGCGTTACGGCAGCCTTAATTTATATTCATCTTCCGGCGGCGCACGACCATTCCGACAACGCCCAATCCCGCGAGCAGCATCGCGTATTCGACGGGTTCGGGTATGGCTGTTGCGGCGATCAGGTTAAAGTTGTACATGCCGCCCGCATCTCCCGTGGTTCTGCCGGAAAGCACTAGCGTGTACGCAGACTCTGTCAGGGGGATGACGCTCTCGAGAAACAGCTCGAACTGTCCAGTGTCTGCCTGTTGAAGAGTGGCATCCCGCGTGAAAATAGCAGTAGCCGTGCCCGTATCAACATCGTAGCCTGCAAACAAGCTGACGGTCAGCGCTGAAATCTCCAGGATGGAGGCGCCATTATCGACGTGCGTGTTGGTCCAAACCAAGGAGGTCAATAGCGGGTCTTTGATACCCAGAAGGCCATCACTTACCTTGAAGGTGTACGTGTTGGAGAAGGTGTGATTGTTGGCACTTCCGACATGTCCGATGCCAACCAGATTCAGTTTACTTAAAGAAAGCTCGCCGATGTACTGCGCATCAACAGCATGCGCGACAGCAACACAGCCAAGCCCCAGAATGATGGCGGCGACGGATTTTTTAAGTTGTAGCATGAAACGCTCCTTGCAAGAAAAACCGACTCTGCGGGAAAAGGCAACTACGTAAAAGTATCTACGTAGAAACCAGCACGAGTAAGTAATCTATGCAAGTTTCGTGCCTGTTTTTCACATGTTTTTGCCTTCCTATGAGCCATGCCTGCACCAGTGCGTGATGGATGCCAGAAACCGACTTTGTAAGTTATCTATTTGATAATCAAAAAGATTTTCTGTTTTTTCGGTGTGTGGTTGAGCGCGGGCCGGGCACGGTTGCAGTGCAAGGACGAGGTGTTTGGCGCAGCAATTGAACTACTGGCCAGTTATCCGTCTGGTGATCTAAGCCGCTGAAATCAGGATGTCTTTGCGATTTTGGGGAATACGGAGTCAGTAATTTTTACACTCTTTCGCGCGGCATGAATTTTTATCACATTTTGATTTATATGTTCACGTATTCCCCGCTGTTTCAGAGGATTTGCCTGTCAAGTATTGAAGCAACATGACTTTTGCATTCGGGCGGACGTCGATAATTTTTACACTTTAAAAGGCTGCTCAAAAAATAAGCCGAATGTCCGAAACTGCCCGGTCGGGTTCATGTCCACCAACGCTACGGTATGTCAGCTTTATATCTACATTTTTCAAATTTATCTACCGGCTACGCATAACCATTCCGATGATGCCTGGGATCCGATGGATATTTATTAAACCGGTGATCGGATATGCAGCAAAATCACATATAACATGTTGATTTTTAATGTATTATAGGTGTTTATGATTGTTGGCGTTGATGAAGACTGCCGGGTGGATAGTTGTATTTTTGTCGATTTATGGTCTACCATGACAGGTTAGCGTGTGATCAGTGCCAAAAGCTGGGGTATTATGTATCTACTTCATAATTGAGTGGTAGCCAAGGCTCTTTCCCATCTATCTGTGACTATCTGTGACGGGTTTGAGGGCGGATGTAGCTGCGGCGCCAGGATGAGTATTGTGCCGCATTTGTCGCGTAGACCTGGATAGTGTATGGTTCCATCTTGGTCTTGGGATAGTTGTGTGTGAGCCAGACAGCGGTCTTGGGCTGTTTTTGCGGTGATGGATGCCGGAAGTTTTACGCTTTTTCGGAGTGCGGGTTTCGGCACACGTATGGGCGGTAACCATACTATTTTGGGTTGTGTGGTTGCAGGGGCGCTACTAGATATTCAGGTCGCCTGAGCTTTACGGTAAAACAAATGCCATATTTTGTGCCATATTTTGTACTTTGATGTCAGAGGTTCTGGTTTATGAACAACGGTAAGCAGAGCAGGTTCGCCATATTGGTTGGCGGGGTGGCTACATTGCTGTATTTTCAGGCGGCTTCGGTTGTCGCACAAGAAGGCGAGACGAAAAGCCCGTTTAGTTTCTGGGTCTCACAAACTTTCTCTCGGGACAGCAACATATACCGCTTGCCGGACGATTATCCCGACGTGCCGGGAGGAAAGCGCAGTGACACCTTTTCCACGACCAGGGTAGGCGTCGATTTCGACAGTGAAGTCAGCCGTCAGGCTTTTCATGCCGGGCTTGCCTTGGGCAGAACCCTGTACAGCAGTCATTCAGATCTTAACAATACATCAGGGGATGCGCGCCTGCGTTGGGACTGGCAGGTAGGGGATCATTTGAGCGGTATTCTTGGGGTTAGCTTTAATGAGTCATCTGTCGGTTATGACAACACTTACACCGGAGCCAACACTGTCGAGCGGGAACGGCTCATGCGGCAGCTTCTCCGGTTCAACATCAATGCCGATTACTGGTGGCATCCGGACTGGGCCACAGGGTTTGGTTACTCCGGCGTCCGTAGCGACTATCGCAATGACGCCAGGCCGTACGACGAATACAGAGCGCAGGAAGCAAGCTTGAACTTTACTTACCGGCCCTCTACCGGGAACCGCATCGTATTGGGCTTTATCTGGGAAGATGGGGAGTATCCGAACCGGAAGAAGAAAGAGGAACTTTCTCCGGGGGAACTATCGTTACGGGACTGGAATCGGTTTGACGTGCGGCTTTCCGGACAATGGCGGTTGACTGGTGCCACGAGGCTGAATGGCTATGCCGGATATACGAAGCGCAAGTACGACTTGGCGCCTAATCGGAATTTTTCAGGCCCCACAGCTAAAATTGCGTTCCTTTGGACGCCAACCGGAAAAGCAATATTAGACTTGTCCTGGCGGCGCGAGGTTGGTGCGGATCAGGATATGATCTCAAATTATGCCGTGTCACAAGGTTGGTCTTTCCGGCCGACATGGGTGGCTACCAGCAAGATTCGTTTTGGCGCCAGTTACGACTATATGGATCGCAACTATCGCGGGGATCCAGGTTATCTGCCGGCGGGGTTGAGCAATCCAAAAAATGCCAGGACTCAGTCTTATGGCCTTAACGTCCAGTACATGCCAATTTCCAATGCGAGTGTTGGGCTTAATTTTCAAGATACAAGGCGTGACGCGGCGGCAAAATATTACGAGTATCGTGCACGGATGATGTGGTTGTCGGGAAATATAACCTTTTGAGAGGGTGTGTTTTTGTTATGCCATGATATGACATGACATAACATAATACTTGTCTGGGTGGTGTCGGCGGGTCAGTTTCGGTGGTAGGCCGATACCGTTACAATGTGTTATGAGCCTTTCGATAAAGGCCGTTTTTTTTGGGAATATTTATGTCCTCTTCAGCCCGTATTGTTGCGACACTTTGTGCCGCTGTGTGGATGACCGGCATGCTTGCCGGTTGTAATGCCAAGGAAGGTTCTGAAAAGAAATCTCCTTCCCAGGTTGCCGTCAAGGTCAACAAGGAAGAAATCTCCGTTCATCAGGTCAATGGCCTGCTTTCGCGTAGTGGCAATATCCCGCAGGATCAGATCGACAAGGCGCGTTCGGTAGCTGTCGAGCGTCTCGTCGACCAGGAGTTGCTGTTGCAACAGGCTTTAAGCAACAAGCTCGACCGCAATCCGAATGTGATGCAGATGATCGAGTTTTCTCGCCGGGAGATTCTTGCCCGCGCTTATGGCGAGCAGGTCATGGGTGGCGCAGTGCAGCCGACTGAGGCGCAGGTCAACGAGTTTTTCGATAAAAACCCTGAGTTGTTCACCAAACGCCGCATCTATGACCTGCGGGAGATCAGTCTCCAGGTGGCGCCAGAGCGTTTCGAGGAAGTGCGCGCGCAAGTGCAGTCTAGTACTAACCCGCAGCAGCTCACGGCTTGGTTCAACGAACAGAAAATTCCGTTTGCCGTGAACGCGGGCATCAAACCGGCGGAACAGATCCCGCTTGAAGTGCTCAAAAACCTTGCCAAGTTGAATGCGGGTCAGGCGGCTTTTGCCCGGACACCGGTGGGGGCGGTTCTCATCTTCATCGTTAATGTGCGGGATGAGCCCGTTGATCGCAATACGGCGAAACCTGTCATTCAGAATTTCCTGCTCAATCAGACTCGTGCCGAGAGCCTCAAATCTGAGATCAAACGTTTGCGCGACACAGCTTCCATCGATTACGTCGGCGAGTTCGCACCTCCTCCCCCTGCAGCAGCATCGCCTGCTACTGCCCCTGCTCCTGCTACGGAGGAAGGTACAGTCGTGTCGCCCAAAGCTGAGTCTGAAGACTCCATCCACTCGATCATCGAGAAGGGGGGCGTCAAACTGAAGTAAAGTGACAAACGTCAAAAGGCATCCGCCGGGGTTGCGATCCATGTGGTGTCGCAACTCCGGCGTCCGTCAATAATTATCATCGTGGAACAAAATACAAATGATTTCCCTATTCCTTCGTCCTTTGAGCATTCTTATCCTGCTTACCCTGGGTTTTGCCGGTGTGGCGCAAGCTGCGGACGAACGTGAATACGTTCTTGGGCCGGGTGACATTGTTCGCGTAACGGTATTTCAGAACCCCGATCTTACTACTGAGGCGCGTGTCTCTGAGAAAGGCATGCTGACCTTCCCGTTGCTCGGTGCAGTTTCTGTGGGCAACAAGAGCATATCTGCTGCCGAGGAAGAGATTGCTGCCCGTCTGCGGGACGGCGGTTTCGTGCGCCAGCCACAGGTCAACGTGCTGCCGCTACAGATCCGTGGCAATCAGGTTTCCGTACTCGGGCAAGTCAACAGGCCGGGCCGTTTCCCACTCGAAACCGCGAATTTGCGTCTGACCGACATGATCGCCGCTGCTGGCGGCATTGCACCCACAGGATCCGATGTCGTGATCTTTGTTGGCGTGCGCAACGGTAAACAGATGCGCCGTGAAATAGACCTGCCCTCGTTGTTCCTCGGCAGCGACATGACAAATGACATCGTGATGGGCGCAGGGGACATCATCTACGTACATCGCGCGCCAACGTTCTATATCTACGGAGAGGTTAACCGTCCGGGCGCTTTTCGTCTCGAACGCAGCATGAGCGTGATGCAGGGCTTGGCTTCTGGAGGGGGAACCACGTCACGTGGCACTACGCGCGGGCTTCGTATCCACCGGCGCATGCCTGACGGCTCGCTTAAAGTGGTGGAGCCCGGACTCGACGATCTCCTGAAGGCTGATGACGTGATCTACGTCAGGGAAAGCCTGTTCTAATTGGTTTTTTATGACGTTTCGACAATTTCTTCTCATTTTAAATGCCCGCCGCTGGATTATCTTTGCAATCCCGGCCGGCGTGGTGCTTTTGACGCTGACGATCAGTCTACTGTTGCCCAAGCAATATAGAGCTACTGCGTCGTTGGTGGTCGATATGAAAGTGGCTGACCCCTTGCTGGGGGTGCCTCAGGTGCTTCAGGGCTATCTCGCAACGCAGATCGACATCATCGGCTCCGAACGTGTTGCCCAGCGTGTCGTCACCTTGACCAGGATGGATCAGGTTGCTGAGTACCGGGAACAATGGCGTGAGGAAACGAAAGGGGAAGGAGGAGACAGTGGGTTCCGGGTCTGGCTGGGAATACTGCTTAGAAAACGGTTGGATGTGCGTCCTTCGACGACACGGGAGAGCAATATCATCAATATAAGCTATCAGGCTCCTAATCCGACATTCGCTGCAGCAATTGCGAACGCTTTTTCCCAAGCCTTCATAGAAATCAACGTAGAACTCAAAGTGAATCCCGCAAGACAATATAAGGACTGGTTTGACAAACAAACAAAAGATGTGCGCGATGACCTCGAAGCCGCCCAGCGTAAGCTTTCTGCTTACGAACAGGAACATGGCATCCTGGCTGGGGACGGTCGCTTCGATGTCGAAAATATGCGTCTGGCGGAACTCAACAGCCAGCTTTCGCTAGCGCAGGGGCAGCGTGCGGAGAGCAGTTCTCGTCAAAGTCAGGCTGGTTCTGCTGAATCCCTGCCTGAAGTGATGGCCAACCCGGTAGTTTCCAGCCTCAAGACGGAACTGGCGCGGCTTGAAGCGGATCGTAGCCAGTTATCTGAGCGGCTTGGCGAAAACCATCCGATGATGCGCGAGTTAAATGAGAAGATTGCTGAACAGCGCCAGCGCGTGGATATGGAAATCCAACGGGTGGCAAGATCGCTTGGCACGACTTCCCGCATCAGCACGGCACGCGTGAAGGAAATCACCGAGGCAATCGATAAGCAGCAGGCGCGTGTACTCGAACTCAAAAAACACAGGGATCAAATTGCAGTGCTGCAACGCGACATCGAAAATGCTCAAAAAGCGTACGATCTCGTCACCCAGCGTCTTGCGCAGACGAATCTCGAAAGCCAGACGCAGCAGACCAACGTTTCGGTGTTGACCCCCGCAACCCCTCCTTTGGAACATTCTTCCCCAAAGATCATGCTCAACACGGTAATCGCCGTATTTCTTGGGATCATGCTCGGTGTTGGTATCGCGCTGTTGCTTGAGTTAAGCGATCAACGTGTGCGAGGAAACGAAGATATCGTGCAGAATATGGACGTCCCCCTTCTTGGGGTCATTCCTGGATTGGATAAATCTCGTTCCAAGTCCCGTATTTTCCGTCGTTCAGCCGCTGCTTGAAAGGGAAAATGATGGAAGACGCTACCAGCGCACACTTTTCCCATCTGAGTGACCAGTCGATCGGCGAAATCCTGGTATCTGTGGGACGGATTTCTCTTGATGATGCTGAGCGTATCTATGACGAGCAAAAAAAGCGAAAGCTGCGCTTTGGCGAAACGGCGATTTCACTGGGTCTTGCGACGGAAGCCGATATCCGGTTTGCCCTGTCCCATCAGTTCCGGTATCCCTACCTGCAACGTGGGGAGAGCAAGGTTCTGGAGACTGTTGTAGCGGCATACGACCCATTTTCTCCCCAGGTGGAAGCGTTACGCGCGATTCGTAGCCAACTGATGCTACGCTGGTTCAACGGTAACGATGGAAACCGGGCGCTCGCGGTCGTAAGTCCGGAAAAAGGGGAAGGGCGTTCCTGGTTCGTTGCCAATCTGGCGGTCGTGTTTTCGCAATTGGGTGCGAGGACTTTACTGATCGATACAGACCTTCGTGACCCGGGCCTGCATCTGCTTTTCGGGATTAGTAACCGGAACGGGCTTTCATCCATTCTGGGGGGGCGCGCTACCGGCAATGTCGTGTTCAAAGTTCCGTCTTTGGTAGATCTTTCTGTTCTCCCTTCTGGCCCGGTGCCTCCGAACCCACAGGAACTGTTGACGCGGCCTTTGCTGGATCGGATGGTTGCGCAGTTGTCCAACAGCTTCGATGTCATTCTCATCGACACCCCTCCCGCTTCCAAATATGCTGAAAGCGTGGCCATTGCATCGCGGGCGGGCGGAGCGTTGGTTTTGTGCAAGCAGAATCAAACACGGGTGCGCGAGCTCAATGCGCTTTTCACCAGGTTGCGAGACGCCAATGTCGTGATTGCGGGAAGCGTGCTCAATGGCAGCAAAGACAAGGTGAGTACTGCGCGGATGGAGGTAAAGCCTGTGGCGACTGAGCCGCGCTTGAGACTGGAGTTGAAGGCATTTGATAGCGGTTCAAAGTCGTTTCAACAACGCCCAATCCGCACGGTTTTTCCCGATGACCTAAGCAAGGAAGATGTGATGACAGAGGGGGCTGTTGTGTTGGATGCCGACTCCGAGCCGACTTCCAAATAGCCATAGGGGAAAGTGCGACTGCTTCCTACGGCCTGCCGAAGGTCGCTGGTTCCCTCAAGAAGGAAATTATGCCAAATGTTGTCATATTCAGCATTTCTGGCGTACCCGCTGTGATAGCATGGAAAATACAGAATTTGACTGATTTTTTGCGGGAAAAATCAAAATGCGTATTCTGATCAGTAACGATGATGGTTATTTTGCTCCGGGGATCGCGGCGCTGGCGCTTGCGCTGTCCAGCGTGGCCGAGGTCACGGTGGTCGCGCCCGAGCGGGATCGCAGCGGAGCGAGCAATTCCCTGACGCTCGACCGCCCGCTGACTTTGCGCCGTGCGGCTAACGGTTTTTATTACGTCGATGGTACGCCAAGCGATTGTGTACACCTCGCAGTAACAGGAATCTTTGAAGAATTGCCAGAAATGGTTATTTCTGGTGTCAATCACGGAGCCAACATGGGTGATGACACGATCTATTCCGGCACGGTTGCCGCTGCCACCGAAGGTTACTTGCTGGGAGTGCCTTCGCTTGCGATATCGCTCGTCAGCCGTGATGCGAGCGATTTTTCAGCGGCTGCACAGGTGGCAGTCGATTTCGTTCATCGTTTTTCACGCCAGCCGTTCCGGGAACCCATCCTGCTCAACATCAATGTGCCGGATTTGCCTTACGAGAGTCTCAAGCCGCCGCGCGTGACGCGGCTGGGGAGGCGTCACAAGGCGGAACCGGTGGTGCGTGGCACGACCCCGCGCGGCGATACCGTCTATTGGGTGGGTGCGGCGGGCCGCGCGGCCGATGCAGGGGAAGGAACGGATTTTCACGCTGTGGCTAATGGTCTTGTTTCGGTTACGCCACTCCAGATCGACCTGACACATACCGCACAAACAGGTGCAATTGCTGACTGGTTGTCGCAATGAACGTGATCCGATCAAAGTTTTTGCATACTTCTGTTTTCGATGCAGCCCGCGCCAGGGCGCGAATGATCGATCGCTTGCGTGCGCAGGGAATCCGCAACGAAAAAGTGTTGGCCGCGATGGATGCAATTCCCCGCCACCAGTTCGTTGAGAAAGGGCTGGCTTTCAGCGCCTACGATGATAGCGCCCTGCCCATTGGCTTGCAGCAGACAATTTCGCAGCCTTACGTCGTCGCGCGTATGATCGAAATTCTGTGCGACAGGCACGAACTGGGCCGCACGCTGGAAATCGGTGCAGGCTGCGGTTATCAGGCCGCCGTGCTATCGATGCTGGCGAGCGAGGTCTACTCGGTCGAACGCCTGAAAATGCTGCTTGACCGCGCGCGAAAGAACTTGCGGCCATTACGTTTGCCTAATCTGAGATTGAAGTGCGCCGATGGTACACTGGGGCTGCCTGAAGCCGCGCCTTTCGACACCATCATCGTTGCGGCAGGAGGGTTGAAGGTGCCGCTTGCGCTGAAAGCACAGCTTGCACCGGAAGGCAGGTTACTGATCCCAGTGGGAGACGCCGGCCAGCGTTTGCTGTTAATCGAACGGCAGGGAAGTGTTTTCAAGGAAAGTAAGTGCGATCCTCCTGTGCGCTTCGTGCCATTGCTGACGGGGATAGAATGAACAAGGAGATTTTTGCGAAACGTTTTGTTTTGCCAATATTGGCAGGGGTGTTCGTGCTATCTGCAGGATGCTCCAGTAACAAAAACAACGCGCCTGTGCGCGATTCCAAGCCCGTGCAGACGGTAAGGACGACGCCCAGACAGGCAGAGGCCATTTCGCCGCCGCCTGCCGCCCGGTTGGGAGAACACGTCGTGCGCAAAGGGGAAACCCTCTATGCCGTTTCGCGCCTGTATGGCGTTCCAGTGCAGGATCTCATCGCCTGGAACAATCTTTCCAGGCCGGAACAACTCGAAGTCGGGCAAGTATTGCGTGTCGCCACACCGGGGGCGGTTGCCGAGCCGCTTGCCCCGCCGCCGATGCAGCTTGAAATGGCGAGCTTGCCGGAGGTCAAACGCGAACCGCGCGGAGGAAAGCAAGCCTGGTCAGAGGAAGGCTGGGCGCGCTTGCAGCCGCCAAGCAGCGCGCAGTTTGCGCCGGCTGCCACCGTCTCGCATCCGGAACTCAGTACCTCGGAACCCGGTGCCCCGGAAACCCGTGCACCGGAACCCAGCGCTTCGGGAGACTGGATGTGGCCGGTCAAAGGAACAATCATCAGTCGGTTCGATGAAGCCATGGGCGGTGATAGCAAGACACGCAACCGGGGTATTGATATTGCTGGAACGCCGGGTACGCCCGTGCTGGCTGCTGCAGGCGGTAAGGTTGCCTATGCGGGTAGCGCCGTGCGTGGGCTTGGCAATATGGTCATTGTCAAGCATAACGACGAATATTTAACGGCATATGCGCACAATCGCGTCATACTCGTGAAAGAAGGGCAAGAGGTGGCCAAGGGTCAAAAAATCGCCGAACTCGGCAGTTCCGACGCTGATCGACCCAAGTTACACTTTGAACTGCGTAAGCAAGGTACGCCTGTCGATCCGGTGAAGTATCTACCCAGCTTGTGACAAAAGGACATGGAAGATTCGGGCAATCCTGACAATACTGAACGTCAAGAACTGGATCTTCCACCTGAAGCGGAGGTATTTCAGGAGGAACATCTCCCTGCGGATGATGAGCATTTCAGTGACGCGACGTATCGTTATCTGAGCGAAATCGCAGCCAATCCACTGTTGAGCGCGCAAGAAGAGGCTGCACTGGCCCACAAGGTACGCTCCGGTGATTTTGAAGCGCGCCAGACCATGATCAAGTGCAACCTGCGCTTGGTGGTCAATATTGCCAAGCGTTACCTCAATCGCGGCATTCCGCTCCTCGACCTAGTCGAAGACGGTAATCTCGGGCTTATCCATGCCCTGGGGAAGTTCGAACCCGAGCGAGGTTTTCGTTTTTCCACCTATGCGACCTGGTGGATAAGGCAAAGCATCGAACACGCAATCATGAATCAGGCGCGCACGATCCGTTTGCCGGTACACATCAACAAAGAACTCAACCAGATCATGCGTACCCGACGGCGGATCGAGGCCGGTCTTCAGGGGAATTGCCTGACTTCTGAGATTGCTTCCTGCCTCGATAAGTCCGTTGATGAGGTGCGCGCCATCCTGGCTCTCGACGAGCGCGCCGTTTCGCTTGATGCGCCGCTCGACATCGATCCTACCCTGTCGGTAGGGGAGTCGCTTGCCGATGAATCCATTGAGCCGCCGGATCTGCAAATCCAGAACAGCGAAATCGAAGCCCTGCTGCGGCACTGGATCGACGTCCTGACCGACAAACAGCGCACAATCATCCGCTGCCGCTATGGCATCGACTGCGATGTCCTGACCCTTGAAGAACTTTCTGCCCAACTCGGCATTACCCGCGAGCGGGTACGCCAGATACAGATCGAGGCGCTGGGGCAGCTTCGGAAGATACTCAGACGGCGGGGGATTACCAAGGAGACGCTGTTTTAGGCTTCAGGCTTTGCGCTTGTCCCGTTCGATCAGTGCGTAAGCCGAATGGTTGTGGATCGACTCGAAGTTTTCGGATTCCACGATGTACGCATCGATGCGCGGTTCGGCGTTCAGCACCGCCGCTACGTCGCGCACCATGTCTTCGACGAACTTGGGGTTGTCGTAGGCGCGTTCGGTGACGAACTTTTCGTCCGGGCGCTTGAGCAGGCCGTATACCTCGCAGGACGCCAGGTTTTCTACAATCTGGACGATTTCCTCGATCCACATGTACTGGTTGAGCGTGGCGGTGACGGTGACGTGCGAACGTTGGTTGTGCGCACCGTAGGTGGAGATTTCCTTCGAACACGGGCACAGGCTCGTGACGGGGACGATGACCTTGAGGGTGAAGTCATGGCGCCCATCCCCGGTGATGGTTCCGATGAAACTCACTTCGTAGTCCATCAGGCTATGTACACCGGAAACCGGGGCGGTCTTGGAGATGAAATAGGGAAAGTTCATCTCCAGGTGGCCGCTTTTGGCTTCAAGGCGGCCAACCATCATGCGCAGCATGGGGCCGAAGGATTCCACGGAAATTTCCCGTTCGTCGCGGTTGAGGATTTCGACGAAGCGCGACATGTGGGTTCCTTTGAAATTGTGGGGCAACCCGACATACATATTGAAGACGGCGATGGTGTGCTGGATGCCTTCGGATTTGTCGCGGACACGAATCGGATGGCGGATGTTCTTGATGCCAACCTTGTCAATGGCGATGTGGCGGCGATCAAGGCTGCCCTGTACGTCGGGGATCGGAGCGCAATGATTCATGTGTGTGGTTATTTGTTTTGGCCTGAAGAGTCAATGGCGGCAACGATGCCTGCGGCATCCAGCCCTGCTTCGGCGAGCAACTGGCGCTGTTCGCCGTGGTCGATGAACCGGTCGGGAAGCCCCAACCGCAGAAGCCTGGGCCGCACGGGCAGGGTATCCAGGACACGGGCGACTTCCGATCCGGCTCCGCCGATGACGGCATTTTCTTCGAGTGTGACGAGGAGATCGTGTTCCCGCGCAAGCTGGGCGATAAGAGCCTCATCGATGGGTTTGACGAAACGCATGTTGGCAACGGTGGCGTTAAGCGTCTCGCCTGCTTCCAGGGCGGGCGCAAGAAGGCTGCCGAAAGCTAGTAGCGCCGTTGTCCGGCCGCTGCGGCGGATCTCGCCCTTGCCGACGAGCAACTGCGCGCACAGGGTGGTTTCGGGCACGGCCCCCGGCCCCTTTCCACGCGGGTAGCGCACGGCGGAGGGGCCTTCGTGGCATAGCGCAGTATTGAGCATCTGACGGCATTCGTTTTCGTCGGAGGGCGCCATCACCAGCATGTTGGGTACGCAGGCGAGAAAAGAAAGGTCGAAGGCGCCGTGATGGGTCGCGCCGTCGGCTCCGGTCAGCCCGGCCCGGTCGATGGCAAGGATCACGGGCAGGTTTTGCAGCGCAATGTCGTGGATGAGTTGGTCGTAGGCGCGTTGCAGGAAAGTAGAGTAGATTGCCACGACCGGGCGGAACCCTTCACAGGCCAGCCCTGCCGCAAAGGTGAGCGCGTGTTGCTCGGCAATGCCTACGTCATAATAGCGCTCCGGGAACTCGCGGGCGAAGCGAGTGAGTCCCGAACCCTCGCACATCGCAGGGGTGATGCCGATGACGCGTGCGTCACGCGCCGCCGCCTCGCATAGCCAGTCGCCGAAGACCTGCGTGTAAGTCGGCCTGATTTCGGCTTTTTCTTCCTGCAGCCCAGTGCGGTGATCGAACGTCGACACGCCGTGATAACGGATGGGATCGGCTTCGGCGAGTTTGTAACCTCGGCCTTTGCGGGTGACGACGTGCAGGAACCGCGGGCCTTTGAAATTACGCAGGGTTTGCAGAGTCGGAATAAGAATATCAATGTCATGCCCGTCGATGGGGCCGTAGTAATGGAACCCGAACTCCTCGAACAATGTGCCAGGCGAATTTGGCGCGACCATCCCCTTGGCGACTTCTTCCACCTTGCGTGCCAGATCGAGCACGGGTGGGGCAACGCAGAGCACTTTTTTGCCGAGGCGGCGGGCCGCGTCATATGGGGCCATCAGGCGGGCCAGGATATTGGAAAGCGCGCCGACCGGCGGCGAGATCGACATTTCGTTGTCGTTGAGAATCACCAGCAGGTTGATGTTTTTCATGCTGCCGGCGTTGTTGAGCGCCTCGAACGCCATGCCGGCCGACATTGCGCCATCGCCGATTACGGCAATCGAAGTACGCGCCTCGCCATGGTCGCGGGCGGCTATGGCCATTGCGAGCGCGGCTGAAATCGAAGTCGAAGAGTGTGCCGTGCCGAAGGTGTCGTATTCGCTTTCGGTACGGCGCGGAAAGCCGGAGATACCGCCATAGTGGCGCAGCCCTGCCATTTCGCTGCGTCGACCTGTGAGAATCTTGTGACTGTAGGTTTGGTGGCCGACATCCCATACGATGCGGTCTTCGGGGGTACTGAAAACGTAGTGCAGGGCAACGGTGAGTTCGACCGTGCCGAGATTGGAAGACAGGTGCCCGCCGGTTTTCGAGACCGATTCGATCAGGAAGCGCCTGAGTTCATTGGCCAGCACCGGCAGCTCATTGCGGTTGAGTGTACGTATGTCTGCCGGGGAATGGATGCGGTCGAGGCAAGGATAATCGGACATCTTTCTGGTTAGTGTGGGTCAGGAAGTGCGATGCGCGATGAAATCGGCCAGTTCGTGCAGGCGGCTGGCGCGTTCGCCCAAATGGGTGAGCGCGTCATGGGCTTCAGCCAGCAAATCCTCGGCAAAGCGCCGGGCTTCAGGCAGCCCCAACAGACTGACATAAGTCGGCTTGTTATGCGAGGCGTCCTTACCTGCCGTTTTGCCCAGGGTGGCAGTATCGGATGTCGCGTCGAGAATATCGTCGACTACCTGATATAGCAAGCCGATGCGCTTGGCGTAAAGGTCGAGCCGCTGCCGCCGGACGTCGTTCGTCCCTTCACCCGCACGCGCGCCGATGAGGACGGCGGCGCGGATCAGTGCCCCGGTCTTGCGCACGTGCATGAATTCGAGTTCCTCGCGTGTCAGCTCGCACCCTGCAGAGGCAATGTCAGATGCCTGCCCGCCTGCCATGCCGTGCGAGCCAGCTGCCTGGGCCAATAACTGGATCGTTTCGAGCTGTCCGGAAGCGGTGGCGCTTACCGGATGTTCGGCCAGCACCTGGAAGGCGAGGGTTTGCAGGGCATCGCCCGCGAGCAGTGCCGTGGCCTCGTCGTACTCGACATGGACGGTGGGTTTGCCACGGCGTAGCTTGTCATCATCCATGCACGGCAGGTCGTCATGGATGAGCGAATAGGCGTGGGTCAACTCCACGGCACAGGCGGCGTGGTCGAGTTGTTCCGGCCCCGCATGCGTGAGAAACCCGCCCGTGCCATGCACCAGCAGGGCGCGTATCCGTTTACCGCCGCCGAGAACGGCGTAGCGCATGGCCTCATGCAGCCTGACCGGGGCAAGAGTGGCGGCAGGCAACACGGCATGCAGGGCCGTTTCGGTACGCTGCTGTATATAGGTCAGCCAGTCGGGAAAATTCATGGCGCTTCAGCCTCTGGTGGGATCGCCTTGATGCACGCTGTCGTTTGCGCTGGAATCGTCCGGCTGGAATGGAACGAGCGTGTCGCCTTCCAGAATCCGGATTTGTTGTTCAGCCGCATCGAGCCTGTCCTGGCAGTGGCGGAGCAGGACGATGCCACGCTGGTACTGCTCAAGCGCCTGTTCGAGCGGCAGGGAGCCTGTTTCCATCTGTCGGACAATGGCTTCCAGTTCCGACACGGCGGCTTCAAAGGTCTTTGGGGGGGGCGCCGACTTGGTCATGGTGCGGAGCGTGGAAAACCCCAATAGTGAGAGAAAAAACAATTACTGGCAAGATATGAGAAAATACATGAACGTGCATCCGGCGGTCAAATTGGCTTGACACGGTGGCGCGTCTTTTTTTTCCAGCTTCTTGTTTACTTTTTTTATGGGGGGTGGGGATGTCCGACATTGCTTCTACGGTTCGGCTGATGCCGGGGGTTTCACAATTTCCGGTGTCATGGTATTTCGACGAAAAAATATTTGAATTGGAGAAGAAACTTCTTTTTGATGAAGGCCCGGGGTATGCCGGCCATGAACTGATGGTTCCCGGAGTGGGTAACTACCGTTCCCAGGAATGGCTTGATCATGCCGGGCTGTTGTATCGAAATGCTGATGGAATTTACCGGCTCGCTAATATCTGTCGCCACCGCCAGGCGGTCATGTTGCAAGGCGCGGGGAAAACCGACAACATCGTTTGTCCCATTCATCGTTGGACTTATGATAACCAGGGCTCACTCCTGGGTGCGCCGCACTTCCCGGACAACCCTTGTCTCAATCTCAAGCGCGACAAACTGGAGTCCTGGAACGGCATGCTCTTTGCCGGGCCGCGCTCGGCGGCGCAAGACCTTGCCGGGATGGAGGTGGCAAAGCATCTGGATTTCACCGGCTTCAAGCTCGACCGGGTCGAACTCCACGAATGCAATTACAACTGGAAAACCTTCATCGAAGTCTATCTGGAGGACTACCACGTCATTCCTTATCATCCGGGGCTGGGCAATTTCGTTACCTGTGACGACCTCACCTGGCAATTCGGCGAATGGTATTCTGTGCAACAGGTTGGCATTACGGCACTCGACAAGCCCGGTTCCGATGTCTATGAACGCTGGCAAAAGGCCGTGCTCGCTCTTTACGGCGAAAAACGTCCTTCGTGCGGCGCGATCTGGCTTACTTACTATCCGAACATCATGGTGGAGTGGTATCCGCATGTGCTTGTGGTGAGCACGGTAATCCCGCGCGACGTCCACAAGACGCTCAACATGGTGGAGTTCTACTACCCTGAGGAAATTGTCGAATTCGAGCGCGAATTTGTAGAAGCCGAGCAGGCCGCCTATATGGAAACCGCTATTGAGGATGACGACATCGGCGAGCGCATGGATCGTGGACGGCGGGTGCTGCTTAAAGAGGGCCGTAACGAAATCGGGCCGTATCAATCACCGTTCGAAGATGGAATGCAGCATTTCCATGAGTTTTACAGGCGGATCGTAGAGCCGCATATAGAAAAGTGAGGGAGGGGTAGTAACAAGCCGACAGGCAATTGCCTGCCGGCTTTTAATTTTTGGAATTATACCCATAAGAAACCTAACAGGATGCTCAAAAACCCCCTCAAAACCCCCATTCAGTAAATGCTTATGGTATAATTTAGGCTAATGCCCAAGCAGGAGAAAGAAGATGAGAAGTCCCGACACAACGCAGGACACGCTATTCAGCTACCGGACGCTGGAAGAGCG